>Ga0209378_1002747_pt1 | contig 12062 bp, 10 predicted proteins | sample GraSoiAngelo_156_FD_186170 | JGI IMG/M metagenome (GOLD analysis project Ga0209378, IMG submission 186170) | Grasslands soil microbial communities from the Angelo Coastal Reserve, California, USA - 14_1009_13_40cm (SPAdes) (version 2) | ecosystem: Environmental > Terrestrial > Soil > Grasslands ... | reverse complement strand
CCGGAGGAGGCGGTGGTGCGGGCGGATCGAGGCGCGGCGCATCAAGGCAGTTGAAGACGGCGACGAGATTGCCGACAGGTCGCGCCTCCACCACGGGAGAGTACTGGCCGCCGTTCGCTGTATTCCGGAACCGTTCGGCTAGGAACTTCAGGATCGAGGTGTGGTCGAGGAGGTCGGAGTACACGCGACCCGCCGAGACGAATGGACTGACGATGAGCGCGGGAACGCGGAGGCCAGTTGTCATGAACTGGTCGCCGTACTCAGCGTCCCGGGGAATCGGAGTCGGGAGCGGCCTTGGGGGCTCGTGGTCGAAGAACCCGCCGTGCTCATCATAGGTGACGATGAGCACACAGTCCTTCCAGAGATCGGCTGTGACCAAGGCGAGATATACGTTGCGAAGGAAGTTCTCACTGTGGGAGATGGACGACGGTGGGTGTGCGTCGGACGGTTCCTTGTAGTGCGGCGCATCGGTGTACGTTGGCTCGATGAACACTACCTGCGGCAGGTCGTCGTTCAGAATATCCTTGGGAAGGTCCGAGAGCCGACGGAAGTGCGTGCCGTCCATGACGATGTGGGGTACCCACTCGGGCATCATCATGAACAACGGGAATTCCTCGTGGTACACGCACCACGGCACGCCGCTGCGCGTCAGCCAGTCATAGACGAGATCGTGATGGGGGAGGGGTTCCTCGTTGTCCTCTATGAGCGAATAGCCAGCCATCGCCATGAGGCGATTGGGCTGCGTCCCGGTGGGAAACGGGGCGAACCACGAGTCACAGACGGCAAACTGCCGAGCGAAGAAGTCTGTGATCGGCACCTCGGCCTCGGTATAGTACCCCATCACGGGAGGAGGGAGGTCACGCGAGACGGCATGGTTGATCGCGTAGCTCGCAACGAAGCCGTGCATGGAGCCGCCGTCAATCTGGATCCGTATGTGCTGCCGATCATGGAGGGGGTCGGGAACCCGAAGACTCGTTAGTGGAAAGAGCGGATACGGTTGACCGTTGTACGTGTTGGTGTGCGGATCGAGTGGATGTCGCAGCCCATTCACTGGAAGCGCGCCCTTCAGGCTGAGATACCCAAGCATGTGATCGAAAGAGCGGTTTTCGAGCATCAGGACAAAGATTCGCTTGATGCTGCCCAAGGCTGCCATGCCAGGCTATCGTTTACCACGGGTTGCATACGGGCGGTACATCCTCTCGGAGCGCGGCGCGCTTGTTTCCGGCCTGCTGGGCCCCGCCTGAAGCAGCCGTCCGTGTCATGGCGTGACAGACCGCTTCCCGTGCTGTACGGAGTCACATGCAGGAGATCCGTGGTTCGAGTCCACGTCCGACCACTCGACTTCTCGGCGGTTGCCCGTCAACCATGATCTCCGTCCGCGACGTGCACAAGGTGTTCCGTCAGGGCGAGGCCGAGGTGCGCGCGCTGGCGGGCGTGAGCCTCGACATCGCGGCGGGCGAGTTCGTGTCGATCATGGGGCCGAGCGGCTCGGGGAAGAGCACGCTGCTCCATCTGATGGGCGGCCTCGACCTGCCGACGGCGGGCGAGATCGTCATCGACGGGACGCCCATCTCGCGCATGAGCGACGATGAGATCACCATCTTCCGGCGCCGGAAGATCGGCTTCGTGTTCCAGTTCTTCAACCTCCTGCCCACCTATTCCGCCGAGGAGAACGTGGCGCTGCCGCTGCTCCTCGACCGCCGCCGCTCGCGCGACGTGCGCGACCGCGTGGGGGCGGCGCTCGACCTGGTCGGGCTCGGGCACCGGCGCCGGCATCGGCCCGACGAGCTCTCGGGCGGCGAGATGCAGCGCGTGGCGATCGCGCGCGCGCTGGTGATCGATCCCGTGCTCATCCTCGCCGACGAGCCGACCGGCAACCTCGACACGCGCACCGGTGAGCAGATCCTCGGCCTCATCCGCGACGCCAACCGTGCGCGCGGCTCGACCGTGGTGCTGGTGACGCACGAAGCCCGCGCCGCGGGCTACGCCGCCCGGATCGTCACGCTGAAGGACGGCACGGTGGTGGACGGCGCGCCCGCCTGACGCTACCAGCCCGCGAGCTCGGCGGCGCGCAGGCGGTGGTAGGTCGCCTCGCCCAGGAAGGCGCGGTCGAAGACGGCGCGGCGGAACCACAGGTGGAGGTCGTACTCCCAGGTGAAGCCGATGCCGCCGTGCAGCTCGGTCGCGACGCGGGCCGCGCGGTCGTAGAGGTCGGTCAGGTGCGCCTTGGCGATGGCGGCGTGCCGCTCGGCGCGCTCCGGGATGTGGTCGTAGGCGTGCGCCGCGTACCACCACAGCGAGAGCGCCGGGTCCAGGTCGGCCGCCAGGTCGGCGAGCTGGTGCTTGACGGCCTGGAAGGTGCCGATGGGCTCGCCGAACTGCTCGCGCGTGAGGGCGTACTTGACCGTCATGTCGAGGCAGCGGCGCGCGCCGCCGTACGCGTCGGCGGCGAGGAGCACGAGCCCCGCGTCGCGTGCGCGGTCGATCGCCGCGCGCCCCGCCGCGATCTTGGTCCCCGGCGTCGCCTCGAGCTCGACGGCCGCGACCCGCCGGGTCATGTCGGTTCCTTTGAGCGGCGTCACGCCGAGCCCGCGCGCGCCGCCCTCGACGAGCCAGAGGCCCGGGCCGTCGCCGTCCTCGGCCGCGACCAGGATCGCGTCGGCGATCGCGGCGTAGGGTACGAGGGGCTTGCGCCCGCTGAGCGCGCCCCCCCGCGCGCGCGTCGCGAGTCGCGCCGCGTCCCACTCGTCGCCCTCCTCGCCGAGGGCGAACGTGACGATCGCGCGCCCGCGCGCGATGGCCGGCAGCCAGCGCGCGCCGGCCTCGGCGTTGCCGCTCGCCACGAGCGCGGCGGTCGCCAGCGCGCAGGCGAGAAACGGGCCCGGCGTGCAGCACCAGCCGAGCTCCTCGGCGGCGAGCGCCACGTCGAGCAGCTCGAGCCCCGAGCCGCCGTGCGCCGCCGGCACCTGCAGGCCGGGGACGCCCAGCTCGGCGAGCCCCTCCCACAGGCGCGGGTCGTGCCCGCCGTCGCTCTCCATGATGGCGCGCACGCGGGTGGTCGGGCACTCCGTCTCGAGCCAGCGGCGGATCGCCTGCTTGAGCAGGACCTGGTCGGGCGAGAGACCGAAGTCCACCGCTACTTCCGGGAGTCCCGCGGCAGCCCGAGGCCGCGCTCGGCGATGATGTTGCGCTGGATGTTGGCCGTGCCGCCCGCGATCAGCACGCCGAGCGACCACATGTAGGCGGTGCCGAACAGGCCCATCGCGGGCGCGTTCGGCTCGCCGGGTGCGAGCAGCGCGCGGTCGCCGATCACCTCCATGGCGAGCTTCGCGATGTCGTAGCCGAGGGTCGTCGAGGCGAGCTTCATCACCAGGGCGGCGAGCCCCGGCTCTTCGCCGCGCGCGCTCAGGGTGAGGAGGCGGTAGCCCTGGTACTCGTTCGCGAAGAGCCGCGCCTCGAGCTCCACCAGCCGGCTCCGTACCACGGGATCCTGGATGGCGGGCCGGCCGCGGACCTCGAGCGCCCGGGCCAGCATGACGAGGCCGTCGAACGTCCGCCGTGTGAGATGCGAGCCGCCGATCAGCGCGCGCTCGTGCTTGAGCGTCGAGCGGCTCACCACCCAGCCCTGGCCCCGCTTCCCGACCAGGTTCTCCGCCGGCACGCGCACCTGGTCGAGGAACACCTCGTTGAAGTCGGCGTCGCCGGTCATCTGGCGGAGCGGGCGCACCTCGATGCCGGGCGTCCTCATGTCGATCAGGAGGTAGCTGATACCGTCGTGCTTGGGCCGGTCCGGCTCGGTGCGGACCAGGGCGAACATCCAGTCGGACTCGCGCGCGCTCGAGGTCCAGATCTTCTGGCCGCTCACGACCCACGCGTCGCCCTCGAGCACGGCGCGCGTGCGGAGCGAGGCGAGATCGCTGCCCGCGCCCGGCTCGCTGTAGCCCTGGCACCAGCGGATCTTCCCGAGCAGCGTGCCCGGGATGAAGCGCTCCTTCTGCGCCTCGGTGCCGTGCTCGAGGAGGGTCGGTACCAGCATGCTCGGCCCCTGGCCCACCATCTCGTGGGGGGCGCGCGCGCGGCGGAACTCCTCGGCGATGAGGGTCGCCTTGAGCGGGTCGGGCGGCTGCTCGCCGCCGCCGTAGCGCCGGGGGACGTGGCGGTAGAGGTAGCCGCGCTCGATCGCCTTCAGGCGAAACGCGGTCGCGCGCTCGTCCGTGGGGACGGCCCCCGCAAAGGCGGCCATGCCGTCGGGGTCGGGCTGGCGGGCGGCGTCCCCGGCGCTCCACTGCTCGGCGAGAAAGCGCCGCACCTGGGCGCGGAAGTCCTCGTACTCGGCGCTGTACTCGAGGTTCACGAACGCGTCCTCCCGGATCGGGCCGGTCGACTGCTTACAGCTTCCGGGGCGCTCAGTCGAGCAGCGCGCTCGCCACGAAGCGGACGGTCGCCATCGAGGCGTTCAGGAGATCGCCCAGCACGTCGACCAGGATGCGCCGCACGGGGACGTCGCGGCCGAGGCGCTCGAGCAAGTCCGCGCTGTCGCGCAGCCCCTGGATCATCGCGTCGAACTGATCCTGGCGCGGGGCGACTTCCATTGACCGGCTCATAGCCCCGGCCGGAGCGGCTTGACAAGGGGCCAGGTGAAAAAATTCTCCGCTGCCGGTAGGAGGGGTACGTGGCGCGCCTCCGGCACTGGCTCCTCGTCGCGTGCTTTGTCGTCGGCCTCGGCGCGGCGCTGGTCGTGATGCGGCTCGACGCGCGCGTGCGGGCCTACCTGGCCGGGCCGCCGCTCGGCGGCGCGCGCATGTACGCCGCGCCCACGCCGCTCGCGGTCGGCGAGGGGGTGCCCGGCGGCTCGCTCGCCCGCAAGCTCGACCGCCTCGGCTACCGGCCGGTCGGGGACCCGGCACACGCGCTCGCGCCGGGCGAGTACCGCGCCGCCGGCACGACCATCGAGTTCGCCGAGCGGCCCTCGCCGGTGTCGTGGGCGGCGGCGCCGCGGCGCGTGCGCGTCGGGCTGGACGGCGCGCGCGTCACCGAGATCGAGGACCTGGAAGGGGGCGCGCTCGACCGCCTCGAGCTCGAGCCCGAGGTGCTCGCCGTGCTCGGCGGCGGCGGCGCGACGCTCGGCGCGAGCCCCGAGCTGCCGCCGCCCGCCTGCCGCTCGGCGGTGCTCGCCGCCGAGGATCGGCACTTCTTCTTCCATCCGGGCGTGGACCCGCTCGCCATCGCGCGCGCGCTGGTGGCCGATCTGCGCGCGCACGCCGTGGCGCAGGGTGCCAGCACGCTGACGCAGCAGCTGGTGAAGAACGCCTTCCTCTCGCCGCGGCGCACGCTCTCCCGCAAGCTCCGGGAGGGGGTGCTCGCTCTTCTGCTCGAGGCGCGGGCGAGCAAGGAGGAGATCCTCGCGCGCTACGTCGGCTCGGTGTACCTGGGGGTCGACGGCGGCCTCCCCGTCCACGGTTTCAGCGAGGCGGCCCAGGTCTACTTCGGGAAGCCGCTCGGCGAGCTCGAGCCGGCCGAGTGCGCGCTCCTGGCGGGCATCATCCGCTCGCCGAACGGTCTCTCGCCGCGCCGCCGCCCGCGCGCCGCGCTCGCGCGCCGCAACCGCGTGCTCGAGGTCATGGTGCAGGACGGGCTCGACAAGTCGGTCGGCGCCGAGGCCATGGCCACGCCGCTCAAGCTCGCGCCGCCCCGCGCGCGCCCCGTGGCCGCGCTCTACGTGGCGGCGGAGGTGGCGCGCGAGCTGCCGCGGCTCCTGCCGCGCGCGGTCGCGGAGGCGCCCGGCTTGAGCGTCTTCACCTCGATCGACGCGGACGCGCAGCGCGAGGCGGAGCGGGCGACGCGGCACGGGGTCGCCGCGCTCGAGCGCGGGCGGCGCCGGCGCGCGCCGCTGCAGGCGGCGCTGGTGGCGCTCGACCCGCACACCGGCCGCGTGCGCGCCCTGGTGGGCGGCCGCGACTACGGCTCGAGCCCGCTCGATCGCGCCGTGCGCTCGCGCCGCCAGCCGGGCTCGGCCTTCAAGCCGTTCGTGTACGTGGCGGCGCTCGACCCCGCGCGCCGGGGTGAGGCCCCTGCGCGCACCGTCGTCTCGCCGGTCGAGGACGAGCCGCTCAGGGTACGCGTCGGCGCGCGGGTGTGGGAGCCCGTCAACTACGACGGCACTTTCGCGGGCACGATCCCGCTCGAGGACGCGCTCGCCGAGTCGCGCAATGCGGCCACCGTGCGGGTGGCGCTCGACGTCGGCCTCGACGCGGTGGCGCGCGCGGCCGCGGACCTGGGCATCGCCTCGCCGCTGCCGCGCGTGCCGGCCCTGGCGCTCGGGGTGGCGGAGACCTCGCTTCTCGAGCTGACCGCGGCCTACGGCGTGTTCGCGCGCGGCGGCCTGCGCCGGCCCCCGACGCTCGTCGTCGCCGTCGCCTCCGCCGACGGCGAGACGCTCTACGCCGCGCCGCCGGAAGAGGAGCGCGTCCTCGCTCCGGGCGTCGCCTATCTCGTCACCCATCTCCTCGAGGGCGTGATCGACCGCGGCACCGGCCGTCCCGCGCGCGAGGCGGGCCTCACCGGCTCGGCCGCGGGCAAGACGGGCACGACGGACGACACCCGCGACGCGTGGTTCGTCGGCTTCACGCCCGAGGTGGTGGCCGGCGTCTGGGTGGGGCTCGACGGCGGCGGGCCGACCGGGCTCACGGGCGCGCAGGGAGCGCTCCCCATCTGGACCGACTTCGTGCGCGCCACGAGCGGCGAGGCGAGCGAGCGCGACTTCCCGGTGCCCGAGGACATCGTGTGGCGCGACGTCGATCCCGAATCCGGCCAGCTTGCCACCGCGGGATGCCCGATCACCCGCCGCGAGCCCTTCCTCGCCGGGACGGAGCCGCAAGAGCCGTGCCCGCTCCACCGGGAGGCGTGGACGGCCGTCGGCGAGGAGATCGGCGGCGCCGTGCGCGGCGGCGGCCGCGCCATCGGATCGACGGGCCGGCGCCTGGGCGAATGGTTCCGCCGCCTCTTTCGTTGAGGGCGGCAGCCAGGGTAGGCTCCGCGGCCCCATGACCCGGGCTCCCGCACGGCTCGCCGCGCTCGCGCTCGCGACCGTGCTCCTCGCCCCCGCGTGCAGCCTCTTCCACCGGCGCCACGCGCCCGCTACGCCCGCGCCCGTCGACCTGAACCGCGCCTCGCTGCGCACGCTCGAGAAGCTGCCCGGGATCACGCCCAGCATGGCGCGGCGGATCGTCGAGGGGCGGCCCTACGAGGAGCCCCACGAGCTCGTCACGCGCGGCATCCTCACCGAGCGCGAGCTCGACCGCATCCTCGACCGGGTGGTCGTGGACACCCGTGCACGCTGAGGACCTCGGCACGCTCCTGCCCACCTGGAGCGCCATCCCCTTCGCGGGCATGCTGCTCTCGATCGCCCTCTTCCCCCTCCTCGCACCCGCGTTCTGGCACCACCACTATCCGAAGGTGTCCGCCGCGTGGTCGGCGGTGGTGATCGTGCCCTTCGCCCTCGCCCACGGCGCGCCCGCGCTGCGCGAGCTGGCGCACGTGGCGGTGGTCGACTACGTGCCGTTCATCATCCTGCTCGGCGCGCTGTTCACGATCGGCGGGGGCATCTATGTGCGCGGCGGGCTGCGCGGCACGCCCTGGGTGAACGGGACCCTCATGCTGATCGGGACGCTGCTCGCCTCGTGGGTGGGGACGACCGGCGCCGCCATGCTCCTCGTGCGCCCGCTGCTGCGCGCCAACCGCGAGCGCCGGCACCGCGCGCACACGGTGGTGTTCTTCATCTTCCTGGTCGCCAACATCGGCGGCGCGCTCACCCCGCTCGGCGACCCGCCGCTCTTCCTGGGCTTCCTCCACGGCGTGCCGTTCTTCTGGACCTTCGCGATCTGGAAGGAGATGCTGTTCACCGCGGGCGCGGTCCTCGGCGCGTACCTGCTCTTCGATCTCCACTGGTGGCGCCGCGAGGACGCGCTCCTGCGCGCACGGCCGGCCGGGGCCGGCGAGCCGATCCGGGTGGAGGGCTGGCACAACGTCTTCTTCCTCGGCGGCGTGCTGGCCGCCGTCATCCTCTCCGGGACCGTGCACCTCGGTGAGGTCACGATCCTCGGCGTCGCGCAGCAGGTGCAGAACCTGGTGCGCGACGCGATCCTCCTCCTCATGCTGGCGGCCTCCTGGCGGACGACGCCGCGGCGCGTTCGCGAGGAGAACCAGTTCACCTGGGAGCCGATCAAGGAGGTGGCGATCCTGTTCGCGGGCATCTTCGCGACCATCATTCCCGTGCTCGCCATGCTGCGCGTGGGCGAGCAGGGCGCACTCGCGTTCGTCATTCGCGCCGTGCGCGAGCCGGCGCATTTCTTCTGGGCGAGCGGAATCCTGTCCTCGTTCCTCGACAACGCGCCCACCTACCTCACCTTCCTGTCGACCGCGCTCGGCCGGCTGTATCCGGGCGTGACGGAGCGCGAGGCGATCCATCGCCTCATCGCCGAGAACCACGCCTTTCTGCAGGCGATCGCGACCGGGTCGGTCTTCATGGGGGCGAATACGTACATCGGAAATGCGCCCAACTTCATGGTGAAGTCGATCGCGGAGGAGGCGGGAGTGCCGATGCCGTCGTTCTTCGGGTACATCCTGCGCTACTCGTTGCCGGTCTTGATTCCCGTGTTTGCGCTGGCGACGTTGGTATTCTTCGAGTGAGAGGTCGATCATGACCGAGTGGCACGAGCTCGTGGTCGAGGGCACGGAGCGGACCCTGCGCGCTTTCGTGGCCGGGTTCCTGGCCGGCCGCGGCGAGCACGCGGGGGGCGTCTTCGGCAGCGACGTCGCGCTCGCGGCGGGATCGCTCGGCGAGCGCTTGCGGGCGCTGTTCGCGGCCGGCTCCCACCACGTCTTCCTGGCGCCGGCGCCGCTCGCCGTGCCGCTGGCGCAGGCGCTCGGCGAGCGCGGCAGGGAGCTCGGACTCGCCGTCGAGCGCCGCCGGCTGGTCGAATTGGCGAAATTCTCGTTTCGAGCCGAGGCATTTTCGCCCGACGTGGCGGCGCAGATTCGCGGCGCGTTGCTCACCGCGTTGCCCGCCGGTGTACGGGTGGAGCAGCGGTCGGAAGAGGAAGAAACGCATCCCGAGGCGCACGGCCCCGAGCCATTCGCGCCGCTGCACGAATACATTTACCGCGCATCGGGCGATATCGTCGGTCCATTCGAAGGAGTTCTGGAAGTGTGGCAGCGCGCGCGGACCCTGGAATTCGTGGAAACGGGTTCGCTCCACCTGGAAGGGAAAATCCTCTCCGCGTAGCCGGCGCGCGCGTCTTGCCCTGCTCGGAGCGTTGGAGTAGGAGCAACCAACCGGAACGGGGAGGCACGGAATGCCACGACAGAAAAGCTTCGTCACCGCGATCCGAGAGCTCGTGCGCAGGGAACTCAGCCAGCAGATCGGGAATCTCCTGGGCAGCATCGGCGGGGCCGGGACGATGAAGCGCCGCCGGCGCCGGCGCGGGCGCCGCGGTCCGGGCCGTCCGCCGGGCTCCAAGACCAGGCGCCGTCGGGGCCGGCCCCCCAAGATGGCCTAGCTAGCGCTCCGTCGGGGACGGGCCCGGGTCGCGGAGGCTACGCGGGCTGGTCGAGGATCGCGCGCCGCACGCGCAGGCGCCAGCGGCCGCTCACCTTGACGAGCTCGTCCTCGTAGCGCCCCGTGGTCTGCATGCTCGCCCCGGGCGGTCCGGTGACGGCGAGCACGTAGGACTCGGCGCGGGCGCGCTCGCCGTCGCCGCGCACGACGACGTTGGTCGTGTAGTGGCGCATGAAGAGCCCGAGGCTCCGGATGCGCTCGCTGAAGTGGCGCACGCCCTCGCGGCCCTCGTAGACGCCCATCAGGCTCCCGAAGTCGAGCCGGCAGTCGTCGGTGAAGAGCCCCGCGAACTCCTCCCAGCGGCCGAGGTCGAGCGCGTGGCAGTAGGTCGCGAGGATCTCGTGGATGGCGAGGCGGTCGTCGGCCGAGAGGTGGCTCACGGTAATCCCTCCTACCCGGGGCGCTGGTCCGGCGGCGCGTTCATGGTCCAGTCGTCGGTGAGATACTCCAGAGTCGGGTGCTGCTCCAAGAGGTGGCGCCGCACGGGGGCGTCGACGTGCCGACGTCGTCGCGGGACCAGTTCAGCAGCTTGAAAAGGTTCCGCCCGCCCGCCTACTCTGGGCGGCTCATGGAGAGCCGCTGGTCGGACCGCGAAGCCGCCGCGTTCGTCGAGCGCCTCGCGCCGCGCTGGGGCGAGGACCTGGCGCTGCGCGTCTACACCTCGCGACTGATCGGCCGCGATCCCGATCTCGTGATGCACGGCGGCGGCAACACCTCCCTCAAGGGGACGGTGACGACGTTGGTCGGCGAACGGGTGGAGGCGCTGTTCGTCAAGGGCAGCGGCTGGAACCTCGACGCGATCGAGCCGCCCGGGCTCCCGGCGGTGGATCTGGCGCACCTGCGCAAGCTGCGCGCGCTCCGCGAGCTGTCGGACGAGGAGATGGTGAACCAGCTCCGCACGCACCTCTTCGACGCGGGCGCGCCGAATCCCTCGGTCGAGACGCTGCTCCACGCCTTCCTCCCGCATCGCTTCATCGACCACACGCACGCCGACATCGCGCTGGTGGTGACCAACCAGCCGCGCGACGCGGTGCAGGCGATGGTACGCGAGGCTTTTGGCCCGCGCTGGGCGATCGTGCCGTACGTCATGCCCGGCTTCGCGCTCGCCAAGCTGGCGGCCGAGGTCTACGAGCGCGACCCGTCGGTCGAGGGGCTGGTGCTCGTGAACCACGGCCTCTTCACCTTCGCCGACGACGCGCGCACCGCCTACGAGCGGATGATCGCCGGCGTCGACCGCGCCGAGCGCTTCGTGCGCACGCGGGCGCGCACAGCCCGCCCGGCCGGCGGCGCCCGGCCGGCCGAGGGCGGGGCACGGCTCGCCCCCGTGCTGCGCGGCGCGCTCGCCGAGGCGACCGGCGACCCGGACCGCCCGTGGCGCCGCATGATCCTCGAGCATCGCGTGAGCGAGGAGACGCTCGACATCCTGGACGGGCCCGATGCGGCGCGCATCGCGGACGCGAACCCGCTCACCCCCGACCACGTGATCCGCACCAAGGGGCCGGCGCTCCTCCTGCCCGACGGTCTGCCGCTCGACGATGCGAAGGCCTTGCGCGAGCGCGTCGACGCCGCCGTGGCGAGCTACCGCGCCGCGTACGACGCCTACTTCGAGACCAACCGCCCGCGCGCGCGCACCAGGGTGACGAAGCTCGATTCCTTCCCGCGCGTCATCCTCGTGCCCGGTGTCGGCCTCTTCACCGCCGGGCGCACCAAGCAGGACGCGCGCATCGCGGCCGACATCGGCGAGCACACGCTGCGCGCCAAGGCGCTCGCCAACGCGATCGGCCGCTACACCGCGCTCGGCGACGCGGACCTCTTCGACATGGAGTACTGGAGCCTCGAGCAGGCGAAGCTCGGAGGGGCGAAGGAGGCGGCGCTCGCCGGGCAGGTGGCGCTGGTCACCGGGGCCGCGGGCGCGATCGGCTTCGCCATCTGCCGGAAGCTGATCGACGCCGGAGCGCACGTGGTGGCGGCCGACCGGGACGGCGAGCGCCTGGACGCCGCGGTCGGCGAGCTCGATCCCCGGCGGCGCGGCCTCGCCGCCGGCGTGATGATGGACGTGACCGAGGAGCACTCCGTCGCCGCCGGCTTCGCGGAGACGTGCCGGCTCTATGGGGGCGTCGACATCCTCGTGCTCAATGCCGGGGTCGCGCACGTGAGCCCGATCGAGGCGACCGATCCGGCCGCTTTCCGGCGGGTCATGGAGGTGAACCTGGTCGGCTACTTCCTCGTCCTGCGCGAGGCTGCGGCGCTCTTCCGCCGCCAGGGCACGGGCGGCAACGTGATCGTCAACTCCTCGAAGAACGTCTTCGCGCCGGGCGCCGACTTCGGCGCCTACAGCGCCTCCAAGGCGGGCGCGCACCAGCTCGGCAAGGTGGCCGCGCTCGAGCTGGCCGCCGCTGGCGTGCGCGTCAACATGGTGAACGCCGACGCGGTCTTCGGCGACGCG
>Ga0209378_1002743_pt1 | contig 12067 bp, 15 predicted proteins | sample GraSoiAngelo_156_FD_186170 | JGI IMG/M metagenome (GOLD analysis project Ga0209378, IMG submission 186170) | Grasslands soil microbial communities from the Angelo Coastal Reserve, California, USA - 14_1009_13_40cm (SPAdes) (version 2) | ecosystem: Environmental > Terrestrial > Soil > Grasslands ... | reverse complement strand
CCAATCGGACCTTGGGCCGATGCGACCAGAGCTGGGACGAAGCGCGCACGCCCCGTCAGGGGGCTTGGCCCCCAAGCTGGTCCGTGACGCGCCAGATCTCACGCGCGACGATGCTGCGGCGGTCGTCGGCGATGACCCCCTCGACGCTCACGCGCTCGCCGGCGCGCAGCCCTCGGTGCGCGGCCTGGTCCGCCTGCCGCAGATCGACCGCGACGCTGCCGCCGCCCGTCATGACCTGCATCCTGGTGGCCGCCACCCACTGCACCTGGCCGTCGATCCTGACGCGCTCCTGTGCGTCGGGAGCGGTCACGGCGAGCGTCAGCAGGACCACGAAGACGAGCACCCCGGCGGCGGATCTTCGACAACCCATGTCGGCACGGTAGCGACGCGCCGGCGGCACCGGCTATAGGACGTTGGCCCCATTTCTTGCCGGTCCGAGACATTGCCGGCCCTAAGGCCAAGGTCCGATGGTGGTCCAGATCGGCCAGTGGTCGAATGATCGCGGACAACGCATTCAGCGCGGGAGGACTCAGCGTGAGAGCCCTGATGCTCGTTGGCATTCTTCTCGTTGGCGCGTCGGTGGCCGACGCCGCGGCCCTCTACGATGGCTCGGTGCCCATGAAGTGCACGATCGAGACGGTGTTCGTGTGCCACGAGGCGGCGATGTGCACACGTGGGACTGCGCAGACCGTCAGCCTTCCCTCGGTCGTCACGGTCGACGTCGGCAACCGTCTCATCAGCGGCTCGGCTTCGGGCCGGACCGCCCGGATCACCTCGTTCGGCCGCGGCGCCGGGCAGCTCATGATTCACGGCGAGGAAGCCGAGACCCTCGGCAAAGCGTGGGGGGTCGCGGTGACTGAGAACACGGGCGCCATGTCGGGCGCGGTGCTCTCGCCGGTCGGTGGATTTCTGATGTTCGGCGCCTGCTCGGCGCCCTGAGTCGCCGGCGAGCCGCAGCGCCTAGGCGGCGACGACGCCCGGAGCGATGCGCGCGACGATGTAGCCACCGACCGCCCCCGCGCCGAAGCCAGGGGCGAAGATCCGCATCGGACGAGTGAGGACGCCGTCGCGGACGGCGTCCTGCAGCGCGAGCGGGATGCTCGCGGACGAGGTGTTTCCCACCCGATCGATGTTGAAGTAGAGGCGCTCGGGAGGGAGGCCGGCGGCCTCGGCGATGGCCGTGACCATCGTCTTGTTGGCCTGATGGGGAACGACCAGCTCGATGGCATCGAGCAGCGAGCCACTCTCGCCATCGGGATGTGGAAGGGCCATCAGCTCTGCGATCATCTGCTCCATGTAGCGTTTGACCAGGGCCCGAACATCCGGGCCGTAGACCGTCACGTTGTTGTCGAACTCGGGGTTCGGCCAGATGATCGACTCGACCTCGCTCATCGGGCCGCTCGCATAGGTCTGGAAGATCTCGACGTCCGGCCGCGCCCCCGCCGGCGCCGGGCCGATCACGAGGGCCGCGGCGGCGTCGCCGAAGAGCATGCGGGAGGCTCGGACGGTCCCGATCTTGTCCGAGAACTTCTCGCCGGCGACCACGAGCACCGGCCGCCCGGTTTCCTCGAGCAGGCGAATGGCCTCGGCGACGGCATAGGGCAGACCCGCACAGGCCGCGATGAGGTCGAACGACGCATGGGTCTGGAGCATGCCGAGTCGCCCGGAGAGCCAGGCCGCGACTGACGGCATCGCCTTCGTGCTCGTACACGAGCAGAAGAGCACCGCGCCGAACTCTTCCGGCTGGCGGCCGCACTTCGCGAGGGCCTGCCGAGCCGCCTGCAGAGACAGCTCCTCCAGCTCCATGTCGGTGTAGGTTCGCTGCTCGATGCCGGTCTTCACGGTGATGTCGCGGGCGGTCATCGGCGACCAGCAGTAGGCCGCGTTGCGAACGAGGTCCTCGTTCGTGCAGATGCGTTCTCCCCGGCAGGCGGCGAGCGACTCCACACGCGGCATGACGGCGAAACGCCGGCGAACGTCGACCGGTGGCACCGGCGGTGGCGGGGGCCGGTGAGCGCCCGCCGGAACCGGACCCGATCGAACGCGCGCCGGCGGCGCCTTCATCCCGTCGAGAAAGCGGCGTACCTCGTCCGTTCGAGGGTGGAGCACCAGCACGACCTCGTCGCCGCGGAGGTCCCCGATGGCGGTGCAGCGCGTGTCCTCGAGATTCCACGGGAACTCGCTGCGCAAGACCATGGCGTGTCGCATCAGCGCCTCGAGCTCCGGCACGCGGTGGCGGTACCCCACCACGTCGTTGTAGCGGTACACGGGATAGTCCGGATCGTAGGTCGAAATCTCGTAGATGCGCGCGCGCGAATCGGCGCGTGCTTCCGCTACGGTCGGCACGATCGCATGGGCATCGAGCTCGACGCCTCCGCGGTTTCTGAGGATCTCGATCAGCAGGCCGAAGATCGTCCGCTCGGTGGCCGCGTCCCAGGTCGGGGAGAGAGCGCGGTAACCGGTCTCGATGACGGCGCTCACCGGGCCGGGGTCGATCGGGGTGACGACGGGCAGGAACACGTCGCCGCGACGGCGCGGAACATCACGCCAGCGTGTCGGTCGCTTGTCGTACATCGTCATCACGTAGCGGTTCGCCCAGAACAGATTCGTCGCGAGGTCTCTCAGAAGCTCGTAACGTCCGATATAGCCGCCGGTGTCCACGCGCGCCACGATCTCGGCCTGCGTCCGCGCCTTGTCCGCGAAATCGCGTCTGATCACCGCCTCGAACTGATCGAGCCTCTCGAAGACAGAGACGTCGAGCGCAGGGAAGAAGTTGAAGGGAAATACGATGCGGCCGTGTCGATCGACGACGAAGCGCTTCATGCGGCGTTCACTCCCTGGTTTCGAGGTCGCAGGGGGCCGCGGAGCAATCGACCTACATCCGGCGAAGCGTGACCTTCGCGACGTTGAGCCCGTTGATCACCCCGGTGATCTCGCTGCCGCTGACGGTGAGTCGGCCCGACGCGGGCTCGCTCAACAGGATCTCGTTGCCGGACACGGTCCCCGTGATGATCGCCACCCTATTGAGGACGGGACCGGTGACCTGGAAGTTGCCGCTGACCTTGCTTCCGTCCTGCTCGAAGGTCCCTCGCATGTCACCCGAGCCCATCTGAAGATTCTCGTACTGCCACGACCCCACCCAGTTGCCGGTGACGTTCGTGGTGGGCGGGGCCAGCGGCGCGCTGGAGCACCCGGCCATCATCATCGCGACTGCGAGCAGCGTACCGAATAGAGCTTTCATCGCAGCACCTCCAATGCCGCCTTCGCCCGCTGCGCGGAGAGCGCCATGTTGCCGGCCATGCACGCCGCCTCGGCTTCGGTGACGAGTGCCGCTGCCGTCGCCGCCCCGCTCGTCCGTGCCCCGACCGTCGTTCGCGGCGACTGGATCTCCTGGCCACGCGGGCTCTGGATCTCCTGGCCGCGCGGCGACTGGATGTCCTGGCCACGCGGGCTCTGGATCTCCTGACCGCGCGGCGCTTGAATCTCATCGCGCGCGCCCGCGAGAGTCCGCGGCAGCTCGCTGGCAGACTGCGCGGTCGCCGTCGCGCGCTCCAGCGCCTTCTTCGCCTCGGCCAGTTCCGGCGGGCAGCTCTGCGCCCACGTGTCCACGGGCCCCGCCGCCAGTCCGAATGCGACCGCCATCACGCCAACGGTTCTTCCCATTCTGAATCCGTTCATGAGGTTCTCCTTATTCGGGAATCTCCACCTTCGTCCACGCCTTGTCGGGGTTGAACTGCCGCAGGGCAGTGGCGATGGCGCCCGTCGTCGGCCCGAGATCCTTCTGGTACACGACGCCGTCGTGGTTGACGATGAAGGTCATCACGCCCGAGACGCCGTACTGGGCGGGAAACGCGACGAGGCCGAAGCCCGCGATCATGTGGCCGCGCACGACGTAGTCGTACGCGCCGCCGGGCGCGGCCGGCCCCTGGGCCGTGAGAATGCGATAGAGATAGCCGTGGTAGGGCGTCGGCCCGCCGCCGGCGCTACGTCGGTAACCTTCGGCGTGGGCGCGGACCACGAAGTCGCCCAGCGGGCTCGGCGGCTCGTCGGCCTTGGTGCTCCAGTAGAGGCCGTCATGCTTGCCCGGCGCGCTGGCAAAGTTTCGCGCATACTCGAGGATGCCCTCGCCGTTTCGGTCCTCCGCGTAATACTCCCGCTGCGCGTCGACGTAGGCGAGGCAGACCTGCATCGTGTTCAGCTCGTTCCGGCCGATCCGCCGCGCGACGATCTCTTCTTTGCCTCGCCGCGTGTCGAACCGCCACCGGTCGGCGGTCTTCACCACCGGGATGGGAAACGGCCAATCGTCTGGCCCGACGCGAAGCGTCGCCTCGGTGTCCGTCTTGACAAGCTGGTTTGCAGCGTCGTACGCCTCGAGGAATCGGGTCCGTGTGTGTCGATCGGAGACATCGTCACCCGAGGACACGAGCGTGCGGCCCTCGCTGCCGAGGACACCGATGAGCGCGTTCTTGTCCCCGGCACGCAACGCGGCCACGAGTGAGCGCACGGCCTCCTCGGGCGACGTGAAACGCTTGGCCTGCACCGACGAGGCCTGCGACGCCGGGGACTGCGCCGGCGCGTCCGCTTTCGGCGGCGCCGGCGCCTGGGCGGCCACGCGTGGGACTATCCCGAGGCTCAGTGTGACGACCGCTATCAGGATCGTGGAATCTATTCGAGCCCTCATCGCCGCCCCCCTGATCGTCCGCCGCCGCCGCTTCGACCACCGCCGCCACCACCGCGCGCGCCGCCGCCGCCGCCAGCACTCGAGCGGCTGAAACTGTCGCGGCTGGCTCGGCCGCGATCGCTGAAGCTCTGGGCGTCGCGGCCGCCACCGAGGCCTTCGAAGGCGCCAGCCTGGCGTCCGCCCTGAAATGCGCCCTGGCCGCCGGCGCCACGATCGCCCAAGCCGCCGCGCTCGCCCTGCTGGCCGAGGGCCGGCTGCTGTGCCGCGCGCGGGCCCTGCTGCCGCAGCGCCGGTTGCTGCGCCGCCGTCCGGCCGCGGAATGCCTCACGCCCCTGGGCGTTCGCGGGTCCGGTCTTGTTGAAGCGCTGCTGCGTGGCCGTGTCGCGATACTGCACGCCTTTCCGGTGCTCGGGATTGTGCTGCCAGCTGCCGCCTCCGCCCTGTCCGCGCCCGCCCTGTCCGGTCCCTGCGCCGCTCGAGTAGTGCTCGACGCGGTTGCGGGCGGTGTCGGCGTTGTTCACGCGGTTCGAGTAGTCATTGACCTGGCTGACGTTGTAGTTGACGTCCCCGTGATGCCAGTCGGCCTCGCCCCACAGCGCCGCACCGACGGCGATGCCGGCGCCGAAGGTGAGTGCGCCGGCGGCGAAGTAGCCGAGCGGATAGGGTGAATACGGTGGGGACGCCGGCGGCCACGCGCCGTAGACCACCGTGGGGTCGTAGCTCGGCACCTGGACCACCTGCGGATTCGCCGGCTCGATCTTGATGATGGTCGGAGGCGCCTGAACGACCTGCACCGTCGTGGGCGCAGCCTGGACCTGCACGGTCGGGGGCGGCGCCCCAGCGGACGCGGCGGCCTCGACGACGACGTTCTGCTGCGGCGTGCTCTTGAGCTGCCCCTGCGCCTGCGCGCGGGCGCGCAAGCGCTGAACGGCCGCCATGAGGTCCTGTTGCTGCGCGAGGAAGGCGTCACCGAGCTTCTGCAGCCAGTCCAGCTTCTCGCTCATCATCGCGAGCACCGTCGGAAACGTCGTCAGGGACTTCACGCTGTCGTCCCATGGCTGCTGCTTGAGGGCCTCGTTGAGCTGATCACCCTTGAGGGTGGCCTTCTCCGTGACGAAGCGCGCGGCTTGGACGACCTCCAATGGATACGTCGACGCCATCAGCACCTGGGCCAGCAGCGCGTCGGGATGCAGCGCGATGGGCGCCACCAGCTGGTCCAGCTCTTCCGGCTTGAACCCTTTCGGCGTGTCCTGCGCCGTCGCGGGGGGCGGCAGCACCAGCACCACCATCAGACACAGCATGAGCCACGTGACGATCCTTCGACCGATAGTCATGATCGACTCTCCCGTGGGGACCAAGGCGTCAGCGGGTCGCTCATCACTGCTTGTCCAGGGTGACCGCGAGCGCGCGAGCGTAGATGATGCGCACCAGGTTGTCCGGCGCCGGGCGGCCCGAGCCCGGGACCTCGATCGCGACCGCATCGTAGTACTGCGCGATCACCGGGTCGCCGACGCTGACGGCCTCGAGACTCTGCGGGATGGCCACCTCGAGAACCAGCACGCCGCGGTCGCGGCCCACGAGCGCGACCGTACCGCGAGTCCGGTCGATCTCCTCCACGGTGCCCCGCACGGTCACCGCATCCACTGCGCCGGTCGCACGCGTGTGCTCCGCGGCGGCCGATGGGAGCGTGAACAACAAAGACGCGGCGACAGCGACCATCGGCGCGACTCGGATCATCATTGGGCCCTCCTAGCGAGCGACGACTGCATCGCGACGGTAACTCTCGCTCGATGACGCGACGATCGGACCTTGGGGTGAGGGACGAAGGTCCCATGGTCCGCTCACGCGTGTGCGTGCGATCGTGCAGCGTCGTCGGCGGTGCACGTCGTCGAATGGGGGAAGGAACCATGCGGCTCACACGCGGAAATGCCGGAGCGATCGGCGTCGCGCTCACGCTCCTGATCGGAAGCTTCGTCCCGGCCGCGGGACAGACGTTCACGTATCCGAGCAAGGGGCAGAACGCGCAGCAGGAGTCGCGCGACCGCGGCGAATGCCATCAGTGGGCCGTGCAGCAGACGGGCGTCGATCCGGCCTCCGCGGCCGCGATGCCCGCTGCGCCGCCGCCGTCGGCTCCGCCACCGGGACGTGGGGTGGCCCGCGGCGCCCTGCGCGGCGCGGCGGTCGGCTCGGTCGGCGGGGCCATCGCGGGAGATGCGGGAAAGGGCGCGGCCGCCGGCGCGGCGATGGGGGGTCTCATCGGCGGCATGCGGACGCGGGACCAGTATGCGGCGCAGCAGGAGGCGTATCAGCAGCAGGAGAGCCAGGCGCAGCAGGCGAGTGCCGCGCGTCTGGATGCGTACAACCGCGCCCTCAATGCGTGCCTGGCGGGGCGGGGTTATATGGTCAGGTAGGAGGACATCTCATGCGCGTGCTCATTCCGTTCGCCGTTGCCCTGGCTCTCACCCTCGCCGCCGGCGTCTCCGCGCTGGCCCAGCAGGCGTCGTCCTTGCTGTGCGCCGTGATCAACGTCGTGGAGTGCAGTGCTCAGGGAGAGTGCCAACGCTCGACGATCGAGAGCGCGAACCTGCCGCGCTTCATCCGGGTGAATCCGGCGGCCAGGTCGCTGGCCTCCACCGGCGACGACGCTCGCACCGCGCCCATCCAGAGCGTCGAGCGCGTGAACGATCGCCTCATCCTGCAGGGCGGCCAGCAGGGGCGGGCCTGGAGCGCAACGGTCGCCGACAAGACAGGGCAGATGTCGGTCGCGGTCGTGGAAGACCAGACGGCGTTCGTGGTCTTCGGCGCCTGCACGGCCGCCGAGCCCGAAAGGCGGTGACGCTATGCCATTCACACCGTGGTTCTTCGGCATCGCGATCCTGACGCTCGCCGGCGCGGGCTGCGCGACGACGGACTCGCCGTCTGCGCAGCCGGTGGCCGTCGATTCGTCGCAACGCACGACGCTGGACTGCCTCAACCTCGCGCGGCGGGTGAGACAGACGTATGACGGCCGGCCGCAGATGACGATCGACCAGGACCGTTACCAGCAGTGTCTCAGGGAGCAGCGCCAGTCGAGTCAGGCGCCCGCCCGCTGACGCCCCTCGTGACCTGGCTCCGCCGCTACCATCTGCGGCACTTCGCCGCGCACAGCTTCTGGATCGTGCCGGCGCTGGCAATGGTCGCGGCCGTGCCCGTCATGCGGCTCGTGCTCTGGCTCGACATGCGCACGCAGTGGCGCTGGTTCGGGTTCAGCGTCGAGGGCGCGCAGGCCATCCTCGGCGGACTGTCCTCGTCGATGCTGACCTTCATCGTGTTCGCGGTGTCCGGCCTCCTGCTCGCCGTCCAGATCGCGAGCGGCCAGCTCACGCCGCGCATCATCAGCCTCGTCTTCGCGCGCCCGGTGCTCAGGGTGTCCGTGGGCATCTTCGTGTTTGCGTATACGTTCACGCTGAGCGCGCTTGGGCGGATCGAGACGGTGCGCGTCCCCGAGCTGCTCGTGATGGTCGCCGTGCTCCTCACGCTCGTGAGCATCGCGGTCTTTTTCTGGTTCGTGCAGCAGCTCGGCACCGGCCTCCGGCCGGTTTTCATCCTCCAGTCGCTCTGGGAGACGGCGCGCGCGGTCGTCGAACGCGTGTATCCGCACCTGCTGGATGCCGGCGGCGACACGGGGCCCGCCGCGGCGGTCGCCGTCGTCGACGGCACCCCCCGGACGGTCGCCCACACGGGCGCCTCGGGGACGTTCCTCGCCTTCGGCACGCGCGAGCTGGTGGCGCTGGCGCGTAGCGGCGGCTGCGTCATCGAGCTGATTCCCCAGGTCGGCGACTTCGTGGCGCACGGCGACCCGCTGTTCAGGATCCATCCCGGCTCCGCCCGCGTGGACGAGGACGCCCTCTACGACTGCGTCGCCTTCGGCCCCGAGCGGACGCTGGAACAGGATCCAGCGTTCGCGTTCCGGATCATGGTGGACATCGCCTCGCGCGCACTTTCACCCGCGGTCAACGATCCGACCACCGCCGTGGTCGCCATCGATCAGATCCACCGCCTGTTGGCCTACGTCGGCCAGAGGAACCTGGATACGGGACCGGTGCGCGACGATGCGGGACACGTCCGCCTCGTCTACGCGACACCGGACTGGGAAGATTTCGTCGCGCTCGCTGTCAGCGAGATCCGGGCACGGCTCGCCGGCAGCATCCAGGTCCCGCGCCGCCTCCGCGCGATGCTCGAGCATCTCGCCGCCGTGCTGCCCGCGAGCCGTACGGCGGCCGTGCGCCGAGAGCTGACACTCCTCGAGCGCGCGGTAGACCGGCAGTACGTCGATGACGAGGATCGCCGGCGCGCGCGGCACCCCGACCGCCAGGGACTCGGAGGCTCGGTCGCCTCGGCGACCCGCGGCCGCGGGTAGGCGCGCGCCGCCATTCGCTCACCGAGGTCCTACGCCCTACATCGTATTTCACGCCCGGCGCGGTCGCGGTACACGAAGGACAGTGAAGTCCCCCCACTCACAAGGAGGATGCAGCCATGAGACGGATGACGTTGTTCTTCGCCGCGGCGCTTGTCGTCGGGGGCTGTGCCGTCCGCCCGGTGGGCGGACCGGACGGCTGGAAAGTCTTCGGACCGGCCGGACCGCAGGGTGTTGCCGGGCCGTCCGGGTCTGCCGGGCCGGACGGGATCCAGGGACCGCCCGGAGTCGTGGGTGCTCAGGGGCCGGCGGGGCCCGCAGGAACGATGGGGGCCAAGGGCGCCGACTTCGTGTGGACGGCCTTCTCCGACGTCCTGTTCGACTTCGACCGCGCCGACATTCGCGCGGACGAGGCGCGCAAGGTCGCCGAGCTCGCCTCCGTGCTGAAGAGCAACCCGGGCTACAAGGTCGAATTGGAAGCGTTCACGGATCCGCGCGGCCCGGACAAGTACAACCTGGCGCTGAGCCGGCGTCGCGTGGAGGCCGTCCGCAGCGCGCTGATCGCGGCGGGCGTCTCGCCGGAGGCGATCCGCACGGGCGCCTACGGCGAGATGACCCTGAGGTGCACGCAGGCCACCCAGGAGTGCTGGCAGAACAACCGGCGCGTCGAAGTGATGATCGTTCCCGTCCCGAGCGCCGCCGCTAGCGCGTCGCCGCGGCTCGGCAACGGCAAGTAGTGACTTTGGGGGGTGATTTACATGAGAGGACATCGCGTGAAGACGACCGCGGCCGCGCTCGTGGCGCTCGCCGCCGCCGGGTGCGCATCGACGGCGACCCCGCGGGTGGGATACGGTGGGCCGCCGCCGCTGTTCGAATACCAGGACGGCTACGTCGAGGATCGCTCGCCGCATGGGCCGTTGCCGGCCTGGGCCTACGAGCCGGCCATCGTGGGCTCGAAGCGGTATTACTGGATACCCGGATCGCCGGAGTGGTACACATTCACCGGTCCGCAAGGTCCCGCCGGGCGTGCCGGGCCTGCCGGGCCGCAGGGACCACGGGGGCTCGCAGGGGCGGCCGGTCCGCTCGGGCCGTCAGGAATTGCGGGCGCTCGTGGACCGGAAGGAGCGTCAGGTCGGTTGGTCGTCGAGAGTCACTGAGCGCCGCGAGATAAGAGGCTCGAAGTCGGCGAGCGGAAGCGGGTGCCCCCTTCTCGCTCGCCGATGTTTTTTCGGCAGGACCCCAGTCAGGCCGGGCGCGCGCGGGGGACCGGTGGCGCCGTGCCCGATGCGAGGAGTCGGTCGTGCAGCTCGAATCCGTCGATTCCGCCGAGGCGCACGTCGAGCACCAGGCAGCGGGGCGGCACGCTCCGATCGGATACCAGGAACTCCTCCGCCGAGGCGAAGGTCTTCACGGCGAAGCCGGCCGCCCGCACGAGCCTTCCCAACGCGCGAAGCAGCGAGCTGGCCATGGGACTCGTTTCCCCCAACATCGCGAGCAACATCGCGAGCCCATGCTAAGCCGGCGGGCAGTCGTGGCGATCAGGCCTTGGTCGTAGGATCGGGCTATCGCTGCGGGTCGGAGCCAGTCGCCATGTTGACTCGCTCGGCCATGTGAACGAGATCGGCCACGGAATTCGCCTGCATCTTCTGCATGACGCGGCCGCGGTGGATCTTGATCGTCTTCTCGGCCGCGCCCAGGTCGCCGGCGATCTGCTTGTTCAGGAGCCCCTTGACGACGAGCTCGAGGACCTGGCGCTCGCGGGGCGTCAGCGTTCGAATACGGCGCGCGATTTCGGCGCGGGCCGCCCGATCGGCACGTCGCTGTCGGCTGACTGCGAGCGCGCGCTGAACCGCGGCGAGCAGCTCGTCATCATCGAAGGGCTTCTGGAGGAAGTCCACCGCGCCGCCCTTCATTGCGCGGACGCTTGTGGGCACGTTGCCGTGGCCCGTGACGAACACGATCGGCAGGGTCTCCTGGACTTCCCCGAGCCGGGTCTGAACATCCAGGCCGCTGAGCCCCGGCATGCGCAGATCGAGGATCAGACATCCCGGCCTGTCGGCCCTGTGATGATCCAGGAACGCCTGCGCCGAGGTGAAGGGCATGGCATCCAGGCCCGCTGCGTGCATCCGCCGGTACACGGCGCGGCAGGCCGAGGCGTTGTCGTCCACGATGTAGACGATGGCATCACTCATCGTCGGCCTGCCTCGTTCTCTTAGTGCGATAGCTCGACGTGCACCGTCAGGCCCTGCGGGTCGGTGCGCGTCGCCCACATGCGTCCTCCGTGGGCCTGGACGATGGATCGACTGATCGACAGCCCCATGCCCAGCCCTGTGCTCTTGGTCGTGACGAAGGGCTCGAAGATCCGCTCGAGGTCGGCTTCCTTCACACCCGGACCGTCGTCGCGCACCGCAATCTCGATGGTGCCCGGATGACGCTCGACGGTCTCGATGGTGACGAGGGCCCTCCCGGTCGAGCGATCGGCCGCGGCTTCCACGGCATTGAGCAGGACATTGAGGAGCACCTGCTGGAGCTGGATGGCGTCGCCCTGCACAGGAGGCAAATCCTTCGCCAGCGAGAGCTGCACGCCGATCCCCTTCGACTCCAGCTCGCTGCGCAGAAGCATCATCACGTCCACAATGAGCGCGTTGATATCCGCGGGCTTGTATTCCTCCCCCTCCTTCCGGAAGAGCGCTCGCAGTCGTCGAATGACCTGGGCTGCCCGCTTGGCGTCATCCGCGATGTCCATCAGCGCCTCGCGGACCTCGTGCTGTTCGCGGTCCCCGGCGCTGAGCAGCAAGCGAGCCGCCTGGGCATTGGCGGCGATCGCGGCCAATGGCTGGTTGATCTCGTGGGCCAGCGAGCCTGCCAGCGCACCCAGCGTCGAGGCGCGCAGGGCGTGGGCGAGCTCGTCGCGCTGGCGTCGTGCCTCGGCCTCCGCCCTCCGCCGCCGCGTGATGTCCACGTGCGAGACGATGGCGCCACCCTCGGGA
>Ga0209378_1002741_pt1 | contig 12069 bp, 14 predicted proteins | sample GraSoiAngelo_156_FD_186170 | JGI IMG/M metagenome (GOLD analysis project Ga0209378, IMG submission 186170) | Grasslands soil microbial communities from the Angelo Coastal Reserve, California, USA - 14_1009_13_40cm (SPAdes) (version 2) | ecosystem: Environmental > Terrestrial > Soil > Grasslands ... | reverse complement strand
AGGCTGCCTTTCCCCTCTTCAGATTCGAGCTCGATGCGGCCCCCGTGCGCCTCGACCGCCCAGCGTGTGATGGCGAGGCCTAACCCGAGTCCGCCCGCGTCTCGCGCGCGGCCGGTGTCCACGCGGTAGAAGCGGTCAAAGATCCGCTCGCGGTGCACCGCCGGAATGCCAGGCCCGGTGTCCTTCACCTCGATCGCCGGCTCCCCAAGGGCCGTCTTCGCGACCCGCACGCGGATCGCGCCCTTATCCGGGGTGTACTTGATCGCGTTGTCGAGGAGGTTGATCAGACCCTGCCGGAGGACGGCAGGATCGCACGTGGCCTCGACGTGCGCGGCGGCATCGACGCTCAAGCTCTGCGCCTTTTCCTCCGCGAGGACCCGGAGGGAGTCTGCGACAGTGCTAGCCAGGCCCCCGAGATCCACGACCTTGCGTGTAAGCTGCGTGCGACCGGACTCGGCCCGCGTCAGCGTTAGGAGGCTCTCCACGAGCCGCGTGAGACGGTCGACCTCCTCCAACATGCTGCCGATGACGTCGCGATACGCCGCTCGATCGAGCGAGCGCTGGAGCGCAACCTCGCCCACACTTCTCATGGCGGTGAGCGGCGTGCGGAGCTCGTGCGACGCGTCCGCGGTGAATCGGCGGAGCCGCGCGAAGGAGTCGTTGAGGCGCGACAGGGTGTCGTTAAAGACAGTCGCGAGACGTCCGAACTCGTCCTCGGGATTCTCAACCGGAAGCCGTTCGCCGAGCGACTCCGCGGTGATCTTCCGCGCCTTGTCCGCCATGGTGCCGATGGGCGAGAGCACGCGGCCGGCGAGGACGTAGCCGCCCGCGAGCGCAAGGCCGACAGCACACGGGATGCCCATGATCATGATGACGGCAAGGGTGCGGAGTGTACGCCGGAGCGAGGTCTCGTCGATCGCGACCGCGATCTCGTAGGAGGGGCCCGAGGCCGTCTGCACGCGATAGCGTCGGCCCTCCGACGACGTCCAAGACCACAGAGCCGGCCCGCGGTTGCCCGGCAGCGCGCGCGCGAGTCCTCCTCGCTCCCACCCGTCGGTCCGGTAGAGGACGGTCTCGTGCTCGGCGACGTGGAAGAGGGTGATCCCCCAGTGAGGATCGAGATGGGTCAGCTCCCGGGGCTCCTCGCGGTAGATCCGTTCGACGGTGGCCAGCTCTCGGCTCAGTTGCAGGTCCAGGTCGTGCGAGAGCCGCGCCCTCACGAAAAGGAAGATTCCGGTCGAGAAGGCACAGATGATGAATGTCAGCACGCCCGCATACCAGAGGGTCAGGCGCGTGCGCACGCTCCGCGGGGCGAGCCTCACTCGTGCTTGCCTCCCAGCATGAACCCCACGCCGCGGAGGGTGTGGAGGAGCTTCTTCTCGAACGGGTCGTCGATCTTCCGACGCAGCCGCGCGATCGAGACGTCGATCACGTTGTCGAGCGGCGTGGCCCGTGCGGCCACCTGCCACACGTCACGTGCAAGCATCTCCCGCGACACCACGCGGCCCTGATGGCGGAGCAGGTATTCGAGCAGCTCGAACTCTTTTGCGGTCAGATCGAGCGTCAGCCCCCGACGCGTGACCCTCCGTGTGAGCAGGTCCATCTCGAGGTCGTCGAGCTGGAGCTTCAGGACCTGATCCATCCGCCCGCGGCGAAGCAGCGCCCGGATCCGCGCGACTAACTCGGGGAATGCGAACGGCTTGACGAGGTAATCGTCGGCGCCGAGGTCGAGCCCCTGCACCCGGTCGTCGACGGTGTCCTTGGCCGTGAGGATGAGGACGGGTGTCTGGAGCCCGCGCTTCCTCAACGTGGTGAGGACCTCGACGCCATCGCGCCGGGGGAGCATGAGATCGAGCAGTACGAGGTCGAAGACCTCGTGGTTCACGAGGAAGAATCCTTCCTCACCGGTGGACGCGACCCGGACGTCATAGTGCTCGGCCTGGAGCCCTTCGCGGAGGGCCCTGGCGACCTTCTTGTCATCCTCGACGACTAGAATGCGCACGGTACGTTCCGCAGGGCACAAAGTGTGCGAGAGAAGTATAGCGAGCGCCGGGCTCTGCCGCACCTTACACCGATGTCAGGAAATTTTCAGTGGCACGCACCCGAAAGAACGTCACGATCAGTGATACGGAGCCGGGTTGGAAACCGGAATAAGAGGGTGCAGATGCACGGTTCAGCAACACGTCGTGAGGCCCTTCGCCTCGGCGTGAAAGTCATCGGGCTTCTTACGCTCGCGAGTTGTCAGCGGAGCCAGACTCCGACTGCCGAAGCGATCGAGGAGGTCAAGTTGCCTGCCGAGTTGCCGGTCGAGCGCTTCGATTTCGAGACGAAAGGCATTGAGGGGTGGACCACGGTAGAGGGCCGGTGGGTGGTGGAGGAAATGGCGGGCGCGCCGAGTGGAAAGAAGGTGCTCGTGCAGCGCGCGACGGAGAACCAGTTCAACGTCATCGTCGCGCCGCCAGGCCCGTACACCGATGTGGACGTGTCAATGAAGTTCAGGCCAATCTCAGGGCTGGAAGACGCCTCGGGCGGCATCGTCTTCCGCTTCAGCGGCGGCAAATACTACGTCGTTCGCGCCAACGCACTCGAGGACAACTTCCGTCTCTACTACTACGACCGGGGACGAAGTCAGCTCGCGAGCGCGAGGGTGAAAGCCCCGGCGCTGGGCCAATGGCACACGGTCCGTGTAGTCGCCGCAGGCGATCACATGCAGGCATGGCTCGACGGCAAGCTGTACCTCGACCACCGCGATGCGCGGTTCAGGGCCGGTCGCGTAGGACTGTGGACGAAAGCCGATTCGATTACGGCCTTCGATGACCTCACCATTCGTGGCGTTGTTGGAGGCGGCTAATGCGCTCTCTCGTCGTCGGTTCCTCGCGCGGGAAGCTGATCTTCATCCTCGCCTTCGCCGCATGCGCGCTAGCCCTGGCGCCGCGGCCTGTCTCAGCAGGAGGCGCTGCGCGTACCGCTGAGCTGAAGGCCGGAGCAACCCTCAAACGCATCGCCGTGATCGATCTGCCCGGTCCGCCCGGCCGGCGCTTCGACTACCTCGAGATCGACGACGAGGACCGATACCTCTTTTCCGCCCATCTCGCTGCGGGCCTGCTCTATGTGATCGATCTCCGGACCAGCACGCTCGTGAAAGCCATCCCCGATGTGCCGGGCATCGAGGGCGTCGGCTACGTGCCCGAGCTCAGGAAGGTCTACACGTCCGACTTTTGGGAGAAAAAGATCGGCGTCATCGATCTCCGGGAGATGAGGGTCGTGAAAAAGCTTCCCACGGAAGACAAGCCCGATGGCCTCGCCTACGCGCCGCCGTTTCACAAAGTCTACGTCTCGAATGAGCGCGCTAAGGCCGAGAGCGTCATCGACGTCCGCGAGGACAAGATCGTGAAGGTGCTCCGCTTTGGTAGCGAGACCGGCGTCCCCCAGTACGACCCCATCGCGCGCAAGGTCTACGTCAATCTCCAGGACGAAAACGTCCTCGCCGTGATCGACCCCGCCACGGACACGGTCGTAGGACGCTATCCTGTGGCGGGCTGCCAAGGCAATCACGGGATGGCACTCGATCCCGAACATCACCGGGCGTTTCTTGCCTGCCAGGGCAACGATGTGCTAACGGTCTTCAATCTCGATACGTATCGGGCGATCGCCCACTTACCGATGGCGAAGGGGGCTGACGTGGTGGCGTTCGATCCTGGGCTCGGGCGGATCTACGTGGCCTGCTCGAGCGGCGCAATCTCCGTGTTTCAGGAGGAGGACCCCGATCACTTCTCGAAGGTCGAGGACTTCCCCGTCGAGAAGAAGGTCCACAGCCTTGCCGTTGACCTGCGTACGCACCGTGTCTACGCGCCTGAGGAGCAGGAGGGCGGCCAGCCGGTCGCGCGGGTGGTGATCTTCGAGGCGATCTCTGGCGCGTCGGCGGCGCCGCCTGAAGCGGCGCGGTGAGCCCGGAACCGTTCGCTCGCAACGGGACCCGTGATGACAACCGCTCGAGCCGCCCTCACGCTGGCGGCCTTTGTTTCGACACTGCTGCTCATGCCATGGACCGCCTGGGCTTACCGTCCATTCATTTCGACGGACGCCGCGGTCGCCGATCAGCGCGACCTCGAGATCGAGCTCGGTTACTTCACCCTCGAGCAGTCGAAGGGGGAGAACACGTTCCGCATCCCGAGCCTGGTCCTGAATTACGGGGCCTGGAAGAACAGTGAGATTGTCGGCGAATTCCGCATCGAAAGGAATCCGGGGGGCGACATCGACATCGTGGATCCGGGGCTCTTCCTGAAGACCGTGCTGAAGGAGGGTCTTCTCCAAGAGAAGCCAGGGGTCAGCTTCGCCATGGAGGCGGGCCCGCTGCTGCCGTCGACAGTCGCAGGCGAACGAGGCGTTGGTTTTGAGGCCATCGGGATTCTGAGTGGGACAGGTGGCGCCGCTGACGTTGCATCTGAACGGTGGTGGGGGCATCGATCGGGCGGCCGCGCAGCCCTTCGGCGTGTGGGGTCTGATCAGCGAGCTGCCGGTCCTGTCTCGGTTCAGGATCGTGGGGGAAGTTGCCGGGGAGAGCGTCACAGGGCAGCGCCCCAACAACTCGGCACTCATCGGCTTCATCTGGCAGCCGTCGCCATCGAACGTGTTTTTCGATGCGGGCGTTCGTCAGGGCCTGACGCGCGGCGCGCCAGATTGGCTCTTCACGGTCGGCGTCACCTTCGGCTTCGCGGTGCCGTTCGGACTTCGAGAACCACCCCGATGATGACGCGTCCCGGTGTGTCTCGCCGGTGAAAAGGAGGGGCTCGACATGAAGTGGGCGGCGCGAGAGAAGGCTCGGGTGGATCGCGAGGCGTTTCTCAGCAAGTACTGGCTCGACGATCCGGCGCTCCGCTATTGCCGCTCGCGTCTCACGCGGACATGAGTCTTCGGCACGTCACCGACATTGACCTGCCAGAGCACCTGAAGGAAGGCGGCTTCGACCATGTGGCTGCCCATCGCCGGAGCGCGCGGCTCTACGTGGCACACACTGCGAACGACGCCGTCGACGTCATCGACTGTCGGCGCGATTGCTATCTCTACTCGATCGCGGATCTGCCTGGGGTGGCGGGTGTGCTTGTCTCCGACGAGCGCGACCTTGTCTTCACATCGAACCGGCGCGAGAACACGATCGCGATCTTCCCGGGAAGCGGCGAGACGCGCCGCGTGAAAGTCGGCGTCGGCATCGCACCGAACGGTCTTGCCTATGACCCGCGACGCAATCTGCTGCTGGTGGCCCATGTCGGCGTTCCGGCGGTTAAAGAGTCATTCACGTTGTCGGTCGTCGACGTGAAAAACGAGTCGGAAGTCGCGAGTATCCTCGTGCCGGGACGGACGCGCTGGGCAGTCTTTGATGCAGGTGCCGATGTATTTTACGTCAATATCGCGGACCCACCGGAGATCGTTGCCGTTGCCGCCATGGAGCCGTTCCGTGTCGTACGTGCCTTTCCGATCTCGTCGGCGGGCCCGCATGGCCTTGATCTCGATCGGGAGCGGACCCGGCTGTTCTGCGCGTGCGACGGCGGCAAGCTGTTCTCGCTCGACGCGCGATCCGGAAAGGTGTTCGCCGAGGCGAATCTCACCGGTGTTCCCGACGTCGTCTTCCTTAATGCTGCGCTGAATCGTCTGTATGTGGCGATTGGTGATCCAGGCGTCATCGACGTGCTTGAGGCCGAAGGCTTGAGACGGTCGGAAACAGTGCGGACGGAGCGGGGCGCACACACGATCGGATTCGATGCGGCCCGCAACAAGGTCTATGCGTTCTTGCCGGGAAGCCACCGAGCTGCCGTTTATGTCGATGAGTAAACGCTCGGTCGACGGGATTCCCCATCGCGTCGCACGGGCCTGAGATGGAGAGGAGGTAAGCCATGACGGAAGACCCATCGCGTCGATGCCGGACGGTAGGCGCAGGCCTGATTGTCTGTTTGCGTTCTTCCGTGAACCGTTTGCTCGTCCTCGCGATGGTGTGTGGGGTCGTTTTTGCCGGACCCTCTGGCGTCGTGATCGTGGACGCGCAGATGACCAGTCCGCCGTCTGAGGAGAAGCAGCCTCCCAAACCGCGCAGTTCGGCCGGCAACCCGGTATCAGGCAACCCGGAAGCGATCGACGCCGGACGTAAGCTCTACTCGATGTGGTGCGTGCAGTGCCATGGCCACCACGCTGACGGGGTGTCGCGATTCGGCAAGTACGCCGCGGACCTGCGCGCGTTCTGGCGGGGCTACAGTGAGTTCGTCTCCATCGTGAAGAACGGAAGGACCGAGCGGCAAATGCCGCCGTGGAAAGAGGTCCTCGACGATGCGAAGATCGCGCAGCTCGGCGCGTTCTTGGAGACGCTGGCGATCGAAGGCGCGAACTGGAAATAGCATGAAGACCGTCGTCGTGATCCTGGTGCTCGGCGGCGTCGTGCTCGGCGGCGGCGTGAGGCTGGCGCACGCCACCGAGTATCTGCAGACGCTGAAGGAGGGCTCCTGGCTGTGCACCACCCCCGAAGCCTACGACCTCGCGATCGCGGAGCAGCGAAAGCTGGAGAGCGACCTGGAGGCCTTGAAGGAGCGGTTGCTGGCGCAGAAGCTGTGGATCTACGCTGACGCCGCGTTTGTCGAGAAGATGATGGTCCCGTACGCGAAGGTTCTCGAGCGTCAGGGCAACAAGGTCAAGGTGACGCTCGTCGTGCAGTACCGCAAGCGCCTCGAGTTCCTGCACCGCCAGATCTCGCGCGTGACGTTCGTCGGGTGGACTGCCGCGGGCAACCTCGAGGATAAGGAGATTCTCTAGCTTAATGGCCTGGAGTCTCTGCGGCGCCTCAGCCGTGCTGCGGTCACTCGTGGCCGCGGGCTCGCTCGCATGCGAACTCCGATCAACTCTTAGTAACATCGCCCGACCGTGACGTGCTGACCTCAAATGACCCTCGCTGAGCCGGGGTCGCCGTGCAGTTTGCCTCGAGATGGGGGGCACGCGGTCGAATCGCTTGCCCTTGCGCACTGCGGAAGGCCCACGAGTTTCACTCGCTGCTGGGGCGGTCCAGGCACGCCGTGGCCCTGCCAGGCCCGAGGGTACGGTAGAAATATCGAGAACTTCGGAGACGGCCAGCGGCTTCCTAAACTGCCAGCGGGTGTTCGAGTCACCCCGGGGGCACCAATTTCACGCGTAGTTAGTGATCACCCGTCGGAGCTGCGGCGGTCGTGCGGCGGTACTTGCTTGACACTCGTGCGCCGGCCGGGTCGAGATGTTCACTCATGTTGGCCTCCTCGCCACCCTGCGTCGGGCGGCGCGGTACGACGAGGTTCGCGATGATGACCTGAACGGCCTCGTCGTTCTGGTTGAGCGTCGTCGTTCGCACCTTGATTAATCCCTGATCTGCACGGGACCTCGAGGGCCGCACCTCGAGGACCTCGCTCTCGATGCGCAACTCATCCCCGGGTCGCACGGGTCGTGGCCAGCGGAACTCGTCAGCCCCGGCGCCCACGATGCCGCCGGCGGGTTTGAGGTCGCTCTCGACCAGGAGCCGCATGGTGACCGCGGCCGTGTGCCAACCACTGGCGGCCAGTCCTCGGAAGATCGTGTCGCGCGCGGCTTCCTCGTCGAGATGGAACGGCTGCGGGTCGAACTCGGCGCCGAATGTCCTGATTCGCTCCTTGTCGATCCGCACCCGGCCGGAGCGAAAGGTCTGCCCGACGGCAAAGTCTTCGAGGAATCGCCCAATCATGCGCATTGACCTCCTTCACGCGCGAGAACGGGCGGCCGTGGCCGGAGGATCGGGCCGAACCAGGCGCCGCCGGCGACAGCTCCGGCGTTCAACAGCCCGTACGCGGCAAGCGCCGCACTGAGCGCGACGAAGACATACGAGACGTCGCCGCTCCATCGCAGGGCCAGCCAGCCACCGCCGGCCGCGATGAGAAGCCGCGTCATGTTCGCGACCAGTGGCCAGAGGAGCCGCCCGGCGCCCTGCGATGCGAAGGTCAACGCGAGGCCGAGTCCGAAGAGACCATAGAACGGTCCGACCGCGTGCAGATAGCGCGAGCCGGCGTCGAGCATCGCCGGGTCCGTGTCGAACAGCGAAAGCCACGCGTGCGGGACGGCGGCGGCACAGAGCCCGATGATCTCCGTGAGGCCCGCGGCGATCCCGGCGCCGATCCAGGCCGCGCGCAGCGCGCGGTCACGCCGGCCCGCCCCGATGTTGGGTCCCACCATGGCGACGAGCGGGCCACCGAGCCCGAACACGAGAGGGACCAGAAGGTACTCGAGGCGCGAGCCGGTGCCGTAGCCCGCGATCGCCGCGGGCCCGAAGCGGCCGACGAATCCGGTCGCGATCGCGATCGTGAGATTCGTCTGGACGGTGATCAGGGCAGCCACTGCGCCCACTCGCAGAATGTCGCGGAAGAGCGGCCACCGGAAGCGGACGTCAGCGAAGGAGAGACGGACGACGCTGCGCCCGGTGCGAAGATACGCGACCAGCGCGACGCTTCCGGCGACATAGAAGGCGATCACCGCGACGGCGCCACCGGCGACGCCGAGACGCGGGAACAATCCCCAGCCGAAGATGAGGCACGGGGACAGGGGGATCAGCGCCGCCGCGCCGACAGATGTGACCACGGCCGGAACCGCCATGTTGCCGGTGCCGCGGATCACGCTCGCGAGCGAGTTGAAGACCCAGATCAGGATCGCCCCCGAGAAGACCACAGTGGAATAGGTCAGCGCCGCGGTGAGGGACGCGCCGCTCCCGCCCATCGCACTGTAGAGCCATCGGCCGCTCCCCAGCACGGCGAGCATGAACAGGAGCCCGAAACCGACGGCGATGGCGAGCGCATGGGCGGCCAGCGCATTGGCGTCGCGGCGGCGCCCGGCGCCGAGCGCGCGGGCGATCGCGGACGAGATCCCACCGCCCATGGCCCCCGCTGACATCATCTGCATCAGCATGAGTACGGGGAAGACCAGCGCGACGCCGGCCAGTGCATCGGTGCCGAGCTTGCCGACGAAATATGTCTCGATGAGTCCCACGGACGCCTGCACGAACATGACCAGCACGTTGGGCGTCGCGAGCCGCAGGAGCGTGCTCACGATGGGCCCTTCGAGCAGCACGCGGGTTCGCGCGTCGAAGCGCGGCGCCGTCGCCGGCGGCGCCGCGTCATCGCTCCGAGATCCAGTGCCGGCACGCACGCGGCTGCCGTTCGGGGACATCACGGCGTCAATGCTTCCAACCTCGGCTTCCATGAATCGCGCTTTTCCTTCCAGGCGAGTCCCTACTGCGCCATGATTCCGCCGTCGACCGTGAGGATCGTCCCGGTCGTCCACGTGGCGTCATCCGACGCGAGGTAGAGGGCGGCTTGCGCGACGTCGTCGGGACTGCCGAGCCGACCGAGCGGTACTCGAGCCTCCATGGCCGTTCGCACCGCGGCATCCTTCAGCCGTGATTCCATCAGTGGCGTCTCGGTGACTGCGGGTGCGACGCAGTTGCAGCGGATCCCGTCCTTCGCGTAGTGCACGGCGATCGTTTTCGTGAGCATGGCCACGCCCGCCTTCGCCACGGCGTACGGGTGGACGGGAAAAGCCAGGGAGGCCTTCAGCCCGAGGACCGAGCCGATGTTGACGATCGAGCCGCCGCCCTGCCGCTGCATGTGAGGGATCACCGCCCGTGAGAAGCGGAACACGCCCTTGAGGAACACGTCCATCACGCCGTCCCAGATCTCATCGGCCGTTTCGTGCAGCGGGCCGGCGTGCAACACGCTTCCGGCGTTGTTGACGAGCACGTCGACGCGGCCGAAGCTCGCGAGCGTTGCCTGCACGGCGTGCTGAACGTCGGCTTCATCGGTGACACTGCCCGGCACGGCGAGCGCGTGGCCGCCGGCCGCGGCGATCGCGTCGGCGATCTCGCCGAGGATTTCTTTGCGGCGGCCAGTGATCGTCACCTTCGCTCCTTCACGCGCGAACGTCGTGGCAATGGCGGCGCCGATGCCGGTTCCGCCATCGGTTACGATGGCTACTTTGTCTGCGAGTCGCATGGAAGTCTCCCGCTTAGGCCTGAATGGCCGAGTGCGCGCGTGTGTGTGACGTCGTCGGTACTGATGGCTGATGAACCGACAGGCAGGCGGCGATCGTCCGATGGACCGGTGTCGGGATGCCGAGCTTCAGGCCACGCCGAACGACCGCGCCGCTCAGTGCCTCGACCTCGAGCCGACGGCCGTCGGCGAGGTCTCGGGCCATCGACGATCGCCATTGCGCGGGCAACGCCGCGGCCTGCTGGATGACGCGATCCACGGCGTCTGCCGGAAGCGGAACCCCTTCCCCCAGCGCAATGGCCGCGATCTCCTCGCATGCGGTGGTGAGGAGCAGGCGGCTCTCGGGGCTCGCGAGGAGCGGACCAATGCCCGAGCGCGCGACCGCCGTCACGCCACCGACGCCGGCGATGAACAGGAACTTCTCCCACAGCACGCGATGGATGTCGGTCGAGACCTCGTGAGGAATGCGGCTCTGCTCGAATGCGCCGGCGATTCGCTGAACGCGTTCGGTCATGGCTCCGCTGGGCTCGCCGAAGACGATCCTGCCTTGGCCGCCGGTGCGAAGGACGACACCGGGGCCGGCGAGCTGGACCGCGATGTAGACCGCGCCGACGAGCACGGCCCCGGAGCCAACGACGGAGGCGATCGCTTCGACGTTGTCGAGACCGTTCTGGAAGGTGGCCACCGCCGTGTCCCTGGACATCAGTGGCGCCAGCGCCTGAGCTGCGGGCTCCGTGTCGTACGACTTCACGCAGAAGAGGACGAGATCGACGGGAGCGAGGCTCCTGGTGTCGGCGACCGCGGTGACGGGGATCGTGGACTCTCCCTCGGGGGTGCGCACCGTGAGACCGCGCTGTTGCAGCGCCTCCAGGTGGGCCCCGCGCGCGATGAAGGCGACGTCGTGTCCGCCTTTCGCGAGGAGCGCCCCGTAATATCCGCCGATCCCACCCGATCCGAGCACCGCGAGTCGCATGCTAGGAGCTTCCGTGGCTCGTGGCCTCGAGGGCGGAGTCCGCACGGCGACCGAACACGACGCTGGTGACGCCACTGGCCACCGTCCGCCGCGTGATCGCCGCGTGCCGGGCGAGCAAGCGGAGCGCGCGGCGATTGTCCGTCAGCACGTCGGCGCTGAACTGATGGATGCCGCGCTGCTCTCCCGCACGAAGGATCTCCTCGAGGAGGAGCGAGCCGAGGCCGAGTCCCTGCCAGGCGTCCGCCACGACGAGACCGATGTCGGCTGTCCCTTCGTCGGAAGGGCCGTACCGCGCCACTCCGACCAACTCGGGCTCCGGTCCGTCGCCGACTTCGGCGACGACCGCCATCCGCTGGCGATAGTCGACGTTGGCGAAGGCGTGAGCCTCCTCGGGAAGGAGCCGCCGAACAGAGAAGAATCGCTGGTACACCGTCCGCGGGCTCAGGCGACGGCACAGCGCCATCAGACGAGGCTCGTCGTCGGGGCGGATCGCGCGGACGCGCACGGAGGCGCCGTTGCGCAGTGTCACGCCCTGTTCGGGGTCGGCCAGGTATCGCGGGATCTCGACAGCCATGCCGATGCTGTTTCAGGCTCGCGCGTTCACGATGCTCTGCAGCACGGCCTTGGGCGCCGCACCGACGACCCGGTCGACGACCGCGCCCTCCTTGAAGAACAGGATCGTCGGGATCGACTGGATCCCGTAGCGAGCCGCCAACCCGTGATTCTCGTCGACGTTGACCTTCATCAGCGTCACCCCAGCTTCCGCGGCCAGCTCCTCGAGGACCGGCGCGATCGCCCGGCACGGGCCGCACCACTCAGCCCAGAAGTCGACCATCACGAGGCCCTGGGTCGCGACCAGCGCCTCATCGAAGTTCCGCTCGGTCAGGTGGATCGTCTCGGCCAATCCGTGATCTCGACTCAGACTCATCTTGCGGGTCCTCCTATGCACTAGGATGGCGGTCGGAGCCCGAGAGATTCGCAAATCCGATGCAATGCATGCATTAAGATGTATATACATATGATGTACTGGCCTGGTACGGCGGTGGTTGGGTAGGATGACGTCCATGACTCGACACG
>Ga0209378_1002735_pt1 | contig 12080 bp, 10 predicted proteins | sample GraSoiAngelo_156_FD_186170 | JGI IMG/M metagenome (GOLD analysis project Ga0209378, IMG submission 186170) | Grasslands soil microbial communities from the Angelo Coastal Reserve, California, USA - 14_1009_13_40cm (SPAdes) (version 2) | ecosystem: Environmental > Terrestrial > Soil > Grasslands ... | reverse complement strand
GGAAACCCAGCGGCAAGCCTGCCCGTCCCTCGTGAGGCGATGAGCTGGGTCGTGGGTCTGACGGCCGCGCGTTCGAGATCGGGCGAGAGCCTGCTCCTGCCGCCGCCCGGCAGCAGGACTTAGCCGCACGCGCCCCTAAGCCGCGAGGCCGCGACCGTCTGCGCTTCGAGGTCCAGGTCGCTGAAATCGCAGAAGCTCTTGCCGTCTGGCGCAATCGCGCGCACAGCGAGGTACGCCGCGCCCACCTGGTCTCCGGGGGCGCCGGGCTCGGGCGCGACGACCTCCAGCCCAAAGCCCGCGATGTCGAGCCGCTGCCCGGCCTCGAGCATATGGATCGAGGCGCCGCGCGTTGCTTGCTCCAGGGCCGCGGTCCGCCAGGCGGATCCGGTGATCGCAGCCTTGGGAATGAAGAGGGCCTGCGCGGATCGGTCGAAGCCGGTCAGACCTCCCACGTGGCCGAGGCCTGGCGCGGTGATGATCAACCCGTCGAGGTTTCGCTGCCAGGGCGGGAGCAGGGTGCCGAGCTCGTCCCGCAGCTTCTGAGGACTTGGACCGCCGTCGATGAGGATGGCGCCGTGCTGGTCGCGCAGGAGCACGGCCTGTCCGTCGCCGACATTCAGGACGAAGGCCTGAGGAGGTGCGTTCGCCCATCCGACCAGCGCCGTGGTGGAAATCAATACCGGTCCAATCGCCGCGGCCGCAAACGCAAACCAGCGCGCCGGACGGGGCGTGTGCCCACCCGCGATCGCCGGAGCCAGCGCCGAGTAGTACGCCAGGCCGAGCCACGTTGGAAAGCTTGGGATCGAGAACGCGGCCAGGGGCGCGCGCGCCAAGACGTAGCCGACCTGCTCGATGTAGGCGAGCAAGCCGGCGATCGGGATCGCCGCGGCGCGGGCGAGCTCCGGCGCAAGAGACAGGACACTGAGCACGAGTCCCGACGCCACGAGTACGGGCAGGACCGGAAGCGTCAGCGCATTCGCGACTGGCGCGATCGGCGAGATGACGTGGAAGTCGGTCGCCATCATCGGCAGCGTCCCGACCTGCGCGGCGCAGGTGACCGCGAAAGGCTCGCGGAGAATGTGCGGCAGGAACGCGACGCGCCGCGCGATCGCCGGGGTCAGAAGGATGATCGCCGCGGTCCCGGCGAACGACAGTTGGAAGCCGACGTCCCAGGCGAGCTCGGGATGCCAGCCCAGCATTGCCGCGGCGGTCAGCGCGAGGGATGTCCACACATGAGATGGACGTCCCATGTGAGCGGCGGCGATCGCCAAGCCGCCCATGACCGATGCCCGGACCGCCGCCGGCGTCGCGCCGCCGGCCATCGCGTATACCGCGATGAGTCCGAGGACCGGCCATGTGGCGTGCCGGCCGAGAATCGGCCTTAGGGTGCCCTGGATGATGCGGGCGAAAACCGCCACCTTGAGGCCGCTAAGCACGAGCAGGTGGATCAGACCCGTCGCGATCAACGCCTGTTCGAGCCTGGGCGGAACGCCTTCGCGGACGCCGAGCACGATTCCGAGGAGCATCGCGGCGTGCGGCGGGGGAACCGCCGCGTTCAGCGCGGCGGTGTACCTCGACCGTAGCCAACTGGGAATTGCAGCAACGCCGCGCTCTGAGCTCGTCACATCGAAGCTCGATGCCTGGAGCTCGAGGTAAACGTTCCGCTGCCCGAGGTATGCGCGCCGATCGAAATCCGGAGTATCGCGCGGGAGTGTCAGCTTACCCGTGGCGCGGACCATGTCTCCGTAGGTCGCGTTCGCTGGGCCACGCCACCGGACGAGGAGATTGCCGATGTCGGTGATTCGTGTCACGCCAATCTGGACCTGTGTCGGCTCGACCAGGACCTCGCCGCCGCCACCGCGGGCCCGGCTGTCGTCCGCGATTCGGCCCGTCATCACCGCGGTCTGGCCGGCGACGCTCGCGGCTCGCACCGGTGCCTGGGCGTCGGGCACCGGCAGCTCGACCCGCGCGACCGCGAGCAGGGCAACCGCAATCGCGACAGCGAGAAGCGCGGGACGCAGCACCAGCGCCACCGCGAGGAGTGGGAGGGTGGCCCCTAAGGCGACCACGCCGAGCCATGACCGTGGCGGGATCAGCACCACAGCGCCGGCAATCGCCGCCGACCACGCCAACGCGAGCGCCAGGCCGGGATAACGCGTCATAGCGTCAGGTAGCGGCGGACCACGACATAGTCCGCTTCGCTCATGCCGAGGATCTCGACCAGCTCACGCATGCTCTGGAAGCCGCCGAAGTTGGTCCGGTAGTCGAGGCATTCCTGCGCGAATGCCAAGGTGAAACGCGGAACCGCCTCGAGCTCTTCGAGCGTCGCCTGGTTGAGATTGACGCGCACGACCGTCGTCCCGGAAGCCGTTTTGACGAACGGGACCTTGATCTGCTCGCCATCGCTCAGCCGGCCGGCGAGGTTGGGCGCCCGGGACATGTCCGCGTCGGCGCTGAATCCGCCGGCGGCCGCGATGGCGTCGAAGACGCGATCTCCCCGGGGCAGGCGGTACAGGCCCGGGTTTTCGACGGCGCCGACGATGTCGACCAATAGCCCCGGCTGGGGCGGGATCTCAAGGGCCGGCGCGGCAACCGGAGCGGTCGGAGCTGGCAAGCCCGACGCTGTATACGCGTACGCGGCCACCAGCAGCGCGGCGGCCGTGGTGATCGGGGCGGCGATCAGTACGATCCGCTTCCAGCCGGGGACGAGTCGCATAGGGAGGCGCACCGGCCGAGGCTATCGAGGGCCGGACCAGACGAAAAGCCAGGTTGTTAAGGCTGGTTCCCGGGGAAGGATTCGAACCTTCGGTCGAGGATCCAAAGTCCTCTGCCTTACCGCTTGGCCACCCGGGAGCGCCCACAACAGTACCGCCCGGCTATCGCGCCGTCCCCAGGTCAGGCGTGACCTGAAACGGGTGTCGTTCGTTGCGTCTGGTGATGAGAAACGCGCTTGCCGTCGCCGGGCTGGTGCTGCTGACGGCGGCCTGCGGCGCCTACCACTTTCCGGGCAACTCGCCGTCGCCCTCGCCCGAGACCGCCCACGTGAGCGGCATCGTCAGGTCGGTGCCGTGCGCGCCTGTGGAGCAGGCCGGCTCGACGTGCGCCGGGCGGCCCGTGGCGAGCCTGGAGATTGACTACGTCGCGGGGAATACCGTGGTCAGCCGCGCGGTGACCAATTCGAGCGGAATGTACGCGGTCGACCTGCGAACCGGCACCTACGAAGTGAAGCTGGTCACCTACATGCGAGTGATCAGCGGCCCCACCAAGCTCACGCTCGGCGCGGGGACGCGCACCGTCGCGAACTACATGCTCGACAACGGAATTCGCGTCCCGGTGCCGGCCCAGTAGTCACCCCTCTATAGCCACCCGCTCACCCCCCACCCACCCTGGGGGATGTAGCCGGGGCGCGCAGCTTGGGCGCATGCCGGCGCCCGGTCAACCCTGCTTGTTAAGGGACGAGATTGATGAGCTTGTCGGCGACGTAGATCACCTTCGACGGCTCACGGCCATTGAGCGCGGCGCGCACCTTGTCGCGGGCAAGCGCCGCCTTCGTCGCGCCGGCTTCCGATAGTCCCGCCTCGACGTCCAGCTTGTCGCGCACCTTGCCCGCGACCTGGACCACCAGCACGACCTTCGGCTCCGCCGCGAGCGTTGCATCGAACGCGGGCCACGAGGCGTCCACCAGCAGGCCCTTCTCACCGAGTCGCTCCCACATCTCCTCGCAGGCGTGCGGCGCCAGCGGATTCAGCAGCTTGAGCAGCGTGCGCACCGCCGCGTCCCACTCCCCGTCCCTCGCGCCGCCACCCTGCAGGTAATCCTGCATCGCATTCGCCAGCTCCATCAAGAACGCGACCGCGGTGTTGAAGCGCAGCTCGTCGTAGTGCTCGGTCACATGACCGACGGTCTGCGCGACTTTGCGGCGCAACACCGCGGCATCGGCGCCGGCGGCGGCGGCGCTGCCCTCGGGGACGATCGACTCCGGCTCCAACACGAGCCGCCACACGCGCTGCAGAAACTTGACGACGCCGTTGAGCCCGGAGTCATTCCACTCCACGTCTTCTTCGGGCGGTCCGATGAACATCTCATACACCCGGCCGGCGTCCGCGCCCTGCTCACCGGTTAGCTCGGCGATCGAAACCCCGTTGCCGGCCGACTTGGCCATCACCTGACCGAAGCGCTTGACCATGCCCTGGTTGAAAAGTCGGGTGAACGGCTCCGACGCTTCGAGGAGCCCAGCGTCATGCAGCACCTTGACGAAAAAGCGTGAGTACAGGAGATGCAGAATCGCGTGCTCCACCCCACCCGTGTACTGGTCGACCGCCATCCAGTGATTGGCGAGCTCGGGGTCAAACGGCTCGCGGTCATCGTGGGGGCTTGCGTAGCGCAGGAAGTACCACGACGAGTCGATGAACGTGTCCATTGTGTCCGTCTCGCGGCGTGCCGGGCCGTCGCATTTGGGACACGTCGTGCGCCAGAACGACTCCACCTCGGGAAGCGGCCGGTACTCCTCGGGCAGCTTGACCGGCAGCTGGTCCACCGGCACCGGCACCATGCCGTCGTTGGGGCAGTAGACGACAGGGATCGGCGCTCCCCAGTAGCGCTGGCGGGAGATCAGCCAGTCGCGGAGACGGTACTTGACCGCGCGCTTGCCGATGCCCTTTGACTCCAGCCAGTCGCAGATCCGATCGAAGGCGACTGTTGAGTCGAGGCCGCCGAACTGGGCGCTGTTCACCATCGTCCCCGACCCTAGATACGCGTGGCGCAGCACGCCCTGCGGTCCGCTCGGCGGGGCGATGACCTCGCGGATCGGCAGGTCGTAGCGGACCGCGAACTCGAAATCGCGCTCGTCGTGCGCGGGCACCGCCATGATCGCGCCCGTGCCATATGTAACGAGCACGTAGTCGGCGACCCAGATCGGGATCTTTTGGCCGTTGACCGGATTGATCGCGAAGCCGCCCGTGGCGACGCCGGTCTTCTCCCGATCGGTCGACTGACGCTCGATCTCGGTCTCCTTGCGCGCCTTCTCGACGTACTCGCGGACACGGGCGCGGTGCTTTTCGGTGGTCACGCGCTCGACCAACGGATGCTCGGGCGCCATGACCATGAACGTCGCGCCCCACAGCGTGTCCGGTCGGGTCGTGTAGATGCGGATCGACTCACCGGCGATTCCATCGACCGGAAAGTCGACCTCGGCACCCATGCTGCGGCCGATCCAGTTGGTCTGCATGAGGCGCACCTTGTGCGGCCACTTGTCCAGCAGCGCGAGGTCGGCGAGCAGCCTCTCCGCATAGTCGGTGATCTTCAGAAACCACTGCTCGAGGTCGCGCTTCTCGACCTCGACATCAGGGTGCCGCCAGCACCTTCCGTTGATCACCTGCTCGTTGGCAAGCACCGTCTTGTCGACCGGACACCAGTTGACGGGCGCCATCGCCCTGTACGCGAGGCCGCGCTCGAGCATGAGCAGGAAGAGCCACTGCGTCCACTTGTAGTAGTCGGGCATGCAGCTGGTGACCTCGCGGTCCCAGTCGTAGAGGATCCCCATCATCTTGAGGTCGCGCTTGCTCCTGGCGATGTTGTCGAGTGTCCATCTCTGGGGATGCAAGCCGGGGTGCTGCATCGCCGCGTTTTCCGCCGGCAGACCGAACGCGTCCCAGCCAAATGGGTGCAGCACCTCGAAGCCCTGCATCCGTTTCATCCGCGCGAGCGCGTCGCCCATCACGTAGTTGCGCGCGTGGCCCATGTGCAGGTCACCCGAGGGATACGGATACATGACCAGGTCGTAGTACTTCGGCTTCGGCGAGTCGTCCGCCGCCTTCATGACCCCGCGCTCGGCCCAGACCTTCTGCCACTTCGGCTCGATGTCTTGAGGGACGTAAACGCTACGGCGGGGACGGCTGGACACCGGGTTCAAATTTAAGGGATGCAAGTTCGTGACCCACGATCGCGGCCAGCAGCAACCCTGCACCCGCAGCCTGCTCGAGGCCGAACCGCTGGCCGGCCAGGACAATCGCCGCGACCAGCGCCCATGCGGGCTCCGTGGCGAGGATCAAGGCGGTGCGGTTGGCGCTGATGTGGGCCTGCGCCCACGTCTGGATGAAGTAGGCGAAGGCTGACGCGAAGAGGCCGGTGACCACGATCGCGAACCACACCTTGGCGCTGGGCGCGCGCAGCGACCAGGTGCCGCCCGCGCTGAACAGCAGCGTGCACATGCCCATCTGCGTCATCGCCAGCGGCGCCGACGAGGTGCCCGGCGACCAGCGGCCAAGCAGCACGATGTGCAGCGCGAAGAGGACAGCGCACGCCAGGACGAGCAGATCTCCGAGGTTCATCCCGGACGGACCTCCCGTCAACAACACCAGCCCGCCAAGCGAGACCAGCGTCGCGATCCACGTCCAGCTACGGATCGGGGCGCCGAACAGCCGGTTGAGGAGAGGAGTGAGGACGACAAAGAGCCCCGTGATCAAGCCCGCATTGCCGACGCTCGTGATGGTGAGACCCACCGTCTGGGCGAGGTACCCGGCCGCGAGGACCGCCCCGATCACCGCGCCGACCTGCAGTTCGCGCCGAGTCGGGAGCCGGCGGACGACCACCGACATCACGAGCAGGGCGATCGCAAAGCGGATCTGGAGAAAAGGCAGCGTCGGGTACTGTGTCACTGCGTCTTTGACCAGGACGAACGTCCAGCCCCAGACGGCTGTGACCATCAGCAACAAGAGGACGTAGATCAATGAAGCGTCTGTGGGCGCCTTGGCGCATGCAGTACATCGGCAGCGAGCCCCGCCCCGGCTGTCTGTTCTGCCGCGTCATCGAGCACCCCGACGACCCGGACGCTGAGCTGGTCGTGTGGCGCCCCAAGGGCGCCGTCGTACTGCTGAACAAATTTCCCTACAACCCCGGGCACGCGATGGTCGCGCCGTACAAGCACGCGTCGAGCTTTGAGGACCTGGACGACCCTGAGTCGCTCGACCTCGTGCACGCGCAGCGGCGGACGTTCCAGGTGCTGCGTAACACACTGAAGCCCGACGGCTTCAACGTCGGCTCCAACCTCGGGAACGCCGCGGGCGCCGGCATCCCTGACCACGTGCACATTCACATCGTTCCGCGATGGAATGGAGACACGAACTTCATGGCGGTGATCGACGACGTGAAGGTCGTCAACGAAGCCCTGGCTCAGACCGCCGACAAGCTCAAGCGCGCTTTCGCCGAAACGTAACCTGGCCGCCGGCGATCGACGCTTCCACGCGACCTTCCGAGACAACCGTGATGTCGCACAGCTTGCCCGGCCGCAGCGCGCCGGCGTCCCCTTCCATCCCCGCGGCGTAGGCCGCGCCGGACGTGTACGCGCGCAGAGCCGCGGCGCGCGTCAGGGCAAGTTCGGGATGCCACATCGCCTCGCGGCGCCAAGACGTCGCTGCCTCCATGCCGGCCATCGGATCCGGTGTTTCCACGGGCGCATCGGACCCGAACGCAAGCCGAACTCCCGCACGCTCGAGCATCCGCCACGCGTAGGAATGCGAGGTGACGGACGGCCACAGAGCGTCGGCCAGGTCGCGGTCGGACACGGCGTGGATGGGCTGCATCGAGGCGATGACCCCGAGATTCGCCATGCGCGCGGCGTCCTTCGGATTCACGCACTGCGCGTGCTCGAGCCGCGGCCGCCAATCGCGCCACGCGTTGCGGTGCGAAGCAAGCGCGTCGAGCGCGCGGCGGACAGCGCCGTCACCGATTGCGTGCAGGCACACGTTCAGCTCCGCGTTGGCGCAGCGCCGGAGCATCTCCTCGAGATCTGCCTGCTGGAGCCGGACCGTCCCCGAGCCGTCGAGCATCTCGGCGGTCCGGCTGCCGAGCGAGCCGTCGAGAAACGCTTTGACCCCCCAAATCCGAAGCCACGGACCTCCCCACCCCGACCGCACGCCGATGCGTTCGGCGTGCGCGAGGTCGGCCAGGGGAAGGTTGTAGACCACCCGCACGGGCAGCGGCCCACGCGCGATCAGGCGCTGCAGGGCGGACAGGCAGCGCGCGGTGTCCATGGAGTGCACCGAGGTGAGGCCGAGGTTCGCAAGCTCGCCAAGCACCGCTGACAGGGCGGAGTCGAAGTCGGCGTCGCTTGGCGCCGGCAGCACCCTCGCCACCAGTTCGATCGCGGTCTCGCGCAGGATCCCGGTCGGCTGACCGCGCCGCACGCGGTCGATCGTGCCGCCCGGCGGATCCTCGGTCGTGGCGTCGACGCCAGCTAACCGGAGGGCTTCGCTGGAGACCCAGGCCGAGTGGCCGTCCTTGCGCTGTAGGAACACAGGTCGCCCGCCGGCCGCTTCATCCAGAGGCTGCCGGGACGGAAACGCGCGTTGCGGCCAGATGTCGTTGTACCAGCCACCTCCGACAACCCACGCGTCCTTTTGGAGCGGCTTCGCCCACGCCTTGACGCGGGCCAGGCAATCCGCGAGGTCGCTGCTCCCGGTCAGGTCGACGCCAAGCTTGCGATCCGCGAGACCTTCGAGATGGATGTGCGAGTCAATGAGTCCGGGCCACGCGGTGCCCCGCAGCCGAACCACCTCGGCGCGGCGACCCGCTGCAGCACGCGCTTTTGGGCCGACGGCGATGATGCGGCCGTCAAACGCCGCCACCTCGGGCGTACATCCTGCGAACAGGACCGGCTCGATCAAAGGCCGTACGACTTGGCGATGATCTCCTTCATGATCTCGTCGGTACCCGCGCCGATCCTCGCGAGCCGCGCGTCGCGCCACGCCCTCTCGACTGGAAACTCGCGCATGTAACCGTGACCGCCGAGGATCTGGATCGCCTCGTCAGCGACGTCGCAGGCGACCTGGGTCGCAAGCAGCTTGGCTTGCGAGATCTCACGCACTGGATACTCGCCCTCATCCCACTGCTTGGCCGTCTGGTAGACGAAAGCCTGGATGGCCGCAATCTTCGTGCCCATGTCGACGAGCTTGTGCTTGATGACCTGGAAGTTGGAGATCGGCTGGCCGAAAGCCTGCCGGTTGCGTGCGTACTCCATCGTGTACTCGAACACTCGATTGGCGCCCGCGATCGCTCCCGCGGCGGTGATCATCCGCTCACCCTGCAACTCCCACATCAGCTGCTTGAAACCTTCGCCCTCCTCGCCGATCAGGTTCGAGGCAGGGACGTGGCAGTCGTCGAAGAGCAACTCGGCGGTGTCGGATGAATGCATGCCGAGTTTCTTCAAGGTCCGCGAGACTTCGAAGCCAGGCGTCCCCTTTTCGATGACGAGCAGGTTGTAGCCCGCGTGCCCACGCTCGCGTTCGTTCTTGGTGACAACCAACGCCCAGTGACAGCGCGCACCGTTGGTGATGAAGGTCTTGCGCCCGCTGACGATGAACTCGTCTCCAAATCGCCGAGCCACCGTCGTGATGCCTGCCACATCCGAGCCCGCATCGGGCTCGGTGATGGCGATCGAGGCAATCTGCTCTCCACGAATGGCGGGCGCCAGCCACCGCGTCTTCTGCTCCTCAGTGCCGAACTTGAACACAGGCGGGGTCGCCATCTCGGTCTGCACGGCGACGGCCATTCCCAGCCCTCCGGTGCCAGCCCGCGCCAGCTCCTCGGAGAGCACCAGCGCCGAGAAGTAGTCGCCGCCCTGGCCGCCGTACTCCGGTGGGTAGCGCAGGCCCAGAAAACCGAGCTCCCCGAAGCGCTGGAAGATCGAGTCCGGGAAGGTCTTTTCCTCCCACTCATCGAGGTGCGGCTGGACTTCCTTTTCGAGGAACCTGCGGATGTGCAGCCGGAGCTCCTCGTGAGCGTCGGTGAAGTACATCGGCAAGGAGTGTAGGGCGGTCGCGACTCCGCTTCCGGTATGATTCCCGGCCGGACCTCAACCGTTAGATCAAACACGCGCTGGGAGTTGGATTGGGCTCAGTAATCAAGAAGCGGCGCAAGAAGATGCGCAAGCACAAGCACAAGAAGATGCTTAAGAAGACGCGATGGGCGCGACGCGCGCACGCGTAGGATAACGACGCCTTGGGCACATGGATCGTCATCGGGATTGTCGTCCTCATCGTCCTGTGGCTCGTCTTCACCTACAACGGACTCATCGCGGCCAGGAACAGGACCCAGGAAGCCTGGTCTGAGATCGACGTCGAGCTCAAGCGCCGGCACGATCTGATCCCCAACCTCGTCAACACCGTGCAGGGCTACATCGGCCACGAGCGCGGCACCCTCGAGGCGGTGACCAACGCCCGAGCCAACGCCGTCGCGGCCGGCGCGACCGGCGACCCGCAGAAGATCGGGCAGGCGGAGAACCTGCTCAGCCAGAGCCTGCGCAGCCTGTTCGCGGTCTCCGAGAACTACCCCGAGCTGAAGGCGATCTCGGCCTTCACGAACCTGCAGGAGAACCTGACTGCGACCGAAGACAAGCTCGAGTTCTCGCGCCGCTTCTACAACGGCAACGTGCGCGACTACAACATCAAGCTGCAGACCCTGCCCACATCGCTCATCGCGGGGGTCCTGGGCTTCAAGCCGTTTGGCTTCTTCCAGGCCGACGAAGGAGACCGCGCGGTGCCGCAAGTGAGCTTTAACAACGCGCCTGGTTCTCCGAGCTCTCTGCCGCCGGCGGCAGGGCCCGGCGCGCCTCCTGCTCCCGGCTCGGCGGGATCTCCTCCACAGACCTAGCTACAACTCCTCCCCATTCTCTTGGGGAGGTAACTCTCCCGCTCTCCGGGGAAGTGGCCAACTCTTGCCCACTTGTGGATGCTTCTATAGGTTGTCAAGCCTCTGAAGTAGCCGGAAGAAGCGGCGTGCCAGGTAGCGCTTAAGACAGCGCCGGATCTCCCGCGTTGATTTGCCTTCGGTTGTACGCCGCGCGATGTAGGCCTTGGTCGGAGCGTGGAAGCTGGAACGGCAGACGGCGACCACGTGGAGAGCTCGGTTCAAGCGGCGGTCGCCTTGGCGGTTCAAGCGATGTCGAATTACTCGTCCGCTGGAGGCGGGCACCGGTGCGACGCCGGCCAGGGCGGCGAACGCATTCTGGTTTCGGATCCGTCCGGCGTGGGACCAGGAGACCAAAAGTTGAGCTGCCGTGATGGCTCCAACTCCGGGTTGGGCGAGCAGGCTGGGAGCTGCTTCGGCGACCAGTTTCTCGAGCAACGCTTGATGCTCGGCGGCCTCGGCCTGCAAATTCCGGGTTCGCCGCGCGACTTGCCGCAACACCCTGACGGTGACGCTGGTCTCAATGTCGCCAGCCGCGGAGCGAAGCGCTCCGCACGCGGTCACGAGGTGTTCGCCTTTGAGTCGAATCAAGCGTTCGCGAATTGGCTCAGGGGCACTCACGACCAGGGCATAGAGCTGGTTCAGTGCCTGGCGGTAGGCGCTGACCGCACCCTCCCGGGTGCTGAGCAAAACCCGAATCGCCTCTCGATTGCCGCGCTGTCGAGGAACCGCGTGATGTTCTCGAGCCAAGGCTTCGCGAGCGACCTTGACAGCGTCCAGCTGGTCTGATTTGTCGGCCGCGCCGGGCTTTCTGCGCTGCGGCAGATGCAGCCAGGAAGCTCGCCAGGCCAGCCCCATAGCTCCCGGTCCCCTCGACCACCCAGGTCCGCTGTGGAGCCTGGCAACGAGCCCACTCGAGCAGCCGTCGATATCCCTTTCGATTCGCGCCCACGTCAGTTGCCGCCAGCAGCGCACCCATCGGGTCGACCATTGCAGCGCTGTGGCTGTCTTTGTGGGTGTCGACTCCGACCACCATCCCCAGATCCCTTTGCATCGCACCGCCTCCTGGTGTAGCGTCCAGAGGGTGCCGGTCGTGACCTAACGAGCCCGGCGGCAACACTGTGAGGAGCCACGCCGTTCGGCGGGCGAGCTTCTAATCAAGCCAACGGGACTGTCCGACCGGCACCATGACCCTCGGGCGGGCAAATCCACAAGAAGGCAGCTCGCTGGGAGCGCCCAGGAAGTACTGAGCCACATCCTCGGGTCACTGGCGCCAAACCAGTCTCACAGGGAAGTCCGGCCCGAAGGGCTGGGATGGGGCTGTTCTAGTTGCCCGTCCCGAACAGCCTGTCGCCGAAGTCGCCCAGCCCCGGCACGATGTAAGCCTTGTCGTTGAG
>Ga0209378_1002734_pt1 | contig 12081 bp, 11 predicted proteins | sample GraSoiAngelo_156_FD_186170 | JGI IMG/M metagenome (GOLD analysis project Ga0209378, IMG submission 186170) | Grasslands soil microbial communities from the Angelo Coastal Reserve, California, USA - 14_1009_13_40cm (SPAdes) (version 2) | ecosystem: Environmental > Terrestrial > Soil > Grasslands ... | reverse complement strand
GGGGGGGGTCGCAAGGCTGGACCCGTCCGCTCGACGCCCGTCGCGCTGTTTCGACGGGAGCGAGGAGACGTGTGGCGGTCGCTCGCGGTGAGCCCCGAGTCCGGGGAGCTGCCTCTGTCGCACGCGGCGCGGGCGCTACTCGACGCGCTCGATCGGCGCGGCGCATCGTTCTTCGGCGATCTCGTGAGCGCGACGGGACTGTTGCGGACCGAGGTCGAGAAGGGCCTCGGCGAGCTCGTGGCCTGGGGGCTCGTCACCTCGGACAGCTTCGCGGGGCTGCGGGCGCTGCTGGTCCCATCCGACCGGCGCCGGCCGATCGGCGGGTTCCGCCGCCACGGCAAGGTCGCGCCGTTCGGGGTCGAGACCGCCGGCCGGTGGTCGCGCGTGCCGCGGTCGACGCTCTTGCCGGAAGACCAGGTCGCGGAAGCCGTCGCCCGGCAGCTGCTCCGACGCTACGGCGTAGTCTTCCGGCGGCTCGTGACGCGTGAATCCCCGCTGCCGCCGTGGCGAGACGTCCTGCGGGCCTACCGCCGGCTCGAGGCGCGCGGCGAGATCCGCGGCGGCCGCTTCGTCGCGGGGTTCTCGGGCGAGCAGTACGCGCTTGCAGAGGCGGTGGGACTGCTCCGCTCCGTGCGACGCCAGGACCCGAGCGGCGAGCTCGTCGCGGTGAGCGGGGCGGATCCGCTCAATCTCGTCGGCATTCTCACGGCCGGGAACCCGCTGCCCGCGGTCGCGACGAACCACGTGCTCTATCGCGACGGCATCCCGATCGCGATCCAGGAAGGCGAAGGGCGCGGCGTGCAGTTACTGGTCGAGGCTAGCCCAGAAGCAGAGCAACAGATCAGGACCGCGTTGGTCCAGCGCCGGGTGGCGCCCCTGGTGCGGACCTATCTCGGAAAGACCCGCCCCCGCCCCCGCCCCCACCCCCGGCCGGCCTCACTGCGCGAATGATGCGTGGGGCCGCCCGCTCGGAGGGCTGGCTACCGGCCGAAGAGGGCCTGCGCCTCCATTACCAGCTCTGCGGCAGCGGTTCCCAGGCGGTCGTCGTTCCCCTTGCCGTCTACCTCGCGGGTCCGCTCGGGCCGCTCGCCGACGGCCAGCGCCTGATTTTCTACGATCTGCGCGGTCGCGGCCGCTCGGACGCGGTGCGCGACCCCGCGCGGATCGGCATCACGCACGACCTCACCGACGTCGAGGCGGTGCGACGCCACTTCGGACTCGAGCGCATGGCGCTCGTGGGCTTTTCCTACGTCGGCGCGATCGCGGCGGTGTACGCGGCGGAGCACCCAGACCGTGTCAGTCGACTGATTGCGCTCGGCGCTATGGCGCCTTCCGCGGCTCTCGGCCGCTCCTACAACCCCCCCGAGAAGGCGCTCCGAGTCAGGACGCCGGCCGCGCAGGAGGTCGCCCGCCTGCTCCAGTCGGGTGCGAGCAAGCGCGACCCGGAGGACTTTTGCCGCCGGTTTTGGAGGGCGAACGCACCGGTGTACGTGGGTGACCCGGCGCTCGCCGATCGTTTCCCGGTGGACTTCTGCGATCTGCCGAACGAGCGACCGGAGCAGCTATTTGCGTGGTATGGTCACGTGGATCGGTCGCTGGGCGAGTGGGACTTCCGGGACCAGGCCGGCTCGATCACGGCCGAGGCCCTCGTGATGCACGGCGATCGGGATCTCATCGCGCCGCCGGAAGGGGCGCGGGTGTGGGCCGAGCGAATGCCCAATGCGCGGTTGATGATGTTCCCCGGCGCGGGACATGCGCTCTACGTTGAGCAACCCGAGCCGGTCCTGGCGGCAATGCGGCGCTTCCTCGACGGTGAATGGCCGACGGGGGCGATCGCCGTGCCAGCAAGCCCGCAACCGTGATACCGCTCGCTCAAGCCACCGGCTGTTTGAGCTTGTCGAGGTAGAGCTTGCGGACCTTCGCGACCTTCGGCGCGATCACCGCGCGGCAGTAGCCCTGGTTCGGGTTGCGGCGGTAGTAATCGCGGTGGTACTCCTCCGCCGGATAGAACTTCTCGAGCGGCGTCACTTGGGTCACGATCGGATCGTCCCAGACTTTCTCGGCTTCGAGCTCCGCGATGACCTGCCCGGCCTCGGCTTTCTGCTCCGGCGTGTGATAGAAGATCGCTGAGCGGTATTGCGTGCCGACGTCCCCTCCCTGGCGGTCGGGCGTGGTCGGGTCGTGGATCGTGAAGAAGACGTGGAGCAGGTCGCGGAACGGCAATCCCTGGGGGTCGAACGTGATCTGCACGACCTCGGCGTGCCCGGTCGATCCCGTGCACACGTCCTCGTAGCTCGGGCTCGGCACGTGACCGCCCGAGTAGCCCGACTCGACCCGCTCTACGCCCTTTAGCTGCGCGAACGCGGCCTCGAGGCACCAGAAGCACCCGCCGGCGAGCGTCGCAACTTCGTGCTGCGGCATCCAGAACCTCCCTCTATAAGTCTATCTGGAAAGCTAGCCCCAATCCTTCGATTCCGGCGCCACCCGGCGCATCGTCTTCAGGAAGGCGTACGGTGAATGCGGAATGGTGGGCTCGCCCGTCGATTCCGCATTCCGCACTCCGCATTCCGCATTCAGTCTGAGTCCCCGCACCTCCTCCGCCACCACGTTCACCGTCCCGTCGTCCTTCGCGAGCTTCCCCCGCACCCACAGGAACGGCTCGCCGCGGATCGCGGCGCGGTGCTGCTGGAATACGTCCGGCCGTACGATGACGTTCACCATCCCCGCCTCGTCCTCCAGCAGCACGAAGATGAACCCCTTCGCCGTTTCGGGACGCTGGCGCGCGACCACGAGGCCCGCCACCTCGACCCATGTCCCGTGTTCGAGCCGCGGGAGCGCGTCGCTCTTCGCCATCCCGCGCGGCAGCGCCTGGCGTAGCAGCTCGAGCGGGTGGCCGCTCACCGCGAACCCCAACACCGCGTATTCGGCGAGCATCCGCTCGCCCGGCTCCAGGCCGCCGAAGCGCAAGTGCTCGTGCGGGTGGTTGAGCGCGAGCTCGAGCTGGCGCCGGCCGCGTGCGTCACCGCCGCGCTCCTCCCGGGGCGGGAGCCACAGCCCTATCTGCCACAACAGCTCGCGCCGTGTGAGACCGAAGCCGTCGCACCCGCCCACCCACACGACGTTCTCGATCGCGCTGCGCTTGAGCTTGGGAGGCGCGCGGCGCACGAGCTCGCCGACGCTTCGGAACGGGCCGTTGCGCTCGCGCTCGGTCACGACGGCGGTCGCCGTCTCCTCGCTCCAGTCACGGACGAACCCGAGCCCCACCCGCACCGCCCCCGTTTCCCGTTTCCCGTTTCTCGTTTCCCGTTCCATGGTGCACCACACGTCGCTCCGGTTCACGTCCGGGAGCAGGATCTCGATGCCGTTGCGCTGCGCGTCCCGCCCGAGCACGTCGAGCGAGTAGAACCCCATCGGCTGGTTGTTGAAGAGCGCGCAGTAATACTCGACCGGGTGATAGTGCCGGAGCCACGCCGACTGGTAGGCGAGCAGCCCGAACGCCGCCGCGTGGGACTTGGGGAATCCGAACTCGGAGAACGCGATCACCTGCGTGAACACGCGCTGCGCGACGGACTCGGGGACCCCGCGCGCCGCCGCCCCGTCCTTGAACTCCTCCCAGAACCCCGCCATCAGCTCGCGGCTGCGCCGGCGGCTCATCGCGCGGCGCAGCGCCTCGGCCTGCCCGGTCGTGAACCCGGCCAGCGCCTGGCACACCTGCAACACCTGGTCCTGATAGAGAATCACGCCCAGCGTCTCCGCCAGCACGGGCTTCAGGAGCGGGTGGTCCACCGGCGGCTCGTAGCGGCGCCCCTCGGCTTCGGCGCGGCGCTGCGCCTCACGGCGGCGCACGTACGGGTTCACGGCGCCGCCCACGATCGGCCCCGGCCGCACGATCGCCACTTCGACGGCCAAGTCCTCGAGGTTCTTCGGCCGGGTGCGGCGGATCATCTGGATCTGCGCGCGGCTCTCGATCTGGAACAGCCCCACGGTGTCGCCGCGGCAGATGCGGTCGTAGACCGCGGGGTCATCGAAATCAATGCGGGAGAGGTCGGGCGGCGTCCCCGTGCCCGCGGCGACCAGCTCGACGCACTCCTCCACCAGCGACAACATGCCGAGCGCGAGAAAATCGATCTTGATGAAGCGCGCGTCGTCGCAGGAGTCCTTGTCCCACTGGCACACGACGCGGTCCTCCATCGCCGCGCGCTCGAGCGGCACGAGCTCGACGAGAGGCCGGCTCGAGATGATCATCCCGCCGACGTGCTGCGACACGTGGCGGGGCAGCCCCGTGATCTCCTCGGCCAGCTCGCACAGCTCTTTCCAGAGCGGGGCCGTGCGCCGTCCCTCGAAGCCCGGGAGCTGGTCCAACTCGTCCGCCAGTCCGCCCCCGCCCGACCGCCGGTCCGCCAGTTTCGCCGTCTGCTCGATCTCTCCCAGCGGCAGATCCAGCGCCTTGCCGATCTCTCGCACCGCCGAGCGGAGCCGGTAGGTGGGGAACGAGCAGACGAGCCCGACGTGCTCGTCGCCGTAGCGCCTGTAGACCCGGCGGATCAGCTCCTCGCGGATCTCGCGCGGGAAGTCGAGATCGATGTCGGGCACCGACGCGAGGGTCTCGTTGAGAAATCGCCCGATGAACAGCCGGTTCGCGACCGGGTCGATGTGCGACAGGCCGAGCAGGTAGCATACGATGGACGACACCGACGAGCCGCGGCCGCGGCCGGGGAGCAGGTTCCCGTGGGCCCGCCGGGTACCCCGGCGCACATCCGCCGCCACTTCGCGGGCCAGGTCGAAGAGGTCGTGATAGACCAGGAAGAACCCGCTGAGTCGATGGCGCTCGATGAGCGCCAGCTCTTGCTCGAGGCGCCGCTCGGCCTCGTCCCGGTGGGCGGAACCCGGGGGATAGCGCTCCTCTAGCCTCGTGCGGCACAGCTCGGCCAGGGCCTGCGGGGCGGACGTCCGGCCTGCGCCACGGAAGTCGGGAAAGACGTAGCCGAGGTCGCGCGTCAGGTCGAACGTCCCGCAGCGCTCGGCGATCACGCCGGTGTTCGCGACCGCGTCGGGCCGATCGGAGAAGAGCGCCGCGACCTCCTGGGGCGGCCGCAGGGAGAACTCGCTGTTCGGTCGCCGCACGTCGTGCGAGCCGTCGAGCGTCGCGCGGTGCCGGATCGCGACGAGCACGTCGTGCAGCCGATGCCGCTCGCGCGTGTGATAGTGCACGTTCCCCGTCGCTACGACGCCAAGTTGTACGCGATCCGCGAGATCGCAGAGTGCGCGCGTAAGGTCGCGATCGCCGCGGACCAGGTTGCGCTGGAGCTCGACGAAGAAGCTCTCCTTCCCGAACTCGGCACGGCAGCGCTCAAGCAGCCTCCGGGCGGCGGCGCGGCCTTCCTTCTCGAGCACGGTTGCGAGCAGTCCGGCGCGGCAGCCGGAGAGTACGACGAGCCCCTCGTGCCGCCGCTCGAGCGAAGCGAAGTCGAGTCGCGGGTCGCGGCGGTCGACACGGCCCAGATGTGCTTCGGTGATCAGCCGGCACAGGTTCGCGTACCCCTCGGGCGTTTCGGCGAGCAGCGTCACGTGCGAGCCGTCGAGCAGCGTCACTTCCGAGCCGGTGATCGCCTGCAGGCCGAGGTGCTTCGCCTCCTGTGCGAACGCCATCGAGCCGTACAGGCCGTTGTGATCGGTGAGCGCCAACGCCGGGTAGCCGAGCTGCGCGGCCGTGAGCGCGAGCTGCTCGGGGAGTGAGGCGCCGTCGAGGAACGAGAAGGCGGAGTGGCAGTGAAGTTCGATATACATAGTGCGGAATGCGGAGTGCGGAATGCGGAATCGAAGGTCGGGCTTCGCTGCCGCATTCCGAATGCCGCGTTATGTCGGCATCTGCATCCACCACTCGGCCGTCATCAGATCCTCGAACAGCACCACCCGCTTACCCCTCTCCAGGATCGCCTCGACATGGCGACGCGAGATCGGTCGTCGCCACCACTCGTCGTCGATGCGCCAGGTCTCGCCGATGGACTCGATCCGTTTCCCGTTTCCCGTCTTCGGTTTCACGAACGCCGGCACCCCGCGTTCGTCCAGCTCCACCTCCACCCGTTGCGGCACATTTAGCGCCCGAAGCCTGTCAGGCCTATTCCGCATTCCGCACTCCGCATTCCGCACTAGGGTTCATAGTCGATCAGCGCGTAGCGGCGTTCGGGGATGCGCGACCATGGCTGGACGGCGATGACGTGGTACAGCATCGGGCGCTTGAGCCGGAGCTTGATCTCGTGGACGGCGGTGCGGAGCGCGCGGCGTCGGCCGGCCCGGGCGGCGGCGCGCGCGTCGCGCGCGAAGAGCTGCAGCTCGGTGGTGCCCGGCGCGAACCCGGTGAACTCGACGGCGAGCCGCTCCACGGCCCCGGTGGGGGGCGCCTGCTCGAGGCGCGTCTTGAGCGGCGCGGCGATGCGATCCCGGTCCGCCGACGGGTCCTTGAGCGTCGCCTCGGCGAGCCACGACGCGCCGTGCTCGAGCTCGGCGCGCGCACGCACCACCTGTACCCGCCAGCCGGCGCGGCGCGGGTGCCTGAGCGCGCGCTCGATCAGCTGCTCCAGCGCGTGCGCGAGCAGCTCCCGCTCGGCAACCGGAGAGAAATAGGCGATGGCGGCGGTGATCGGCTCAGGCGCCTCGCGGCCGACGACCCGCTCCGCGGTCTCGCCCGCCGCGAGCCGCCACAGGCGGCGCCCGGCGCGACCGAGCTGCGAGACCACCGCTTCCTCCGGAAGCGCCGCGAGGTCCCCAATCGTGCGGAGCCCGAGCAGCCGCAGCCGGCGGTGCGTGTCCGGATCGAGCGGCAACACGGCCAGCGGCTGCGCCGCGAGGAACTTCCCCTCCTCCCCGGGGCGAACGATGACCGCGCCACCTGGCTTGGCGCGGGTCGCGGCCACCCAGGAGACGAACTTGCCCATGCCCCACCCCACCCGGAGTGCGGAATGCGGAGTGCGGAATGCGGAGTTTTCAGGTGAGTGTCGTGGCGAACGAGCTTGCATTGAAATTCCGCACTCCGCACTCCGCACTCCGCACTTGATCGCATCCGCGATCCGTTCCGGCCCCCCATACAACCCTTCCAACCCGTCCGTCCCCACGAACACCCTGCCCAGCTCGGGCGCCTCGATGACGGGACTCACCGCTCCCAGGGCGGAGAGCAGTCGAGCGAACTGCTCGTCGTAATAGACCGGGTCGGCTTCGCACAGCAGGAGCGTGTGGCATAGACCGATCGCCTGGCTGACGGTCATCCCGGGCTTCACGCCCGCATGCCGGGCGAGCGGCGAGACCTGCCACACCCTGCGGGTATCGTCGGGTGCGACGAGCGCGCTGGGCCGGGACCCGAGCTCGGGTCGCCGCGCCGCTTCGCAGCGCAGCGCGAATAGCGGTATCCAGCAGCAGACGGCGGAGGAGCTCGTCAGGTGATTTCGCGCCATCTAGAGCATCCAAGAGGGACCCGAATATATCCCGAAGATTGTAAAGGCCGCAAGGCCGGTTTCTAGAGAGATAACATGTTGCTATACTTCAACTTCTATGGCCAGCCGGGACCATCCCAGCTTCTTCGACGATGTTACCGCGCTGCCGCCTCCTCCAGCGAACCTGGTTGAGCTCGGCAAATGGATCCCGCACACCGTCGAGTTCAGCGTCGACCTGGGTGGGGATCGACAGCGCGTTTTCGAGCCGCCCTCAGAGGACGTGCTTGCGGCGTATGCTCGATCGTTTCTTCCGGTCGCTCCCGCGGCGCGGGATTTCCGTACGCGGTCGAACTGCGCAACCCGGAGCTCTTTGACCGACGCGCACGGCGCGGTGCCGGCGCGGCACGAGGTGGCGCACGTGTTCAACTCGTGGACGGAAATGCCGACGTTCAGGGAGCAGATCGATCTGCCGTGGACGTATCGAGGCGTTGATCCTCGCCCGACGCCGATCCGCGCGCTCGCGGCGGCAATGACGGGCGAGGGGTGACGCGGAGCCCCGGGGGAGGAGCCCACGGGCAGCGTTCCCGGTTGCACGGTCCTCCGGGTTATGCTAAGGTTGTGGTGTGTAGCTCCGGGCAAACCGCACAACTTGCACACCCGGGGGCCGCCGAATGAGTGGTGGCCGGCGTAACGTCCCGACGCTCCCAGTTCCCCTCTTGCGTGATGCCGTCGCGCGCGAGACGGCCCGGCTCTCGTTGCGCCAGGCGGCTGCGCAGATCTCCTTGAGCCCGAACGGCCTGCGGAACTTCCTCAACGGATCGGCTCCCCGCAGTGCCACCCGCGCGAAGCTCGAGCGCTGGCTCTCCAGTCAGCAGCGGGTTACGCGCCCCCCGAACATCGGTCAGCTCGTCCGCCTGCTCGATGAGCTCTCGGGAGATCTTTCCCCTCAGCAGACGATGCGACTCGGGCGCGAGATTGCCGGACTCCTCGCGGCGGCGTACGAGACGCGCCGGCTCTCCCCGCCCCGCTGGGTCCAACAGTTCCTGCAGCAGTACCGGGCGCGCCGAGGCAAAACCGCCAGCGAAGTCGCCTGACGAATTGGGGCTTGACGAGGGCGGAACCGCTGCCGTACTTGTACGGCGTGTGCAGTTCGTGCAGTTCGGTTCGGGGTGGTGCCAAACGGCGCAAGGAGCAGGTCGAGACGCCGAGCGACGATCGCCGCTCCGGCGACGGCGTCGTCATCGGACATGGCCCGGAGGTGCGCACCGGACACCTCGCAGGGGTCCAATGACGGCACGCCCAGCCGCCCCGACGCTGCCGGTCCCCCTGCTGCGGGACGGGCTCGCTCGCGAGGCGGCGCGGTTCTCCCTGCGACGTCTGGCGAGAGAGACGGGTGTGAGCCCGAACGGGCTGCGCGATTTCCTGCGGGGCTCGTCGCCCCGCAGCGCAACCCGCACCAGGCTGGAGAGCTGGCTCACCGCCCAGGGCACGGCCACGCGCGCGCCGAACGTGGGCCAGTTCGTCCGCCTGCTGAATGAGCTGGCCGTGGACTTCTCGCCCGAGCAGACAGTGCAGCTCGGGCGCGCAATCGCCGCACTGCTCGTCGAGTCGTACGAGACGCGGCGCCTGGTCCCACCGCCCTGGGTACGAGAACTGCTGCGTCATTACCGCCCCCGCCGGGGCAAAGCCGCCGGCGAAGTCGCCTAGTGCGCGCGCCGGGACTTGCCGCTCCGGCGTTGTCGTGGTATATGTGTGTGTGCGGTTTGTGCAGTTATGCTCTTGAGGCGGTGGGAACTGCATGGGAAGCAGGGTGAAGCGCACTGCGAGGGTCCCTGCAAGCCGCACGCGGCCCAAACGCCGGTCGGCGACGATGCGCAGGGGACCGCGGTCACGCAAGGCGGCCGCTATCGTCGCTCTCGTCGAAGGGCTGACCACCGGCATCGACGGGCGGGACGGCGCCTTCCTCGGCCGGAAGATCTGCCGCCTCTTGGCGGAGGCCTACGCGGGTGGAGGACGTCGAGCCCCGCGCTGGGTCGAGCGACTGATCACCCACTACAACGGGAAAAGCCGCGTGTCCTAGCGTTCGGCGACGCCCGGGCGGAGTGCACGCATGGTTTTCCGTTCGCAGCTCTCCGCCGTGAATCGATCTGCCCTTTCGATTCTGGTCGTCGCGGACGACCCCGACCTGCGGGAGACGCTGGCGCGTCACCTCCGCAGCCGCGGCTGCCGCGTGGCCACCGCGGCCGATTGCTTGGAGGGCCTGAAAGCGATCCTGCTGAGCAGGTTTGACGCCGTGGTCAGTAGCGTCGTGATGCTGTCGGACGGCGGATTGTGGCTGTGGCGGGAGGCAACGACGCTGCGCCCGGAGCTCCTCGGCCGGTTCATCCTCTGCGGGGCGAGCCCGCTGCCGGACTCGTTCGGCGGCCCGGTCCGCTCGGAGCGCTTCCTCTCGCAGCCGCTCGACTTGAGTATCCTGTGGGCGGAAATCCGCGCCGTCACCGAGCTGGGCCAGGTTGAGCCGTCATAGCTCGAGCGCTCCCTGGGTGGGCGGCCGCCGCCGCGCGTAGCGGTCCCGCATCCCGTCGTTCGCCGGAAACCCGAACCTCCGCTGGAGTTGTTTGATGCGACGCGCCAGCGCCGCCGCGTATTCCCGCGGCGCGCTGCTCTGGCGAGCGTAGGCGCGCCGGTAGCGCCCGGCGAGATGCGGGAAGTGCTTCTCGAGAACCGGCAGGTAGCGGTCGCGCACGGCGGGGTAGAGACGCAAGGGTCCCGCGTGTACGAACCTGGCGCCGGCCTCGCGGGCCGCCCGGAATAGCGCTTCCAGCTGAGGCAAATCGTCCGTAATCCCCGGAAGGACCGGCGCCACGATGAGCCCGGCGTTGATCCGGCCGTCCGTCAGCCGCTTCAGGGCTCGCAGCCGCACCGCTGGCATCGGCGAGCGGGCCTCGACCTTCCGGATGAGCGGCGCGTCCACCGTGATGAGCGAGACGTACACCTCGAGATCGTTGCGGGCCTGGATGTCCCGCAGCACGTCCAGATCGCGCGCGATGAGCGGGCTCTTCGTGATGATCCCGAGGTTGAGGCCTTCGCAGCACGCCAGGCGCTCCAGGATCCGGCGGGTGATCCGGAAATGCCGCTCGGCGGGCTGGTAGGGATCGGTCGCGGTGCCGATGACGATCGGTGCGGGCTGAGCGTGCGACCGGCCCGCGGACCGGAAGTAACGCTGCAGGTCCGACTCCAGCGCGCCGAGAGTCCGTTCCTTGACGAAGATGCGCCGCTCGAACGCCTCCCAGCCCTGCGGTCCGCGGAATTCGCGGAACTCGTCGTCCGAGAGCTTCCCAGCGTCGTGCGCCCGCTCGACCACGTAGCGGTGTGCATAACGGGCGTAGCAATACGTGCAACCGAACTCGCAGCCGACGTACGGGTTCAGGGACCAGAAGTCCACGCCCGTCTGCTGCGGTGAGTTGAGAAGCGACTTCGGGGAGAGCGACACGAACTTGGTGCCGCGGAGCCGCTGGTCGAGCACCGGGAGGGCGGACGGACGCACCGGTGGACTGGCGGACGAAGACACGGCGGACGGAGCGACTGGCGGACAGGTGGACGGAAACAATTGAAGCTCGAGCACCTGCCGCGCGCGCACGCCTACGTCTCCACCGTCCGCCGGTCGGTCAGTCCGCCTGTCCGCCATGGCTCACCCGCATCGCGCCCACCCGCACTGGACACAAACCAGGCAGCCCGATTGCCGGACCAAGCCGGCTCCGCAGTCTGGGCACCCGGTGCCGGGGGACGGCGGGACAGGCACGGGGAAGGGGTGGGGGTGGGGGTGGGGGCGCGGTAGCTCAAGGGGGATCTGCATCTGCGGCTCCTGCCTGCTCGGTGGTCGATTCTGATAACCACCCCGAATATATCCCGAAGACCACTGCCAGCAAGTGGCGCGACCCGTTACTCTAAGCCCGTGCCGACCAAATGGATAGCCTTCCAGGGCGAGCCCGGGGCGTACAGCGAGGAAGCGCTCTTCTTACAATACCCTGATGACCGCTCGCAGCCGTATCGCGAGTTTCGCGACGTGGCGGGCGCGGTACTCGCCGGGCGCGCCGAGCTGGGCCTCTTGCCGATTGAGAACTCGCTGGTCGGCTCGATCGCGACGAACTTCGACCTGATCGCCGAGTCGGGTCTTGCGATCGTGGCTGAAGTGGTGACCGCCGTCCATCACTGCTTGCTCGCCGTTCCCGGTGCCAGCCGCGCGTCGCTCACGCGCGTGCTGTCGCACCCCGTGGCTCTGGCGCAGTGCGAGCGTTTCCTGCGCGGGCTCTCGGGGGTGGAAGTGGTGGCCTTCTATGACACGGCGGGAGCGGCGGCGGAGGTGGCGCGGCGCGCGGACGCGTCGCTCGGTGCCGTGGCGGGCGCGCTCGCGGCGCGGCGTTACGGGCTCGCCGTCCTCGCCGAGCGGATCGAGGACGAGCCGCACAACCAGACCCGGTTCCTGGTCGTGGCGCGCGAGTCCGCGCCGCCGCCGCCCGGCGTCCCGGCGAAGACCACGCTACGCCTCAAGCTGCCGCACCGGCCGGGGACGCTCGCGCGCGCGCTCGCGCCGTTCGCCGAGGCTGGCCTCAATCTCACGAAGCTCGAGAGCCGGCCCGACCGGACGGCGCCG
>Ga0209378_1002733_pt1 | contig 12084 bp, 15 predicted proteins | sample GraSoiAngelo_156_FD_186170 | JGI IMG/M metagenome (GOLD analysis project Ga0209378, IMG submission 186170) | Grasslands soil microbial communities from the Angelo Coastal Reserve, California, USA - 14_1009_13_40cm (SPAdes) (version 2) | ecosystem: Environmental > Terrestrial > Soil > Grasslands ... | reverse complement strand
GCTGTCGTCCACGCCCGCGGCCTTCGCCGCCCGCGCGATCTCTTCGACCGCCTGCGCCAGCTCCTGGACGCGCTGCGACATCGCCGCCTGATCGCGCGCAATTTCCTCAGCCCGCTGCGTGGACTGGAACGACATCGAGCCCTGCTGCTGCTGGCTACTGCGGCCCTCAGGCCGTCCGGCCGTCCGGCCGTCCTGGTCTCGATTTCGTTCCGACGCGAGATCGCGCGTCCGGTCGCTCAACTCGCGCTGCGCGGCCGACACGGAGTCCGCCGCCTGGGCGACGGACCGCGCCGCCTCGCGCGCCTGGGCCCGCAGCTCCTCCATGCTCGGCAGCCGCAACGCGATTTCGGCGCTGCGGCCGGGGTGCGGCGTCGGCGCGTTGTCGAGCGCTTCGACGTACAGACGCAGCGTGTCGCCAGGGAGCAGCCCGCGCTTTTCGGCATCGAGCCGTCCCTGCACGATCGCCCGGTCCCCGACCCCGCTCACGTCGAGCGACTCCCGGACCGCGTCGAAGACGCGGCCGGTGCGGCTCACTCGCCAGCTCACCACGGAGAGCCGCGAGATCCCGTGATCGTCGCGCACATCCGCGACGAGCGGCTGGTGCAGCGAAAGCGGCAGCGTCGTGTCCCGGCTCGGGACGGGCAACGTGACGACGGGCGCCGAATCGGGCACGATCAGCAGCCGCAGCTCCGGCGCGACGCCTTCCAGCACGGACCCGTCGGCACTCAGGGCGCGCAGTCTCCAGGTGCCGCTCGCCGCGGGCGTGAAGCGGCCGTCGATGCGCGTGCCCACCACGCGCAGCTGCTCGACGCGCGAGTCGAGCGTCCAGGCGGCACTCCCGAGCGGCACACTCGCGGTCCCGTTGGTCAGGACGGTCGTACCGGCCGGTAGCGGAACCACATCGGGACCGACCAGCAGCGGCTCGTCGGCGCGGCTGAGATATGAAGGAAAGCGCGCGGTGAGTCCGAGATCGGCGAGGAACGCCGGCAGGGCGACGTCGATCTTGACCTCGGCGCTGCGGCGTCCGCCGCTCGACGCGCGGAGATACAGATCGGATTCGATCGGGCCGACATGCTGAACGACGCGGCCGTCTTGATCGAGGGCAAGCAGCATCGGCTTCCACGGCTCGCCGGGCCCGCGCGTCCACAACGTCGCGCGCACCGCGCCCGGGACGGTGACAGTCGCCGTCACACTGCCACCGCGACGCACCGTGCGCTGATCTACCACCAAGCGGACCGGCGCGCGCGCTTCCCGCCAGGTGCGCACCGGATGCCAGAATGCCGCCGCACGACCAGACGCGGGCGAGCCCGCAAGAAAGAGCAGCCCGCCCGTGAGCGCCGCGCCCGCACCGTACGACACCCGTCGCAGCGTGGTGCGCCGCATGGCGCTCGAGACGCCTGGGGCCGCGAGCGACACCACGGCGGCGGCCCGCGTGTCCGCAGCGAGGAGCAGTGCGGTGCTCGAACCAGTGCCCTTGCCTGCGGTGGGACTGACGACTCCGACGATGCTTCCGGCCCGGCCACCAGCCGCGCTCTCGATGAGCCTGCCCAGCGCTGGCGCGGCGGCTTCATGGCGCGTGCGGAGCACCGCCCACGTCGCCGCCGCGGCACTCGCGACGATGAGGGCCCACGCGAGCGTCACGCCCGACACCGCCGGCGACAACGCGAGCCCGAGCGCAGCCGCCGCGAGCGCCGCGCCGACGCCTCCGAGCAGCACGGCGAACGCCCGCGCGCGTGCGTGGGGCGCCCCCAGGCGACGCAGCCGGCGCGCCGTCTCGGTCATTTGGTCCCGCTTACCGCGTACGTGAAGAGATTCACGCCCATCCGCAGCGCCGCCTCATGAAGCTCAGGGGGGTCATGGTGGACATCGGGATCCTCCCACCCGTCCCCGAGATCGGACTGATAGGAGTAGTATACGACAAGGCGGTCTCCCAAAAAAATGCCGAACCCCTGCGCGGGCAGCCCGTCGTGCTCGTGGATCTTGGGAATCCCCTTGGGGAAGGCGTACACCAGGTTGTAAATCGGGTGCGTCAACGGCACCTCAACCAACGGATGGTCCGGAAAGACGCGGGCGATCTCGCGCCGGAACGACGCGTTCATGCCGTAGTTGTCGTCGGCGTGCAGAAAGCCGCCCTGCTCCAGGTAGCGCCGCAGATTCCTCATCTCGACGTCGGAGAAGTGCACGTTCCCGTGACCGGTCATATAGATGTAAGGGACGTCCCAGAGCTCCGGCCCCGTTAGCGTCACGACGCGCTCGCGATCGGTGACGGGCAGCGTCGTCCGCTCGCGCAGCGCAGTCAGCAGGTTCGGCAAACTCGAGGGGTTCGCGTACCAGTCGCCGCCGCCGTCGTAGTGGAGGCGACCTATTGTCAAAGAGGCGAGAGAATGATGGAATGATGGAATGATGGAACCGACGCTTATCAGCAATGTCATTCCAACTTTCCATCGTTCCATCGTTCCCTCAGAGTTCGCTAACCAGCCGGTACGCGGTGTTTCGTGAGATTCCGGTTTCTTCCGCCAATCGATGAGCCACATCCTTCCGCGAGAGCCCCTCGGCGAGCAGAGCCTTGGCGCGTTTGCGCGGGTCGGGCGGCGGCGCTGCGACGCGCTGCTTCCCGGTCCCCGCGAGCACTACTGTAACCTCTCCCCGCACCGGGGCCCCTGCATAGTGCTCTGACAATTCCTGCAACGTCCCCGCACGTGTCTCCTCAAACACTTTGGTCAACTCTCGAGAGACGGCTGCCTGGCGTTCAGGACCACACACCTCCATCAGGTGGCCGAGCAGTTGCGTGACGCGATTGGGTGCCTCGAACAGCACCACCGTCCACTCCGACTGAGCGGCGGTCAAAAGGAAACGGCGGCGGTCGCTCCCTTTGCGGGGCAGGAAACCGAGAAACAAATAGCGGTCGCCGCTGATCCCTGATACTGAGACACTCGCAGCGACGGCGTTCGGACCAGGGATTGTGACGACCTGAATGCCTCGTTCTCTGGCAGCGGCCACCAGCGCGACCCCAGGATCGCTGATCGCGGGTGTGCCGGCATCGGTGATCAGCGCGACGTCACGGCCATCTGTAAGGATGCGCAGGATACGCTCGAGGGCGCGGTCCGATGAATGCTCGTGGAAACTGATCAGCTCGGCGTGCGAGCCGGCGTGGTGCAGCAGCGGTTTACTGTGGCGCGTGTCTTCGGCGGCGACCACCGCCACACGCTTCAGCGTGTCGGCGGCCCGTGGTGAGAGGTCGCCGAGGTTGCCGAGGGGCGTCGCGACGACGTAGAGGGTGCCGGCCACGTCACCACGTCACCCGCCAGGGGAGCTTCCCATAAAACCCGGCGGCCTGGAGGACATAGCGGTGCTCCCGGGTTGCGTCCTTCAGCACCTTCGTCGCGGTGCCCGGCATCATCACCTCCGCGCCTTCGAGCAGCTGCAATGCCCAGTCGGTCAGCGCGCCCGACAGGTCCTCGGGCCGCACCACGGCGTCGGGTGTGTCGGTGCCGCGCGGCACGCTGAGCAGCGCGAGTGCCTCATGCGTGTCCACGATGGCGGCCGTGACTTTCTGCGCGCGTCGCCTGGCTTCGCCGGGAAACTCGCGCTCGACCGCGTCCACGATCCGCCAGTAGAGCTCGCGGTACGTGCTGACCAACGCGGTCGCGGCCTGGGCCGGGAGATCGTCGGCGGCGGGGAATGTGCCCGCGGACATCGCGGGCGCACCGCCGGGCCCTGCATCGAACAACGACTCGAGATAGCGGGCGGGCGGCACGTTGTCGGGCTTGTCGCAGAAATGCCCGCTCAGATACTTGCCTTGATCGAACTTCAGGTAGGAGACCCGGCCGTTCGAAATCAGTTCCAGCACGCCCGTCACCTTTTCTTGCTGCAACACCGGAAAGAATTTCTCCGGCTCCTTGACGTCGATGCCGCGTGGCTGGTAGGCGCCCGCGCAGGCCGTGTACATCCACGCGAGCTGCTCCATCGGCGCGGCGCAATAGGTGAGATCGCCGCGTTCCACTTCCGTGCGCATGCGCTTCAACGCTTCGGTGATCGTGATGACGTGACGTCCTGCGGTGTGCAGCGACGCCGCGTTGACCGCCTCACCCTTCCGGAAGAACAGCAACACGCACTCGTCGGGCAGGTGCGCCGCGAGATAGCCGTCGATGCGGCCGTCGCGATCGCGCTTGGCATAGGCGAGCAGGTTGTCGAGATGAATGAATGCGAGGCGGGTACGATGAATAAGCCGGTTCACCTGCGGAAATTGGAGATCCGCGAGGCGAACCGGCGAATTCGTCAGGCGAGCGGTGCTCGCGCGCATCGTCCTCCGGTGCGGAAGCTACAGAAGATGTTGGTCGATCTTTTGCTCGAACGCCTGCGCCGGATAGGCACCCACCAGCGTGTCCACGTGGCGTCCGTCCTTGAAGAATAGAATACTCGGAATCGAGCGGACGTTAAAGCGCATCGCCGTCCCCTGATTGGCGTCCACGTCCATCTTCACGATCTTCACCTTGCCATTGTACTTGCCGGCGAGGTGGTCCATGATCGGCGCCACCATGTGGCACGGCCCGCACCAGATCGCCCAAAAATCGACCACCGCGAGCCCCTTGTGTTGCTCCACTTCCACCAGGAATGTGGCGTCGGTGACCGCGGCGAGATGCTTCACATCTTCCATAACCCTTCACGCTCCCTCGATAGACGTTAGTTTCACTTTCTATGAACCCGTCTGTTGCTCACGTCGGCATCGCAGTCACCAGTATCACAGACGCACTGGCCTTTTATCGCGACGTCCTGGGACTCACGCCGGGACGGTCCGAAACCGCTGATGGCGCCACGATCATCAGCCTCCACTTCGGCGACGTGGACGTCGAGCTACTCGAGCCGAGCGATCCCACGAGTCCCGTGGCAAAATACCTCGCGAAACGCGGCCCCGGCATCCACCACGTGTGCTACCGCGTGTCGGATCTGGACGCCACGCTCGCGCGGTGCCGGGCAGCCGGCTATCAGCTGGTCGATGAAACGCCCCGGCGCGGGGCCGGCGGACGGCGCATCGCTTTTTTGCATCCCAAAACCACCAACGGCATTCTACTGGAGCTGACTGAGTAGGTGGAACGCCCGTCGCTAGGGCCTGGTTCCCGTCCCCGCCTGCGGGCAACGCCCGCCCGGACTCCCCGCACTCTCGAGGTGCACGTCGTAGACCAGCCAGCCGCCGCTGCGCGTGCGCACGAGGTCGATCGGCAGCACCTGATTGCAATTCGTGCGCTGGAGCTCCACGCGGAAGGTCCGCAGCTCGTCGTGACCGGGCACGACCAGCGGGCCTTCGATGATGCGATAGCCGGTGTGGTCGAGGTACTTCTGGATCACCGTGAGGCGCTGGTGCAGGACGGCGGGATTCATGTTGTCGGCCGCCGGCCCCCGCTCGGTGCCCCAGAGCTGGCCCATGCGCGTGAGATCGTTTCCCTTGACTGCAGTGAAAAACTGTGCGACCGACTCGTTCATCGACTGCGGGACCGGCGCTCCTGCCCCAGGATTCTTCCCGCAGGCGGCGCTGCCGGCGAGCACGAGCAGAGCAAGCGCGAGTCGTCGCTTCACGAGGCACGACCTGTCGACAAGGTGACCCGAAGGTAAGACACCATGCGTCTCTACGTCAACATTGATCACGTCGCGACGATCCGTGAAGCGCGCAAAACGGACGAGCCCGATCCCGTCCAGGCGGCCGCCGCCGCCGAGCGTGCGGGCGCCGACGGCATCACGGTTCATCTGCGCGAGGACCGGCGCCATATCCAGGACGCCGATGTCACCGCGCTCGCGCGCAGCGTGCGCACCGTCCTCAATTTGGAACTGGGCGCCCACGCCGAAATCGTCCGGATCGCGGCGCGCATCAAGCCCTTTCAAGCAACGCTCGTCCCGGAGAAGCGACAGGAGATCACGACCGAGGGCGGCCTCGCGCTGCGCAAGGGCGACAGGAGGCTCGCGGGCGCCATCGCGCGCCTCAAAGACGCCGGGATACGTGTGAGTTTGTTTATCGACCCGTCCTTGAAGACCATCGATATCGCGCAGCAACTCGGTGTCCCTGCGATTGAAATCCATACCGGCACATATGCAAATGCGTCAAAAATGACTGCGTCGAAAAAGACGGCGTCAAAAGAAGCTGCGTCAAGAGAAGAACATCGCGAGAAAGCGTTGAATGAACTGCGTAAGGCTGCGGCGCATGCCAAAACGATTGGACTTGCCGTCCACGCGGGCCACGGCCTCACCTATCAGAATGTCCAACCGGTCGCCGCGATTCCGGAGATCGAGGAGCTCAACATCGGGCATGCAATTGTGAGTAACGCGGTGTTCTGGGGATTGGAGGAAGCGGTGCGCCGGATGGTGGCGCTGGTTTCAGCTCCCGGCGTCGATGTCGCACCGGATCGGCGCGGCGGGCGCCGAGTGCGTGAGCGCGCCGATGGCGATCAGTGACGCACCCGCCTGGGCATAGGCGCGCACGACATCGACGGTGATGCCGCCCGAGGCCTGGATCGTGACGGCGCGACCGGCCCGCTGGGCCCAGGCGGCGACCCGCTCGGGCGGCTGGTTGTCCACGAGCAGGTGCGTGACGCCGGCGGCCAGCGCCGCCTCGAGCTGCGCATCCGATTCCACCTCGACGATCACCGGCAACCCGCGGGGCGCGGCGCGCAACGCGCCAGCGAGCGACTGACCGGCCTGCGTTACCAACGTCCAATGATTGTCCTTCCAGAGCACGGCAGCCGCGAGCGACGCCCGGTTCTCGACGCCTCCACCCGTCCGCACGGCATACAACTCGAGCTCGCGGAGACCAGGAGTCGTCTTGCGCGTGTGGGTGATCCGCGCAGCGGTCCCCTGCACCGCATCCACCGCGCGTCGCGTCAGCGTCGCGATCCCCGATAGTCGCTGGACGAAGTTGAGCGCGACACGCTCGCCCGCGAGCACGGCCGCCGCGGCGCCGCGGACCACGGCCAGCGTCGCTCCGGCGTCGGTCCACGCTCCCTCCGGGAGACAGGGCGTCATCGCGGCGTCGGCGTCGAGCTGCTGAAAGACCGTCGCCAGGATGGGAATACCCGCGACCACGAATCCGCCCTCCGCGACGAAGCGCGCTGCGACGCGGCGCTCCGCGAGAGCCCCCAGGAGTTGCGTCGTCACATCCTCGGTCGCGCGGTCTTCGGCGAGCGCGCGCCGCACTTCATCCAGGCCGAATGGCACCGGGTCAGCCAATCGCGAGCATCCGGTCGATGGCGCGCCGTGCCCGCGACGCGACCTCGGGTGCGACGGTCACATCGTACTGCAAGTCGCGAAGCGCGTCGCGCAGTTTTTCCAGCGTGATCTGCTTCATGTAGCGGCATTCGGCCGACTCCCGGGCGGCGATAAACTCCTTCCCTGGATTCTCGCGCCGCAATCGATGCAGCACGCCCGTCTCCGTCGCCACGACGAAGCGCCGGGCGGGAGACAGGCGTGCGCGCCGCATCATTTGCTCGGTGGAAACGATCTGGACACGCCCCGCGGCCCGGTCGCCCTCGGTTTCGGCATAGTACATCGCGCTCGTCACGCAGCCACACTCGGGATGCACGAGGAACTCGGCGTCGGGGTTTTCGACGCGCCGTTGCTCGAGGGTCTCCCGGGTCAGCCCGGCATGCACGTGACACTCACCGAGCCACACGTCGAGCGGTCGGCCCGTCACTTTGCGCAGGTAGTTGCCCAGGTAAAAATCCGGCATTGATCACGGCGACCGCGTTCCCCGAGGTGCAGCAGTAGTCGGCCTCAGCCTTCACCGCGGCTGCGGTGTTCACGTACGCGACCACGAGCCCGTCGGGGTGCGTCGCACGCCAGGCTCGCACGTCCGCCGCCTGAATCGTGCTGGCGAGCGAGCAGCCGGCGGTGGGATCGGGACTCAGAATCCGCTTCTCCGGATTCGCGATCGCCGCCGTCTCGGCCATGAAGTGCACCCCGCAGATCACGAGGATCGGCGCATCGAGCTCCGTGGCGCGACGAGCCATGGCGAGCGAATCGGCGACGACGTCGGCGATGTCCTGGATTTCGGGCCGCTGGTAATTGTGCGCGAGAATCGCAGCATGGCGTTGCGTCCGCAGCGCGTTGATCTCAGCGAGAAGATCCTGAGTCGTAGTGGTTCGTGTGGAGGCGCCCATCGAATACCGCTCCCATTGTTATTGGTGCCGAGGCTGAGGGGCCGATTGGGTAACGCCTCGGTTCGTCGGGGATGACGAACCGCTCCCAGCCTGGAACGCGCGTCGCCGCGCGTCCGTGTGAATCATAATCGGGTTGTGAAGGGCCTACTCCGCCAGGATCTGATGCACGGTCGCGACCGCAATCGAGCCCTCGCCGACGGCCGACGCGACGCGCTTAGTGCTGCCGCTCCGCACGTCGCCCACCGCGAGGACGCCGGGAAGGCTCGTTTCGAGCAGATGTGGCGGCCGGCGCAGCGGCCACTTCGCGGCCGCAAGGTCGTCGGCAGTCAGCGCCGCGCCCGTCTTGATGAATCCTTTGTCATCGAGCGCCAAACAGCCGGCGAGCCACTTTGTACTCGGCTCGGCGCCGGTCATGGTGAACACGTGCCGGATTTTCTGTTTCTCCACGGCTCCACCGCGACCGGTGCGCCAGGCGATCTGCTCGAGATGCCCGTTGCCTTCGAGACCCACGATCTCCGTGCGAGTGTGCAGCTCGATCGCGGGATGTGCTTCGATGCGGCTGATCAGGTAGCGCGACATCGTCTGTGCCAGCCCATCCCCGCGAATGAGCATGTGCACGCGCTTCGCGGTCTCCGCCAGGAACATCGCGGCCTGGCCCGCGGAGTTCGCACCGCCGACGACGGCGATCTCCTCGTCGGCGCAGAGCTGCGCTTCCATGCGCGTGGCGGCGTAGTACACGCCGGCGCCCTCGAAGCGCGACAGATTCTCGACCGCGAGGCGCCGATACTCGACCCCGCTCGCGATGATGATCGCGCGGGTGAGCAACGGATCGCCGGTCGCCTCGCTGCACTGCACGCGGTACGGCTTCGTGCTGCAGTCGAGCCGGGCGGCCTTCCTCGCGATGAGGATCTTCGCGCCGAACTTCTGCGCCTGGTCGTATGCGCGCGCTGCCAGCTCCTGGCCGGAGATGCCGAGCGGGAAGCCGAGGTAGTTCTCGATGCGTGAGCTCGTTCCCGCCTGACCGCCGGGCGCGTTCCCTTCGATCATCACGACGTTCAAGCCTTCCGACGCCGCGTACACGGCCGCGCCCAGCCCTGCAGGACCCGCGCCGATGATAACGAGGTCGCAGACCGCGGTCCGGTCGATCGAGGGATTCAATCCCAGGCAGTCCGCCACCTGCTGAATGGTGGGATTGCGCAGCACGACCGTGCCGCGGCAGATCACCACCGGGATGTCGCCGGCCTTGACCTGGAACTGGTCGAGCATCGCCTGGCTGTCGGCGTCGGTGTCGAGGTCGACGAACTTGTAGGGATGTCCGTTGCGGGTGAGAAACTCGCGGATGTGCAGTGATCCCTGACAGTGATTCGAGCCGAGCAACAGCACGTCGCCGAGGCCCTGATCGATCAGCTGGAGGCGGCGCAGGATGAAGGCGCGGAGGAAAATGTCGCTCAACTCGGAGTCGGTCTGAATGAGCTGGAGCAGATCATCCCGGGCGACCTCGATGACCTCAGAGTGCATGCTCGCCTGAATGCGGGCGAGGAAGCGCCCGCCCGCCAGGATCGACCGCTCGCCCGTGAACATCCCCTCGCTGAAGCTCGGTACTTCCTCACCGACCCAGCGCGGTGGGCGGACGAGGTCGAGCCGGCCCGACACGACCACGAATATCTTCGTCACCGGCTGGCCGGCTTCGCCGACGGCCTCGCCCGGCTCGACTGTGCGGTGCCGGCCATGGGGCTCGATGCGCGCGATCTGCGCGGGCGTCAGTCGTGGAAACGCTTCGGCCGCTCGGGCGGCCTGGGCCGGGGTTGCTGGAGCGGCTGGGGCTGCGGTCATGGCTTGAATACTATCCCCCAAGGGAAGAGCTTCCGACATGGCTCAACAATGCAAGCATCTGGCGCAGGTTCGCGACGTCAAGGCGAAAACGCCTGACGGGTGCGAGGAGTGTCTGGCGAGCGGCGACGAGTGGGTGCACTTGCGGCTCTGCCTCGAGTGCGGCCACGTCGGCTGCTGCGATGATTCGAAGAATCGGCACTCTACGAAGCATTTCTACAAGACCAAGCATCCCGTCATGCGGAGCTTCGAGCCGGGAGAAGATTGGGGCTTTTGCTTCGTGGATCAGCTGATGTTTGAGCCCGCCCCACGGCCACTATGAGGCGGTTGTGCTGAGAAACGTGACAACCTGACGGATCACGGCCGGATCGCTCACGATCCGGTGGTGCCCTAACCCACTCGTCGTCACCAGCTCGGCGCCCGGCCAGGTCCGTGCGATCGCCGCGCCATCACCCCAGCCCACCTCACGATCGTCCCGATCGTGGATCACGAGCAGCGGCACCCGCATGTCGGGAGCGAATGCGGGCACGTTCAGATCCTTCCAGGAAAAGCCGAGTCGACGCCATGACCGGCTTGTCGATGCCAAGCAGCGCCTCGAACTGCGCGCTGTAGCTGTTCACGTTGGCCGACGGGGCGAGGAACACGGCGCGACGGATGTCGAGACCTCGCTCGATCGCGAGCGCCGACGCGAACCCGCCCACCGAATGCCCGACGACGTAGCTGACGGGCCCGGCGGCATTCACCACGGCCTGCGCGGCGCGGGCAACCTCGGGGCCGGAGCTGAGCCGACCCGCAGATGCGCCGTGTCCCGGGGCATCGAACGTCACCACGCGGTAGCCCTGATTCAGGAGTGCGTTGCCGAGGTCGACGAAGCGGGCGCCGCGGCTCCCCCAGCCATGGACCAGCAGGACTCCCGGACCGCGCTCGCCCCACGACCACACCGCGACGCGTCGTCCGCCGACGCGAACCGTGGAGCGCTTCGCCTCGCGCAGCCAGCGCGCCATCCGCTCACTGATGGGACGGCGCGGCGGCGTGCAGAAAATCCGCTCGGCCCACAGCGCCGCGAGGCGGGGGGATGCCCGCTGCACGGCGCCGAAGGCCGCTCGAGTCAAACGCAGGGTGGCGCTCATGGTCACCGATCAACACCTCAACGCTTAGTCACCGGTAACAGTTTCGCCTGTAACAGGCGTGCTTGGCGCGGGAAACCGCCGCCTGGCGAGCTGCAAGCCTGCGCCGGCAAGTCCGACGACCAGTGCGGCCAGCCCCCACCCCGCCCCGGCATCGCGCACGCCGAGCACGGCGTCGAGTGACAGTGGGCCGGGGCCAGTGAACGCGAGGCTCAACGCCGCGATCCCGAGAATCAGCGTGTACTCGTAGCCGCCGTTGTGGGCGAAGAAGCCCTTTTGAGCATGCGCGCTCACGCCGGCGACGACCATGACGGCGAGTGCGAGCGCTGCGGCCACGGGGGTCGCCAGGCCGAGTGCCAGCAACAGGCCGGCGCCTACTTCGGCGAGTCCAGCCGCCAGTGCGGCGCGCCGTCCGGGCACGAAGCCGAGCTGTTCCAGGAAGCCGCCGGTGCCGGTCAGGCCGTAGCCCCCGAACCATCCAAACAGCTTCTGGGCGCCGTGCGCGGCCAGCGTGAGGCCGACCACCAGGCGCAGAATCAGGATTCCGATACTCATCTGATATCCTCGTACTTTCTAGTGGAATGGTCCTATCAAACGGAAAGGAAGTTCGCCATGTTACTTCCCGATGTCAAGGGGCTTTCATTTGGGAAGTCTTTGCGCTACACTTGGCGTCATGACGAAGCCGGTGGATTCCCAATGCCGCACGTTCCAGACTGCGATCCAGGTTCTGGGTCGCTCCTGGAACGCGCTGATCCTCAATGTCTTGCAGGTGGGTCCCCTGCGGTTCAGCGAGCTCTCCGAGCGCGCCAAGGGTCCGGGGGACAAGGTGCTCTCGGCGCGGTTGAAGGACCTGGAGGCCCGCGGGCTGCTCGTGCGGCAGGTCGTTCCGGGGCCGCCCGTGCGCGTGGCCTACGAATTGACGCGCAGCGGGCGCACGTTCGGCCAGCTCGCCGAGGCGATCGAGCGTTGGGGACGGGAGCTCG
>Ga0209378_1002731_pt1 | contig 12087 bp, 12 predicted proteins | sample GraSoiAngelo_156_FD_186170 | JGI IMG/M metagenome (GOLD analysis project Ga0209378, IMG submission 186170) | Grasslands soil microbial communities from the Angelo Coastal Reserve, California, USA - 14_1009_13_40cm (SPAdes) (version 2) | ecosystem: Environmental > Terrestrial > Soil > Grasslands ... | reverse complement strand
GCGGGGATCGACCTGTCCGCGTTTCGTCGCGACGATCTGGCCGTCAGGAACCGCGCGGGGCGTGTGCCGGTGCGCGTGATCACGCGCGTGAGGGAGCTCCCCTAGTCTCCTGAGTCAGAGATACGTCGGCAGAATCGCTCGACGCTGGCGAGGATGTCGTCGGCCGTCTTCGTCCAGATGAACGGCTTCGGGTTCTCGTTCGCGATGGCGATGTACTCCTTGATCGCCAGCTCCAGAGCGCGGGTGCTGCGATGAACGCCGCGACGAATCTGTTTCTGGGTCAAGAGCGCAAACCAGCGTTCGACCTGATTCAACCACGAGGCGCCCGTCGGCGTGAAGTGCACGTGATAGCGCGGCCGCTGCGCCAGCCAGCGCCGGATGAGGGGCGTCTTGTGCGTCGCGTAGTTGTCGAGGACCAAGTGCACCGCCCGGTCGGCGGGCACGGCAGCCTCGATGGCGTCGAGGAATTTGCGAAACTCCACGGCGCGATGGCGCCGATGACACCGGCCAATCACTTCCCCCGTTTTCACGTCGAGGGCCGCAAACAACGACGTCGTGCCGTGGCGCACGTAGTCGTGCGTGCGCCGCTCGACTTGCCCGGGTCGCATCGGCAACAATGGCTGCGTGCGATCGAGCGCCTGGATCTGGGATTTTTCGTCGACGCAAAGGACGAGCGCGTGCTCGGGAGGATTCAGGTAGAGCCCGACAATGTCCCGGACTTTGTCGATGAAGAGCGGATCGCGCGAGAGCTTGAACGTCTCCGTGCGATGCGGCTGGAGGCCGAACGCGCGCCAGATGCGACTTATCGTGCTTTGACTCAGGCCACAGCGGGTGGCCATGGCCCGGGTGCTCCAGTGGGTCGCCTCGCGCGGCGTCGTTTCCAACGTCACCGTCACGACGCGCTCGACCTGGGCATCGCTGACGGTGCGCGGCGCACCGGGTCTCGGCTCATCGAGCAAGCCGTCGACGCGCTTGTGGAGGAACCGCCGCCGCCACTTGCCGACCGTGTTGCGATCGAGACGGAGCGTCCGACACACGGTGGCGTTCGATTTCCCTGTCGCGCACTCCAACACCACCCGCGCGCGCTGTGCGAGCGCTTGAGCTGTCGAGTGACGTCGCAGCCAGCCGTGCAACGTTTCGCGTTCATCGTCGGTCAGTGTGATCGGCGGCAGCTGAGTTCGAGCCATGCGCGTCCCCCCTTTGTAGAGGAGAACGCGCACGACACGCCGCGTGTTCCTACGAATTTCTGACTCAGGAGACTAGCTGTCCTTCAGCGTCTGCATCGCGCGCTCGGCGAGCGCGGTGTCCACGAGGTCCTGATAGCGGTGGCGGCGTCGGATGAAGCCGCCACCGAGCAGGATGTCGACGAGATATTCGTAGCCCGGCCGGCGCAGCAGCGGGTCGCGCGCCCACGTTCCCTGGGCGAGATAGCGTCCGACCGCGCGCTCGCACACCGCTCGCGGGATATCGGCGAACGACGGCGCGATCGCCTCGACGACGGCCTTGGCGTCGTGCGTCGCGATCCAGCGCTGGGTGCGATAGACGGCGCGGGTGAAGGCCACGATCAGCTCAGGCTCGTGGCGCAGCCGATCGGGCAGGGTCATGTACGAGGAGAACGGTACCGGCCCGGTCGCGTCACCCATCGACATCGCGAGATGAAAACCGTCGTCGAGGAGCATCTCCGCGGTCGGCTGGCCCACCTCGATGAAATCGCCGCGGCCCGCGCGAAAGGCGGCCACCGCATCGGCGGGCGCGAGATCACGGACGAACGTCACGCGCGCCGGATCCACTCCCTGGCGCCGGAGCACGGTCAGCATCGACTGGTACGGCGTCGGCGCTCCGGTGAAGGAGATCACCGTGCGGCCCACGATGTTCGGCCACGCGAACCGCGCCGGCTGACGGCCGATCAGAAAGAACCCGTTGCGGCTGTTGACCTCGGCGAAGTGAGGCAAGAGTCGGCCGCCGCGGTCGGCGATGTCGAGACTGCGCATGAGCCCGCCCAGGCTGATCTGGGCGCTGCCCTCGATGAGCGCGCGCGTCGTGCCCGCGCTGCTGGCGCCCGTGCGGGTGGTGACGTCGAAGCCCTCCGCCTTGAAGTGGCCCAGGTGGAGCGCGACGTAGTGCGGCGCGTAGAACACGGAGTGGAAGGGCTCCATCACGGTGATCTGCATGGCGCCCGAGTATAGCAGCCGGCCACGACGCCGCCGGGCGTCCCGTTCGAGTACCATCGCCCCCATGCTGACCGTGCGCCGGGCCCGCCCGCGCGACGCCGCGATGATCCTTGCCCTGATCCGTGGCCTCGCCGCCTACGAGCGACTGAGCCACGAGGTGAAGGCCAGCACGGCGCAGCTCCGCCAGCACGGCTTCGGACGGCGGCGCTACTTCGAGACGCTGATCTGTCAGCGCGATCGACAGCCCGTCGGGTTCGCGCTCTACTTCTTCACGTACTCGACCTTCGTGGGGCGGCCGTCACTCTATCTCGAGGATCTCTTCGTCGTGCCCGAGGAGCGCGGTCAGGGCGCTGGCCGCCTGCTGCTCCGCGCCCTGGCCCGGATCGCGATCGAGCGCGGGTGCGGGCGCATGGAATGGGCGGTGCTCCACTGGAACCGGCCGGCGATCCGATTCTACGAGCGGCTCGGCGCGCGGCTACGCCGCGACTGGGTGCTCACGCGACTCGGCCCACCGGCCATCAAGCGCCTGAGCCATGAGGACGGGTCAGGGCGGCGGTCTCGATCGGCCCGGCCGCGTGGGCAGTCACGAGGGGCTGGAAGAGGGGCACGCTGAGAAAAAGGCTGGGCCGCAGATCGTGTGACCTGCGGCCCAGCCCTCCCACTTCTCGCTAACGTCGCCCTCGTTCTACTTGCACGAGTGCCCGCCGCCCGTGGCGGGGAGGTCCGGACCGTTCGGAACCGTTAGCGATGGATGGTCGAACGGAGCTTCTTCCCTCTCGACCCGACAATCGGTCAGCCCATTCATCAGGAAATCGACGAGCGCGGCCCTCTCCTCGGATTTGAAATTGCGCTCCGAGATCCGCCCCGCCATCTCAGGCTCACAGACGGACGACGAACGACTCGAGCGAGGCCCCGTCGAACTTCTCGTCGGGTGAATGACACACGTGACACGCTCGGACCCCGATCTCCGAGACTATCGTGTAGCCGGTGGCCCCGTGACGCCAGATGATCACGTCGTAGCCCCGACGTTGGACGAGCTTGAACCCCGGGTTCTCACCCAACGCCAGCCGGTTGTAGGCTTCCTCCGGAATGATGAAGAGTGAGACCCGGTACTGATCGAGCTGATAGTCAATCGCAGCGGCGTCGGCGTTGGCCAGGCGAGACAGACGAGCGCCCACCAGAGTGATCTTGGGGTTCTTGAGATCGGGAAGAACGACCTTGAAATCGACGCGCTGCCGGAACCAGTCCTCCACCGCTCGAGGTGAGACCCCGGCGATTGCCGGCGGCATCAGCCCGCGAACCAGCTTCTGATGCTGATCGACCGACGCTTCCGCGACTCCGTTCAGTCGGCTGCCACGCTGCATCGATGCCAGCGGGCCCAAGCCGAGCGTGAGACCGATGGCGAGCACGACGGCTGCCGCCATCGCGTAGAGCCACGGTGTGTACCGCGGCCGCCGGAACCTGGTGCCCGGTCCGGCGAGGCCAGCGAGCACGTCGGCCGCCCGCGCAGGCCTCGAGATCTCGATCTCGCGACTGGGATCCCCGCCGGACACATCGTCGGCAGGGTACGGTCCCGGCAGAGCACCGCCCGCGCGCTCTCCCGTGCGCTGCTGGATCGCGGCCACCAGGGTCTCGGGTGAACATGGCCTGGCGAGAAAGGTGTCGGCGCCGGCACGCTCGACGGTCTCGCGCACCCCGGGCAGCGTGTTCCCGGTGAGGATGATGATGGGGATGGCCGCAGTGCGGTCATTCGCCTTGAGGCGCCGGCACACCTCCAAGCCGTCCAGCACCGGCATCGCGAGATCGAGAACGATCACGTCGGGCCGGTGGTCCGTCACGACTTCGATCACCTGACCGCCGTCGGAAGCCTCGTCGACGACGAAGCCTGCCAGTACCAAGGAGGTGACATACACCGCCCGCTGGTCTCCGAGGTCGTCAGCGATCAGGACACGCTTCATATATCTATCGAAGATATGAGTGCTGCCTTCATAATAGCAAAACTCAGTCCAGCCCCGAACGACGTCAAAGCCGCAGAATCGCGTGAGTTTGCGTTGGCGAAAAGATGGGCAAAGGCCCCTAGCGGGCAAATAACCTTCGTGAATTGGCCGACAGACCGTCGGAAACCTCGCTGCGCCTCAATCGTTGAGACTCGATGGGAATGCGACGTGGGCCCCGCAGTGGAACGCGGTTGAACCGGGCGCCGGAGGAGCGCAAGAAGATCGGTCGACTCGCGTTCATTTTCGATCTCAGCGGAGACTTCGTTCTCAAGCTCGATCTGCACCTCGGGTGGACGTTAACGTCCACAGGAGCCGGATCGAAAATCGCCCAACAGGGGCGCCTTGGCCGTAGGAAGTCGAGGAGAACGCTCTCAGAATACGACCACGCCGGTCGGGCCGGGCGCCAGGCTCCTCCTGGTCCGCCCGAAAGCATTGGAGATCAAGCTGGCCACCATCGAAGACGTCCCGGCCCTGGGCCCTGCGGCACTTCGGAAGCTCCGCGTCCTGGAGCGCATGACGACGAAGCGCGAGGGCCCTCAACTCGAGGATTTTCGGTGATCGTCCCCGGCGGGCGCCGCCTCAAAGGGCCAGAGCGCTTCGCGATGCACCAGCGTTAGCGCAACTCCTCGGTAGCGCCGGCCTTCCGTTCTAGTGACCCCACTGACCGTTCCCGGGTTTTGCACTGAAGATCGAGGGGACGAACGGCCCGGTGACGTCCAGCGCGCCTAGCGTGCCTTTCTCGTGGCTACGGAAGTAAGTGTGGTCGACGAGAAAGAAGCGACCTGGGACGTGAAGCTTGAAGTCTACGATGGCGGCGCTTCCGGTCGGGATCGTGATCATCTGGACATTCTGCTGAGGCGGATGGCCGATCGCGCCGTTCGCGTAAACGGCATCGAACACCGCGCCGACGACGTGGAAGGACGACGTGAACGTCGGGCCGCCGTTGCCGACAAAGAGGCGGACTGTCTCTCCCACTCTTCCTTTCAACGCGCCGTCGTTCAGAAGGGAGTCCATGCTTCCGTTGAAGACGACATACTCAGGACGCTCCGCGTGGGCTTTCGTGACGTCGAAGGGTTGAAGACCCGCTTCCAGGGTCCGGCCCTTTGTGTAGAACTCGCCTTGCATGACGTAGTACTCGCGATCGACCGGCGGGAGGCCTCCCTCGGGCTCGACAAGGATGAGACCGTACATTCCGTTGGCGATGTGGATCGGAACGTGTGGCGTCATGCAGTGGTACACGAAGAGGCCGGGATGCATCGCCTTCCACTGGAAGTCCTTTTCCTCGCCAGGGGCGACCTGCACCGAACCGCCACCGCCCGGACCCGTTGCCGCGTGGAAGTTGACCGAGTGCCAGTTCATGCTGGACTTGGCGTTCTTCAGGCGGATGCGGAGGGTATCCCCGACCCGTACCCGGATGAACGGCCCTGGTACCGTCCCGTTGAACGTCCAGAATTTGTACGTGACGTCATTGGCAAGGCGCCCTTTGACTTCCGTCGTCTCCAAAGAGACGAGGACGGTCGCGGCCCGATTGCGTTCGACCGGTGGAGGAGTGAGCGGAGGCGGCGTGAGAATCGCCGCGACCTCCAGGGCTACTTCGGGTACCTGGCCACGCACGATGTGGATTGCCACGATGGAGATCAATGCGGTCACGACGGCGGCAGTCACAGCAGCTGTCTTGCGGTTCATCTCGATGTCCCTCGGCGAGTTGGGTGCCCGAGCCCGCCCGGGATGACAATCACCGGCATATCGAGCATTTTTGGGACCACGTGTGCGAACCGTAAAAAAAACGGGCATCCAGGGCCCCGCCGAAGATCGGCGCGGTCAGAACCGTAAGGTTCTCCTACTGCGGCCTCGGCAACCCCGCGAATCTAAAGAACGTCGATCGACGCCAGAGCGGTATCGAGTGTCTGCTCTTCTTACGAAAAACATGGAGCAGTCGCCACTCTGAACACCGGCCCGATCCGATTCGACGACAAAACCCGACGTCGCGCGCGTGTCATGGTTGACGACGGTCAACTCTGGCTAGCGAGCGTTATCAGTGAAAATGAAAGCGACCCGGCGTGACAACCGCGAAAGCCGATGTGCGATCTACCGCTGTTCGACCATACCGGTCGTTACAGACGGAGATGCTGTCGGCGGTGGTAAGACGATAAAATCGAAACCGCTTGCGTGGCTGGATCACGACCGGGCGATCGGCGAGACGACAACGATACCGACGCCCCATTCGGACGCGCTGAGGTTAGGTTTCGCGGGCGCTGAATCGGAATGAAAGGCGCTCGCGAGCGTCCTTCGAAGAACCTTCAGGAAGCAACCGGGTGATGCGCTGAGCTGCGTGGGGCGGCAGGCAAGAGGCTCACCATGCGAGAGCCGAGAATGCCTAGAGAGAGTGCGAGGGATAATGCTCCGGACCAGTTTCGAGGAGAACGACTTCGGGGATACGGTCTTCTACTACGGGTGCGCGAAATGTGGAAACTCGATTAAGAAAACGATGAAGCGGCGGGCGCCACGATGACCAGGACGCGGAGAGGACGATCCGATGTGCAGCGAGGTTCTCGTGAGTCCCCCACTTCACGGCACGGAGCCGGAGACAGCGTGGGCGGCGCACGAAAAGATCACCGTCCCGAGGAAAAGGTATGGAACGCCAGCCGCGCGGGCATCCGAATGATCTGATTCACGGCGCGCCGGCCATACGGCGCCTGAGCAGCTGAGAAGGATCACCGCGACAACTTCGATCGGGTGGCTTCACCGCCCACCGCGGAGGTCGGAAACAGGGCGACGGTGAGAAGACGCCATCGCCGGGCAGGCCCGGCCTATCAAGAAATCGGGTTGCCCGTTCATCGAGTATAAAAGTAATACGTGGCTTTGTACGGCTCTCGAGTCTCTTTGCCCACCTGAGCGCGGTCACAGCCGTGTGCAGGGGCTTTGCCGCCACGCGTACGCACGCGCTGAATACTTTGCGTCCCGCTGAAGACGCCGAACAAATTTCCCGAAGTCGATGTCGCCCTCACCAGCAACCACGGAATGGCGTTGGAATCCGGGCCGGCGTGTAGCGCCATGACTTCGCCGACTACCTTGCTTCCGTCATTCGACTCCCATGTCGGACCTGCGTAGTGTCTGCCGATCCTTTCACCGGCGCTATTGAAAAGTTCGGCTTCCGGTGCTTTGAAGACCCACTCGAACCGTGTCGGATCGTCTTTCCCGACACCGCACTCGTAAATCTGCACACCGGTGGCCTGCGCCTCCAACGACAACACGTGAGCTGCTGGAACTTTCAGACGGTCGGGAACCACGGTAGCCGTTTCGGAGGGGAGGGCAGCCGCTTGGGCGAGGAGGTCGCCGCCGGACGGGCTCGGGACAGGACCGCGCGGGAGCGTGGCAAGGTCCCAGCGACCACTGTCGCCTTGGGCGACAGGGACGTCCGTCGACGACAACCCTGCCGTGAGAACTGCGACGACTAGGATGAGGCTCGCGAAGAGATAATTCAAGGACGGTTTCTTGCCCGTCTTCACGGAACGACCTCCGTGCCCCTAGGTGCCGGCGGTTCACAGCAGCCCGAGCACGGCGAAATTGCGGCCAGTGTGCAAGTACAGAGCGGTCCGCCCCAACGTGACTCGGCGCCGCCGGCGGTCACGACAGCCGAACCGGGTGCGTCGCCTCGAAGCGCTGCCCGCGACTATTCGTGAAGCGAACCTGCAGGGACTCCTCACGTCCGGCTCGCAGCCGGAACGTGATGAACGGGTCATCGCTTACCGCGGGAGTCATCGCGAACCGACTCACTCGCTCCGCGCCGTAGAAAACCTCCAGCTCTGCGAGATAGAACGGCTCGGAGTGCTGGATGAACCGTCCATCGCGGACGGCCAAGCCCGTACGGCTCGGGTGGCGGATCGCAAGCTGAACGTCGATCAACGCATCGCGCCGGATCCTTCCTTCTCGAACAAGTTGGGGAATTCGGATCCGGGGCGGATGAATGTCGGGCCCTCCGGTTCGCGCGGGGAGGGGCGCAGATGCGCAGCCTCCCGTGCCGTCGGCGACGGTGATCGACTGCGTGCTTGACCAGCGTCCGTGCTTGGTGCACTCAGCGGTCACCGAAACCTGGGAGGTTCCCTCGTCCATTCGGGCCTGGAACGCGATGAACGCTTGCCCGTTGGCGGGGCCGAAGTCGAACACGCCCTTCAACGGGATCGGATCCCGCTCGTTCACGACCTCGAGCCGCGTGATGTAGTGATCGGGCTCCATCGGATGCGACATTTCCACAACGATGGGAACCTTGGCCCCGTTGGAGGCCCTCGTAGGAAGACGAAGACGGGGAAGGTGGAGTCGCTCGAGAGTAGCACGCTCCTCGGGATCGCTCGAACCAACAGGCAGGCCCTGCCGTGCCCCGACGGCGTCGCCAAAGATCCCGTCTGCCACACACGCTGCCGTAGTGACCAGAGTTAGAAACCGACGCCTGGAGAGCGCGTCGGCCCCTGATGCGGAGTGCGGAGTCATCGCTCGATCAACGGGAGTTCAGTGCCGGCCGGGATCGACCTTGGAGCCACGGGTCGACCACAACATGTAGGCCTCGAGGGCCCGCATGGCGTCGGAATCGAGGTCGAGCTTCACGCCGTCGTTGGGTTTCTCGATGCACCAGTTGACGATGTCGCGCAGGGTGGCGACCTGGTTCATCTGTTCCTGAAACTTGGGGAACTCGTAGGGGTGCACGTCGGCGACGAACGGGTGACACATGGCGCACGACATCCCGCTCTTGGAGAGCGTGACGCCCATTCGCTTCTGAGTGGCTTCGTCACCGTGGAAGAGCAGGTCGCCGATCTTGACCTGCTCCAAGAAGAGCTCCTCGAAGGCCTTCAGCTGGGCCGGCGTGTGCTTCTCACGGTGCGCCAGCGCGCCGTTGGGTCCGGCGCCCAGCATCACCAGCAAGCCCACGATTGCCACTGCCAAGGCAGCACGTCGCGTCATTCTCATTCGGGTCTCCCTGTCTGTGGGTGCCGCACCGGGATCACTTGTAGGCGCCATAGTGGGGCCAGATCTGGTCGGCCAGTCGCGGACTGAGGATCTGGTTGTTGTTGTCGCCACACCCCGAGTCCCACGGCGCCTCACCGATCACGTCCTTGCGCCACATCACGTACTCGTTGTCGACAGCGTTCTTCGTCGTCATGGTCAAGCGAGACCAGCCGACGCCGTCGTAGGGATCACCGGGATCGACACGTGTCTGGCACGGGCTGAGCGCCGGCACGCCCTGCGGGGGATACGGCCAGGGCCAGGAGGTCGCGAGCATGCCGATGGACCGCATCTTGCCGATCTCGTTGTAGAGGACCTGATGCACGTGGCCGTGGACGTTCGTGACGTTGCTGAACGGCTTGAGGATCTCGTGCACTTCACGCCAGTCCCGGACCCAGAAGTTCCAGGGCGCGTAATACTCCCAGAGGGGATTGTGGCTGAAGAGGACGACGGGCTTGTCCTTGGGCCAGTCGGCGAGAGCGCGATCCAGCCAGGCGAGCTGGTCTCGGCCGACTCCCGCCCAGGCGCCCGCGACGCTCCCATCCAGGACCGCCATGTGCCCCATGCGCTCCTTGGGCGTCATCTTCTTGATGGTCCAGAAGTCGGGGGCCCGGCTCACGGTGTCGAGCCCGATGAAGCGAACGCCTTTGTGATCCATGGCCCACGGCGAATGGCCGTAGAGCTTCTCCCACGCCACGCCCATGTCGAGGTACCAATCGTGCTCGCCCGGAATGTAGAGCTTCTTGATCGTCACCTCTTTCAAGATCTCCGCGCCGAGCTCGAGCTCGACGGGGTCGCCGAGCTGACCGATGTCACCGCCGACGATGAGGAAATCAGCCGGAGGCGACATCGCCTGGACTTCCTTGACGGCGCGGACCGCGGTGTCGACGAAGCGGGTGTTGACGGATTTGGGATAGAGGTGCGTGTCCGAGATCCAGGCGAACTTGAACTCCGACGCCCCGAAGGCGAGGTCGACGGTGTTGATGAGCGGGAACCAGCCGTGCGTCCCGATGCCGAGGCCCGCACCGGCGAGGAGCGAGCGGTGCAGGAACGTGCGCCGCGTGATCCCGAGTGAGGGCGCCGGCCGCTCGCCGTCGCCGTTGAGAACCTGGTGCATCTCCCGCCGCGTCTGTGAACGGTCGTCCATGGATGCGTCTACCTCCTGGCCAGATCTGGAGTGAGCGTCACGGTATTCTTCGCGGTCACCGTCACCGGCGTCTCGACTGCGCCGCTGAACGAGTGCCACGCCACCAGCGTGTATTGACCCGGCGGGACGTCGCCGATCGCGAACATTCCGTCCTTGGGCGTGATCGCGTAGTACGGGCTGTCGGTGACGTAGAGCCAACCGCGCATCCAGCCATGCGCGCTACATTCCAGTCGGACGATCCCGGGCTGATCGAACCCTTGCCAGACCTTCTTGCTGTTCTTGATGAGGCCCAGGTTGAAGAGGCCCGTCTTTTCGCGGAAGGCTTGCATGTTATGGAACACGGGATCGCCGTTCACGAGGTCGACGGGCACACCGACGGGCACCACCTGCACATACGGCGTGAACTCGCACGCGTGATTGCGCACCACCACCGTCGGGGCGGACGCGGGCCACGCCTTGCCTCGCCCCACTTTCTTCAGGTACACGACGGCGTCCTGTACAACCTTGTCAGGCGCGATCGCGATCTGGTCGACCTCCCGCACGCCACTGCCGCACACCTCATGATCCTTGGTGTGGACGATCTTGCGGGGAACCGGCGGGGCGGCCGTGTAGACGACTTTCCCCTTGATCGTGCCTCCGTCGGACACCGTCGTAGCCTCATAGCCAGCGCTGTCGTACGCGGGGAGCAAGAGGCTCGAGAGGAGGACCGCGAGACAGAGGACGCTTCGTAGCGCCATGGAGAGCACCTCATTTTCCTGCCGGGCGTATTCAGAGGTTCACCGCAACCCGAGCACAGCAGAAAACAGGCACAACGACGCGAGGCCCAGACCTTCCTGGAGCCCCCTCGAACGAGGCAGAGCCGGGGCATTTTTCGCGCCACGATCGATATCAGAATGAAGTCCACGGTTTCGGGTCTGCGCTCGGGGAACGTCGGCGATGACCGTAAACTTTTCCGACTTCATCGACTGGCCCATCCGCTCGTCAGAGTCGAACGCGAAGTTCCCGCGTTTCTGTTGAGTGCTCTCCACATCTGACCGTGAACAAAGAGGGACGGACAATTGGTGAAACCCTATAGGCGAAGGAGGGAAGATCCCTTACCGACAGATCCGCGTTCGTCCTACGCGGTCGGCTGCCGAGTGGGAACGACGGCTATCGGTGTTGGCGCAGAGCGGCAATGCTCCGTGGGCCCAACGCCCATCCGCAACCCCGATCATGAGCCCGGCGGCCTCCCACGCTGCCGGCAGCGGGCTTGACCGCTCGTCGGTGAAGGAAAGCCCGCGAGCGCGTGAACACCAGCCTCGCCCCGGCACGATCGCTGGACCAACAACCTGACCGACACTGGGTAGCGCGGGAGGTGTTGCGACCTGTTTGGTTGCCGATCCGCCGGCGGTCATGGGTGCGGGTCGGTGTGACGTTGACCTTCCTTTCGCGCAAAGATCGGGCGGGCGGCGGTGTCCGGGACGCGTGGAATCACCGTCCGCACTCGGGGCAGAACCGCGAACGTCAGCAGCGCGACGTTCCATAGCGCGCCGATCATCGCCGACATCTCGAATGCGGTGAGCGCCGAGCCCATTGCGCCGGCCGGCCCGAAGCGGAGCAGCGCGGTGAGGCCGCTCATCACGATAAGGGCATGGCCGACGCCCATCACACCGCGGCCGAGGGCCAGCACAGATCGCGCCGACGGTGAAGAGAAAGGGCGCGACCGTCAACGCCCGCCGCAGATGATGCGTGACGACGAGGCCGACGGGGACGCCGGCGACCATGCGGGCGAACC
>Ga0209378_1002728_pt1 | contig 12096 bp, 8 predicted proteins | sample GraSoiAngelo_156_FD_186170 | JGI IMG/M metagenome (GOLD analysis project Ga0209378, IMG submission 186170) | Grasslands soil microbial communities from the Angelo Coastal Reserve, California, USA - 14_1009_13_40cm (SPAdes) (version 2) | ecosystem: Environmental > Terrestrial > Soil > Grasslands ... | reverse complement strand
ACGGCGGCCTACCTCGCCTGCGGGAAGCCGGCGGTGGTGCAGGAGACGGGCTGGTCCGCCCACGTGCCGCCCGGGCCCGGGCTCCATGCCTTCACGACCGCCGCGGAGGCGGTGGCCGCGCTGGCGTCGGTCCGCGCCGACTACGCGCGCGCCTGCCGGCACGCGCGCGAGGTCGCCGAGGCGTACTTCCGCGCCGAGGAGGTGTGCGCCCGCCTCCTCGCCGACGCGGGGCTTTAGGAGGCCTACGTGGCGCGCATCGTTCTCGCCGGCTACCTCGTGCGCAACCCGCTCGGCGGCTACGCCTGGCAGGCCGCGCACTATCTCCTCGGCCTCCGCGCGCTCGGCCACGACGCGTGGTTCTACGAGGACACCGGGCACTACGCACAGGCCTACAACCCGAGGACGAACGAGTTCGGCGCGGCGTACGCGTACGGCATCGCCGCGACGGCGGATTTCCTCGCTCGGCTCGGCCTCGGCGAGCGCTGGGTGTTCGTCGACACCATCCACGGCGAGGAGCACGGGCCGGGCGCGGGGCGCGCCGCGGCGCTCCTCCGCGAGGCCGACCTGCTCATCAACCTGGCCGGCGTGAACCGCATCCCGCCCGAGCGGCGCGGCGGCCGCCCGGCCGTCTACGTCGACGTCGATCCCGCCTTCACGCAGATCAAGGCGGCGGAGGGCGACGCCCTCCTCCGCGCCATCCTCGACGAGCACGCGCACCTCTTCACGCTGGGCGAGAACATCGGGACCGATCGGTCGCCGGTGCCGACCGCCGGCTACACCTGGCACCCGACGCGGCAGCCGGTCGCGCTCGGGTACTGGGCGGACGCGGGCCCGCCGGGCCCCGCCTACACCACGGTCGGCAAGTGGGACGCGCGCGGGCGCGACCTCGTCTTCCGCGGCGAGACCTTCGCCTGGCGGAAGCGCACGGAGTGGTTGCGCTGCCTCGAGCTCCCGGCCCGCACGGGCGCCACCTTCGAGGTGGCCATGGACGTGGGCAGCGTGCCCGGGGACGCGGAGATGCTCCGCGCGCACGGCTGGCGCGTCGTCGATCCGCTCGCCGTCTCCGCCGATGCGTGGCGCTACCGCGACTACGTGCGCGGCTCGCGCGGCGAGTTCACGGTGGCGAAGGACCTGAACATCCGCCTGCGCAGCGGCTGGTTCAGCGACCGTGCCGCCTGCTACCTCGCGGCCGGGCGGCCGGTCGTGGAGCAGGACACCGGCTTCGGCGACGTGCTGCCGCTCGGGCCCGGCCTGCACCCCTTCCGCACCGTCGAGGAGGCCGCGGCGGCGGTGCGCGCCATCGAGGCCGACTACCCGCGCGCGAGCGCCCACGCCGGGGAGGTGGCGCGCGAGTGCTGTGCGGCCGAGCGGGTCCTGCGGGTGTTGCTCGACACAGTCGGGCTCTAGGAGGCACACCTATGAGCCCATGAGCGCCGCGGTGCCCCGCGCGCCGACGCCCGCGCTCGGTCGCCACGAGGCGTACCGAGACCGCGCACATGGGACAACCGTGTCACTCCGAGTCCAATGTGACACATGGGCCACCGCGAACCCTTGCCGGTTGAAGCGGCGTGCGCGCCGGCAGACGCTTCCGGAGCGACGGGCCTGCCGCCGCCGCACGCCGCCCACGCTGCACGAGCGGACAGACGCGCCTGTGCGGCACACGGCTTGCTGATGTCGCGGTCGATGGCAAGAAAAACGCGACGATCGCTGCGCGGCAGCGCGCTGGTCGAGGTCGGCATCATCATATTGCCCCTCGTCACGATCAGCTTCGCGGTCCTGGACTTCGCCGGCATCCTGTACACCTTCCTGGCGATGCAGAACGGCGTGAGCGAGGCGACCCGCTTCGCGGTCACCGGCAATACCGTGAACGACTCCTCCGGCGCGGCGCTGCCGCGCGACCAGGCGATCCGGCAGGCGATGCGGGCGGCAACGCCCGGCTTCCAGATCGACGACAGCGCCTTCACGTTCGACGACCTGACGAAGGGCACGTCCGGCACCGGCGACCCGAACGACATCATCCGGGTGACCGTGACCTACGACTGGCAGCTCCTCACCCCGATTCTACAGCCGTTCTTCCCGAGCGGGCACGTCACCGTCCGCGTCGCCTCGACGATGAGGAACGAGCCCTTCCGGACCCAGTGAGGTGCGCACAATGCACAATCGACGACGTGAATCCGGCCAGGCGCTCTGCGAGTTCGCACTCACGCTGCCGATCCTCATGGCCCTCGTCCTCGGCGTGATCGAGCTCGGTTACGCGCTCTTCCAGACGCAGCTCATCACCAGCATGTCGCGCGAGGGCTCGAACCTCATCTCGCGGCAGGTCACGATCGGCGACGCCGAGGCGGCCCTCGAGACGATGTCCCCGATCGTGCGCTTCGACACGAACAGCGCGCTCATCTTGTCCGTCGTCAAGCTCGGCGTGGGCGGGGCCAACAAGGACGTGCCGATCATCGTACAGCGCCACAGCGTGGGCAGTTTCGCGGGCAGCAGCGTGCTCGGGGACCCTCCGCAGAGCGCTTACGGGGTGTGGCCGGACTACATCGCGTTCGATGCCGACAATGACGCGAGCATCCGCGTGAGCGGAACGCTGCCCAACGGGCTCACCCTGACGCCCGGTGAATCCGTGTACGTCACCGAGATCTTCACGCAGCGGACCTCGATCGTGCCCTTCATGCCGCTGCCGAACACGCTGTACCAGTCGGCCTACTTCTAGGCGGGCGATGTCCGCGACGCGGGAGACTACTGGACCGGAGGATTCCATGACGATGCATCGTGGCCGCAGCCAGCGCGGGACCGCCTTCGCCTACCTCGGGATTACGTTGTTCGCGCTCGTCGGGTTCACCGGCCTGGCCGTGGATCTCGGCCGCAGCTACGTGATCAAGTCGAATCTGTCGAAGGCGGTCGACGCGGCGGCGCTGGCGGCAGCCAGGACGATCGGCGAGGGGCAGTCCGCCGCCCGCGACGAGGCCAACAAGATCTTCAACGTCAACTTTCGGAACGGCTACCTCGGGGTAACCTCGGTCCAGAATCCCCCGCTGATCGACTTCTCGGTCGCGGCCGACGACTCCAACGTGATCACCGTCTCTTCGCGGGCCGTGCTGCCGACGACGTTCATGCAGATCGCCGGCTTCACGAATATCAACGTCTCCGCGAGCGGCCAGGCGACGCGCCGGCTCGTCGACGTGGCCTTCGTCGTCGACCACTCCGGGTCGCTCAGTTCCGATTACGACGCGGTCAAGTCGGCCGCTCAGCAGTTCGTGTCGTACTTCGACCCGGACAAGGACCGCGTCGCGCTGGTGATGTTCGCGACGAGCACCGTCATCATGGATCCCATCAACACGGGCGCCCACGGCTTCGACAAGTCGAGCCTGCTGAACCACATCGGCGGCGACGGCATTGCGTTCGTCAGCACGGCCACGGCCGAGGGTCTCTACGCGGGCTGGGACCAGCTGCGCAGCGTCTCGTCCGGCAGTCAGGCGGGGCTGCGCGTCATCGTGCTGTTCACGGACGGCGCGCCGAACACGTTCTCGGGCCAGTTCTCGGTGAAGCCGTGCCACGGGTGCGCGGGGGCGCTCGTTCCCGCGACGGGCGCCCTCTTCACCGCCGACTACCCCGCCCCGAGCGGGACGAACAAGCCCGCGGTGACGGGGTTGGGCCAGATATACGGCACGCCGAGCAATGCGTCCTTGGTCTATGTCTCGCCGACCGGTAGCTCCTACACGTCGGGGGCGAACAACAACTACCAGGTCGTGAACCAGGACATCCCGAGCCTGCCCCTGGTGAGCTTTCACCCGACCCATGCCTCCTCGGGCATCCCGACCGGGTTCAACCTCTACGACTCGTCGCTGCCCGGGCAGCGCGTGCTGGTGGGAGGGAACGGGAGCGGCTATCCGGACCACGTGCAGAACGCCAACAACGCCGCCCGCAACCTCGCCGAGATCATCGCCAACGCCGCCCGCGCCGACACCAGCGGCTCGAGTCCGATCCGCATCTACACGCTCGGCCTCGGCGACCTGCTGAACCAGCCCGCGGGCAGCGCTCTCGAGACCGGCACGTCCATCCTCATGCGAATCGCGAACGATCCCGCGTCGCCGAGCTTCAACCCGAGCCAGGCCGAGGGCAAGTACTACTTCGCCGGCGACACCTCGCAGCTGGCCTCGGCGTTCGAGGCGATCCGCAATCAGATCATCCGCCTGAGCCAGTAGGGCGCTCGCCCTTGCGGGGAGCCACCCGACACGAGTACGGGCCGCGGTGAGGCGAGCGGAGCAGACGCTCACCGCGGCCCCCGTCCGGTCCGGCACCGGCGTCACGTGAGATGTCCGTGGCGACCTTCACGCTCATCGCCGGCAGCCATCTCGCGCAGCTCGCGGACATCGGGCGACCTTTGCCGGCGTCGCCATGCTGTGTCGCTCCCTGCCTTCTCCCGAGTTCCCCTCGACGTGCCGCGGGCGCACATCTTCGGGTCAGGGCTGACACACCCCGGCACGCGGCGACTCGTCGCAACCAGGTACCAGCGACGGCCTCGCGACCTCGCCACACGGCACAGATCGTGCACTCGACGCCTGCGCATCCGGCGCGCGAAGCGCCGCCAGATACCAATCCATCGGAGGGCTCCATGGCGCCATCGAAACTCGGAAGACGGATCAAGTTCGCGCTCGCGCTGCTGACAGCGCTCGCGACCTCGGGCGCCATCCGCGCGCATGCCAGGACGGTCACCGTGCTGCCCTGCAGCTATCCGTTCAAGAGCACCGATCCGCGCACGTACGTCGCCTTCAACGAGAGCGAAGTCCTGCGTGCGTTCAGCCCTCAAGGGACGATCAATGCATTGCCCGGCCTCACCATCAAGGTCTGGTACAACGACGAGAATGCCCTGACGCTCGGCGTCCGTCGCGTCATCGTGAAGACCTTTACCGGCACGACGACGACAGACTACCCCTTTTCGGCGCTCACCCAGAATCCCGGAGGCGTGCTCAATCCCCAGGTCGGCACGACGGTGCTCGACGGAGACCAGGCAGGCACCGACACGTCGGCGTGCAGCGGCTATCCTGACCTGTGCGACCGCCCCATGTTCCCCGCACTCTTCATCACCGACATCACCACGAATCCGACGAGCACGGCCGGCGACTGGCAGCACGGCGGGACGCCGATCCCGCCCCACGCCGTGTTCGGCACCTGGAAGGGCGCCGTGCGGACCGTCGACAAGACGAGGTCTCTGGTCACCGTCCTACCCGACGCCGACCCGGCGAAGAACTACTGGAACCTCGGCAGCGGCGACCCTGCGCCGTTGGGCCTGACCAACCAGGGCTGGGGCGCCGAGGTGCGCTGGAACGTGGACGACCTGGTCGCTGCCGGGAAGATGATCCTGGGCCATGCCTACCGCCTGCAGTTCATGGTGCACGACGGCGATCAGACCGGGACCGGCGGGGACTCGGGCGAGAACTGCGTCAACATCAAGCCGAATTGTGCGGATGCGACCGCCTGCGACGACCGGAACCCCTGCACGGCGGACTACTGCGTCTTGGGCTCGTGCGGCCACGCCCCCATCGCCGGCTGCAAGCTCTGCACGACGGCCGCCGACTGCGACGACGGGAACGCCTGCACCACCGACTCCTGCGACGCCGGCGTCTGCCACAACAGCCCGATCACTCTCGTGTGCACGGCCTCCGACCAGTGCCACACGGCGGGCACCTGCGATCCCGCGACGGGCGCCTGCACCAATCCCGCCCAGGCCGACGGCACGCCCTGCACCGACGGCAACGTGTGCACGCAGACCGACGCCTGTGTGGCCGGCGCCTGTGTGGGCACGAACCCCGTCGTGTGCACGGCCTCCGACCAGTGCCACACGGCGGGCACCTGCGATCCCGCGACGGGCGCCTGCACCAATCCCGCCCAGGCCGACGGCACGCCCTGCACCGACGGCAACGCGTGCACGCAGACCGATATCTGTGCGGCCGGTGTCTGCGTGGGCACGAACCCCGTCGGGTGCACGGCCTCCGACCAGTGCCACACGGCGGGCACCTGCGATCCCGCGACGGGCACCTGCAGCAATCCCACGAAGGTCGATGGCACGCCCTGCACGGACGGCAACGCGTGCACGCAGACCGACACCTGTGCGGCCGGCGCCTGCGTGGGCACGAACCCCGTCGGGTGCACGGCCTCCGACCAGTGCCACACGGCGGGCACCTGCGATCCCGCGACGGGCACCTGCAGCAACCCGCCCATCGCCGGCTGCAAGCTCTGCTCGACCGCCACCGACTGCGACGACCAGAACGCCTGCACCTACGACACCTGCGTCAGCGGCGTCTGCTCCAACGCCCCGATCGCCGGCTGTACACCCTGCGCGACGGTCGCCGACTGCGACGACCACAATGCCTGCACGCTCGACCAGTGCAGCAGCGGCGCCTGCAACAACACCCCGATCGAGGGATGCACCCCCTGCACGACGGCGACCGCGGCGACCGACTGCGACGACCAGAACGCCTGCACCACCGACTCCTGCGTCTCCGGCGTCTGCTCCCACCAGACCATACGTCCCTGCAAGCCTTGCACGTCACCGGGCACCTGCAACGACCAGAACCCCTGCACGACCGACACGTGCGATGCCCCCGGCGTCTGCCACAACACCCCCATCGCCGGCTGCGTGAATTGCACCTCGTCGGCCTTCTGCAACGACAACAACGCCTGCACCACCGACAGCTGCACTGGCGGCGCGTGCGTTCACACCTACGTCTACAACACCACTACTTGCCTCGGGCCCGACGCGTCTTCTCCCGAGATTTGCGGCAACTGCATCGACGACGACGGCAACGGCCTCACCGACTTCGAGGATCCCGCGTGCTGCCTCGAGTCCAGCACCTTCACCATGAAGCTGAAGGAGAGCCGCCTCCACCCGCACGGCGCGACGACCCGGCTCGCCCTGCGCACCGTGCTCGCCCGCTCCGGCCTCGCGGTGAACCCCCTCGACGACGACGTCGTCCTCCAGATCCGCCCGGAGGGCGGGACGGACGTCTTCTGCGCGCGCATCCCGGCCGCGGACTTCACGAAGCGGCGCCGCACCTTCAAGTTCGGGGACCCGAAGCACTCCGTCGCGAGCGCGCGGGGGCTCGACGGCATGAAGATCAAGCTCATGCCCGACGGCACTATCCGCCTCCGCACGCGCGGGAAGCGCGCGCAGATGATCTCCCCGAACCCGGGGCGCCTCCAGGTGACCGTCGGCTTCCGCAGCGCCGCGGCAGGAGACGGCGCGAACCGCTGCGCGACCACCCTCCAGACGTTCGGCGCCGGGCGCCATGGGCGCCTGCGCATGCTACCGAACCGGTAGCCCGATCTGGAACGCCGCCCCGCGCGCTGACGGCACGAGCGCGATCGTGCCCCCATGGGCCGCGATCAGCGCGCGGACGATGGCGAGGCCCAGGCCGGTGCCGCCCCGGTCGCGCGCGGTGGTGAAGAAGGGATCGAAGACGCGCGCCGCGTTGCCCGGCGACACCCCGGGGCCGTCGTCCTCCACCCGGACCGAGGCCCGCACGCCGTCCCGCGCCGCGCGGATCGTGACGCCGATGCCCGGGCCGCCATGCTGGCGGGCGTTCTCGAGGAGGTTCGAGAGGATCGTGTCGAGCGTCTCCTCGCCCATCGCGACCGTGCCGAGCCGCGGCGCGAGCGCCAGGCGGACGTCGATCCCGAGCCGGCGGTGGCGCTCGGCGATCGCCGCCAGCACCGCGGCCAGGTCGGCACGCTCGTCGCCGGGCTCGGCGACGTCGGCGCGGGCGAGCTCGAGGAGGCGGCGCACCATGCGCTCGAGCCGCTGCGCGTCGGCGGCGAGGTTCTCGAGAAAGCGGTCGCGCTCCTCCGCCGACATGGTCCCCGCGTGGTCGCGCAGCAGCTCCACCGCGCCCTGGATCGCCGTGAGCGGCGCCTTGAACTCGTGCGAGACCTGCGAGGCGAAGGTGCGGATGTAGTCGGCGCGCTCCTCCAGGGTGCGCGCCATGGCCGCGACGGCCTCCGAGAGCCGGCCGACCTCCCGCGTGATCGGCCGCGCGAGCGGCGCCACCGCGCCCTGCTCGCCGCGCGCCGCGCGTTCGCTCTGGCCGACCACCGCCTCGAGGGGACGGCTGATGGTGCGCGAGGTGAAGAGCGTCATCAGGACGACGACGGCGAGGAGCAGGCCGGCGCCGGCGAGGAGGTGGAAGCGCTTGTCGTAGAGGGTCTCGCCGATGCTGCGCGGCGAGCGCGACAGCACGACCGCCCCGACCACCCGGCGCCCGTCGAGGACCGGCAGCGCGACGAACACCCGCACGCGCGTCCCCCGGCTGAGCGAGGCGAGGGGCGGGCGCGGAGCCTCGGAGACGCGCTCGCGGAGCAGGCTCACCGGCTCGCCGCGGAGCGCGCGCGCGACCTCCTCGCGCTCGGCGAGGGAGCGGCCGAGCTCCTCGCCGGTCGAGGCGACGACCACGCCCCGGAAGTCGGTCACGCGGATGCCCGCCAGGGTGATCGCCTGCGCGTCCTGCATCACCGCCATGAGCTCGCGGCCGGCCGCGACGCCGGCCGGGTCGGCCGGCGCCGCGCTCTCGGACGCCGCGGGCGGCCGCGGGCGCACGCTGTCGAGCGCCAGGTCGAGCGTCGCCGCGCGCGGCTGCCAGCGCCCCTCGGCGGGCAGCCACTCGAGCGCGGCGGGCACGCCGTAGTCGGCCGCGCGCGCCGGATCGGGGCGCGCCCGGCCGAGCGCCGCCCGGTACGCCGCGGCGAGGATGGCCGCCTGCCCGAGCAGCTCGGACTCGGTCTGGCGCACGAGCGCGCTCTCGTAGAGGCGGAGCACCGTCACGCCGCCGAGCGGCAGCGCGAGGATCACCAGGTTCACCGCGAAGAGGATGGTGCGCAGCCGCGGCCGCCGGCGCATGCGCTCAGCAGGGGCCGAGCTTGTAGCCCGCGCCGTGCACCGTCTCGATCGGATCACCCCCCGCGGCGCGCAGCTTGGCGCGCACGCGGCGCACGTGGCTGTCGATGGTGCGGTCGGCGACCACGGTCCGCGACTCGTAGGCGCTGCCCATCAGGTGGTCGCGCGAGAAGACCTTCCCGGGACGCTCGATGAGCGTGCGCAGGATGCCGAGCTCGGTCACCGTGAGGACGACCTCGCGGCCCTCCCAGAAGGCCTTGAACTGGTCGAGGTCGAGCATCAGGCGCCCGTGGCGGAGGACGCGCGGGCCGTCCGTGCGCGCGCCGGGCTCGCCCGCCGTGCGCCGCAGGACCGCGCGCACGCGGGCCACCAGCTCGCGCGGGCTGAACGGCTTCGCCAGGTAGTCGTCGCCGCCGAGCTCGAGCCCGAGGATACGGTCGATCTCCTCGTCCTTCGAGGAGAGAAAGACGATCGGCACGTGCGAGCCGCGCCGCAGCCGCCGGCAGACCTCGGTGCCGTCGAGCTCCGGCATCACGATGTCGAGGACGACGAGGTCGGGCGCCTCGCGGGCGAAGCGCTCGAGCGCCTGCTGGCCGTCGGCGGCCTCGATCGTGCGGAAGCCCGCCTTCGCGAGCGCGAAGGTGATGACCTGGCGGATGTGGGCGTCGTCGTCGACGACCAGGATCGTCGGCATGTCACTGCAATGCTAGACGAAATCGCGCGCCGCGCGAAACGCCCGGGCCGCGCCCTCCCGGCGATTGCACGACTTCTGCACGAGCCCGCCGCGATCTTTCCGCGCGCGGGTCACCCGCGCTGCACCGCTCGCCTCCACTCTCCGCCGCGCCGAGCGTAGCGTGAGGAGCTGGGAGGACACATGTCGGAGCAAGCGCAGAGGCCGAGTGACTGGAAGGATCCCCTGGTGAGGAAGCTGCTCTTCGTCGGCGGGCTCGCCGTCCTGCTGCTCCTGCCGATCGAGTGGATCCGGGGCCTGATCGCCGAGCGGCAGACGAGGCACACCGCGGTCAAGGCGGAGCTGGCGAGCACCTGGGGTGGCCAGCAGACGCTGCTCGGCCCGGTGCTGGCCGTGCCCTACCAGGAGCACTGGAAGACGAAGGACGGCGAGCCGGAGACGCGGATCGGCTGGGCGTACGTCCTGCCCGAGCGCCTGCGCATCGAGGGCACGGTCGTGCCCGAGGTCCGCGCCCGCGGCATCTTCGCGCTGATCCTCTACCGGGCCACGCTCCGGATGAGCGGCACCTTCGCCCAGCCGGACCTGTCGGCGTGGAAGATCGCGCCCGAGGACGTGCTCTGGGACGAGGCCGCGCTCTCGGTCGGCATCCCCGACCTGCGCGGGGTGGCGAAGGAGCCCCGCCTCGCGTGGGACGACCAGGAGCTCGGCTTCCAGCCCGGCGCCGGCGACGTCGATCTCTTCTGCGCGGGAATGCACGTCGCCCTCCCGGGCCTCCGCCCCGGCGAGAGGGCGCTGCACACCTTCTCGTTCGAGCTCACCCTGGCCGGGAGCGAGGCGCTCTCGTTCGTTCCCGCAGGGAAGGAGACCGAGGTGTCGCTCGCGTCGACGTGGCGGGACCCGAGCTTCACCGGCGCCTTCCTGCCGGGCGAGCGCAGCGTGGACGAGCGCGGCTTTCGCGCCACCTGGAAGGTCTCGTACTTCGCGCGTCCCTGGCCGCAGCGCTGGCGGCGCGGCGAGAGCCTCGCCGCCACGTTGCAGAAGCAGACCGAGGCCTCCGCCTTCGGCTTGAAGCTCCTCGACCCCGTGGACTTCTACCGCCAGTCGGACCGCGCCGTGAAGTACGCGGCGCTCTTCGTCCTGCTCACCTTCCTCACCGTCGCGCTCTTCGAGGTCCTCCAGCCTCTGCGCGTGCACCCGGTGCAGTACCTGCTGGTCGGCTTCGCGATGTGCCTCTTCTACCTGATCCTGCTCGCCGCCTCGGAGCAGGTGGGCTTCGCGCTCGCCTACGCCGTCGGCACGAGCGCGACCATCGCGCTGGTCGCCGGCTATGCGACCAAGGTCCTCCGCAGCCGGCGCCGGGGGAGCGTCATGGGCGCGCTGCTCGCGGGCCTCTACGGGTACCTCTACGTGCTCCTGCAGCTCGAGGACTACGCGCTCCTGCTCGGCACCGTCGGCCTCTTCGCCGTCCTCGCCACGGTCATGTGGGTCACGCGCGACCTCGACTGGTACGCGGTCGAGCTGGGCGGGGCGCGGACGCCCGACGTGACGCCGCGGCCGTGAGCCCGCGCGCGGCGCGCCGAGTCAGTGCACCGCCGCGATCCGCACGAGCACCCGCGGATCGACCGTGGCGAACAGCTCGTTACGGCAGAGGAAGTGGTGCAGGAAGCCGTTCATGACGCCGAGCTGGCTGCGGTACTCCTCGAGCGCCGCACGCTTGGCGGCGAGCTCGGCGGGCGCGAGCTCGCTCTCGCTCCAGCGCGTGTCGGGCAGCTCGGCGAGCGGCAGCTCGCGGTCGAAGCCCGGGCCACGCAGCGCCGGCCAGCGCGGGTAGTGCACCAGGTAGGTGAGGACGGTCGGCACGGGCGCGAGGACGCCGCTCGCCTCGAGCTCGCTCAGCGCCTCGGTCACGAAGTAGCTCGCGTGGGCGTGGTCCAGGTGGGTGTCGTAGGGGTGCGGCATGACGACCAGCGTGGGGCCGAAGTCGCGCAGGATGCCGCTCACGACCGAGGTCAGGTCCTGCCCGTCGTAGCCCACCCCCTCGGCGTCGGGCGGGCTCGACTCCTTGGTGTAGGGCGACGTGTACGGGTGCGTGCGCAGCCAGTGCGCCCGCCAGAGCTCGGCGAGGCCGCCGTCGGGGAAGCCGAGGAAGCGGACGTCGCGCCGCGCCACGCCCAGGTGCCCGAGAGCGGCGAGCGCCTCGCGCTGGCGGAGCTCGCCGAGTGCCACGTAGTCGGCGTCGGTCGGCCGCTCGACGTCGAAGTCCTGCTCCAGGGCGCGCCGGTAGCCGTCGCCGTTGGTCACGAACACCACGCGCAGCGGCACGTGCGCCCGGGCGAGGCGGAAGAGGAGGCCGCCCAGGCCGACCGTCTCGTCGTCGGGGTGCGGGGCAAAGACCACCACGCGCGGGTGCGCGGGGAGGGCGAGGGGAGGGACGGCCGCGGCCGGTGGAGCGGACGGGGCGGAGCCGGGCGGCGCGGGCGAGCCCCAGGGGCGCGGCGCCGGTGCGAGCCAGCGG
>Ga0209378_1002725_pt1 | contig 12100 bp, 18 predicted proteins | sample GraSoiAngelo_156_FD_186170 | JGI IMG/M metagenome (GOLD analysis project Ga0209378, IMG submission 186170) | Grasslands soil microbial communities from the Angelo Coastal Reserve, California, USA - 14_1009_13_40cm (SPAdes) (version 2) | ecosystem: Environmental > Terrestrial > Soil > Grasslands ... | reverse complement strand
TAGATAGTCCGCTTCGCCCTTGAGCGCCCGATCCGAGCGTGAGATCAGCCGATACGCCGCTCGCGAATTGTGGGCGTAGAGGGCGCCGAGATACGCCTTCAGTACTTCCTCGGGCGCGCCCGCGCGGGCGGAGCCGGCCGAGAACAGCGTGACGACCAGCCAGACGGCGATCGCGCACCTTCGGGGACGCAGGCGCTCCTGGCCGGAGCGCGGAAGGCCGTAGCACACGCGGACATTCTGCCCTCGAGGACTCCTCTGGGAAAGCCGAAACCCGGGCGGCGACCGCCGGGGGGGTGCGCGGGTGGAGCCCCACCGCCGCCCCGGCGCGCCCGTCGCGTGGTGCCGATGACACCCGGAGCTCCACCAAGGCCGGCAAACCCCGCGACGCGCGGCACGGCTCCGGAGGCCCCCGTCCTTCGCGCCGGCTGTGCGGCCGACCCGTCCCGCCTTCTTGTCTTCCTTCTGTCTCGTAGCTCCTTGTAGCTCTTCGTCACTCCCCAGTTGGGCCCAGGCCGTCCGGGCTGAGCAGCGCCACAAACGCACGCGCAGCCGCGACTGCGGAACGAGGCCGCGCAGATCGCCGATACGGTTCGATCGGGCCCGCAGCACGATCACGGCGATGGAAAAGCGTGACAGATCCTGCTGCACTGGAAGATTGCGGTCGGCCGTAACGAAGGCCTCGAACTCGCGTTCCGCTCGGGCGAGAAGGTCGCCGTTCTTGAGCGCAGCCCGATTCCGGCACTGTCCTCACGTCGTGTCCCAGGATGTCCCTCGCGAGGCGTCGATCGACGCACTCGTCGAGAAGCACCCTCACGACGCCTTAACGACCATTCGCGCCGTGGCCTCCTCGAGGAATGCCACAACCTGTTCTCGCTTGACAGTCGGGAAGCCTACCAGGAAGTCGTCGATCGTCTCCCCGCCCTCCAGAGACTTTCAGCTCATTCAGCGGCGGGCCTGAACTTCCAGAAGGAGTCGGACGACGTTCAACTCGGCGAATAGTTGGCCTGCGTAGGTGTGCAAACTACGGCGTAGTGCGGCATCGACTGCACCCTGGCTGCACCCGGAGTAGGCGCCGGCGCCGCAGCGCGAGTCTCGCCTCGCTGGGGTCAGCGAACAGCGAGAATTCGCCGGTCTCGTCACTCGACCTGCCGTCTCGGCGGGCCAGGGGGGGACGCCGCCCTGAAGGGCGAGGTGGCACGCGGCGTGGCGAGGCGTCGCGTGGGGTAACGCGGGGCGGGGAAATTGTTTGGTGCCCACGGGGTGGACCAAGGCAGGTTGTACAGATGACTTCCCGACACGGTCTCCGTGCCCGCCGTGATCCTCGTGTGCCCAAGGCTACACTTCGGTGGGTCCTGCGGGGGCCGACCCAGGAGGCCCGGCTCCTCTTGGTCGCTCAGCGCGCGCGGCCGCTCCCACCCGAGGAGAACACACGGCGGTCGGCCTTCGCCCGTGCCCGCGCGCGCTCCTCCGCCTTGCGCGCACGGATCACGGCGATCCGCTCGCCGAGCGGGATCTCCAGCCCCTCGCTCGCGCGCGCCTCGTAGTTGAAGCCGGGCAGCGTGCGCCGCGGGATGCGTGTGCCCATCGCGCGCTCGATCTGCCGGAAGTCGCCTTCCTCCTCGCGCGAGACGAAGGTGACGGCGTCGCCGACGGCTTCCATGCGCGCCGTCCGTCCGGATCGATGGATGTAGTCATCGGGCACGTGCGGCACGTCGAAGTTCACGACGTGGGAGAGGCCCGTCACGTCGATGCCGCGCGCCACGACGTCCGTGGCGACGAGCACGCGGATCCTTCCGGCCTTGAACGCGGCGAGCGCCCGCGTGCGCTGGGCCTGACTGCGGTTGCCATGGATGCGCTCGGCGTTGACACCGCGACGAACCAGTCCGTCAGCGAGGCGGTTGGCGCGGTGCTTCGTACGCGTGAAGACGAGCGCGTTCTGCACGCCGGGCTGGCGCAGCAACTCGACGAGCAGCGGCAGCTTGAGCTCCGCGGCCACGGGATACGCCGCGTGAGTGATCCCGACAGCGGGCGCCGCCGGCCGGTCGACGTTGATCGTGACGGGGTTGTGCAGCAGCTCGCGCGCGAGCGTCGTGATCGCCTGCGGAATGGTCGCCGAGAAGAGCAGCGTCTGACGGCGCGCCGGCAGATATTTCATGATTCTCTTGATGTCGGGCAGGAAGCCCATGTCCAGCATGCGATCGGCTTCGTCGAGCACGAGCACCTCGATGCGATCGAGACGCGCGTATGGCGACTGGAGATGATCGAGCAATCGGCCGGGCGTGGCGATGAGCACCTCGACGCCCCGCCGGAACGCGGCTTCTTGCGGACCCATCGAGACGCCCCCGTAGATCGCCGCGCCGCCGACGCGCGTGAAGCGCGCGAGCCCGCGACGGTGCTCGTCGATCTGCGCGGCCAGCTCGCGCGTGGGCGCGAGCACGAGCGCGCGCGTCGCGCGCGGACCGCCGATCGCGCGTTGAAGAATAGGCAGCAGGAACGCGGCGGTCTTGCCGCTGCCGGTCATCGCGCAGGCGAGGACGTCCCGCCCTTCGGACACGGGCGGAATGGCCTCCTTCTGGATCGGCGTCGGCACGGTGAAGCCGAGCGCCCCGAGACCGCGCAGCAGATCGGTGTGTAGATTGAACGACGTGAACGACATGAAAGCGATTCCTTCCGAGGGCGCATCTGGCCCGGTCAGTCTTCCGCACATTGATTAGACACGCCCCAGGAAGCGGAAGTGGGCCAGGGTAACGCGGTCTGAGAAGGATGGGCTCGCGAATGAGCCGACGATCGAGCCAGACAGCACTGAGTATACGCGGCGGGAGGGGAATCCGCGAGGAGTTTCGACCGGCCGGGCTACGAGTCCAGGACCTTGTCGGAGTTGCTTATAAGGAGCTCCAGTGTATGCCGCCTTGATGCTCCGCCAGGGGAAGGCCATGGAATATGTCCAGGCGCAACTCGAGCATGCCAAGATCGACACAACGATTCGGTTTTACGCCCACTTCAAGCCCGGCGTGAACCGACACTAGGCCTCGGACTTCGCCGCCCGGATCGAGGCCTACGAGGAGCGTGACGGATGAGCGAACAGCTAGTCTCAGCGAAAGGCTAATCCGTTCGGCTGCGAGAGTTCGGAGCCGCACGCCCATCGCTGATCGTCCAGCGCCCCGAGCTCAATGACCGTCTCCCGCCGTCGGAAATTCCTGATCGCACCGAAAATCTTGGTCATCACTCCACGGCATTTTCCGATTTTCAGCATTCGACCGCCCCGATAGCGCCAAAACTGCCCCTGACCCGTCATGCTGGCCGTCCTGCAACTCGCCGTCCTATCGACCTGGCACTCTGGCAATCGAGGGGTACAGCAAGGACCCGTTTTTGACCCGGTCTCGTCCGCCGACTGGCGTCATGCATGGGTGGGCAGACGCCCACCCTCCCGGCGCTTGAGCGTGGGCAATTTCTTGATGGTCTTACCGACTCTCTCTTCGGCTAGGCGCAGTTCATAGAGGCTCTGAAGGTTCAGCCAGAATTCCGGGCTGGTGCCAAAGAAATGCCCCAAGCGCAATGCGGTGTCGCCGGTCAGGCTGCGCTGACCGTTCAGGATCTCCGTAATGCGGTTCGTCGGCACCTCGATCTGACGGCCGAGCTCCCCGGCGCTCATTCCGAGCGCCTTCAGTTCTTCACCGAGCTGTTCGCCAGGATGAATCGCCGCGCGTACCACGATGTGAGCCTCCAGATCGTCCTTCGGGCCCTCATCGAACTGGGGCTGAAACGAGATAACCACCCGGCCCTCCTCGCTAACGTTGAGGGTCAGGCCAAGGCGGTTCGCCACCAGCGGAGCGTCGCGGGTCGAGCAGAACTGAGAGGGAACTGACCGCAGGGGCGCAGGACCTGAGGATCAGTGTCGTAACAAGGAGACGACGATGTCGAACTGGATGGGGTTGACGATCTTGGCGGCTGGGGTGGCGATGATCCTCGGTGCCCCCAAGCGGCCGTCACGGACGGCAGCGATGATTGCGGACAAGACCTACGGCGACCCAGCGGTCGAGGGCGATCCGTATAAGGAGGAGGGGGGAGAGGGCTGACGTTTCCGGATCGGCCCAAACCGAAGCGGAACAATCTTAGTACTAACACGAAGATCTTTGACAGGAGAGCACCATGAACACCATGCTTCGCTGGTCCCCGACCCGGCAGTTCCACCTCCACCACGACGACAACCTCTTTGCGAGGTTCTTCGGCGACGCCACGGATGAGGCGGCTCAGCGTCCGCCGTGGCTTCCCGCCGCGGAGGGGCGGACGGAGGACGGCACCTACGTCATCCAGCTTGCCCTGCCTGGCGTGGATCCGAAGGACGTGAACGTGTCCTTGATGGACAACGTCCTCACCGTCAAGGGCGAGCGCAAGGCCGATCACGACACCGCGGGCAAGGACTATTTCGTCCGCGAGGTCGCGTACGGCGCGTTCCAGCGGAGTTTCGCCCTTCCTGAGGGCGTCAACGCCGCCCACGTCGAGGCGAAGTACACGAAGGGCATGCTCGAGGTGAGGGTCCCCGCGCCGCAAGCCGTGACGCCGAGAACGATCGAAGTCAAGGCCGCCTGATCGAGGCCGGCCGAGACCGAGGCCGTGCCGGTGTCGACCGGCACGCGCCCCGGCCTTCTTGACAGTGGCCTCATTCGCCTACACGCGTCAGTCGTCCGCAGCACGTCGTCTCCCGTCGCTCATCCGAGCGTTCAGCGAGCACGTCACCTAGCCTCCACCCGTCCTCCTGAGCGGATCTCTCCTGACCCCGATGCGCTCCTGCACACGTTGGCGAAACCTCGAGGCGCCACGGAGGCAAGATGGACCAGCGCCCGGGCCGAGATCCTCCGCGCGAACGCTGCGAGCACGCGCTGATCGAGCTGGATGCGACGGCTCGGCTCAGCCACGGCGAGATCCCGCGTCTGGAACCCGAGATCCGTCAGCGCCTGGCCCACTGGCGAGGCATGCTCCGGCGCGAGGTCCCCGAGGCGCGCGAGATCCTCCGTCCGGGATCCAATCTCGGGCGGATCGTGCGCACGCCCCCGCCTGGAGGCTCGCGTCTAACGAGTTCGTCGGGCTGGCCTTGCTGGCGCTCTGGGCTCGGCTCGGTTCCGATAGAACAGAGGCTGCTGCCGCGAACTGTCGGCCTCGGTTCCGCGGCCGGGCGATGCCGTGATCGTGCGGTCCTGCGATCGGCCGGGAGTTTCCCACCGAGTATTCCGCCAAGGCTTTCAAGAACACCGAGCGGAGCGTGGTCCCCTCGCGTACGACGGCGGACGCGCCCGGCTGAAGCTCGCGGGGGAGGGGGGACGCCACGCACCAGCTAGTGTCGCGTCTCCGAAGTCACGTAAATGTCGCCGCGGCGCAAGAGCCTTAAAACCAATGGCGAATGCGGTCGACGATTAACATGACTTCGCGGACGGAACACTAGATGCCTGTGGCCGTCATCCGCGCGAGCACAGCCGCTCCCACTTTCACTGCCTGCCGACGGACACGAATAAGTGGACCGTCTCCTCGCGGTACGGCGACGGGATGTACGCGAGGCCCAGGCGAATCTCCTTCAACGTCTTCGCCTTCAGCGCCTCGGCGGGGAAGTCCACATCCAGCGACTGAGTCGCCTCCTGCCCGGGGTCGAGCCGGTCACTGTCGTACGTGGCGAACTTGAGGGTGGGCTCGGTCCGCGCTGCCTCGAGCTTGATCGGCTGCCCGTGGACATCGATGTACGTGATCGTCCCTGACACGAGACGAATGGTCTGATTCGCCGAGCTATTCTTCAGCACGACCTTCGCCGTGAGCTTCGCCGCGGAGACGACGCGGCCGGAGCCCTGTTCGACCCGCTCCGTAACCTTCATCTCCGTGACCTCGCCCGTGACGATCCCGGCCTTCACCTTCATCGCGGTGGGCGTGGCCGTGTACGTCTTGTCCTCGATCACCGCTGCGGTCGCTGCCGGCTGCGGCGCGGGACCGAGGGTCATCCATACCACTACTGCCACGAGCGCTGCGCCCAGCCCCCACCCCCACCACCTATCAGCCGTCGCCTGGCCAAGACGTTCAGTGGGCCAAAACTTGCGTTGAGCGACGATCGGAATGGCCGCCCCGATGAACGCGACAACAGCCACCGCCACAATCCTTGTTCCCGTAAACATCCCGAGGGTCCTGAGGAGCGCGCTCGCCCCGATGCTGCCGACGAGACCGAGGATGATGTCCCGCTTGAGCCCGTAGCCTCCGCGCTTCATGACCCACCCGGCCAGCAAGCCAGCCAGTAGTCCCACGAGAACCCACGTCACGAATATGACGAAACTCATGACTCTTCCTCCTTCGTCTGGTTACGGCTCAGCCGCATCACTTCCCCCGCGCCGTCGCGCGCGTGGCGCGCCGTCGCCGTTTGCGCCCGTTGAATGGACGAGGGCTCAGGCCCTTCCGGCCGGCGGGCGCAGCCGCCACCGGCCTGTCGCCGTTTTGCCGCACCAGGAGAGCCGCGAGCATTTCGATTGCCCGCTGGTCCAGGGCCCGGTCGTCGATGATCACCTGCACGGCGTGGCCCGCGAGCCCCCGGACCCGCTCGGCCGCCGAGCTGGAGCAGACGATGACGTCCACGCGCCGCAGCAGACGACCCAGGGCGGCCCCCTCGGCGGGACACGACCCGAGCAGCGCGATGTTGGGCAGGCCGGCGTTGGCGATCGAGTGCTCCAGGTTGTGGGCCGTCTCGGCGACGGCGGAGGCCACGCCCACCCGTGTCCCCGACGGGAGCTGAGCCAGACGATGGAGGGTCTCGAGATGCGCCTCGGCGAGGAGCGCGATCACCGGAACCCCCTTGCCGCTCAGGAGCCGCTCCACCTCCGGGAGATGACAGAAGCTCGTCGCCGCCGCCCGCCAACGACCGGCGTCCTTCTGGCGCCGCGTGACCGCCGCCAGCTCTCCGAGGAGCACCTTGTCGACGCGGACCGGGAGGTGGGCCTCGAGTTGCCGGGCGAAGAAGTCGAGCTCCGGCGGGCTGCATTCCACGAGGAGGACCTCCACGGTCCCCTGGACGGCAGCAGGCCGGACGCCGGACGCGCTCAGAACGCCCACCGCCAAGTCGTCGGGGGTCATCCCGAGGGCCGCCGCCCGCATCACCGTGTCTTGTAAGAAACCCTCGCGGAGGTGCGGGGAAGGGCGGACGGGCGGTGCCGGGGCCACGAACACGCCTTTCCCCCGCCGAGACTCCACGTATCCGCTCTGCTTGAGATCCTCGACGACGCGCGCGACCGTGTTCGTATTGATGCCGAGGAAGCCGGCCAGCTCCCGGATGCTGGGCAGGGCTTGGTCCCGCGCGACGCCGCCGCTCTCGATGACGTGCTTGAGCTGCTCCGTCAGTTGCCGGCGGATCGGGATCGGGCTGTGCCCGTCTATCTTGAGATTCATCGCGATTTCCATGGAGTACTGGCATACTAGTACACAAGATCAGCTTGTCAAGCTGTACTATTTCAGTAGTACACTACGAACGCCGCTTGGACAACCCAGCCCTGCTCACAACACTTGAGCGAGGGACGCTGTCCGCGCAACGGTCCAGTCTCCAAGATGAGCATCTCGACGTCGAGTGGTTCTTCTTGCTGGCGGGCCCCTACACGCTAGCGGCCGCGCCGGCGCCGCCGTCGCGCCGCAGTTCTTCCCGGTGATGCCGGTGTGCCCTGCCCCGGCTTCTTGCCGAAACCACGGCAGCACTCGTTACAGAATCTTTGCGCTGTCATCCTTGAGCTCTCGCTTGCAGGTTGCGCACCTGACCATGGCTGTCTCCATTGCACGACGTTCACCACGACCGCGCCCGTGATCCCACCACTGCCTGGCACCATCACCGGGACTGTCGGCCAATCGCTCGCAGTCATGTGCGTTACCCTTTGCCCTAGGCTAGGGAGCCCGGCGTCCGATTCCCAGCGAGCGACGGCTCCTTCCTGGCTTACTCGCAACCGCTCCGGATGAGCGAAAAAAGTCCCCGCGTTGCCCAGACAGATCGCCCCCGCGACTTCATCGGAAGAACCGCTCCAGGCGAATGTGCGACCAACCGCCGAACCCCAGACGGCCTGGAACGCCAGAGAGACCAGGGCGGCCCGGTCTCTCAGCGAAGTCCGGAATGCCTGGCGTCACGCCCAGGGGCGGTCGCGACGGAAGGTAGCCAGAAGCGCGGGCACGGAAGCCGATGGCGAGGGAGCTCCCGTCGTAGAGGACCCCGTCCTCGTACCAGGCTACGTGCCGCCCGAATAGAGAATAAGCGCAATTCCCGCGGATCCATCCGATCACTCTGCCACCAGCCGAAACAAAGCAGTCGCCATCCTCGATAATCTGTGCCTTACCGTTCCGATCGAAGAGCCATCCCGGCATCGCGCCGCTCCTTTCCTGCAAGAACCGTAAGGGTCTGGTCACTTTAGAGAGCACGGGCCTCGGGGAGACGAGTGGCCGCGGCTCACCGAAGGACGACTCGGCAGATCGTCGCGGATCTCGCGCAGCTGTTCGTCCGCGACGTGGAAGTTGTCGACGAGCCATTCCGCCGCCGGGGTGATCGCACGCTCCTCACGGATGGCGTTGGCGATTACGCGATACGACACGCGACCGTTGTGTTCGACGTGCGGCAACAATCGCCGCCCCCGGCCCGACTGCCCCATGACGCGCTGGGCGGCCGCCAGGCTCTCGGCGTGCTGCTCAAGGCGCTCGATGCCGAAGAGCTCGGCGCGGATCGGGTCTTCGAGAGGCTTCCGGGCGATTGGCATGTGGCCTATCTGCAGGGGTTAGACAGAGGGCCTGACCCTCCAGAACGCCTCTAAATGAATGAAGAGCCTCCACCAGCTCCCGAACAAAATCATCGACAGCGCGAACAGGTTGAGCGCGACGGGCAAGACCTTCGCCTCGAGAGGGCGCGGGGACGTCCAGAACACGAACGTACCCGCGAGGAGTAGCGGAATCAGTACAAGGGTTGCCGGCGGCCAGACCCTCCGCCACCGGCGAAGGAGAGCTTCACCAGGATCGCCTTCCAGCCGTTTGTGGAGGATAATCCAAAGCAGGCACGCAGTCGCAAAGACAGCCGGAACCCACTCAGCCCACCACAGAGACGACGCAAGGATCAAGAGCACCGCAGCGCGCCGTCTCCGTTGTTCACCCAGAACCTTGCCGATCTCCCTGACGTAGCGGCGGGTGGGATCTTCACCCTTCGCGGACAGGGGAGCGACAGCTCCCCCATGTGCGCCCTGGTTCTTTTCCGCCTCCTCGACGAGGACCACCGGTGCCGCCTGTCGCGGCACATCCTCGGCTGTTTCTCTGACGGTCATCATGGCCCTACGCACCCTTGAGCGCCTCCCCATCGATCGCGATGAAGACGATGGCTTGATCCCGAGCCGGCCGATTCACCCAGATCGCCGATGCCACCGATCCCGTGCGCGTCTCGACTCCCTGCCACGCGCCGCCGACCGGCTTCGTCGTCATCTCGCGCTTGCATTCTTCGAAGCCATCCTTCGAGAGTGCCTTCACGATCTCCCCCGGCGCCGCGACCCATCCGTGCTCCTGCTCGATCCACGTCATCCCGCCCTGCTCGCGAAGCTCATCAAGGCCAGTCATCTGTCGCATTGTGTTCTCCCGCTCCCGGTGAAGAAACGTGGCCCTGGTTCCGACAACCTCGGAAGCTCGGGGGCATGAGCAGGCTGCGCACGCGCACACACCAGCCTCTGACAGGTTCCGAGCCTTTTGGGTCACCTCGCAACCGCTCGCTGCCGTACGGCGAAAACGCGAGGGTCTGCTCCGTCCGTGCCTCCTCCTTCCGGCGCCTCTGCAGCCCACGACCGCCCAGATGAAGACGGGTCAACACGGACGCAGGTCCTTCCTCACGCCGCCAGGCGTCCCTGGAGTTCGATCACTCTCAGCACCCGCCGGGCACACCGCGGGCACATGCCGTCTGAGACTCCGAGGCGTCTGAGTGGCCACCACGCCGACACACCCATGAAGGCGAGCCGATGGAGTCGGTGCCACGCACAGCGTTTGAGGATCATTCACGCACCCTCGCTTTGGCCCGTGGGGTCCCAGACTGGATATTCCTCAGTTCCCCCGCAACCCATTCTCGACGCAGCTGCGCCTCGCCGGAGGCGAACCGCCTTGGCCTGGTCCCCAATGTTCGAGAGGAAGACCGGGCGATCCTCCTGCTCCAGCCCCACCTCGATGAGGGCCCGGGGGACGATCCGGAGGCTCACCGGGAGCTTGAGCACGGCCGTGGCCTTCCCCGCCAAGACCCGAGCCCGGTCCAGGACGTCCTGCGTGAGGATCAGGAGGACTTTCGTCTTATTCATGAAGATCACCACCTCCCGCCGGTGGCTGACTCCGGACCGAGGCCCCCATGCCTAGCTGGCCGGAATCTAGTTCTTATATATTTTCTATTTGATGTATAACTTATATTAAGATAAGATATCGAGTAAGTCAAGCGAGCGTGCGAGAGGAAGGCCGGAGCACCGGTCAAGAGGACGGCATGGAACCGGGCGACCGGAAGATGTTCGCCCTGATGTTTAGGGGCGAGGCACGATCACCCGAAGGCCAGGTGTGTGCCGTTCTAGGCGCAAGCGGAGCCGGCGTAACGCCGGCGCGACTGGCCGATGAGCTACTCCAATTAGGTCTTGCGATCGGTCTCAGAGTCTTCGGTCACCAATCGAATCGTGGAACTGCTTGAGGATCTGGAGCGAGCGGCACGCGTCGAACATATTCCCGATGGCCGCTACCGCTTGGTGAAGGCCGGGCGGTGAGGACCATTGGAGAGGTCTGATGGCGAGGATGCTCGTTGATCAGGCAGCGACCGCACTTGCCCACACCAGCGCGTTCTCCCGAGAGGAACGACAGGCGATCATCACCCTCATCGACGCCGAGCCCCGCAATCGTTCAAGGGGGTCTCCATGCTGGAGCCTCAGCTCCCCGTCCGTTACGAGTGGCTCGTCCGGGAGCGGGATCACGGCAAGCTTGCCCTGGAGCCGTTCGACCCCAGGTTCGCCCTCACCGTCGGCAACGCGTACCGCCGGGTCCTCTTGTCCTCGATCCACGGGTCGGCGCCGACTTGGGTCAAGATCGAGAACGTCCTCCATGAGTTCTCGTACCTCCCGGGCGTGACGGAGGACACCCTCGACATCATGCTGAATCTCCGGGAGGTTGTGTTCTCGCTCCACCTGGACCGGCCGAAGATCCTCTGGCTCAAGGCGCAGGGAGTGGGGACGGTCAAGGCCAGCGATTTCGAGCCCGACGCGGACGTGGAGATCCTCACGCCCGACCAGCCACTCGCGACCCTCGACAAGGCCCGGCACCCTCGAGATGGAGGTCTGCGTGGAGCGCGGGCGCGGGTACGTACCGGCCGAGAAGCGCGAGCCCGAGGCCCTGCCGTCAACGCGCTGCTGCTGGACGCCAACTTCAGCCCGATCAAGCGGGTGAACTTCACGGTCGAGACGCTCCCCGGCAAGGACAAGGAGGAGCGCCTGCTCCTCGAGGTCTGGACGAAACGGGAGCGCGAGCCCCGAGCTGGCGGTGGCGGAGGCGTCGCGGATCCTCGAGGACCACTTCAACCTCCTCGTGAGCGCTCCCGCGGCCCAGCCGACGGAGGAGGGCGAGGCCGAGCCGGGCGAGCTACTGCCGCGCGCCGAGATCAACGAAACCCTGTTCCGCAACGTCGACGAACTCGAGCTGTCGGTGCGGGCGTCGAACTGCCTGAAGACGGCCGAACATCCGGGCGATCGCCGATCTCGTGCAGAAGACCGAGGCGGAGCTCCTGAAGACCAAGAACTTCGGCAAGAAATCGCTGAACGAGATCAAGACGATCCTGGGCGAGATGGGGCTGTCCCTCGGCCTGCGCCTGGACCCGCAGGAGCTCGAGCACCTCAGAGCCAAGCCGGGGCGCTCCTTCGACGGCTAGTGCCGGTCCAACTTAACAGGGCTAATTGAACGTATACGAGTGAGCGGATGCGTGAGCCGGTCCAGCTTCCGGTGACGATATCGCAGGTACCGGTACACTCGGCGCCGACGCGTCACGTGATCCGGGTCATCCGTATTCGCAAGCGTGAAGCGTTTGAGCACGCCGAACTGGGCCTCGATGAGCTTG
>Ga0209378_1002723_pt1 | contig 12102 bp, 13 predicted proteins | sample GraSoiAngelo_156_FD_186170 | JGI IMG/M metagenome (GOLD analysis project Ga0209378, IMG submission 186170) | Grasslands soil microbial communities from the Angelo Coastal Reserve, California, USA - 14_1009_13_40cm (SPAdes) (version 2) | ecosystem: Environmental > Terrestrial > Soil > Grasslands ... | reverse complement strand
TACGACGTTCGGCGCGACGAGCCGTACTCGGTCTACCCCGACTTCGAGTTCGACGTCCCCGTCGGCAGGGGCGAGATGGGGACGGTCGGCGACTGCTTCGACCGCTACATCGTCCGCATCCGCGAGATGAAGGAGAGCTGCAAGATCGTCCGCCAGTGCCTGGAGAAACTTCCCGGTGGGCCCGTCATTGCGAAGGTGCCGCGCAACTTCAAGCCGCCGGCGGGCGACTGCTACGTGCGCCTCGAGAGCGCACGCGGCGACATGGGCTGGTACGTGGTGAGCGACGGGACGGCGTTTCCCTACCGCTGCAAGATCCGCACCGGCTCCTTCGCCGCCATCAGCATCGTCCCCAAGGTGAGCCGCAACCTCATGATCGCCGACCTGATCGCCGTGATCGCGAGCCTCGACCTGGTGGCGCCGGAGATCGACCGCTGATGCAGGAATTCGTCGACGGCCTGGTCGCGAACCCGAGCTGGGTCCACTACCTGGGCGCGATGCTCGTCTTCGGCGGCATCGTGGTCTTCGGCTTCGTGCTCCCGATCGCGGGCATCACGACCTGGGTCGAGCGGCGTGTGGCGGGCCGCATCCAGAGCCGCATCGGGCCGAACCGCACCGGGCCGGCGGGCTTCCTCCAGTGGCTGGCCGACGGCATCAAGAGCCTCCTCAAGGAGGACATCGTGCCCGACGCGGCGGACGCGCCGCTCTTCAAGCTGGCGCCCTACGTCGTGATGACGGGCTTCGTGGGCGCCTTCGTCGCGCTCCCCTTCGGCGGCCCCCTCATCATCGCCGATCTCAACGTCGGCATCCTCTACATCACGGCGGTGACGTCGCTGGTCGTGGTCGGCATCCTCATGGCGGGCTGGTCGTCCAACAACAAGTGGTCGCTGCTCGGCGGCATCCGCTCGGCGGCGCAGATCGTGAGCTACGAGATCCCGGCCGGGCTCTCGATCTTCCCGATCGTCATGCTCTCGGGCGCGCTCAGCATGCAGTCGATCATCGCGGAGCAGGGGGCGGCGCCCTGGCGATGGTTCATCTTCAACAACCCGTTCACGTTCATCGCCTTCTTCATCTTCTTCGTGGCGGCGCTGGCGGAGGGGAACCGCACGCCCTTCGACCTGCCGGAGGCGGAGTCCGAGCTGGTGATGGGGTTCGCCACCGAGTACAGCGGCATGCGGAACCTCCTCTTCTTCATGGCGGAGTGGGGGAACCTCTACGTGATCGGCGCGATCGTCGCGACGCTCTTCCTGGGCGGCTGGCAGATCCCGTGGGCGCTCGCGGAGCATCCCGTGCCGCGCGTCGCGCTCCAGTTCGGGACGTTCTTCCTCAAGTCCTACTTCTGGGTCTTCGTCGCCGTGTGGCTGCGCTGGACGCTGCCGCGCATCCGGGTCGATCAGATGATGATCATGTGCTGGAAGTACCTCGTGCCGGTCGCCTTCGTGAACCTCCTCGGCACGGCGGTGTGGATGGTCCTCTTCCCGCACGGCGCGCCCGGCGTACCCGAGCTCCTCTGCGTCGCGGCGGCGGTGCTCCTGGGCCTGTTCCTCCGGCGCGTGCGCTACCATCTCACGCGCGCCGGCCTCAAGCGCGAGGAGTTGAGCTACAACATCCTCGCCACCGAACGCATCCCGGGGCTCGGCTGATGGGGCTCGGCACCTATCTCCGCAACATCAAGGACGCGGCGCTGACGATCGCCGACGGCATGGCGGTCACCGCCTCGCACCTGGTCCGCAAGCCCTACACGGTGCAGTACCCCGACCGCCTGCCCGAGGGCGTGCGCGTGCAGGATACGCTCCCCTTCCGTTACCGCGGCATGCTCGAGGTCGACCTCGAGATCTGCACCGCCTGCCTCGCCTGCGAGCGCGCCTGCCCGATCGACTGCATCGTGATCGACGCCACGAAGGACAAGGCCGCCGGCGGTTTCGTCATGACCCGCTTCGACATCGACATGGCGAAGTGCATGTACTGCGGCCTCTGCAGCGAGCCGTGCCCGACGGGCTCCATCCACCACACGCCCGAGTTCGAGGGCGCGGACTACTCGCTCGAGAGCATGGTGCGGAAGTTCGTGAAGGCGCCAGTCCTCGCCTACAAGCCCAAGAAAGGCGGCGAGACGGACCCGGAGATCGCGCCCATCCTCGAGCGCGGGATGCGTTACGTCGGGGAGTTCGCGTCGGCGGAGGGCGGGGGCGGGGAGGAGTAGGGCGGGCCTTGCGGGTGCCGAGCGGCAGCCTGACGGGGTGCACCCGCTCAGTTGGGACGGCGGGCCGATCTGGTGCCCAGACTGGCGCCGGGAGCCCTCTGGGGCAGTCCGCCGGCGGTTGTGCGCTTCGTCGTTACGGAGATCTTCCGTGGTTCGGAACGCTGGCGGGGTGGCAGGACGCCATCGGGCGAAGGGCCCCTTTGAAGGCGCTATCTTAGACGCCGGTCGTGCACGATCTCTGCGCCGCGAGTTGATCGACTAGCTCGTCCGCCTCTGTCCAGCGTGGCCGGAGCCATGAGCTGGACGCTCTCGCGGTCCTTGGGCATCATCGCTGGCTCGATGACGTGGCGCGTGCAGTTGGCCGGCGACCCGAGTGCGCTGCGGGAGCTGGCGAAGGTGATGCAGACGCCCGAGGCGACCATCCACGAGGAGGGGTCGGCCTTCGTGCTCGAGTCCACCCACTTCACCAGCTGCACGGAATCCGGCGAGGTCCAGGCTCAGGCCGCGAAGCTGGCGGAGTGGTTGAGCGGGACGGCGGCGTTGGCGCTCGGGACACGGACGCCGATCACCGCGGGCGCGATCGAAGGGCCACCCGCGCCGAACGGCGGGCGGTCGATCTACGTGACCGCAACGGTCGCGGTACATGTCAGGGGGACCGCGTGGGCCACAGTCACCCGCAACCGGCCCGACGGCACCGTGGAGACGATCCATCCGGCTGATGCCGTACGGGCCTGGTTGTCGCTCGCGCAGCGGCGCCCCGAGGTCGCCGACGTGCTGCGCCAGTGGGGCACCGGGGCGCGCGACTGGTACACGCTGTGTCAGCTGCGGGAGAAGATCGAGGCGGCTGCAGCCGGCGACGGCCAGATCGCGGCGCGCGGCTGGGCGTCCAGGGCCAAGCTGCGGCGCTTCGATCACACGGCCAACAGCCAGGCGATCCTCGGCGACGCCGCCCGCCATGGTGTGCAGAGGACGACGCCGCCCGCAAACCCGATGACGCTCGGCGAGGCGCAGCAACTGATCGAGCGCCTCATCCGCGGCTGGGTCGAGGAGCTACGCGCCTCGGGTAGCTGATGGACTGGCTGACCTTCTGTGGAACAGGAGGTCTTCAGGGCAGCCGAGCGCCTGGGGGATTGATACTCCCCAGCCGCTACCCCGCCTCACGTTCGCGCTCGCGACGAAGGATGCCGTCGGAGCGGTCGTGCATGGGATGATCGTGGAGCTTGACTACGACCGACGCTCGTTGCCGTCGTCGCAGCGCTCGTCTATGTTCGCGCAAGACTGCGACAGGAGGAGTGATGCGTCTTGAATCCGCGCAGGAGCTGAAGCAGCGCCTGCTGACCGACATCATAATACCCCTTGCGGCGCACGCGACCCGCGTGCGCGTGGCCGGCGCACGCGCGGTCGCAACGGCAGCGGTGGCCGGAGCGGAGCCGCTCGCGGTGTTCGGCGTCGGCGCGCGTCCGTTCGACAAGGTGCCGCAGATTCAGCGCTCGGTCGCGCTCGGCGTCGCGCGGCATCAGGGAGAGTACCGCCTCGCGGTGCGCGTGCAACGGCCGGCGCTGCTCCACAGCCCCATGCTGGAGCACGTCCGGCTGCAGGCGAAAGGTGAAGTCGAGATACGTGTCGTCGGACGGATCGACAAGCGCGCCACGCGGGTGCGCGCCGCGACGGCTGCGACCGCGCATGCCGCGACGCCGTGGTATCAGCGCGACATGCGCCCGCTGCTCATCGGGGCATCCGTGGGTCATTACAAGGTGACGGCGGGGACGACGGGGGCGTTCCTGAAGCGCGGGACGCGCACGTACCTGCTGTCGAACAACCACGTGCTCGCCAACGAGGACAACGCCAAGACCGGCGACTGGATCCTGCAGCGCGCCGCGTACGACGGCGGCAAACAGCCGGCCGAGCGCGTCGCACGGCTGCGTTATTGGGTGCGGCTGAAGAAGACGAGCGCGAACCTCGTCGACTGCGCGCTCGGCGAAATCCAGGACGGCATCCCGTGCGACGCGAGCTTGCTACGCGGGATCGTCGCGGGCGCTGACCGGCATCTCGCGGGCGTCGGCCCCGGGTTCCTCGACGTCGGCGCGACCGTGTACAAGATCGGGCGGACGACCGGCGTGACCGAAGGGCGCGTCACCGCGTTCGATCTCGACAACGTAGTGGTGAACTACGACGTCGGCAACCTGCGGTTCGACGGGCAGGTGGAGATCGAGGGCATCGGCACACACTCCTTCAGCGACGGCGGCGACAGCGGATCGCTGATCGTCGATGGGGACATACAGGCGGTCGCGCTGCTGTTCGCCGGCGGCGATACGGGTGCCTCGAACGGGCTCGGGCTCACGTTCGCCAACCCAATCCATCCGGTCTTGAAGAGCCTCAAGGCGACGCTCTTGTCGTAGGCGCGGGTCGGCGCCATCATGAGGTATGCCATCGGTCACCCTCGACCAGGCGCAGGCCGCCAAGGCGGCGGCCCTACGGCGGTTCCAAACCATCGGAAAGGTTGTTGGCGTCGGGATCACCCGCGTGGCGGGGGACTACGCCGTCAAGATCAACCTGAGCGAGCCGGTCGATCCGGGCATCGAGCTGCCGACCGACATCGACGGCGTTCCCGTCCGCGTCGAAGTCGTCGGCACGATTCGCCCGCGCTAGCACGCATGGCGAAGAAGCCCACCAGACCCGATCGCCGACGCGCGAGGCGACGGCGATAGGCCGCGGTATCGCGACGGAGGTGCTGCGGTTTCGAGATGCGGCGTTGAGGCGTCGTAGCGCCGCGATCCGGCGGCAGGCGCTCCGTGCGCGCGCGGTCGAGCGCGTCGTGTCACCTATCAAGGTGCGGGCGGTCGGCGGCGCGGCACGCGCGGGCGTGCTCGTCGCGGAGGGCGACCCCCGGCCATCTTTCCCTTGACTCATCCCCGATCCCTTCTGGACGCCCGGCCTCGTTAGCCCAAACCGGTGTCCAAGGAAATCGGGTGCGGTGGACGGCGGCTGAACGTCGTGCAGCTCGGGTTCGCGCCCGACGGCCCTTGCCTTCCCATCACCCGCGCGCCTGAGAATCTCCACCTCGGACAGCACCCCGTAGTGGTCCGATGGCCAGAGCACCCGGCCCTTCGCGCGGCTCGGCTGGTTGAGGACGAGGCGGCTCGCGACGACGCGGGCGCGGGTGTTCCCGCCGGGGGCGAGCAGAATGAAGTCCACGCGCCGCGACGCGAAGGGACGCTCGAGCCACACGGGCTGCCAGACCGTGAAGCCCGGCGCGGCGGGGTTGGCCTCTCGGAAGGTGTCGACGAGGCCAAGCGCGGCGATGAGGTTCCGGATTCCCTTCGACTGCTCGGTCGCGTTGAGATCGCCCATGAGGAGCAGCGTGGCGGTGCGTGGGCGGGCGCCCAGGATGCTTGCGACCCTCTCCGCATGGCAGTCGCTCCCGTCGAGGTGGGTCGAGCAGGCCTCGAGAGGGCCCCGGGGTGTGGCGAGCTCGCCGCATACGAGCACCCGCCGGTAGAGGCCGCCGCACCCGTCGATCGGGTGGGCATGCGAGGTCACGATCGGGAAGCGGCTGAGGACGGCCGGTCCTTCCTCGAGGCCAAGCACCCGCGAAACGAACGGCCAGCGATGGGCGGCCGGCGCGTAGACGTGGTGGAAGCCGAGGGCGCTGGCCAGGCGCGCGGCGACGTCCCCCCGCCGTCGTCCACGCGACGCCTCCTGGACGCCGACGACGTCCGCGTCGAGGGTGCGAAGCTCCCGCACCACCATGGTCAGGCGCTCCTCGAGATGCTGGTCGCGGCCAGCGAGCTCCGACGTCATGCCGCCGTGGAGGAGGTTGATGGTGACGATCCGGAGCGGGCGCGGCGCCGTGCGGGCGCCGGTCGGGATCATCAGGCTCGCGAGCAGCAGGAGGGAGAACGAGGCCGCGGGGATAGTGAGCACCTCCCGCCTTGCCTCGCTGACGCGGCCGCACCTCGCGGTCAAGCCCGGGAACTGCGGCGGCCGCTTGCCCGCGCCTAATTCCACTCTTTCGGTAGTACCTCGTAGTCGCCCGGGAGCGACGCGAAGTCGGGGTCCCGGCGCTGGACGAAGCTCTGCACGCCTTCCTTGAAGTCGGGGAAGCCGAAGGACCGCACCATGAGCTCGTTCGCTTCCTTCACGGCCGGCGCCAGCTCCATGTTCCAGTGGCGGTAGATCTCGGCCTTGATGGTCGCCATCGACCTCGGCGAACAGTGCCTGATGAGGTCCTTGGCGTACTCACGCGTGCGATCGACGAGCTCCTCCGGAGCGAAGACCTGGTTGACGACGCCGAGCTCCTTGGCCTCCTCGGCGAGGAACACGCGGCCCGAGTAGAGCAGGTCGAGCGCGCGAGCGTGCCCGATGAGCCGAGGGAGCACCCACGAGCTGCCGTGCTCCGCGACGAGCCCGCGCCGCACGAACGCCGTGGTGAACTTCGCGCCGGCGGCCGCGAAGCGAAGGTCGCACATGAGGGCCGCACACAGACCGATGCCCGCGCAGGCGCCGTTGATCGCCGCGATGATCGGCTTCGGGATCGTCGTCGGGAACCAGATGGGCCTGTCGAGACCCACCGCGCCCGGGTCGTCCGAGTCCCCGCCGCCCTGGAGGCTGTCCATGTCGGCCCCCGCGCACCAGCCGCGGCCGGCGCCCGTCACGACGATGACGCGGACCTCCGGGTCGGCCGCGGCGTCCTCCAACAACGAGTAGTAGCGGCGCGCGAGCCCACCGGTCCACGCGTTGAGCCGGTCCGGTCGGTTGAGGGTGAGCGTGCCGATCCGGTCACGCACTTCGTACAACACGACATCCGTCTTCACGTCGGTCATGCCTTCCTCCCCTTGTGCCCCCCGTCGCCGGCATCATCGAGCAGGTGACGACCGAGCCGCAAGAGCTCCAGGTACCGATCTCCCGCTCGGTGCATCCTCGAGGGTTTCCTCGCCTCGCGTGCCATCCGCGCGCAGCCAGGCGCTCCGGGCCTGACCGACCGGCTTCCGGCCTGGGTGTGCGGAGGTAGCGGTCGCGCCGGTCCCTCCCTGAGGCCCTGCGCGGCACCAGAGGGCCCGTCGTGTCGATCGACAACCTGCCCGACGAGGTGAAGATCAAGACGCTCGGGAAAGGCCGACCGTTGAGCGTCCAACTCACGCTGTCCGAGCCGGCGACGGTGACCATCGCGATCCTGAGCAAAAAGCAGAAGGTCCTGCGGACGGTCATCGTGGACAGGCGCCCGCCGGCTCCTTCGTCGCGCACATCTCCCTCAAGCACCTGCGGGGCAAGCTGACGCTCCGCGTGACGGCAACCGACGTCGGCGGCGCCAGCACAGTCGTCGAGCAACGCTTCAAGACCAAGGTTGCGGGTGTTGACCCGGCACGCCCGCGGCCGGTCTGGTGCTCCGGATCGGTGCCGGGAGCCCTCGCGAGCAGCCCGCCGCCGGTTGTGCGTGTCGTCGCTACGAGATATTCCGTCGTTCGGAGAGCCGGGGGTTTAGAAACCGATCATGCGACCCCCGCTCGTGCCGCGCCTGCTGGTCCTGGCGCTGCTTGCTGCCTGCGGTGTCTCGCAGCCGAAGCTGGCGCATCTACCGGAGGATGCCGTCGTGCTGGCCTTCGGCGACAGCCTCACCGCAGGAACCGGCACGACGCGCGAGCACGCCTATCCCGAGCAACTGTCGGCGCTGATCGGGCGCAAGGTGATCAACGCCGGCGTTGACGGCGAAACCACGGCCGAAGGCCGCGAGCGGCTGCCGCGCCTGCTCGAGGAAGTGCGGCCCGCGCTGGTGCTGCTATGCCTCGGCGGCAACGACATGCTGCGGCGGATGGACCGCGCCGCGATGCGCGAGAACCTGGCGGCGATGATACGCGACATCCGCGACCACGGCGCCGAGATCGTGCTGCTTGCCGTACCCGAGCCGCGGCTGCTGCGCCTGCAGGCGGAACCCGCCTACGAGACGCTGGCGCAGGCTTTCGGGATTCCGCTCGAAGGCGAGGCGATGACGCAGGTGCTGGGCGACCGTCGGCTGAAGTCCGACGAGATTCACCCCAACGCGGAAGGTTACCGGCGCATCGCCGAGGCGGTTGCGCAGCTGCTGCGCCGGGCCGGCGCGATCTGATGCGCTGCGGCTTGCGCCGTCGTTGCGGAGACCTTCCCCGCTCCCCTCTTGCTTGATCCGGCCGCCTGGGCGAAGGAGCGGAGCATGAGCGTCGAACTCAACGGCGTGGCGCACGTCCAGCTCACGGTGATCGATCCGAAGGGCATCCCGTTCTGGGAGCGGCTCTGCCACTTCCTCGAGATGAAGACGCTCATCAAGGGCGACGACATCGTGTACTGCATCGGGAGCCGGACCGGGATCCTCGTGCGCGCGGACCCGGAGGCGAGGAGCCGCAGGCCCTTCGACCAGCGCCGTGCGGGGCTCCACCACCTGTGTCTCCGGGCCCGCCAGCGGGAGGACGTCGATGCGATTCATCGTTTCCTCGTCGACGAGCTCGGCGCGCGGATCGTCCACCCTCCCGAGGATGCGCCGCATTTCGCGCCCGGCTACTATTCCGTCCTCTTCGAGGACCCGGACGGGATCCGCGTCGAGGTGAACCACGTTCCGGGCAAGGGGCACCTCGGGCCCGAGGGCCGGCTCGGTCCGGGAGGCGCGGGCCCGGCGGAGGGGTACGGAGCGGACGGCCTCAAGGGCGGTCGCGGGAAGGGGGGCTGAGGCATGGTCGAGGCCACGATCAGCTACCTCGCGGCGATGCCCGAGCGGCCCTTCTTCTTCCTGTACGATCCACCGCCGGGCACGCCCTGGCGGAACACGCGGGGCGATCGGCGCCCGATGCCGATCCGCGACGCCCGGCAGCTCGACCCGCCGCCGTCGCTCGACCGGGAGGGGTTCACGCTCGCGCGCCACGTGACCGCGGTCGAGGATCTCTACGACGAGCAGGCGGTGAGGGGCGTCTACTACCGGGAGCTCGAGACGCTGGTGAAGGACGTGACCGGCGCGGCGCGCGTCGTCGCCTTCGACCACAACCTGCGCTCCGCCGCGCGGGCCGGAAAGGGGGAGGACGGCGTGCAGGGACCCGTCCGCTACGCCCACAACGACTACACGGAGCGCTCGGGGCCGCAGCGGGTCCGGGACCTGCTCGGCGGGGAGGCCGAGCGGGTGCTCCGCGGCCGGTTCGCGGTCATCAACGTCTGGAAGCCGATCCGCGGTCCGGTCGAGCAGGCGCCGCTCGCGGTGTGCGACGCGCGCACGATCCGCGCCGAGGACTTCGTTCCGACCGATCTCCGCTATCGCGATCGCACCGGGGAGATCTACTCGCTCCGGTGGAGCCCGACGCACGCCTGGTTCTACTTCTCGCGCATGGCGGCCGACGAGGCGCTGCTCCTCAAGTGCTTCGATTCGGCGCCCGCCCGCGCCCGCTTCACGGCGCACAGCGCGTTCGACGATCCCGGCGCTCGGCCGGATGCCCCCGTGCGGGAGAGCATCGAGGTGCGGACGCTCGCGTTCTTTGCGGAGGCCTGAGAGGGTGGCACGGAAGATCCTGAGCGTCCTCCTCGCGCTGCTGTTCCTCTTCGCCGGCGTGCCGAAGCTCCTCGGCACCGCGCAGATGGTCGAGGCGTTCCAGCAGATGGGCTACTCGCAGACGTTCCGTCTCCTCGTGGGCCTCGCCGAGGTGACGGGTGCCGTCGCGCTGCTCGTCCCGGGAGTTGCGCTCTACGGGGCGGTGCTGCTGATCGGCCTCATGCTCGGAGCGGTCTGGACGGTCCTCAGGATCGGCCAGTCGGTGATCCCGCCGGTGGTGGTCGGCGTGCTCCTGGTCGCGCTCGTCGTGCCGCACAGCCGCGCGCCGGCGGCGACCGCGGGCTCGCGAGACGAGCCATGAAAGCGGTCAGAACTTCTCCTTGAACGGACGCACGTCCACCTCCTGCGTCCAGGCGCTCGGGTGCTGGTGCGCGATGTGCCAGTACGTCTCGGCGATCGCCGACGGTTGCAGCATGTCCTCCTTCGGGAGGTCGGGGCGGAGCCGGTGGATGAAGGGCATGTCGATCGCGCCGTCGATGTTCACGTAGGCAACGTGGACGCCCTGCGGGCCGAGGTCGCGCGCCATCACCTGCGCCAGGCCGCGGAGGGCGAACTTCGCGGGCCCGAAGGCTGCCGAGGTGGCGAACGGCTTGGTCCCCGCGGTCGCGCCCGTGAAGAGGATCACGCCCCGTCCCCGGGCGAGCATGGCGGGGACGATCGCCCGCGACCACAGGAAGGCGCCGAACGCATTCACGCGCCAGGTGGTCTCGAACGTGCTGGGCTTGGTCTCCATGAGCCGTCCGAAGGGGCGCATGGCGGCGTTGTAGAGGAGCACGTCGACCTCGCCGAGCTCGCGGCGGATGCGCTCGGCGGCTCGCTCGATCTCGTCCGCCTTGCTCACGTCGGCCGGGACCGCGAGGGCCTTGCCGTCCGCGCGCCCGAGCTCGGTCGCCAGGGCGTCGAGTTTCTCCTGGCCGCGCGCGACGAGCGCCACGGCGTACCGCTCCGCGAAGCGCCGCGCGAGCGCGGCGCCCAGACCGGCGCCGACGCCGACGATCACTGCGACGCTTTGGCTTCGGTCGGTCATTCCACGTGTCCGTCGTTAGCTCGTTCGCGAGGCTAGACGGGCGCCGCCGGCCGGTCACCTCCGCTTGTCGGCGCGTCCCATCCGCTCGGCCAAGTCGGCAGGGAAGCCGAACGGCAGGCTGCGCTCGAAGAGGAGCGCGGCCGTCCGGGGCATGCCGCTCCGGGCCGCGAGGAGCGCCTTGTCGATGCGGTTGGTCCCCCAGGAGTTGGCGATGATCTCGGCGGCGAGCGCAGCCACCGACGCGTCGAGCTCGTCGTCGGGCACGCAGCGGTCGACCAGGCCGATCTCGGCCGCGGTGGCGGCGCTGATGCGCCGGCTGGTGAACATGAGCTCCTTGGCCCTGGCGCGCCCGACGCGCTCGGGGAGACGGACCGACATGCCCCACGCCGGAACCAGGCCCCACTGGCCGTGGGTGTCGCCGAGCTGGGCGCTGCCAGCTGCGACGAGGAGGTCGCAGGCGAGCGCGAGCTCCAGGCCGCCGGTGAAGCAGTAGCCGCGGATCTTGGCGATCGTCGGCTTGGGCAACGCCTCGAGCAGGTCGATGGTCTCGGGCTCGTAGTGGCGGCTGGGCGCCGGCTCGCGCGAAGCGATGGCGCCGAGGTCGTGCCCGGCCGAGAACGCGCGCCCGGCGCCGTTGAGCACGACGCAGCCGATACCGTCGGCCGCGGCGAGCGCCTCGACGTGCCGGCGCAGCGCGACGAACATCGCCGGGTTGAGGGCATTCAGCTTCTCGGGACGGTTGAGCGTCAAGGTGGCGACGCCGCCGTCGTCGTGTCGCAGCACGAGGGGGTCGGCCATGAGTGGCGGCCATATGCCATCGGCCGGTGCGACGCCACCGCCCGGGGCCGCGGCGGCTCGCAGCAGGCCCTCGGCGCCGCTCGCCCGAGTATGCTAACAGCACGGGCCAGGAGGTCGATCATGTCGGAAGTGCACGTGAGCGAGCCGGTGGCCGCTTCGGCGGCCAGAGTATGGGAGGTGCTCGGGGACTTCGGGGGCGTCCTCAAGTGGGGCGGCGCGATGCTCCGGAGCTGCACCGTCGAGGGCTCGGGCGTGGGCGCGGCGCGCCGCCTCGGGCTGCCGGGGGGGATGGAGATCGTCGAGCGCTGCGAGGCCTACGACGCCGCCGGTCGCTCGCTCTCGTACGCGATCATCGGGAAGAGCCCGATCCCGATCAGGAACTACTTCTCGACGGTGAAGGTGGTCGACGAGGGACCGAACGCGTGCCGCGTCGAGTGGAGGGGGACCTTCGAGCCCGACGGGGTGCCCGAGGAGCAGGCCCAGGGCATGGTGCGCGGCATCTACACGGGCGGCATC
>Ga0209378_1002715_pt1 | contig 12114 bp, 8 predicted proteins | sample GraSoiAngelo_156_FD_186170 | JGI IMG/M metagenome (GOLD analysis project Ga0209378, IMG submission 186170) | Grasslands soil microbial communities from the Angelo Coastal Reserve, California, USA - 14_1009_13_40cm (SPAdes) (version 2) | ecosystem: Environmental > Terrestrial > Soil > Grasslands ... | reverse complement strand
CATTACGACCGGTGGCTCTGGCCAGGTTGTCGGAAACGACATAAGGACTCGCCCGCAGTCGCAGATCGTACAACCGCTGATCGAGCCAGACACCCATCTCGCGCGCCACGTCCGAGCTCGCGCCGCGCAGCTCCTGCCCGATGCGGTCGCTCAGCGAGCGTCGATTCCGTCCGTACAACATCAGCGTCATGACAAGCGTCGTGAACAGCGTCGCCAGCACGGCGAACGCGACAAACTTGCCCCTCATGGTGTCGAGGCGCAGCGTCCGCAGCGAGCGAGTGATTTTTTCCCAGATGTTCACGGAGGCAACAACATTCACTTTCATGGCGCAGACGACAATAGATGGCAGGCTTGAAGCAAGCCGCACAACGACTTGTGAAGTGGGTCGCGGCTCGCCGGTTTTTTTGCTACCGATTGAACCAGTACGAGAGTTTCACCAGGAACCTATTGTCGGGCCGCAGGTTGAAGAGATCGTTCATGTCGCCACCGAAGCTGCTGGTCCCCTCGATCCCCGTGGACCCCTGGCGACCCTGACTCCACACGACGAAGAGGGTGGACCCCGGCCGGTCATGACCGCCGCGGCGATTCTCTAGTTCGCGAACACCACCGTCTGTATCGAGTGCGGCCGCGAGCTGATCTGCACTGACGCGGTGCCGACGACGAGGTTGTAGTCTCCCCCCTTTGTCGTCGGGTTCATGACGACGACGACCACTTTCCCGTCCGGGTTGATGAAGGCCGTTGTGAGCAGCATGCTGCGGCTCGGCGTCGCCAGAATGCGTCTGGCGCCGGGACGGATGAATTTCGAGAAGTGGCCGATGTAGTAGTATGAATTGGTGTAGATGAGCGCGCCGGTGCGCGTATCGGCATGGATCGGGGCAAAACAAAAATTCCCGACATGGTTGGGACCGCCCCGTTCATCGAGCAGAATATTCCAGTCCGTCCATCCCTCGGCCCCCGAATTGAAATCGTTGATCATCGACCGCCCGTACGCCTCGCCGAGGCTCCAGCGACCGTACGCCGTGGAATCGAAGTTCGCCGGCGTCCCCTCGGTGAAGACGAGGTGCTTGTCGGGGTAGAGCCGGCTCACGAGCGCGACGTTGCCGTACATCTGCGTCCCCCCTGACCAGTCTTCATACCAGTGGAAGCCCATTCCCCAGGCATACTTCGCGGCCGCGGAATCGCCGAAAATCGTCAGCGCGCGCTCGATGATGAGGTCGCGGTTGTGGTCCCACACCATGATGTTCACATCGCGCAGTCCCGCCCGCGTCATCGCAGGACCGAGGTGGTTTTTGAGAAAGTCCCGCTCGTCCGCCGCCTGATAGACGCAGGACTCCCACGTCTGGGTGGCCATCGGCTCGTTCTGAATCGTGATGCCCCACACCGGCACGCCCTGTTTGCGATAGTGCTCGATGAACTTCGTGTAGTAGCGAGCCCAGGAACGGGCGTACTCGGGACGGAGATGCCCGCCGTGCAGCATGTCGTGGTTGTCCTTCATGAACGCCGGCGGGCTCCAGGGACTGGCGAAGAGTTTGAGCGTGTTGCCGCTCGCGGCCATCGCGCGCTTGATCAGGGGAATCTTGTAGCGCAGGTCCGGCGCGATGGAGAAGGAGGTGAGGGCCGAGTCGCCCTCGGTGACGTAGGTATAGCTCGCGCTGGAGAAGTCGCAGCTGTTGATGTTGGTCCGCCCCAACGTGTACCCGATCCCGCGGCCTGTGCTGTAATACGCCGTCATCACTTCTTCCTGCTGGGCCGCCGGCAGCTTGGCGAACGTCTCGGCCGCCGCATCAGTCAGCGCCCCACCGATGCCGATCAACGGCTGGAACCGTCTCCGCGGATCGAGGAAGACGTACACCTTGCCTTCCGAGGTCGGCTCAGAGGGCTTGAACGTCAGCGTGTCGGTGGGCGTCAGGCGGAAGCTGGTGCTCTCGGCCGTGGTATAGACGACGACCCGCTTCCCCACGACCTGCGCTGCGACCGAGGAGGCGCCCAGGACCAAAAATGGAAGGACTGCGCGCGTCAGCCGGTGCGTGAACACGGTGCTGGTCTCCGGTCGAGGGGAAGTGTGTCGTTGCTACTGGCCCGTCCAGACCGGCGCGCCGCGCTCGCCATTCAAGAACGGCAGCACGGTCGGCACCAGCGCCGTCGCCAGGAAGATCTCATAATGCGTGACGTTCGGAAGAATCGCGAGTCGATTCGGCGACATGTGCTCGCGCTGCCAGCCCGCATCCTTCAGCCCGCCACCCAACAGTTGATAGAATCGCACGGCGTGGTCGAGCCGAATCATGTCCGCATCGCCATACACGAGCATCACGGGCCCCTTGAGCTTCTTGACGTCCTCCGTCCAGTCGTACGATGTGCGCATCAATTCGCCCATGCGATCGAGCAGCCGGGGAAAGTCTTCTGGCCGGGGGGCGACAGCGACGTACGACTTGTACATCGGCGTCTCTTTCATCATCGGCGCCATCGCCGCCCCGACCTGCGCCTGCTGCGGCAGCATCTCGGGATAAAACCCGTCCTGCGCGTACGGCGTCGACACCAGGACCAGCCGGCGCACGACCTCGGGATGCTGAATCGCCAGCCGCAGCGCCACGCCGCCGCCCAACGAATAACCGAACACATCCACCGTGTCCTGTCCCAGCTGCTTCACCACCGCGGCGATGTCATCGGCCATGGCTGGAAGGGTGATGGGGCGGTCCCCCAGGGCCGTGCGGCCATGGCCCTGAAGGTCGACGGCGATGACCTGACGGCCCTGCGCGAGCTTTGGAAGGATCGGTCCGAACATCTCGATCGATCCGAGCCCGCCGTGTAGTACGAGGAGCGGTGCTCCCCGTCCATAGATCTCGTAGTAGTAGTTGACGCCATTCGCCGGCACGTAACCTGTGCGCGCCGGCTTGATTCGTGCCGCCGCTTGCTGGGCCTGGACCTCCGGCGTGGTCATAACCAGGGCCGTCATGGCGAGGCCCAGTGAGAGTTTGAGCGCCGTTCTCCTGAACATTGTCCCTCCTCACGTGAGTAGTGCTGGGATCGAGCTGTGTTCTTCAGATAAGCGTCGAACGGATCGCCCGGAAATCGACAGAAGGGTGGGTCTAAGCCTCGATTTTCGAAAACCGCCACGCACCGAAGAGCACGAACAGGACGCCAACCCCCAGCAGCACGGCGACGTCCAATGCGACGCCGAAATGCGTCCTCCCGGTCAGCAGGCCGCGCACTCCGTCGACGCCGTAAGTGAGCGGATCGACACGCGTGAGCGCCCCCAGGATTCGGGGAAGCCCCTCGAGCGGATAGATCGCTCCCGAGAGAAAGAAGAGCGGCATCACAAGAAAGTTCATCACCATCTGAAAGCCCTGCATCTCCTTGATGCTCGAGCCGATCGCCGTCGCGAGCGCCGAGAAGATCACGGCGATGAGTGCGATCACCAGAAACGCCAGCGGCACCGCGAGCAGATTCGCGGGCCGGAATCCAGCGATGAGCGTCACGGCGAAAATCAGCGCGCCCTGCAGAACCGCCACGGTGGCGCCGCCGAGCGTGCGGCCGATCATGATCAGTAGGCGCGGCACCGGGGCGACGAGGGTCTCTTTCAGGAATCCGAACTGGCGGTCCCACAGCATCGCGATCACCGAGAACATCGCGGTGAACAGCACCGTCATGCCGATCACGCCGGGGGCCATGAACTGGAGATACTTGCCCTCGCCGGCGCGCTGAAATACGGGGCCCAGGCCGAACCCGAGCACACCGAGGTACATGAGCGGTGAGCCGAGCGACGCGACGATCTGGACGCGCGACCGAAGGTACTTCTTCACCTCGCGCAGCCAGAGGACATAGATGACACTCATGCGCCTAGCGCCTCCACACGCGCGAGACCTGCCGCATCTGATCGGCGGCGGTGGCGCTCTCGTCGCGAATCGTCGTGCCGGTGAGCTTGAGGAACGCGGCTTCGAGCGAATCGGTGCCGGTTTGTTGCTTGAGCTCCGCCGATGAACCGGTGGCGACGATGCGGCCGTGGTCGATCACCGCGATGCGATCGGCCACGCGGTCGGCTTCGTCCATATAGTGCGTCGTGAGGAACACGGTGACCCCCTCGGCCTTGTTGAGGTTTCGCACCAGGGTCCACATCTGATTGCGGCTCTGCGGATCGAGGCCGAGCGTCGGCTCGTCGAGAAACAGCACCTTCGGCGTGTGCAGTAGCCCGCGGGTGATCTCGAGGCGGCGTTTCATGCCGCCCGAGAACGTCTTTACCAAATCAGCACGCCGCTCCCACAGCTCGAACATCTTGAGCAGGGTCTCGGATCGCTCTCGCCGAATCTGGCGCGGCACATGGTACAGGACGCCGTGGATATCCATGTTCTCCCACGCCGTAAGCTCGCTGTCGAGACTCGGATCCTGGAACACGACGCCGAACCGCTTGCGGACTTCCGTCTGATGTGTGGTGGGGTCGAGCCCGTCCAGCTCGAGCGACCCGCTTGTGGGGCGCAGCAGGGTCGTGAGCATCTTGATCGTGGTGGTCTTCCCGGCGCCGTTCGGACCGAGGAACGCAAAGATCTTGCCGGCGCGCACATCGAACGAGACGTCGTTGACCGCCGTGAGCTTCCCGAACGTCTTGACGACGTGCTGGACGCGGATGATCGGACGATCGCTCACGGGACCGGCAAAATTACGGGCATACATTCCCGCTGCAGAGGAACCGACATGAAATTCGCCGTCCTGATCTACACCGAAGACACCCTGCTCGACGCGCTCCCGGAGGGACAGTTCGACGCGAAGATGCGCGACTGCCTCGCCTCGCGCATGCCGACGAGCTGCGGCGGAAAGCGAGCTGCTTTAAAGCAGCCTTAGGTAACGCGTGTGGAACCGTGTTGGAACACCGCTGCGGCGCACAGGCTACATCGCTGCTTGCCGCTCACATGGTTGCTCCCAGAACGCGCCTACGCGGACGTCCACCAGATACATACGTGCCTCCAGCTCGACAGAGCAGGGCATGCAACGCGTGGCATATGCCTTGCGCGTCTTTTTGCTGATTTTAGCAGAACTCCCGCGAACAACACAACCGAGCCTCGGAGTGCGCCCCGTGCAGCGCGACCTTGGTCTCTCCTTCACGTCAGGCCCGACGAGCCATTCGTCGTTCCGGCGCCGGCTGTGTCGGCGATCTCGACGCCGCCAGCCCCCGCGCGCACCCCCGACGCAGGAGCGCCTCCGCTCCACACGCCGAGAAACAGCTCGCTGCGCATTGGCATGCGAGTTGCCGAATTGAGACACACCCGAAACCGTCCTGTGACACGCTCGAGACTCAGGAGCACCATGGCGACAATGACGAGTCGTCTCAGAGGATGTGCCCGGGTCCTCGGTGGTGTCGTGGTGCTCCGGTCTGCCCCTTTGGCGGCGCAGAGCCCCGAGCTGGCCGTCACCAATCCACCGGGCGAGCGCCCAAGCACGCGCGGCGATGCCGCCATCACGATTCTTCGGGTCGAGCGGCCACCGGAGCTTACGGATTTCGTGATCGGCCGCGACAGCCTGTCGGCGCAGCGGCTGGGCGCCTCTGTGACGGACTTCCGCCAGCGCGACCCGGGCGACGGCGTCCCAATAACTGCGCCCACGACCGCGTATCTGAGCTACGACGACGCCAACCTATACGTCGTCTTCGTGTGCGAGGACGACCCGTCCAAGGTGCGAGTGGGTCTCAACAAACGCGAGGAGATCGACGTCGACGACGGCGTCGCGGTGCTGCTGGACACGTTCCACGACAAGAAGCGTGCCTACATCTTCCAGACGAACCCCCTGGGGGTGCAGCTCGACGGCATCCGGACGGAGGGGCAGGGCGACGACTTCAGCTTCGACGCCGTGTGGGAATCGGAGGGGCGGCTGACCGGGGACGGCTACGTGGTCCGGATCGCGATCCCGTTCCGGAGCCTCCGCTTCTCCAACACGCCGACGCAGACCTGGGGCATTGCCCTGGCTCGCTTCATCCGCCGTAACAACGAAGAGTCCTATTGGCCCTACATCACCAAGCGGATGGCGAGCTTGGTGCCGCAGTTCGCGACCCTCGACGGGCTCCGCGACATCTCGCCCGGCCGCAACGTGCAGGCCATCCCGTACGGCGCCTTCACCGGGGCGCGCTTCCTCGACAGGGCCGTGCCCGGCTTCCGGACCGCGAACGACCAACGTGTGGGTGTCGATCTGAAGGCCGTGGTCCGCGATGCCGTCACGCTCGACGGAACGGTCAATCCCGACTTCAGCCAGGTGGAGTCGGACGAGCCGCAGGTGACTATCAACGAGCGGTTCGAGGTGTTCTACCCCGAGAAGCGGCCGTTCTTCATCGAGAACGCCGGGTACTTCCAAACGCCGGTGGATCTGATGTTCTCGCGCCGGATCACCGATCCGGGCGCCGGGCTGCGCCTGACCGGGAAGGCGGGCGGGTGGGCGCTCGGTGCGATCGTGATCAACGACCGCGCTCCCGAAGAATTCGCGGGTGTGTCGGTGGGATTGGAGCGAGGCGCCGGGATCGGCGTGGTGCGCGTGCAGCGCGAGATTGCCGACGAATCGACGGTCGGGGTGCTGGCCGGTGACCGGGGTCTCGCCGGCGGCTGGAACCGCGTGGCCGCCGCCGACACGCGGCTCAAGCTGAGCAAGACCTGGTTCTTCACCGGGCAGGCGATCGCCACGGCCACGCGCGACACGAGCCGCGCCGCCCGGTCCGCCGCGGGGTTTTACGCCCAGCTGAAGCGCAGCGGGCGCAACCTCGACTACCAAGTGAGCTATCTCGACATGAGCTCGGCATTCGAGACGCAGCTCGGCTTCGTGCCGCGCGTGGGGATCCGGCAGGTACAGCAGGATCTCAAACTCGCCTGGCGGCCCGAGAGCTTCGTCGTGAAAGTCGCTCCGACCCTCTCGACGTCCTTCGACTGGGACCGGGCCGGTCAGCTCCTGGACCGCTCGCTCCAGGCCGCGTGGGAGGTGAAGGCCGTCGGGGAGACGAAGCTTACCGTGTCGCGCGAGCAGGCGTTCGAGCGGTTCCGCGACCTGCCATTCGACATGTACACGAACAAAGTGGCCCTCTCGAGCGAGCTGCTCAAGTGGCTCGTCGGTTCCGCGTCGTACACGTGGGGCTCCGCCGTGAACCACAAGCCGCCCAAAGACGTGGCGCCGTTCCTCGCTGACGCAGGGAAGGGCGCGCTGACGCTCACGGTCCGGCCCACCTCATCGCTGCGCCTCGATCACACCTTCCTCTATAGTCGGCTCACGACCCGGTCTGGCGCCCGGGTCTTCACCGACCGGATCCTGCGCGAGAAGGTCAACTACCAGTTCAGCCGCGCCCTGTCGCTGCGGACCATCGCGGACTACTCGACTGTCGACCGGGACTCGACGCTGTCGCGCGTGACCCCGGAACGGCGGTGGAGCGTGGACGTGCTGCTGACCTACCTCCTCAACCCCGGGACCGCGTTGTACGTGGGCTACCGCGACGGCTACGAGAACTTGGCGATCCAGGGGAACCCACCCGGGCTGTATCGCACGGATGAGCCGACGTTGTCCACCGGGCGGCAGCTGTTCGTCAAGCTGAGCTACCTGTTCCGCTTCTAGCGACGGGGGGGTAAATCATGGCCGCGCCTCTCACCATTGCACCTCTGCACGGAACGCTCGGCGTGCTTACGCCCGGTATGGGAGCGGTGAGCACGACATTCATGGCCGGCGTGGAGCTGATCCGCACGGGCCGTGCGCGGGCCATCGGGTCACTCACCCAGCTTGGCACGATTCGGCTGGGGAAGCGCACCGACGCATGCTCGCCCCCCATTCGGGAGTTCGTCCCGCTCGAGCAACTGGACCGCCTGGTGTTCGGCGGGTGGGACGTCTTTCCCGACAGCGCGTACGACGCGGCTTGCAAGGCCCGGGTGCTCGAGCCCCATCATCTCGAAGCGGTGAAGGATTTCCTCAGCGGCATCCGGCCGATGCCGGCCGCCTTCGACCAGGCCTACGTTCGCAGGCTCACCGGGGTGCAGGTGAAGCAGGCCAAGACGAAATACGACCTGGCTGAGGCGATCAAGGCGGACATTCAGCAATTCAAGAAAGAGACCGGAGCGGAGCGGCTGGTGATGGTCTGGTGCGGCTCGACCGAGGTGTTTCTGTCTCTTGGCGCGGTGCACCTGGACCCGCAGCGCTTCGAGCGCGCGATGAAGGACAACGACCCCGCGATCGCGCCATCGATGCTCTACGCCTGGGCGGCGATCACCAGCGGCGTGCCATTCGCCAACGGCGCGCCCAACCTCACCGTGGACATCCCCGCTCTCCAGGAGCTGGCGCGCGAGCACCACGTACCGATCTGCGGCAAGGACTTCAAGACCGGCCAGACGCTCTTGAAAACGGTCCTGGCCCCGGCCCTCAAAGCGCGGATGCTGGGGCTGCGGGGGTGGTTTTCGACCAACATCCTCGGCAATCGCGACGGCGAGGTGTTGGACGATCCCGAATCGTTCAAGACCAAGGCGGAGTCCAAGCTCGGCTCGCTGGAGTATCTCCTCCAGCCCCGGCTCTACCCGGAGCTCTACGGCGAGCTGTGTCACCAGGTGCGCATCAACTACTATCCGCCGCGGGGCGACAATAAGGAGGGCTGGGACAACATCGATATCTTCGGCTGGCTCGGCTACCCGATGCAGATCAAAGTGGACTTCCTCTGCCGGGATTCGATCCTGGCCGCGCCGCTGGTCCTCGACCTCGTGCTGTTCCTCGACCTGGCCCACCGCGCCGGCTTGCGCGGCATCCAGGAGTGGCTGGGCTTCTACTTCAAGTCACCGATGTGTGCGCCCGAGCTCTATCCCGAGCACGATCTGTCCATTCAGTTGATGAAATTGAAGAACACATTGCGCTGGATGATGGGCGAAGATCTCATCACCCACCTCGGCGCGGACTATTACGACTGGGATGTGCAGCGGGCCATCGGGGAACCGAGTCCGCACGACGCCTCGGTCGCTGCAGTTGCTGCTCGCGGCGACCGAGCGGACATCCTGGAGCCGAGGACGGCGTGAGACATGGCTTGGGTCTTGGCCAGCGGGGCGGCGTGCGCATCGGATTCTTGATGGGCCGGTCGTTCACGCACCTGAGCAACACCGAGGAGATCGTGCGGCTGCTCGTCGGCTGGGGCGCGACGGCGGAGCTGCTGCATCTCGGCGATGACCTGATCGACGTCGCGCAGGCGCGCCTGGACTACGACCTGTACGTGCTCAAGGGCAGGAGCGATCTGGCGATGAGCGTCGCCGCGGACCTCCACGCCGCCGGGGCCGCGCTGCTCAATCCCTACCCCGTCACGGCGCTGCTGCGCGACCGGATCGTGACGTTCCGCGTGCTCCAGTTGGCGGGGGTGCCGGTCCCCGAGACGTTCGTCGCGTCCCACGCGAGCCAGCTCCTCCCCGCGCTGGACGGCGGTCCGCTGATCGTCAAACCGTACCTCCGCTCCCGGCGTCGGGGCGCGGTGGTTCGGGACGCGACCGAGCTCGCGGCCCTTGGGCCGATCGAGGAGCCGGTGTTCGCCCAGCGCTACCATCCTCCGGACGGGCCGGACCGCAGGATCTACTCGATCGGAAGAGAGCTGTTGGGCGTGCTTCGCGTCCGGACCGCCAGCCCGTCCGACAACCACGGCGGCCCGTACGCGCTCTCGCCCGAGCTTGTGGAGATCGCGCGACGCTGCGGGGCGACGCTCGGGATCGACCTGTATGGCGTCGATGTCGTGGAAAGCGGCGGCAACGCGTATGTCGTCGACATGTCGAGCTTCCCAAGCTTCAAGGAAGTACCGGACGCCCCCCGGCGCGTGGCGCGGTACATCTACGAGGCCGCCGGCCACGCGGCCCGCGGCGAGCCGATCATCCCCCCTGAGTCGCTGGCCCCGCGCCCGTCGGTCGCCCCCGGCGCGCTCAACGGGTCGGCGGTGGAGCTCGTGCTCCGCGCCCTGTCTACCACGCCGGCGACGGCGGAGGAGTTGGACCAGATCCAGAAGCTGCTCGATGCGACACGGCTTCGCACCGAGGCTCCACGGGTTGGGAAGGCTCGGACGACTGCGCGGGGCCGCGTAGCGATCTACTCGCAAGACGGCTTGGGCCTGGGCCATTTGCGGCGGAACACCGTTATCGGCGGCGCCCTGCTGGAGGCGACCGCGAACAGCGCGCTGCTCTTGTTCGCCGATTCGCCGGTCGCGCCGTTTTTCCCGGTTCCCGAACGCATGGATCATGTCAAGCTCCCGTCCATTCGGAAGGTCACCGCGGGTTGTTGGGAGGCGACGCGCCTGCCGATCGGTGAGCGTGAGCTGATCCGGTTGCGCACGAACGTGCTCTGCGACGCGCTCTTGCATTTCGGACCCGACGTGGTGCTGGTCGACCACATGCCGGGAGGGGCCCAGGGCGAACTGATACCGGCGCTGAAGGCCTTCAAGCAGGCCCATCCGCATGCGTTCGTCGTGCTCGGCCTCCGAGACATCCTGGATGCCCCGGAAGTCATCAAACGGGTGTGGGAGCGCGACGGCGCCTACGAAGCGCTGCGCCGCTACTACGATGCGGTCCTGATTTACGGCAGCAGTGAGATTTTCCAGACCCACCAGGTGTATCAGTTGCCGGCGCTCCCGCATGGGACGCACTACTGCGGCTACGTGGTCGAGGAAGGTCCGGTCGAGGGGGTCCACGAGATCCGCCAGGCGATCGCGCTGGGGCGGCCTCGCTCGGTCTTCGTCTCCGCGGGGGGAGGGGGCGACGGGGAAGCGCTCATGCGGGCCTACGTTGACGCCGTCCGCCTTATCGGCGCTCGCGTGGAGTTCGGGACCCTCATGGCCGTCGGGGCGAACGCGCCGCCCGAGCTGCAGAGCGAGCTGGAAGCCCAGGCTCGCGGCCTGCCGCTGCGGATCGTGCCTTACGTGCAGCACAGCCGGAGCCACATGGCGGCCGCCGACCTGGTCGTGTGCATGGCCGGTTACAACACGGTATCGGAGGTCGTGTACCTCAAGAAAAAGTCTCTGATCGTGCCTCGCCCCGGCCCCAGTGCGGAGCAGAGGATGAGAGCCGGGCTCTTCGCCGAGAAGGGGCTCATTGATGTCCTCGATCCCACGGACCTCTCCCCCGAGAGCTTGGCGCAGCGGCTGTTGGAGGACCTGGAGCGGACAGACTACCCCGTGAACGGCGACGTCGTTCCTATGGATGGCGCGAGGCAGGCTGCGGGCTGGCTCTTGGAGCTGCTGCGTGAAGAATCACATGGTGAAGAATCGCGTCGGGAGCAGCATGTCTGAACGCAACGCGTCCGAATCGTGTCTGGTCAGTGACCCAGGAATCTCGACCCTGGAGCAAGCCTTAGACCAGGGTGTGTTGGGGCAGTACCTCCCTGGCGTCTTGCCCTCGACGTGGGGGACAATTCGAGACCTTCGACTGCAAGTGCTCAGGCACAAGCTCGGGAACGGGCGCTGTACGTTTGAAATCACTTTGGGAACTACGACCGGACGCTACTCTCTCATTGGCAAGGTCTATGCAGAGGATCGCTCAGATGTCTATCACGCGATGGAGGAAATCAGCCGAGCGGGATTTGGCCCAGAGGCAGAGTTCGCGATCCCTCGAGCGGTAGCGTTTCTCGCGCCATTGCGCCTGCTCCTTTGCGAAAAAGTTGTGGGCACCAGAGCGACGGACCTCATTCGCAGCCCGAATGAATGCAATCGAGTCCTCGCAGCCGAGCGCTGCGCGCGGTGGCTGGCGCGATTTCACGCTCTGGGCCCCCGTTCGGGGCCGGTCGTTCGCCTGACCGATCAGTTGCGTTTCTTGGAAGGATGCTGGCGCAGCCTGGCCGATCGTGGCCGGCCCTTTGCCGACAAGGCAAGCCGGCTTTTCGAGCGACTGAACGCGACCGCACCAGGGCTCGACGGCGTGCCACTGTGCGCCGTCCATGGCATGTATACGGGCGGTCAGGTCCTCCTGGCTGAAGGCCGCACCGTGACGGTCGATTGGGACACTTATCGCGTGGCAGACCCGAGCTACGACGTGGCACGGATGTTGGTCGGTTATAGGCGGTTGGGGTTGAGATACTTCGGCTCAATGCACGCCTTGGATGGGGCGGCCGAAGCCTTTCTGACGACCTATGTCGATTCAGGCCGCTCGCATGTGAGGA
>Ga0209378_1002712_pt1 | contig 12130 bp, 14 predicted proteins | sample GraSoiAngelo_156_FD_186170 | JGI IMG/M metagenome (GOLD analysis project Ga0209378, IMG submission 186170) | Grasslands soil microbial communities from the Angelo Coastal Reserve, California, USA - 14_1009_13_40cm (SPAdes) (version 2) | ecosystem: Environmental > Terrestrial > Soil > Grasslands ... | reverse complement strand
TTTGGGCAAGAAGCAGTTAGTAGGCAAAGCCGTCTTTTTGAGAGTCGGCAGGTTAACTCGCGGCATACCACCCAGCGACTCCCCGCCCACAGCTCGAGCGTACATTCTGAAATCCTCTCCATTTAGAGAGGGCGGCACTCTCCTTTTGGAGAGTGTTCCGGTGCACCTGAGGACTTTCAGCCTCTGATTAGCTACCCAGCACGAAAAGATTATTCCGCGTGTTTTGAAGGAATTGCGCTTACCTGCCCGGCGGGTCCTCGAGTTTGGCTACAGGAATGCCCTAAGGAAAATCGTTCAAAATCACAGAAAAAGGAGAAAGGCCATGAGAGTCAGAACCAATGTGAAGGCTGGCGGAATCAGCGGAAACCACAACCAGAGCCTGCTCCGGGTGAAGACGGGCGTGAAGGCAGGCGGTTCAATGAACCACAACCAGAGCCTGCTCCGGGTGAAGACGGGCGTGAAAGCAGGCGGTTCACTGAACCACAACCAAACCCTGCTGCGTTCCCGTGCGATTTCTTAATTGTCGGGCCCTTCATTTTCGGGGCCTTTCTCCACAGGCCGGGTTCTTCGACCCGGCCTTTCTGTTCACCGTGCCTCAGACTCGTTTCAGAGAATTGCTGCAATAGTGATCCATCTGTTGTTCTGATCCGCCCAGGCGTATTCTTAATCGCGCAAAAAGCTAGGGACTGGTCCCAGCAAAGAAGGCTGCACGCGCTTCTGCAACTTGCGCTGCGCAGTTTTGCAGTCGAAGTGTTGTTCGTGATCGGATCCTGCCAACCTCAAGCAGGAGGCCTCCTTTTTCTCTCACTTTTGCTGAGCCACAAACATCATCAACTCTGCCAAATCTACCAGCATCGTACTGACGTGTGCCCGCACATCCGCCAGCATAGCTGTGCGCTCACCAATCATTTCGATACTCAGCTTAGTGCCGTCCTTACCGGTGGTGGTCAGTGCCGCCATTGTCTTAGGATCGGGCTTCTCCTTCAGGTGACCAAACCTTGTCCATTCCGACACCAGGTGTTCTTGCCCGGTGCTGCCGTGAGGCAAAGTTGGATCCGGCGTCGTCAGGTATACCCACACTTCTTGAGGATAGTCGCTCGAGTCCGGAGGGGAGTTCCCGAGGAGCTTTGCCAACATCGCCGGCGTATACTCAGGTGAGCGCAATTGTCCTTTCTGCTGTTGCAGTCCAATCACGGAGAGTACTGTCCCTCCGAAACCAGCGGAGGTGCTAACAACATTTCCGGCATGCTCCGCCGATGAAATCAATTGCAGCCCACTGCCAACTGCGCCCACTCCACCGCCGATAAATAAGTTGCCTAAGTTGAGCAAGTCCACTCTTCGGTCGCGACGAGCGGATAGGTAAACCTGGACCTCCTGCAAGTGAGCCGTTTCGTAGTCGATACGCGCGTTCACGCTCTCCACATCCAGGGCGGATGCAATGACAACTCCCTGCAGACGCTGGGCAAGCCGCAATTCCCTGATGTCATCTCGTTTCGGCGCGGAGCGAAGCTGTAACAATTCTTCAACTTGCGAACGCACCCCAATCATTTCCGCCGTTCTCAATACACGCGGCGGCAGATTCTCGCTAGGCTCGGTAGTCTGTGCACTCACCGTTGACATCAGCGCAGAAATGAGAACGATAAGTCCTCCGGCCTTCATCCGGCTCCTCCTCAGAATTGATCCCTGGGGTTCAAACTCTGTTCTGTGCCTCCGTCAGCACGGATGATTTCTTGTTTATTGTTCGGTCGAGAAACTCATGCATCAACGACCCAATCCGATCCACTTCTTCTTCCAACGCGAAATGGCCCGTGTCGAAAAGATGGAGCTCTGCACTGGGAATATCTCTTTTAAAGAGTTCAGCAGTCTCCACCGTAAAGATTCCATCGTTTTTGCCCCAAGTGATCAGCGTAGGGGGCTGTTGTTTATGGAAATACTCCTGCCAATCGGCATAGACATCCAGATTCCTTTTTGCGTTGTAGAGGATTGAAAGTTGGATTTCCTTGTTCCCCGGTCGGTCCTGATAAGCCTGGTCGATCACCCAATTGTCAGGGCTGATCTTCGACGGATCGCTAACACCATGCAGATAATGCCACTTGGTCCCTTCAATCGTCAGAAGCCAGTCGAGTAGAACTTGAGCATTCTTTTCGCTCCGATCTTCCCAATAGTCAAATAATCCCTTTGAGAACTCCTTATTTATGTCTTCAACATGGGCGTCCCCGTTTTGGACGATCATAGCGGTCACTCGTTCGGGATGCATGACAGCTAACCGGAAACCAACCGATGAACCTATGTCCGAGAGGTATAGAGCATATGAAGAAAGATTCAGCTTTTCGGTGAACTCTTCGGTCACAGTCGCTAACCGTTCGAAGGAATAGTCGAAATCGTTGACCGATGGTGCTGAGCTTTCGCCATATCCAGGGAAGTCTGGGGCAACGACATGATATGTATCCGAAAGCATGGGAATCAGATTGCGGAACATATGAGAAGACGACGGAAAGCCGTGCAAGAGCAAAACGGTCGGAGCATCTCGGGGACCCGCTTCGCGATAGAAGATGTCCAGCCCCTCCACGTTAAGCGTGCGATAGAAAACGGTCGGCGTAATCGTGTTCGACATCTAAACTCTCCTTCGGCGCGTGAAATGCTCTAAGCAGCTAATCTTCTTGTCACTCTCTCCGATCCGCGGATGATCGTCTTTCCCTTGATCCGCTCGGTCGGGTTGAAGGCGGCGACGGCATCGTCGAGGGCAGCCACCTTGCCGATGTTTGTCCGCAGCCGACCATTCCGGGCTCGCTGGACGACCTCACTCAATTGGACGCGATCGGGTACGACGACGAAGTCGATAGTCAGGCCGCCAGAGGGCCGCGCCTCGGTCGGGCCGGCGATGGTCACCAGCGTTCCTCCGGCGCGAATCACGCCCGCAGACCGCTTCGCGATGTCGCCACCGAGGACATCGAAAACCAGATCGACCTCGCCGACATCTTCTAGGGCGTCGTTATCGAGGTCGACGAACTCCTGTGCGCCGAAGTCGAGCGCCGTCTGACGGCCGGCAGCGCGCCCGGTGCCGATGACGTACGCCCCGGCCTCACGTGCGAGCTGGGTCGCCATCGAACCGACTACGCCGGCCGCACCGTGCACGAGGATGCTCTGCCCCGCGCGAAGGCGGCCGTGCTCGAACAGCCCCTGCCACGCGGTCAGGCCCGCCATCACGAGGGCCGCGCCCACAGTGAAGTCAACGTCGCCCGGCAGCGGCGCGAGGTTGCGTGCCTCGACGGCTACATACTCCGCCAGCGTGCCGTCGCGAGTCCAGTCCGTGAGGCCGAACACCCGCTGTCCCACCGACAGCCCTGTTGTTCCATAGCTGAGGGCGGTGACCACTCCGGCTAGCTCGTGGCCGGGGATCGAAGGCGTCCGGTCACGGCCGAGGCGGTCGATCCAGGTCGAGGGCCACGACAGCTCATCCCCGGTGAATCCCGACGCATGAACCTGAACAATGACATCGCCGTAGTTCGCGCCCGAGAGGTTGGCGAGCGCCGACCCCTGCGGCTCGGGCCGCTCCATCAACTTCATCCCGGCCGTTCCCGCAGCCTGATCCGTCACCACAATCGCCTTCATCGGTCACCTCCCCGTGTCGAAAGTATCAGTGTGCGATACATATTGGATCGTCTCCTTTATGTGGAAGATCACCCCATCTGGCAGATTGTTTTTGAGGTGCGCTTCAGCAAAGGTAGTTTGAACAATTACGAAGGCGGATTGAACAATATGGTTGTCCATGTGATTTCAGCCCCGCAGCGGTATTTTTACCGGCTCGAAAAGGACCGGGCATGGCAGCCTGAGGCGAACAGAATCAACAGCCAGTGATGATGATGCAGCTAGGAGCAGCAGTTGGTTAGTGCCAGCCGAACTGGGGAGTGCAGCTTCTGAGCATCTCTGGTAGGAGGAGCAAGTTACGGTGCAACGAGCTTCGTAACCTGAAGGAGTCGCTCTGAATTTTTGTTCGAGGGGCTCGCAACGAATCTGATGGTCTGCGCAACTAAGTCGTTGGCAACAAGACCCTGCTCTGCAGCGCGATTACTTAGGAGCTACACAGCACACAATCAGAACGACAAACGCGAACGGGAGCTTTGTGAATGGGGGCAGGCCTCCCGAACGAAAGCCAGGAGACGACCAACCTGATATTGGAGGACTTCCATGCCTGAAAAAATCCACGAGCAAGACATTTTGAACTTCGCGCTCAACCTGGAATATCTGGAGGCTGAGTTCTACACATACGCCACCACCGGCAAGTCGATCACGAGCTTCGGCATTGGGACCAAAGGGCAGGTGAGTGGATCGAATCCAACGACAGGAGGCACGACCGTTGGAGGCAAACAGGTCACCTTCTCCGACAGTGAATCTGTTCTTCGCGATATCGCAACACAGATCGGAGCGGACGAGCGCGCCCACGTAGTTCTGTTACGGGGTGCCCTGGGCTCGTCTGCATGTGCCATGCCCAACATCGACTTGGGAGCTCTTGGGTTCGGCTTCGGTAATCAGAACGATTTCCTTCGAGCAGCACGCATCTTGGAAGACATCGGCGTGACGGCGTACTCGGGCGCGGCCGGTTTTCTTAAAACTCCGGACATCATTACAGCGGCGGCATGCCTTTTGGGGGCTGAGGCGGAGCATGCTGCCACTATACGAACACAAATTGCGCGATTGAAGATACCGACGACAGCTTTGGACGGCGTGGACTTGATCCCTCCGCCCAGCGGACAGGCAAAGCAGGTTCTCTCCGTTAAGGTCAGCGATGGGCTGATCGCGACTAGGACGGCTGGACAGGTGCTTTACCTCGCGTTTGGGGGGAAGGCAGGAGCGAAACAAGGAGGCTTTTTCCCGAACGGTCTTAACGGCGCGATCAGCGCGAGCACAGAAGCGGCAACAATGCCTGTAGCTGCCTAGCATCTTGCTCGAACGCTTGCAAAGCAACTGGGATCACCGACAGAGTTCTGGGGACGCCAGGACATCTGGAGCAGGCCCAAACGTCGACACATTTTTCCGGCGCGGCTGGCGGGTATTTTTGAGCTATTCCTGGCTGGCTGGCCGCGCCCGAACTAACCTCCAAGTCAGTGGAAATGGTGAGGAGAACGCATGCCGAAAGTTTCCTTCGCGGCCGATATCAAGCCGTTGTTTCGCGACATCGATATTTCGCACATGAAGCGGTTTGACGTAGAGCTGGACAATTATGTCTACATGTCGAATCCGGACAACGCGGACCAAGTGTTGGCGAACCTATCAGCGCACAATGGTGAACCGCCGTCCATGCCACCGGGAGGACCTTATTGGACAGCGGACCAGCTCGCGCTGTTCACCAAATGGCAGGAGGACGGATACCAGCCATAAGCTTTGAATTAAGGAGAATTTCCCATGGCCATCACCTCACGAGGCTTTTCTGGTCGACGCACCCCCTCGGATGTAACGTTACCGCCTGGGCAATACCCCACGACTGACTTTCCAGTTTTGTCCGCGGGGCCGACGCCGCGCGTGCCGCTTGACCAGTGGGAATTCACGATCAACGAGGGCACAGATGTTCTGCGCAGATGGGATTGGAAGGCATTTCGCAAGTTGCCTGCCGAAACGATTACGGTCGACATTCATTGCGTAACGCGATGGTCGAAACTCGGAACACATTGGGAAGGTGTTTCCCTGGATACGATGTTTGTCGACATCAAAACCGACGCCTCCCATACTCTCGTGCATTCGTACGGTGGCTACACCACAAATCTTCCTCTGGAAGATCTCATGGACAAGCAGGCGTGGATCGCGTTTCGATTTGACGACGATGATCTTGCTCCCGAACACGGCGGCCCGGCTAGACTTCTTGTCCCTCATCTTTATTTATGGAAGAGCGCCAAATGGGTAATGGGTATTACGCTGATGGACGAGGATCAACCTGGCTTTTGGGAAAGCCTTGGTTACCACAACTATGGCGACCCATGGCGTGAGCAGCGGTATCAGGGTGACTGATGTGGCGTATCGGAACGGTGGCTGCACTTCGCGATGAAACAGCAACCGCGCGAACTATCACACTCGAAGTTCCTGATTGGCCAGGCCACCTCGCTGGTCAGCACGTCGATGTGCGTTTGACGGCGGAGGATGGATACTCTGCGGTCAGGTCATACTCCATAGCCTCAGCGCCAAACTCTGCAAAACGTTTGGAAATAACCGTCGAACGGTTGCCAAACGGCGAGGTCTCCCCTTACCTCACTCAGCAAGTCGCAGTCGGCGATCGTTTGGAGTTGCGCGGTCCGATCGGTGGATGGTTTGTGTGGCGTCCCGAGCAACCTGAGCCAATCCAGCTGATAGGAGGCGGGTCCGGCATCGTACCGCTAATGGCCATGATTCGCTCGCATGGGTCGGCGAAAAGCGCTGCGCCATTCCGTTTGCTGTACTCCGTGCGCGAACCGGGAGTTGTCTTCTACTACGACGAGCTACGGAAGCGATCTGAGAATGGCCGTTCACTGACTATTACCTACGCATACACGCGAGCCACGCCCAAGGATTCGCCGCGACCGCCGAGCCGCATAGACGCTTGGCTGATCGCCGAAGCTGCGTGGCCTTCCAAACTTGTTCCCACTTGCTACGTTTGCGGTCCAACGCCGTTCGTAGAAAGCGTTGCGGGTTTCCTCAGTGCCGGCGGCAATGGCCCAGACAAGATCAAGACCGAGCGTTTCGGCCCCACAGGAGGACGGAAATGAGTGCACAAATGAACTATCTCGACGGCAACGCGGCTGCCGGGGAGTTGAGCAAGATATTCGCTATCGATGTTACGACCGCCGAGGGAAAGTGCGCTCACTGTGGCGCGATTCGACGGTTCGCAGAGGCCCATTTGTACATGCAATGCCCAGGCGTTGTAGCGCGCTGCTGCGTTTGCGAGCACATCCTGCTTCGGTTTGCAAATGTGCGACAGCAAGTGGTCCTTGACGCACGTGGCATGGCGTACCTAGTCATGAACGCCGGATGATTCTGGAGCTCTGGATAGGTACGCTAATGAGCGCTTGTCACCGGTTGCTGTATCGGCACACCAACGCGACTCGGCTGCCGACAAGCTCTTGAAAGACCGTTAGACGTGACGCTCGAAAGGAGAGATTTTCATGGCCAACACTGCCCCTAATACGCTCATAGATCGAGCTATTGAAGCATGCCTCCAATGCCTGCACTGGTGCTCAGCCTGCGTCGACGAGGCCCTCAATGATCCTTCCAGAATGGCGGGATCGATTCGTTTGTGCCACGAGTGCGCGCCGGTGTGCTCCGTTTGCGCGAGTTTGCTTTCGTCCAATTCGCAGTTTGCCCACGAGCTTTGCAGTGTTTGTGCGGATATTTGCGAAGCCTGCGCTGCAGAGTGCGGGCAGCACAAACATGTGGAGACAATGCGTAGATGTGCGGAAGCCTGCGCGCGTTGTGCCACTGTGTGCCGTGAGGTCGCTAAAGGCGGGCCCATTCGGAAGGCTGCATAGAACGCAAGTCCCAAAAAGCTTTGACCAGAGGAACGCGATCCAAAATCGTCCTCTTAAGCCTGACGTATTGAAAGCGATTGACAGCATACGGAATCACTGGCCGGAGTACTTGAAGGAAGCTGGCGAACGGCCCCTGCGGTGATGTGGCTGATACCGGACCCGCGTATCGAAAGGAGAATAGAACGAGGGCCAACAATAACGGCGTTCAGCTCGCGCCACGGAGCGTGGCGTCAATCCCGACCTGCCGTTCGAACAGATAGCATCGCGAGCAGAAGAGGCAAGAATGAGGATATCGGGCACGCATCGGTCGCGCTCCACGCTGGAACCGACAAACTGGCGACCGCCGAGTGACATTCCGGTCTAGCTCGGCCGGCCAGCGCGGTCGTCGCAGAACGCTTTTGAAAAATCGCTGCAGGTTAGGGAATCCAAGCAATGTCACATCTCATCCCATCAGGTGTTCGAGTCAGTGGGGCCCAGTTGATGGCGCCGCATGTGATCATCGTCGGTGGTGGCTTCGGGGGACTCTCTGCGGCTCGTGCCCTACGCCGTGCTGCGGTTCGCGTGACGCTGATTGATAAACGGAACTATCATCTTTTTCGCCCGATGTTGTACCAGGTTGCGACGGGATTGCTTTCGGACGATGAGATTTCCGGGCCACTGCGTTCAATCCTCAGTCATCAAGAAAATACCGACGTGTTGCTCGATGAAGTCGTGGGCATCAGCCCGAAGCAACGTTTCGTTCATCTGAAGCACAGAGACTTAGCATATGACTTCCTCATTCTGGCAACTGGTATCGAGTACAACTATTTTGGGCACGACGAATGGCGTCGGTTCGCACCAGGCCTCGAATCACTCGATGATGCCGATGTAATTCGCAGCAAAATCCTGCTTGCGTTCGAGCGGGCTGAAACAATAGCTTCGACACCCGAAGCGCGGCAAGAGTTCCCGACTGAAGAAGTTCACCGCCTGCTAACGTTTGCACTCGTGGGTGCCGGGACGGTCGGCGTTGAGATGGCCGGCACGCTCGCCGAAATGTCGCGCATGGCCTTGGCGCACGACTTTCGCCATATAGATCCCAGAACAGCTCGGATTCTTCTCTATGAAGCTGCACCTCGCGTTCTGCCCACATATCCCGAGGTCCTTTCCCTCAAAGCGCAACGGCACTTGGAGAGCTTAGGCGTCGAGGTTTTCACCAACGCTCGTGTCACAAGTGTGGATTCGGAGGGAATTGTCGTCGGGGGACAGAGAGTTTCGGCCGGCACTGTACTCTGGGGAGCTGGTGTGGTTGCATCTCCGGCGGGACGGTGGTTAGGTGCGGAAACCGACAAGTTCGGAAAGGTCATGGTGCAACCTGATTTGTCCGTACGAGATCATCCGGAAATTTTTGTAATTGGCGACACCGCTCATCTCGTTGCTCCGGTTCGAAATTTACTTGGGATCAGATCCCGATCGCCGATGCTGATGCCTGGAGTAGCTCAACCTGCTATACAAGAAGGTAAGTACGTTGCGGACGTCATTCGGCGCCGTGTGGAAGGGCGTCAACAACCGGAACCTTTCTGGTATTGGGATAAAGGTGATCTCGCGATCGTTGGCCGAACATACGCGGTCGCCGACTTGCGCTTCATCCGGTTTGCAGGTTTTGCAGGGTGGGTCCTCTGGGCAGGCGTGCATATTTACTTTCTCATCGGATTTGCCAATCGTCTCTTTGTGCTGCTGCAGTGGGGATTCGATTTCCTGACAAAACGTCGACGAGTGCGAGTCTTGACAGAGGAATCTGCATCGGCGGAGAACTTGATCGATCCAGCCGCGTGACACTTGGCTATTCGCCGCGTCCAGAGGGAGCAGTATGGAATGACTGCCGCAGACGAGTTAAGGCTATCGGAGCAAAAATATGCCGTATACCCTGTCGATTTCGCCGTTACTTGATGATGGTGGTTTCTACAGTGCGGCTTTGCCGTCGCTGACGGGAAGGATATTTTCTCCGCCGCCCCCCAGCGGCAGCACAGCCACGCCGTTGGATACAGCAACATCTTCCAATCTCACCTTGTCATTCACCTCGGCGGGGGTTCCACCGGCCGGAAGCTCGGCAATGATCCTCACTGAACCCGCTATTGGGGGAGATTTCCTGCGCTCTGGCCTCGTCAACGCGCTCCCACCCTCGCCAGCAGCCGCGACCGCGATTACTCTCCCGACCGCCGCAATGTCGAGCGCAGATATTGCGGCCGCGGCAACCGGATTCTCGGTCGCGGCCATAGCAATTCCAGCAGCAATTCGAATCGTGTGCGGTCTTCTTAGCGCAGGTACATTCATACCACTTACGGCGACTGTCGGACCGGCCACAGCAACTACTGGTACGGGATCTATCACGATTACAGTGCCTGGTTCATTGACTGTTCTCGTGCTCACAACTCGGATTGTGGCACACGACCGAGCGAAGGAATCCGACATAACGTTTTACGGGTTACAGGGAAGTCAAATCGACACGGAGCGGCTGGACCGCGGACCGCGAACCCCTGGTCTGAAACTCATTTGGTTGCAAAAGAGGAGATGCACGGTACCGTAGCGGAGCCCAGGTTGCCATAACCCGGCGATGGCTTGAAACGGAGAGCGTACGAAAAATATCTGTTTGTCGAACGCTTCGACCACGAAAATCGGAGTCACGGAATCAGCGACTTGCAGAAGGCAGCGGAGGAGGGTTTTTCGAATCTTGTGCTGAGGGCATTAGCGTAGAGCGCCTCCCGGCATACCAGTGTGCGTTAATGATGAAGGCAATTGCGGCGATCCATGTAGATGTTCGCCACCGTGAACATGTTTTTCGCAACACAACCCACGGTGAACCAGAGATGAAGAGGACTGTCGTTACTGCGCTCACCATTGAAAGCCTGCGTCGTACCATGCATCGAAATGGATACCTTCGCAAGGCCACACTGCCCAAGACGCCACGCGGAAAGCCTCCCACCCCGGAAGCCCCTTAGAGCGCACCGGAAGGGGGCGGTGATGCTGCCATCGTTAGCGGCATAGGCTGTGGCACATCTAGCGCGCGAAAGCGCCGTCTGACGGGCCATTCAGGGCTCTCCTATCAAGCGAATTTGTCAGTGTCGGAACGTACCCTCTGAACAACGCCGTTGCGAGAGGGGGCGCGGATACGCCCACTCCCGATTCCAATGCTCCGAACTGTTTCGGTGAATGCTTCACTACTCACTACTCACACGGTCGCGACGGCGTGGACCGCCACGAGTGGTATGCCCATGGTCGAGGTTTCGCAGCTGACGATCATGCCTGGCAGACGCCTGCTCTACGCACGGCGACGCACGACCGTAGCGCTTGGTGTCGGCCACATGACTGGTCGGGCCAAGTCCCGAATCGGAACTCCGCCTCTGAAGGAATCGGTAGAAGAATCCGCTTCGGAATATGGTCAATACAGGCTGGCGGAGTTCCACCTCACGCGCATTCGTTCATGGCGTCGTCATCATCGCTTCTTTTGAAAATCACATTGATGTCGGTGAACCTGCTGGCCTTGTCCTCGCCGAGCGATTCCCTTTCCAGCCTCGCGCCCACCTCGATCAGCCTGCAGATTGCGGCTGGCGTGAGATTCAGCGATAGTCCTTGATCAACTCGCTTCTGCAGCTCGGCGATCTCTTCCTCGGCGATGCCCTGCAACTCCATCGCGATCTCTATCTGTCGCCGTCTCATTTCCCGCCGCTCCTCGATCAGCTCGGCGCGCTGCAAGTCATCCAGGTGACGGTCGTACGCGCGGCAGCGATCGGCCCAATCCCATCGGATTGCCCAGCGAGCGACGTTCTGCTGGCTGCAGGACAACATTTGCGCAACTTTCTCCAACGTCCGCCGTCCGAGTTGATCCCTGAAAAGACAGAAGGCGTGAAAGGCCCGGGCGGTCTCCTGAGGCAAGCGATCCCACGGCTCTGCTTGGGGTTGTTCGGCTGGCAATCTGTTTGGCATGCGTATCCCTCCCGTCCCGTCTTCCATCTGGTTATCGGAGTTGCGCCTGATTTGTCTCCGGCGCCGCCTCGCCGACTCACTTAAAATTAGCAAAGCCGCAGCGGGAAGCAAACGTCGAAAATTGACCGAGTATCGCGGGAGTAACGCGCTGAGTTTCTTAGTGTCGGGCCCGGTTCGCAGGCTCGCCCGGCGAGTCCCGAATCGGGACTCGGACAAGGTGAGTCCTGCTTCTTCCTGGTTGCGTCATGCGGCGTGGCGAGCCGCGAATCTTTCATTCCTGGGGTTCTCGAGGTCGACCGAGGCGTTCATTGAAGAATCACCCACGGCAATCACCCACGATCTGTCTGTCTTACACATCCTTTCCAGTGTTTAGCAATCCCACAGCAACCGTTGAAGTTGTTGGAAACACTGGAAAGTTGAGTCTGAAAAGGCTGGCGTCGGCGGTTCAACTCCGTCCCTGGCCACCATTCTAATAGCCTTTGTTTGCAATCAGACAAATCGACTATGTAATTTTGTCTTGTTTTTGATTTGCCGCCATTGTATGCTCAGGCCGTGATTGAGGTCATCGTCTACAGGCGACACAGTGCAGAATGCCCTCACAAAACCTCTAAAGACCAGAAACGATCCTGCGATTGCAAGGTCTGGGTATCTTGGAACAAGAACGGCACGCAGGTTCA
>Ga0209378_1002702_pt1 | contig 12143 bp, 9 predicted proteins | sample GraSoiAngelo_156_FD_186170 | JGI IMG/M metagenome (GOLD analysis project Ga0209378, IMG submission 186170) | Grasslands soil microbial communities from the Angelo Coastal Reserve, California, USA - 14_1009_13_40cm (SPAdes) (version 2) | ecosystem: Environmental > Terrestrial > Soil > Grasslands ... | reverse complement strand
GGCTGTACGGGTGGAGCGGCCGCTCGTAGAGGTCGACGCGGTCGGCAAGCTCGACGATCTTCCCGAGGTACATGACCGCGACGCGGTCGCTGATGTGCCGCACGACGGATAGGTCGTGCGCGATGAAGAGGTACGTCAGCTTGAAGCGGTCTTGAAGCTCTTCGAGGAGATTGATGACCTGCGCCTGGATCGACACGTCGAGTGCGGAGATCGGCTCGTCGCAGACGATGAACTCTGGCTCTACCGCGAGCGCGCGCGCGATGCCGATGCGCTGGCGCTGCCCTCCGGAGAACTCGTGCGGGTAGCGGTTGGTGAAGTACGGGTTCAGACCCACGACCCGCAGCAGCTCCTGCACTCGGTCAGTCTTCTCGCGCCCCTTCGCGAGGGAGTGGACCTCAAGCGGCTCGCCGATGATGTTGCCGACGGTCATGCGGGGGTTCAGCGAGGCGTAGGGATCCTGGAAGATCATCTGCATACGCCGGCGCATCTTCCGCATCTGCTCGCCGCCGAGCTTGGTGAGCTCGATCCCGTCGAACTTCACTTCGCCGGCGGTCGGCTTGTAGAGCTGCAGGATCGCGCGGCCGGTGGTGGACTTCCCGCAGCCGGACTCGCCGACCAGGCCGAGCGTCTCACCCTTCTCGACGAAGAAGTCGATGCCATCGACGGCGCGCACCGCGCCGACCTGGCGCTGAAAGATGATCCCCTGCGTCAGAGGGAAGTGCATCTTGAGCGCCTTGACGTCGAGGAGGTTCCGTCCGCTCTCCGCGGTCGCGGTGCTGCGGACCCGGACGTAGTCGGGGGTCGCCGGGGGCGTCGTCACGGCCATCTCTGCACCTCTAATTCGGCTTCTGCGGGAGCGGCGGCGGGGTTTCCCCGTCCGTCTTCGGCGGCTCGGGCGGCAGCTGCGCGATCTCCTGCTTGATCTCTTCGAGCACTCGCGTATCCCCTACCTCGCGCCGCCAGTCCGTGTTCACGAGCCAGCCACCTTCCTGAGTACCCCAGCACCGCGCCTCGTGATCGGACTTCGCGTTCGGGATGTGCTTCAGCTCCGGCTCCTTCTCGCGGCAGACGTCCCGGCGGTACTGACAGCGCGGCTCGAAGCGGCACCCCGGGGGCGGCGCGATGAGATCCGGTGGAAGACCTTCGATGGGCAGCAGCTTTGCCTTGCGGTGCTCATCAAGCCGGGGGATCGAGCGCAGCAGGCCCCACGTGTACGGCATCTTCGGGTTGGCGAAGAGCTCACTGGTGTCCGCCTTCTCGACGATCTTCCCGCCGTACATGACGTGGATGCGCTGGGTCATGCCCGCCACCACCCCCAGGTCGTGGGTGATGAGGATGAACGCGGTGCGGAATTCGCGCGCGAGGTTCTTCAGCAGGTCGAGGATCTGCGCCTGGATCGTGACGTCCAGGGCGGTCGTCGGCTCGTCCGCGAGGATCAGCTTCGGGTTGCACGAGAGCGCCATCGCGATCATCACGCGCTGGCGCATGCCGCCAGAGAACTGATGCGGGTAGTCGTCGAGGCGCTTCTTCGCGCTCGGGATGCCGACGAGCTCCAAGAGCTCGATGGTCCGTTTGCGAGATTCGCTCTTGTCCATCTTGAGGTGCAGTTCGAGCGCCTCGGAGATCTGCCGGCTGATCGTGAGGACGGGGTTCAAGCTGGTCATGGGGTCCTGGAAGATCATCGCGATGTTGTTACCGCGGATACCGCGGACCTCATCGTCGTCCATCTTGAGGACGTCCTCACCGTCGAAGATGATCGAGCCCTTCACGATCTTCCCGGGCGGCTGCGGGATGAGCCGCATCAGCGACAGCGCGGTGACGGACTTGCCGCAGCCGGATTCGCCGACGATGCCGAGCGTCTCGCCCTGGTCGAGCTCGAACGACACCCCATCGACGGCGCGGACGACTCCGTCGCGGGTGAAGAACTGCGTGTGGAGATCCGTGACCGCTAGAAGCTGAGCCACCGCCCCCTCCCACAGAGTGCCGCGGAGTCTAACAACGCTGGCGACACTAGAGCTTCATGCGCGGGTCGAGGGCGTCGCGCAGCCCGTCGCCCACGAACGTGAACGCCAGCAGGACGATCGAGATGCAGAGGGCGGGAAGCAGGACCGGCCACGGCGTTGACGAGAACACCACAAATCCCTCGTTGATCATGGCGCCCCAGGTCGGCGTCGGCGGGCGGATCCCAACCCCCAGGAACGAGAGCGTCGCCTCGGTGAGCATCGCGCCCGGGATCGCGAACGCGACCGAAACGATCACCGGCGCGAGGACATTCGGGAAAAGATGCTTGAGCATGATGCGCGTCGGCGTGGCGCCGATGCAACGGGCGGCTTCGATGAACTCGCGATGCTTCAGCGAGAGCACCTGTCCGCGGACGAGTCGCGCCAGGCCAACCCAGCCCACGATCGCGATACCGACGAAGATGAGCAGCAGCCCGCCGAGTATGTCGCCGAAGGCCGTGCCGCGTAGCGTCGCCACGATGATGATCACGAAGAGCAGGTCAGGGAACGCGTAGATGATGTCGGTGAAGCGCATCAGGGAGTTGTCCACCCAACCGCCCAGGTAGCCCGCGAGCATCCCGACCGTCCCCCCGATCACGAAGACGATCGCGACCGGCACAAATCCCACAATCAGGCTGATCCGCGACCCGAACATGAGGCGACTCAAGATGTCTCGGCCTAGCTGATCGGAGCCCATGACGGGGTCGGTGTACTTGCTGCCAAAGGCCTGAGTCCAGATCGGCTCCATCAGCGCTTTTGGAGTGTTCTGGTCCGCCACCGGGTCGTATGGCGCGAGGCGAAAATGGAGGCCGATCGCATCGAGCCTGATTTCGGCGAAGATCGCCACGAACGCCACGAAGAGGATCACGATCATGCCCGCGATCGCCGCCTTGTTGCGCAGGAGGCGCGTGAGCGCGTCCTTCCAGAGCGAGCGCTGCTTGCGCGCGATGACGTTGAGTTCGGCCGCACGCTGCTGCTGCTGTCGGGTCGTGACCGCCGTCGCCACTAGCTCACCTTGATCCGCGGATCGAGGGCGCCGTAGACGATGTCCACGGTCAGGTTGGCGATCATGATGATGAACGCGTAGAGCAGTGTGGTCGACATGATCATCGGGTAGTCCCGCCCGTTGATGCTGAGGACGTAAAACCGCCCGATGCCCGGAACGTTGAACAGCGACTCGATGATGAACGAGCCGGTGATGAGTCCCGCGGTCGCCGGACCGATGATCGTCGCCACCGGGATCAAAGCGTTCTTGAGCGCGTGGCCAACGATGACCGACTGCTCGCGAAGGCCTTTGCTGCGCGCCGTTCGCACGTAGTCCTGGCGGATGGCCTCGAGCATGCTCGCGCGGGTGATCCGCGTCAGGAACGCTCCGGGGCCGAGCGCCAGCACGAACGTGGGCATGATCGAGTGCTGCCAGCTTCCCCATCCGACGAACGGCAGGAGGTGGAAGCTCACGCCGAAGATGTAAATCAGGAAGATGGCCGTGACGAAGCCGGGGATGGTGGTCCCGATCGTCGCGATGAGAAGGCTGAAGTAGTCGAGCGGCGTGTTCTGCTTGAGCGCGCTGATGATCCCCAGCGGGATCGAAAACGCGAGTGCCAGCAAGAGCGCCTGGATCCCGAGCTGTGCGGTGACGCCGATGCCCTGGCCGATGATCTCGGACACCGGCCGACCGCGCTGCACGAAGCTGTTGCCCAAGTCGCCACGCAGAAGGTTCCCGACGTAGATGACGAACTGCTCGGGGATCGGCTTGTCGACGCCGAAATACCGTTCGAGGCGCGCGATCGTCTCCTCGGGCAGCGGACGATTCGGGTTCTTGTCGAAGGGGCTGCCCGGTGCGAGATGCGCGAGGCTGAAGGTGATCAGGGCGACGAAGAACATCGTCGGGATGATCAATAGGAGTCGGCGAATGACGTATCTGAGCACCGAGCCGAGTGTATAACGCGCCGCTTTTCGAATGCCTCACATGAAACAAAAGGGGCCGGCTTCCGCCGGCCCCTTTTTTAGGTCGTCGCGGACCCCGAAGAGAGCTAGCTCTTCTTGGTCACGTAGACGTCAGTCCAGTGCTGACCTTCGAACCCGAGTGCCGTGATCGAGTAGTCCTTGACCCACGGCTTCTGCAGGATCTTGGTCGCGTCGTAGTAGATGAAGGCGGCCGCGGCGTCCGACGAGAGGAGCCGTGAAGCTTGCTGGTACATGTCGTCGCGCTTCTTCGGATCGGGCTCCTTGTCCGCCGCGAAGACGAGATCGTCGAACTGCTTGCTGGTGTAGCCAACGCGGCCTGACGAGGCCTTCGACGAGAAGACCGTCGTCAGCCAGTCCTGCTGGTCGTAGTAGTCGGCGCACCAGCCGAGCAGGAACAGGACCGGGAGGGTCTCAGGCTTCTTGACCAGCTGCGTGAACGTCGTGGAGTCGACCGGGTCGAGCGTGGCGTTCACGCCCAGGTTCGTCTTCCATTGGTTCTGGAACCACTCGAGCCTCGTCTTGTTCCTCGCGCTGGAGGAGTACGTGAGCTTGAGGTTCGCCAGTGCGGCTGTCGCGGCTGGGCTCGCCTGGGCGAGCGCCGCCTTCGCCGCCGCCACGTCGAACTTCTGGAAGGTGTCGCCCGAGTCGTAACCGGGGATACCGGGCGAGATGAACGAGGTCGCCGGCTTGCCGATCTTCTGCACGTCGTTGATGTACGCGTCGCGGTCAAATGACTTCGCGAAGGCGACGCGAACGTTCTTGTCCGTGAAGGGATCCTTCTTGTTGTTAAAGCCTACGTAGAAGGTGCACGAGCCGGGTCCGTCCACGACCTGCTTCTTCAGATCGGCGTCGCCGTCGATCGTGCGGAGGTCCTCCGCGGCGACCGGGTAGATGTCAAGCTCATTGTTCCGATAGGCCGCGAACGCGACAGCGCCCTCATTGATCATGACCGAGGTCCACTTCGCGAGCTTGGCCGGGTTGCGGTAGTTCGGATTGCGCGTGTAGACGATCTTCTCTTGGTGCTTCCACTCGCTCATGATGAACGGGCCGTTGCCGATGTAGGTCGCTGGCTCCGTCCACTTGTCGCCACCCTTGGTGACCTGATCCTCACGCGTGGGAACACCCACCCAGAGACCGGCGATCGCGTTGAAGTAGGGCGCCGGGTCGGTCAGCTTGAAGCTGATGTCATTTCCGCTGATGGTGATGCTGTCGAGGAAGGTCTTCTTCGCGGCAGCGAGCTTGGCCGGATCGTCCTTCTTCGGATCCATCGAGTTCCAGGCTTCGCAACCGGCCACGATGTAACCTGTGAACGCGTACTCACCCGCCGTCGCGGGATCGCAGAGCCGCTGCCAACCGTACTTGAAGTCATTGGCGCTGAGCGCCTTGCCGTCCGAGTATTTCAAGCCGTCGCGCAGGGTGTAGGTGTAGCTCTTCCCGTCGGAGCTGACCTTCGGCATGTCCTTCGCCGCGGCGGGGATGGGCTTCCCGGTCTTGAGGTCGAACGTCATGAGCGCCTCGTAGACCTTCATCGTCACGCCGATCTCCTGGACGAACGACTCCACCTGGGGGTCGATCGTCGCCGGCTCCGTACCCATGTTGGTCACGAGCTCGCCGTTGGGGTCCGCCGCGCCGGCTCCGCCACCGGTGCTCGGTCCGCCGCCCTGCTGCGTGCAGGCGCTGACGACGAGTCCCACCAGCGTCAGGAGCGACAGGAGCGGCCAGATGCGACTGCGGGTTTGGGTCAAGATCCGCCTCCCTCTCCTTTGTAATTTGAGACGTGTACGCGCGGATTCTGGGCCATCCTCAATACCTCCGCCAACGGCCGTGGGTTCAGCGTGCCGCGAAGGCCCACGCGTAAGCGTTCCACGAAAGTGCCGCTCCCGACGGCGTGGGCTCGACGGCGGCAAGCGCGGAAGGTGCAACGTCGACGCGCAGCTCCTGATAGAGCGGTAGCGCCGGAAGTGCCGCGGACCATACGCGTTCCATCTCCGCGTAGATGGCTCGCTTGTCGTTACGTTCTGGGAGACCGCTGGCGAGTTGTCCCAGGACGTCGAACCACGGATCGACGAGGCCGCTCCACCGCGCGGAGGCGAGCTGCGGGTCGGAAGCGTCCTCGGGAGTGACGGCCAGATCGAAGTGCCCCCCGTTGACATCGGCCATCACATCCGCGGCGGGGCGCTCGCGAACCTCCGCCGCGATCCCGATCGCCGCGAGATCGCCGGCGACCCGCCGGGCGACCTCGACGCGCGCGGTCGATCCGGCAGCCACCTGCAGCGTGACGGTCATGCGCTCGTCCGCACGCTCGAGGATCCCGAACTGGCCTTTGACAAAGCCAGCGTCAACCAACACGGAGCGCGCCCTATCGCGATCCGGAGCCGTGCCCGCCACGGCCTCCTCGGAGGCCGCCCAATGGGGCGGAAGGAGAAAGGTCTTGGGTACACGCGCCCGTCCGACGAAAACGTCATCGACGATCGACTGGCGGTCGACGGCGAGCTCGATGGCTTTTCGCACGACAGGGTCGCCGAACCGCTTGGGGTCGGGACCGAACCGTAGGACGGTCATGGCCTCGGTCGGGACGTAATGCGCCAGGAGACGTGTGCCGTCGGCGAAACGGTCGAGCGTCTTCGCGAGGTCGGCCTCGAGCACCGGCCAAGGAGCGACGTCGATGTCTCCTTTGAGAAGCGCCTGGAGCGCCGCGGCCCGTGTGGAAAAGAAATGAATCTCGAGCCGCCCGAGCTTCGGCGGCCCGAGGACGTAGTCCTTGAAAGCGGAGAGCGTGATGCTGCCCGGAAGCCAAGCCGCGATGGCAAACGGTCCCGCGTGTACCGGCTCTCGGGCGTATGCGGCTCGCTGCGCCGCGGTCGCCTGCGCGAGTCTGTGACTCGGCAGCACCCGCGGCGCGAGCGCGTAGTCGTCCCACCGTTCGCCATTCCGGTAGAGGACGCGAAAGTCGCGGGCCGAGAGGACCTCCACGCTCGCGATGCGGTCCGCCATCCAGCGAACGATCGTTCCGGCCGGGGCGAGCTCGTCCTGCTCCCAGGCGAACCGCACGTCGGACGCCGTTATCGGTTGTCCGTCCTGCCACCGCGCCTCGCGCAGCCGGAAGGTCGCAACGAGGCGTCCGTCCGAAGCCGCAGCGTCGTCGGTCACCACGCGCAGTCCCCCGTTCTCGATGGTCGGCACAGACTCGGCGAGTCGAGGCACGAGTTCGTCGTGCTCGTCGCGGCGGACGAGCGTTTCGGTGACCGCGGCTGCGACGAAGCGCGCCGATGGATCGTCCTCGAAGACCGTGCGTGGCTCGCCGACGAGCCCGACCACGACATCGCGGCGCGCAGGCGGTGTGGTCGCACACGCGCCGGCGAGCGCGGCCAGGATCAGCGCCAGGGAGACCGCGGAGCGAAAGGTCAGTTCAGCGCGGCGACGCGGTCGGCGCTCGGACGGGCTCGACGAGGTCGAAGTCGTAGCGGCCGCCGACGGGGAAGCGCACCGGGTCGCTGACGACCTTCGGGCTTTCGGGCTGATTGAGGCGAAGCCAGCGGAAGTAATTGATCTCATCTGTGGGTGGCTGCTTGAGGAAGTATTCCTGGATGACCGACCGCGCGTGCTGCGGGACGACCGCCTGAGGGTATTCGACGGACCCGCCGATCACGAAGAGGGTCACCCCGACCATGACCGAGACCTCGGCGAGCCGTCCGAAGAACCGGGGCACACGGACGAAGGTCGAGCGCTCGACACGGCTCGAGTTGAGCGCAAGCCGGACCCGACCCGGCGCGAGCATCGCGCGCCGTTCGCGCAGCGGACCGAACGCACTGCGGAGCGCCGCGTCGACCGAGTGGGCGTCTCGAAGGGCCGCGGCACATTCCGGGCAGGACGCGGCGTGCGCCTCGATATCGAACCTGTCTCGGATCGACAGGTCCTCCGCCCTGGCGGTGTACGGAAGCTGCGACAGGCCGCAGCCGCGGGCAAAGAGCTTCATTCGTCCTCGAGGGGCACCGGCGCGGTGATCGGTCTTGGTGCCCTAAGTCCAGTAGCCAGGAGTGGCCGGCTCGGTTCGATGCCCAGCTCGGGATGTGCCGCAAGATGCGTTCGCAAACGCCGGAGCGCGTAATGGAGCCTCGATTTCACGGTCCCGATCGGGCAGTCGACGACTTGTGCGATCTCCGTCAGGTTGAGACCGTTCAAGTAGTGCAACACGACCACCAACCGGTGCTTGGGGCCGAGCTCGTCGACGGCGCCAAGCACGAGCCTCCGCAGCTCGGCCTGCTCAGCTACGTTCGACGGCGAGCCTTCCTCGTCGGCGAGGGCTTCGTCGACCGCGTCGTCCAGAGAGGAGAGCACCACGTTCTTCCGGGGGCGGCGGTTATAGGAGAGATTGACCGCGACGCGGTACAGCCACGGACGTAGCGAATCGTCGGGCTCGAGGCGCGCAAGGGCCCGATGTGCGCGCGCGAACGTGTCGATGACGATCTCGTCCGCGGCCGAGGGGTCTCTGGTGATCGCGAGACCGAGCCGGAAAATGCCGTCGCGATACCGGTAGAAGAGCGCGTCAAACGCCTCGGTGACGCCGTCCCGCGCGGCGTACACCAGATCCCGGTCGGTGCGGCCATCGCCGCCGGCCTGCGGCCGCCCGCGGGGAGGTAACGGCGGGTGATGCGGAGTCTCCGATCTCCGCCCAGCTCTCCGCGTTCGACGACGCGGCCCTTCATCGGAGCGTGAATGAACTCGCGTGCGCTCGTCGCGAGCGCCACATGAGTGACCGACTCCTCGCCGAAGAACATGAGGTCACCCGCTCGAGCCGTATCCACCTTCCGGCCAAGCATGGCCTGTTGGTCCGCGTCCCGCGGCAGGGCCACCCCGTTCAAACGGTACACCTGCTGGACGAATCCCGAACAGTCGATCCCCAGCGCGGTCGTACCACCCCATAAGTAAGGAACGCCGATGAACGCTTCCGCCGTTTTCAGGTAGTCGTCGGCCGTCGGGAAGCGGTGCGGGATCTCGTCGTCCACGGCGGTGTCCGCGACGGCGAGGTACCCGACGCGCGAGGCCGCCGCTGAACGACCACGGAGCGGGACCTCCGCCCACTCCGGAGGCCGGTACGGCTCTCCTTCGCGCGCTGCGCGCCAGGACTGAGGCGGCTGGGTCCCGGCAGGCACCCGCTCGATGACCGCCGAGGAACGCGTCTCGCGCTCGTAGATGTTGGCAAGGAGGACCGCAACCGTTCCTCGGCCGCCCGGCCCCGGCAGCTCGAAGATCCCCTCTGCGCGGATCCAGCCGAAGTACTGGTCCGGCCCCTGCACGTACCGCCAATCGGCTCGCTCGCCGAGCACCGTAAGCACTTCGGTGAGATGCGCCTGATCCACAAGCTCCGAATCTTCATCTGGTTCGGCGCGAAGATCCGCGACGCCTACCGTGACGAGCGCCCGTGGCGGGGCGACCATCGCGACCCGCGTGGAAGTGCGAACTAGGTCGGTCGCTGCCACCTGAGCCTCGGATACCTCGCAGCGCTCACCTCGTCGAGGCGCGCGAGCGGCGCATGCAGCGGCGCGGCCTTCACCGATGCCGGATCGGTCTTCGCGCGTTCGGCGACGCGGACCATCGCGGCCGCGAATGCGTCGAGGGTCTCTCGCGGCTCGGTCTCGGTCGGCTCAATCATCAGCGCCTCGGGCACGACGAGCGGGAAGTACACCGTCGGTGGGTGGAAGCCCTCATCGATGAGCGCTTTCGCGACGTCAAGTGCGGACGCGCCCTGCTTTCTCTGCCGCGAGGCGGAGAGAACGAACTCGTGCATGCACGGGCGGTCGAACGCGACATCGTACGAATCGCGAAGCTGCGCGAGCAGGTAGTTCGCCGCGAGGATCGCGTCGTTCGACGCTTCCGCGAGGCCCTCTTCGCCCAGAGTCCGAATATAGGTGTAGGCGCGCACGAGCACCCCAAAGTTCCCGAAGAAGGAACGGACCCTTCCGATGCTGTCGGGAGGCGTCGGCCCGCGCCGGTAGCTGCCATCGGTATCTCTCGTGGTCCGCGGATGCGGAAGGAAGGGTTCGAGCTTCGCCTTGACGCAGAGCGGGCCCGCCCCGGGTCCGCCCGCGCCGTGCGGTGTCGAGAAGGTCTTGTGCACGTTGATGTGGATGCAGTCGAATCCGAGATCGCCCGGACGCGCGACGCCGAGGAGCGCGTTCATATTCGCGCCGTCGCCGTATACAAGGCCCCCGGCGTTGTGCACCGCGTCGCAGACCTCGCGCAGACGCTCCTCGAAGAGGCCGAGCGTGTTTGGGTTCGTGAGCATGAGCCCGACGACGTCATCGCCGAGGGCGGCCTTGAGCGAGGCCAGGTCGATGTTCCCGCGCGAGTCGCTCTTCACGGTCGTGACCGTGTAGCCGCACATCGCGGCCGAAGCGGGGTTCGTCCCGTGCGCGGTATCGGGAACGATCACGCGGCGCCGCCTGGCGGCATCGCCGCGCTTCGAGTGATAGGCCTTGAACACCAGAAGAGCGGTGAACTCGGCGTGCGCCCCGGCCGCGGGCTGGAGCGTCGCGGCGTCCATTCCGGTGAGCTTTGCGAGGAGCTCCTGCAGCTCGAACATCAGCCGGAGCGCGCCCTGAATCGTGTCGTCGTCCTGGCGGGGGTGGATCTCCGCGAAGCCGGCCAGCGCCGCGATCCGGTCGTTGACCTTCGGGTTGTACTTCATCGTGCATGACCCGAGCGGGTACATGCCGGTGTCCACTGCGTAGTTGAGCTGCGCAAGGTGCGTGAAGTGACGCACCACCTGCGGCTCGGTGATCTCGGGCAGATCGAGGGACGCACGCCGACGGAACTCATTCGGGATCAGGGCGTCGGCGTCTTCGCTTCCGCGAACGTGCCGTCCCGCACGCCCCGCTTCGTGGATCTCGCTGAGCAGCGGCTCGAGCGCCGGCAGGGCGGTCTTAACGCCGGAGTCGGGAACGACCTGCGTGCGGATCGGGGTCATCGGGCCGCCACCGTTTCACGCGTGCCCGCCGTGATCCGCTCCACCGCCGAGACCAGGGCGTCGGCGTCGCTGTCGCTCGTCATCTCGGTGCACTGGATCACGATCCCGTCCCGCTCCTCGTGGTGAAGGCCATCGTCGACGAGGACGTTCTCTTTCGCGAGCGCGTGCTTCAGATCGCGGCCCGGGACCGGCGTCCGGAGCTGGAACCGATCGAAGAACGGTCCATCGAGAGCGACGGCGCACCCCGGGACGCTGGAGAGTCTCGCGGCCAGGGCGTGAGCCTTCGCGACGCCGGTACGTGCGGCGGCGCGGAGCCCCGTCGGGCCCATGAGCGCGAGGTAGGCTGCCGCGGTGATGGCAGCGAGCGCCTCGTTCGTGCAGATGTTGCTCGTCGCCTTCTCACGGCGGATGTGCTGCTCGCGCGTTTGGAGCGTGTTCACGAAGCCGCGAGTACCGCGCGCGTCCTTTGTCTCGCCGACGATCCGGCCGGGCATCTGACGAACCAGCGCCTCGCGCGCAGCGAAGATCCCGAGATGCGGGCCGCCGAGCGACATGGGAATGCCGAGCGGCTGTCCCTCTCCGACCGCGATGTCGGCGCCGAGCCCGCCGGGCGGCTCGAGCAACGCGCTCGCGTGGGGCTCCGTTACCTGGACGCACAGGCCGCCCGCGGCGTGGGCTGCCTCCGCGATGGGCCGGACGTCCACGAGTGCACCGAACGAGTCGGGATGCTGGACGATGAGACAGGCGGCGCCCTCAGCGTTCGCTACGAGGTCTCGCGTCGGCACCTCGCGGACCTCGAGGCCCGGCCCCTGCGCGTATGTGCGCAGCGTGTCGCGGAACTGATAGAAGACCTCGCGCGCCACGACGACCTTCTTGCGGCCGGTCGTGCGAACAGCCATGAACGCCGCCTCCGCCACGGCTGTCGACCCGTCGTACATCGACGAGTTCACGACGTCCATGGCGAGGAGCTCGCTCAAGAGTGATTGGTATTCGAAGACCGCCTGGAGCGTGCCCTGGCTCACCTCGGGTTGATATGGCGTGTACGCCGTGAGGAACTCGCCGCGCAGCGCAAGCACCGGCACGGCTGCAGGAATGTATCGGCGCTGGACGGGACCGCCAATGAAGAAAGGACCTGCACCCGCCGACCGGTTCTTCGCGGCGAGCGCCTCGAGATGCGTTTGCACCTCGATCTCGGACATACCGGCAGG
>Ga0209378_1002700_pt1 | contig 12147 bp, 16 predicted proteins | sample GraSoiAngelo_156_FD_186170 | JGI IMG/M metagenome (GOLD analysis project Ga0209378, IMG submission 186170) | Grasslands soil microbial communities from the Angelo Coastal Reserve, California, USA - 14_1009_13_40cm (SPAdes) (version 2) | ecosystem: Environmental > Terrestrial > Soil > Grasslands ... | reverse complement strand
GAAGAGTCCGAAGATGACCCTCAGACCCACCCTCCAGTTCCTGCGAATTAGACCCGCGTCTTCTAGAAGAAGAGATTCCGACGAACGGTCAACCCTCGACATCATCTTACCCCCTAGCATTATTCTGCCGTGATAGATTATTCTGTTCTGCGCATCATACGTACCCAATGGCTGTATAGACTCTCCGCGGCCTCGAACCAGTGTCCTGGTTCTCGCCCATGCACCGGGCGATCTGAGAAATGCAGGCGCGGGGTGGCAATTTCGCGCCTTTCCGGCCGCATCTGAACTCTTCTTCATGGACAAATGAACAACCGTCGTTGGGTTGTGAATCGTAAGCTAGCCGGTCAGCTGTTAGCTCGGAAGAATTACTGGTGTGACACGAAGGTCTTGGGCGTTGGATTCCAAACCAGAGCAAGAGCTCCGCCAACAATCCCTAAAACCAATCCTACCATGAATCCTCCCATCCCACCCAAGATACCGAGGATTGAGAAAGCGATGATGAATGCCCCCCAAAGATCCTTCTCGAACGGACGACTGTAGAGCATCACAGCCCCGAGAATTACGAGAGCACCGGCCGCTAAACCGATGATTGAGAAGATTGGATAAATGCCCATAATTCCCCCGATCATTATTCCCATACCCATCTGACCGTTCATACCTCCCATCATCCCACTCATTGAGCTGCTCATCGAGCCGACGATCGTTGGCGATCAGAAAGTGAATATGGAGGTTACTATCGCTCCAAGGAGGATGAAGACCCCACCTACAAGGCTCAGAACGAAAGGAGCCACAGCTCTAGTCTCTGCGCTCACTGCCCCACGTCCGATATGAATCATGGCCACCGATGTAAATAAGACTCTTGCCACACTCGACGGGCCAGTCGATCGCTTGGCACCGCCTGTTTCGATGGCAGACCGGGACGGGACGACACAGAAACAGTTTCTACTTAGTCCCAGGCAATTCTCACGGGCTTGGCGTCATTAATATCTAACTAGCGGGTTGGGAGAAATGAGCGCGAGATCGCTTCTTCTAATTGCCTATGCCGAAAGCGTCATCGCGATCTGCTGGCCGTCCTTAAGAACTACGTCACTTGTAGGCGATGTTTGCTGGACTCCGTCCACCGTAAGAGAAGTTACCGGATGCCCATCAATGGCGCTCCCGTCACTTGGTTGACCCCAGATCGCGAGAAACTCGTGGAGGGTAAAGTCTCGATGGGATGTGTTGACCTCAACATGGATTTTTCCTGTCGTGTCATGGGTATGTAGAGGCGCCATCCCTATTCCGTACTGGTCCAAGGAGTGATCCTTCCACAAACTCGCAACTATCCCTATATCCGCGGGTACCGTGTAGGGGCTTCCGTTTAGGGTAATGGACAGGATGGGATGCCAGTGAACCCCTCTGTCATAGCTCGCGGCCGCGAAAGCTACACCAATCACTGCCAGCGCAACAAGGGACAGCACCAGCAAGTTCCTACGACGATGACTTTTTCGGAAGACGGACCTCTGTCCAGAGTAAGTTACTGTCTTGGATTCAGCGTTGACTGATCCAGACCGCTTGGGATGAACTCTGTCATAATGGCCCCTCAGATTCTCCTTCTTGACAGAGGTCCCGCAGATGGAACACTTCTCGGTCACCAATGCTACCCCTCGACTGGGTCGAGCCCCCGAAAAACCTATCGGCATCGATGCAACTCTTGCGGCGTCGACTTGGTGGTTCAGTGGGGCTACATATGTTCATCCGGCCGGGTCCGCCGCAGCAGTCTTTCGAGGTTGATGACGGTGACAACATTGTCGTTATTTCACCCTACAGCATTATCAGTGTCTTCGCAAGTGACTCAGCTCGTTACAGATCGTTACAGATTGTTCAGAGGTGAAGGCGGCGAGAAAGGTCAGATGGGATAGTTCTAGCTATCAAGCCCATCTCAATTCATTCTCATAGGGCCGGTACCAGTACCACAGCACGCTTCGAGGTCAACGACATGCGCGACCTGTTGTGCGGTGTATCCGTATCTGACAATCAAAATCCTGCCAAGTCCCTCGTGCTGATACCAGCTCCAACACTGGCAACAACACCAATTCTCCTTTGACAAGGTTGCAGCATTTGCGAAGACGGACTGCTGGTCAGGAGAGAGATTCAGTTTTTGCCCAGCAATGTCAGCCTTTGCCACCGGAGATGGGATGTTATATGGGTCTTTGGCAATCACCGAAGATAAGGAAGTGTAGTTCGAAAGTTCGGAAATTTGATTCTGGTAGTCCGTTGCGACCATAGGGTTGCAGCAGGCTCCCTGAATGTAAGTATCGTCTGCCAAGCTGTTCATCCGATTCGTGTAACCCATTTCGTCTCCCATGTTCGCACCCCACAAACAACGACTCACTTGTTGGTTCAAATAATTGAACTGTTCAATAGACCCAGGTGAGGCCGGACCTGGATTTGTTCCTGGCATACTCATGTTCTGCGCCGAAAAAACGGCAAAGGCAGTCACGATAACTGCCAGCAGCACCAAGGATAGAAGCGCAATGTTTCTCTTTCGATGGCTATGAAAGACAGAACCAGTCTTGATAATGGTAGGAGCCCTAGTCGAGGAAGCAGGACGACTGGGATGAACCCGAGAAAGGTGTCCCTTCAGATTGTCTTTCTTGACGGAAATCCCGCAGACCGGGCACTTCTCGGTCTCCAATTCTATCCTCTACTCGGGTTCGAGCTCACGGAAAAACTTTCCATCATTGATACTTGAAAAGGAGCGAATGACATGAACTATCCTACGTACTTTGCTTTGCCCGGCTGGGCCGCCTGAGATTCTTTGTCACCGCCCTTCTTCAGCGCTTCGTCGATCTCCTTGGCTTGATCTTCCAGCTCTTTCATCTCTATCTGTAATCCGAGTTTACGTATCAGGACTCGTAGGATTATCATTGCCGCTCTCGGGTCTACCATGAAGCCGGATGTTTCGCCGGAGAGGAATAGTCCTTTGAGGTTTCGGACTTTGGCGAGGCCGGGGATTAGGCCGTTCATCCAGGTTACTGCGCCGCTGTCTATGATCTGAACGTCTAGAGCTTTGAGTTCCTGGACTAGATCGGACTCACTGGCTGCTCCGTAGACCTTGGGGTTGTCTGAGATTCTTCCAGTGATGAAAGCGCCGACAGTGATGAGAGTGCCGACCCCGAGCCGTTCCGCAAGGTCCACGACGGCCTCTGAGAGTCGGAAGGCTCCTTCGGGAAGGATGGGCTGAGCGTCTCCGGTGTAGAGAACGAGATCGTGGCTGGATTCATCGCTGTTGACCCAGTAGTAGAATTCATGCTTCATCAACTCGGGCGTCCCGTCAGGCTTCAAAAGGACACGGGGCGGAAGATAGTCAGAGTGGAGGTAGCCTAGTGGAGCGGCTTTGAGGGTCTTGACAAGATGATCGAGAACAATCTTCGCAACTCGTCCACTGTCAGGCAGTCCAGCGATGAGGATTGGACTGTGGAGCTTAGGAGCCTCGTTGAGGTGTAGTTCTATTGGGTCTCGCATGGCAGACGCGGTCGAACGGGACGCTCTATCCTCGAAACGAGGAAGTGAGCACGGATTGATAGGTATTCCTTCCGATGTTTTTACTCTCTTGAGAGGAAAAACTCTGTACTTTTTTTCGGAATCTTTATATCAACTGCCGCCGTTGGAACAACTCCCTTCCAATTAGGTGACTCTTTGGCAAAATTCATGCTCTCCCTCCGCGACGAGAACTTCAAACTCCTAACAAACGAAGCCGAGGACCGCGGCATAACGGTCCAAGAATTGATCAGGGCCGTTATCATACCCGACTGGGTCAAACTCAACCCCACAACGAAACAGAACGGCAACGGAAACGCCCAGAAGATCCGCCCATTCCAGCAAATCAGCACCCGCGAGCCCATAATCCAGGCCATGGGCAGACTGCGAGACTGACAGCTAGACCGATTTAGACAAACCCTCAACCCTTCCTATTTTTCAAGTTCGCACCAGAATACCATGCGCTTCTACTGGATCCCACCAAGCGTTTCTTAGAAAGCCAAAACGATCTTGTTGTTCCAACAACCGAGACCTAGCCGCACACTAGTACTTCCAGAAAGGAATCTGCGGCAGCCAGGTGAATCTCTTCTATGCCAACCGTACCGAGTAGCGTAATTGGACCGCGCAAGAAATCGTTCATCGGAACTCCGAAAGCCCCATACTCGGCTAATGTTGCGTGACCGATGCAGAGAATTGGCGCAGTCTAACCGATAGTGTCCCAGAAGTTACCCACTATACTGATAGTACATTTTATATACATCACAGGCAAAATCGCAAACTTCAATGTACGACCGCATAATGGCCATGCCCCGCGTCTCCTCCGCCATGCGCGGAAGAAGGATTCACTCCCAGGGTCTGAGGTCTAGTCGGATTGCAGAAATCTCGGTGATTCTGTTACTCACAATAGGTCTTGCGTTTGCCCAAGTTTCGCCTATTCATACCGTAGCTGCAACAAAGCCTCAACCGCCACCTTCGTCAACCTCCGCGACATGGGCCAAGGCCTACAACGTCCCATACAGTTACTCGGTGGGCGAAAGCGTTGCTCAGACGTCCAATGGTGGTTATGTCGTGGGAGCCTCGTGTACCGCAGCTGCGGTAACCACTCCCAACTGCAACACGCTCTCAGAGCCAACTACAATGGTCATGAGGGTAGACTCTAGCAGAAATATTCAATCGCAGACCCAGTACAACTACTTGAAATATCTATACTCTACACCATTGGATCTCATCCGACCAACCTCCGACGGCGGCGCCATCTTCGCGGGCAACGCTCAATTCGGTTGTCCCGCAACCGGACAGACCAGCTGTGCTTTAATCGTCAAACTAGATTCTAACGCGAACGTTCAATGGTCAAACGACCTACAATACTCCACCACCTGCTCCGCCGGCCCGGCCACATCGCCTTTTGACCTCGAGCAGACCAGCGACGGAGGATTCGTCGTAGCAGGCTATGCCTACGCCCCCGCGTGCACCTACAGCCCGTTCGTCGCGAAACTCAGCTCAACGGGGCAGATACAATGGCAGCATCTCTTCGCAGACCAGAACACTCCTTACTCCACAACCTACGCTGTGCGTCAGACACCTGACGGCGGCTATGTGGTCGCCGGCGGGATAGACTACTACAATTCATCTTCTACTATTACCTCTAAGATACTCGTCTTCAAACTCGACACGAGCGGAGCCCTAGTATGGCAACACAACTACCTCGTCGGAACAGACAGCTACCCAGAATCCCTAGCGCTGACTTCTGATGGCGGCGGCTTCATCGTCGGCGGGTCAGTAGCCATCGAGACCGCAACAGGATACACCAGCAGTGTCCTACTTCTGAGGCTCGACTCTACAGGCAACCCGCAATTTGCCAAGACCTATGCGCCGTCCGGTAGCATCAGCGACCTAGCAATCACGGGCGCACAACAGACGAGCGATGGAGGATACGCGTTCTCGGGATACTACTTCCAGAACACTGTCTACGACGAGCGGGCGTGGCTGGTCAAGACAGACTCCGTGGGCAAGGTTCAATGGGACAAGACCTACGGCGCGGACGTACAGTATTCTTACAGAAAATTCTACTCGTTCCAGCAGACCAGCGATGGAGGATTCATCGCAGCTGGCTCAACCAACCAGTTCAACGGCGGAGACAACTCACTATGGCTTGTAAAGACAGACCCGAACGGCAACATCTCAGGCTGCAACGATGTTCAGACATGGTCGGACGTTAGCGGTTCGGTCTCGGTAACCGTCTCGATCTCAGATCTGAAAGCGACCCCTGACAGTTTCACCTATGTGGCTGACACCATCTCCTCGCTCCCGGGTCCCATCAAGGCAACAAAGGAATGCTAGCAGACTAGAGCAGAGTAGTCATTACACTTTTCTCTGCGCATCAGCCGACGCGCAGTTTTCGGCCCTGTCGTATGAGGAAGACGGCGTAGAGAGTCCATAGAACCGCAGCTATGATCCCGACACCTGTAAGATCGAGCGTGAAAAGGATGAGGGCTGGCTCCGCAGTCGCGAGGAGCAGGCTCACAACGAAAAGCAGGTCACCTCTCCGGACCAATTGCATCTTTGTCTCGATACTCGCCTTCGCCATCGCAACAATTTCGAAGTAGTGGACACCGGCGATGCCGAAGAGGAAGATCGCCAGCAAGCTCGATGTCAGCGTTGCCTGAAAGAGAACACCATTCAACTGGTTGGAAGCGTAACGCGGATAGAGGAAGATCAGCACGAAAGTGAATATCGCAAGGTTCGAGCCAATTAGAGTCACGCTGCGGTTCAGATTCGACGTAACGTAGTCAAGATCTATTCCGGCATCATCCATGACTGAGGACGAAACCTATCTCTCCCTCTCGTGCTTTCTTACGCGATGGCCGTGGACTATTTAGGCCATCGACAAGGCGTCGGATTCGAGAGGACACATGGTTGTCATTAATTTGCGTCAATCGTACTGTTTCCTGTAAGCTCCGTCGGATCCTTCTTTCGAGAGAGTCCCTGAGTTCAGGAGCGCTGACTATGCCGCGTTTCATGTGAAAGCGTGAAATAGTCAGCCGGCAACTAGAACCAGAGAGACAAAATGCCTGTTGGAAAGATAATTGAGCTGGTGGGAACGTCTAGTAGAGGATTCGAAGATGCCATCAATGAGGCTGTTAGGAGGTCGTCGAAGACAGTCAAGAACATTCGCGGAGTAGACGTAGTGGCGCAAAAAAGCGATTGTAAAAGACGGCAAGGTCGTCGAATATAGGGTCAACCTTAAACTCTCATTCGGAGTAGAATAGAACCAACCAACCCCCTCCACTCGCTTGCTAGTTCCTTCCCAGATCTCGTTCCCATTGAAAGCGAGACTAGGTTCCGATTCTAAAAGCTGTTGATCATTCGGAGCATCCCTACCCCGAAACGGTTTGTCGAGGGCTTTCCGCTTTCCTCCGAAGACCCGATTTGCTGAGGAATGGAAGTATCTATATGAATACCATTATCGTAAATGTGAATAGTATGAAAAAATTTACCTGTAAAGAAATGGGTGGACCCTGCGAAGAGGTTCATGAGGGACCGACAGCGATAGACATAGCAAAGCAAAATTTTGCTCATGTAATGGCTACCACTGACAAAGCGCATGAGCCAATGAGAGAGCAGATGACAAAACCAGGCAAGGGGCCAAGCAAAGAAGAGTGGTGGGCGTGGTTCAACAGAGAATGGAACAAGAAAAAGGACGAAGTCTGATTACTGTCTCACAGAAAAAATGAGGATGCCCGGCCTTTCAGGGCCGGGGCTCAAGCTCTTCGATTCGATGTTATGGTTGAACGGGGCAGAGAAAGTCGGCAGCGGCATTTCGAGTCACGGTGACCATTCCAGCGCTCTGGGCTGAGAGAACTGCCTGCTCCGAGGTCAGTAGTACGGGTGTGATTTCTGAGCCAAAGGTTACAGTGAATACCTTCCAGTGACCACCGTGATAGCCTGAACTTCCAGGAGCAACGGCCACAATCCCGAGCTGTCCTGTGGCACCGTTTGTCACCTTGTAGAAATTGTCCCGGCCTTGATTGGGAAAGGCCGCTGGGGGAACCACGGTTCGGACTACGGTCCCGTTGAAGTACAGATGACCGAAGCTAGGCGTGGCTGCAAAAGCCGATGTTACTGGGAGGACGAGTGCGATAACTAGGCCCGAGAAGATCGTTATGGTGAGAGTTTTCATTCTTACAATTCACCTACCGGATTTCTTTGTAGGGAGGTTTACGACACCGGATACTTTACGGTTTGGCGAGATCAAGTGTAGATTAGGTGTAGTTTTCGATACGTAACATGAGCAGTTCGCATTAAGTCAATCCTAGGTCGGCTTTGGAAATACGCAGACTTACTACGATACCCGATTTGGGCAATAGCTTAAGTCCGGTTCGACGCTCGGTCTGAAAGGTGGAAGATGAAAATAACTAAAGGCATTCTCCTATTGCTATCGGCTCTTTTGCTGACGGGGTTTCTACCGGTGACGGTTTTCGCTGATAGTGGCCACAAGACCTACCAGTACCTGTTAGGTGTCGACCCTCTCTGCAGCCTTGCCCCGAATGCTTGCCCTGATGTATCAAGCGCTCCGAACGGTGACCTGGTGGCGGTCGCGGGAATGGGCACCTTCGACATTCGCTCAATGACAGCGACAGGCGGCGGCACATTCGTCCATAAAATGGCCGACGGGACCATACGCGCCTCGGGCACATGGGAAGCGACCAAACTGCTCGCGTTCCGCTCCTTCGGAAGCGGGTCTGCTCAAGGACTACCATCGAACTTTGAAGGCGGGCTAGCCCTCATACAGGTCACACTGAAAGTTCACGACACTCCAGTTTTCAACGCGGTGCTGAAGGTAGGCTGTGAACTTGGGAACCCACCCGGAGGATGGCATGAAGGAATAGAGCTGACTGTGCAGGGAGCAGGGATTAACTTCAACGAAAAAGTCAGCGGGTTCACACTCTTCATACTGCAATAGGACAGAGCTCGTCACTCCGAGAAAAAACTCCCTTTTTGTTTAGCCTTTTTTTGAACTGAGACTTTCCCTCGTTACATTTAGGGTACCCTCGTTCAAGCAACATTGACGCACGGGTGGGATTTTCAGCATCGACTTACCCGTGCGCGTAAGCGACTCTATGGGCGTTAGGATGGGCTTCGCAAAGAATATTGCGTCAAATCCATGGCTTTCCAGATCGAATCTCAAGGCCTTGCCAAGCTCTACCCAAAGTCTGGTCGGAGTACCGCTTTCAGCGTTCTAGTGTCTTGCAGGTTCGAAGGTTGATGGCGTATTTTGAGATGTGTTTGTCCGCTAGGCGGAGAATTGGTTCGACTGTTTCCCGGTTAAGAGTGTATTCGATTGTTTTTCCAAATCTCTGGCTTGTCACCAGTCCGCAGAATGCTAGGCACTTGAGGTTGTGGGAGGCCATGGTTTGGCTTATCTTGAGAGTTTCTGAAATCTCTCCCACGTTCTTCGGACTGTTTCTGAGCAGGTTTAGGATGCCGACTCGACTATCGTTCGAGAGCGCGGTGAACAGCAGCGAGACCGCTGTCACGTCAGTCTTTCGAAGGATGAGCTGTTGGCTCATGATTGGCCATAATTCAATAGGCCTCTTCCCGCAGTTAAACTAATCGAGCCATCCCATGCTTGTAGCAGCCTTATATGACAAGTCCGTCATATGACAATCGAACCGTATGTTTGACTTGGTCATTCTAGGATCTGGCTCAGCAGCATTCGCGGCCGCGATCAAGGCGGCCGACCATGGAGCAAAGACGGCCATGATAGAGAGAAGCACTATAGGTGGAACGTGCGTCAATGTTGGTTGTGTCCCCAGCAAGAACATTCTTCGAGCGGGAGAGCTTCGATACTACGATAGTCATCGCAAATTCCCTGGAATAAAGCCGGGAACTACAGAGCTCGAATTCAACAGAATCATAGAACAGAAGAATGAGATAGTGCGAGGACTCCGGAAAGAGAAATACTCCGACGTTCTAAGGTCTCTACCCTCAACCAAACTGTTTCGCGGGAACGCAAGATTCGTTTCTCGGACGCGAGTAAAAGTGGACGGAATCAATGTTGACGGTAAGAAGTTCGTGGTCGCGACGGGATCATCACCCTGGATACCTAGTATCCATGGCATTGAGAACGCGGACTACTTGACGAACGTGGAGGCTCTCAGCCTGAAGAACAGACCCGCATCGATGGTTGTCCTCGGCGGTCGAGCCCTAGGCCTCGAGTTCGCCCAGATGTACTCACACATGGGAACGAGAGTGACTCTCCTACAGAGGAGCGATAGAATAATTCCTGAAGAAGAGCCTGCAGTCTCTGACGCACTACGTCAATACCTAGAGGAGGAAGGAATCAAGATCAAGACTGGAGTACGGATCAAACGTATCTCCCAAAACCAGGGCGAGAAGGTCGTAGTCGCCACAATCAACGGGAGAGAGTTCGAAGCCAGAGGAGAAGAACTCCTTCTGGCCACGGGGAGAGATCCGAACACGAACCAACTAGGCTTGGAGACCTTGCAAGTAGCCCTCAGAAAGGATGGCGCAGTAAAGGTTGACCGAGAAATGCACACGACCGCCCCCCACGTCTGGGCGGCTGGTGATGTCATTGGCGAACCGATGCTAGAGACGATCGCGGCAAAAGAAGGAGCTACAGCCGCTGAGAACGCGTTATTGGGGACGCATAAGAAGATAGATTTCCTTCCTGTTCCTAGAGCGATATTCACGTCGCCCCAAGTAGCCTCAGTCGGTCTTACTGAGAAAGGAGCTCATGAACGGGGCTACAATTGCGCCTGCAGAACCATACCAATGTCAAAGGTGCCAAAGGCCATCGTCATAAGAGACACTAGGGGATTGATCAAAATGGTTGCTGGGGCCTCGACTGGAAGGATACTGGGAGTTCATATCCTCGCAGACGGTGCGGCTGACATTATCCACGAGGCAGTTCTAGCGGTCAAGTATAAGCTGACAATTGACGACATCATCGACACGGTGCATATCTTCCCGACAATGACGGAATCGATCAAGCTGGTCGCGACCTCCTTCCGGAAGGACATAGACGAGCTCAGCTGCTGCGCGGAGTAACCGAATCTGAGGTGTTGCAAGCAGTGTCGTATTATGGTCCTATAAGACTGGTCGGGTTCTCCGACAAGCCTACACTGTACCGTATGAATCTGCCGCAAAGAGGAGATGTCTACGTCAAGTGCGGAGCGGACATACTCCTCAACGGGCTAAAGACAGATCTCAGGGCAGAAGCTCGATGCCCCGTATGCGGGAATATCACCCGTTTCCGCGTCGACCAGAGACGAATCGAAGACCTTACCCCCAAGGACCCAACGCTTCACGTTGTCGAAATTCAGCTGGGAGAAGGACGCCTGAACATCATATGCGATTCAACCCATATCTTTGACAAGAAAGACTGCCTGACCAATTGGCTGTCGACCTATGCTGGAAAACCGGGCTTAGTAGTCTCGCTGCCCGAATACTTGGATTCTCTGAATAAGCACCTTCCAACGAAAGTATCGCCAGCATGAATCTAACTTGACTACCGAACGCAGTCAGGAATTGGGACACTCGAAACGGAAACTTTCACCGGCAAAACGCAGATATTGAGGAGCACGTTATCACGCATCCTATGGGAGAGCTGGTCGTCAAGGAACTGACGCCGTCTCTGAGAGACGACTTCCTACACTTCTTCGACAATATCGCATTCGCGGACAATCCCGACTGGTCTGACTGTTACTGCTCAGCCTATCACTTCGCAAACAACAAGGGAAAGGCTGAGAGCCGTCGCGAGGCCTCAAGCCTCGTCGAGGAGGATAGGATGCACGGGTTCCTCGCCTACGATAGTGGAAAGCCCGTTGGATGGTGTAACGCTGCTCCTCGCAGCAGCTACCCCGGAGTCCAGTGGCTGATGAGCCCCGGTCCCGACAAGTATGAGCGAGTCGGTTCGATCGTCTGCTTCGTAATAGCCTCTACACACCGCAACCAGGGAGTCGCGTCCCACCTACTGAACGCTGCATGCAACAAGTTTTCCCAGAAAGGACTAGAGTATGCTGAAGCTTACCCGGTCAAGAAGCCAGAGTCAGCTGCCTACAACTTTCCAGGCCCACTGTCAATGTACCTCAAGAACGGGTTCAGCACCCACCGCGACAATGACTGGTATCTGGTAGTGCGAAAACGACTCGAAAAACCAGACTGAGCCAAGTGTGCCGGAAAAAAGAGGTCCTTGGGGATTCCCGCTTTACTCTTGGTTCAGCCGATTCATGAACCCGAGTTCGCTTTTCCGACTAATCGTCAAACTGCTGACTAGAATCTTTCTATCCAGATATCCTTTCGGATCCCGCAAAAAGGGGGGGAAGGTCGACGGAGCTATATTGGATGGTTACGCTTTGAAGAATGGTGAGTAAGCGAGAAGTGTCTCGCTCTTGAAGATGCCTGGGAGAGTTGTAACTCTCTCAACAGTATTCTTCACGATTTCTTCAGAGGTCTTTGCTTGCCAGAGTGCTACGATGTCGAACTGTCCGGGTACTGTGGTTGCTTCGATGAAGCCTGGGATGTTGCTGAGCTGCTTTATGACGTTCTCGCTGGTGTTGTGCTCACATGTCAATACGGAGACGCCGAGGGCCATCTGGCTCT
>Ga0209378_1002697_pt1 | contig 12150 bp, 8 predicted proteins | sample GraSoiAngelo_156_FD_186170 | JGI IMG/M metagenome (GOLD analysis project Ga0209378, IMG submission 186170) | Grasslands soil microbial communities from the Angelo Coastal Reserve, California, USA - 14_1009_13_40cm (SPAdes) (version 2) | ecosystem: Environmental > Terrestrial > Soil > Grasslands ... | reverse complement strand
GTGCCGTCGGCTTGGGTCGCATTGACGTTCGCGCCCTGTTTGAGAAGCGAGCGCACGGCCTCCCGATCCACGTTCTTTGCCGCATCGATCAGCGGCAGCGGAGCAGTCGCCAACAGGAATATGGTAAGGGCGAGAAACATGCTAGATCTCCGGCAAAGTGTCGATATTCAGCTTGCCGTTGCTGCCGCCGACTCTCTCCACCGGGACCCCCATCTTGTCCATGAGACTCACAAGCAGATTGGCATTCGACGGTCTATCCTTATACAGAAGGTGACGGCCGCTCTTCAGGGTTCCTGCTCCGCCTCCCACCAACATCAGCGGCAGATTGACGCCGGCATGCTGCTGGCTATTGGAAATGCCCGAGCCGTAAAGGATCATCATGTGATCGAGGAGCGATCCGTCGCCGTCCATGGTTCCGCGCAGCTTCGCCAGATATTTCGAGAACAGCTCGACATGGTAGCGGTTGATCTTCGACATGTGCGCGATCAAGTCCGGAACATTGTCGTGATGCGATAACGGGTGATGCGCCTCGGGCACGCCAATTTGCGGATATGGCCGGGCGCTCTGTTCCTTTCCGATCATGAACGAGATCACCCGCGTCAAATCCGATTGGAACGCGAGAAGCTGCAAATCGAGCATTAGCGCAAGGTGATCTTCGAATACCGGAGGTACACCCTGTGGCTGCTCGAGGGAGGGCAGTTCGATGCTGCTCTGTTCCTCGGCTCTTTGGATTCGGCGCTCGACATCGCGTACGGCATCCGTATATTCGTTCACTTTCGATTGGTCTTGCGCTCCGAGTTCTCCCTTGAGAGCCGTCAGCTTTTCCGTAACCGAGTCGAGAATGCTCTTGTGCTGTTTCATGCGGGCTTCCCGCGTGGTCCAATCGGTTCGGCCGGTGTCGCCGAAGAGCCGTTCGAATACGGCCCGCGGGTTGTATTCCATCGGCAACGGTTGCGTCGCGCTTCGCCAGGAGAGTGTGTGGGTGTATGCGCAGCTCAGAATGCCGGTGCAGGCGCCGGCATTCGCGGGCGCATCCATGGAGAGTTCCAGCGAGCCAACCTGCGTTTCGCTGCTGAAATGACGGGCGAGCAACTGATCGATCGAGACATCCGCAATGATCTCGATTTCGGTCTTGCCGCCACGCGGCGTGCCCGTAAGAAACGATCCGGAAGCGCCTGCGTGAATGTAATTCCAACTCGCCCGCAGACCGGACAGCACAAGCATCTGGTTCCGGTACGGCGCCATCGGTCGGAGAATCGGGGAAAGCTCGAAGTTGGCGCCTTCGCCCTTCGGCGTCCAATACTCCATCGCCATTCCGTTCGGGACGTAGAAGGCCATGAACCGGTTGACCGGTTTACCTGCCGCTCTTGCGCTTGGGACCATCGCATCGAGAAAGGGCAGCGCGATCGTTGCTCCGATTCCCCGCAGCACCGTTCGCCGTGACAATGACTTCGCGGTAAGAAAATTCATATTCACCCTCGTGAACGCATCAGGAAACTAGAACTCTTTACGATTCCAATTATCAATGATGACCAGCGGTAATTTTGCGCCGCCGCGTCGTGGACGATCTTTCGTACTGCAGGCCGGTCATAGTACTCCACGCGCCTACCGAGCGCGTAAGCCATCAGTTTCTCGGTCACCGTGCGCGGGAATTGTTCGTGATCGTCGAGCAGCAGCGCACGGAGTCCTCGAAGCCCTTCAATCTTAGCACCCGCTAATGTCTCCCCCGTGGCATCGACGGGCCGGCCCGTTTCATCCACGGTTCGCCAGCCGCCAATCACATCAAAATTCTCCAAAGTGAATCCCAACGGGTCGATTACCGAATGACAACCGTTGCAGGTGGGATTCGTGCGGTGCTGCGCGAGTTTCTCGCGAATCGTTTTTGGCATGGCGCCGGGTTTATCCGTCAGATTCGTATCCACACCGGCCGGCGGCGGAGGAACAGGAAGACCCAGAATATTGTTGAGCAGAAATTTCCCGCGTAGGACCGGCGATGTTCGATCGGGGTACGATGTGGTCGCCAACAGCGCGCCTTGCGCAAGCAACCCGCCGCGCTGATCGTGGTTCGGCAGCGTCACGCGCCGGAAGCGGCTGCCATAAACTCCGGGTATGCCGTAATGCCGTGCGAGCCGCTCGTTAACGAACGTGTAGTCCGCATTCAAAAGGTCCGCTACGCTCCGGTCCTCACGGATCGTGCTGCCGATAAACAGTTCGGTTTCGCGTTGAAATCCTTGAAGCAGACTTTCGTCATAATTCGGATAACGCCCCGGATCGACTACAGTCTCCTCGACACGCCGCAAATTCAACCATTGCCCCGCAAAGGTCGTTACGAGCGAATCGATTGCGCGCGGATCCGCGAGCATCCGCCGGGTTTCTCTTTCGAGAGTTTGCGGATTGCTGAGCTGGCCGCGCTCGGCGAAGTCGAGCAACCGCTCGTCCGGGATGCTGCTCCACAGGAAGAACGACAATCGCGACGCAATCTCGAGATCGCTGAGGCGATAGATCGATTCACTCTGCTTCGAGTCTCGATGGACGCGGAGCAGAAAATCGGGATCGACCAGCAGGCGCTCGAGCGCGAACTGAATACCGGCGTCAAACGTTCCGCCGTCACGCCGTCCCTTGTTGAAGAACTCCAACAGCGTTTGCACATCCTGTTGTGTGACGGGCCGGCGGTAGGCCAGGCGCGCTATACGTGAAAGAATCCGGTTAGCGCATGTGCCTTCTTCGGCCGGCTGCTTTGGGTAGCAGACGAAAATCGCGCGGCGGCCCGGTGTATCGCTCGCGGTTCCCGTGGATGTGAAGGGTCCGCCGATGAGGACTGCGCCGACATTAGCGTAGTCCATATAGACCTGGTCGTCCGTAATGACACGGCCTCTCTGCAGCGGTTGCGGCAGCCCTTCCGGCTCCCACAGTTCTCTGACGAAGTACACGCCGACCAGGTGCGGTCCCGCCTCGATCGGAGCGCGAACTTCCAATCCGGCGTCGGCTCCGATTTGCATGTATTTTTCCCAGGAGTCGTCTCCCGCAAATCCCGGCTCGCCATCGCCGGCATAGCTGGATGCGGCCGGGCGGCCCTTTCCTTCGCCGCCCACGGTGAAGCGTTTCAGCAGCGATCCATCAAGGCGAATATCGAGTTGCTGATGCCATCCCATTCCCTTGATATAGTCCTGATATTGCCGCTGGAGGCGAATCTTGATCAGGTATTCGCCGTCAATCGGGAAGTCATATTTAACGGCAATTCCGCCGCGGGATCCGAATGGCAGGTCTTCGCTTTGCCGTTCGTCTTGTAAGACGTGCAGCGGGATTTCGAACCGATCCATCGTCGGGCTGGTTGGCGGGAGCCCTGTTGCAAGGCGCGTCACCTGACGAGCAACGGAGAGATACCGCTCCAAATGCGCAGTCGAGATGGAGAGCGAATCGGCAAAATTGTCGAAGCTGCCGTCTGCCGTTTCGTCTCCGGGAAGCTGCGATCTCACATCAACATTAATGCCGAGCAGGTCGCGAATTGCATTGCTGTATTCCGTGCGATTGAGCCGGTGCACCGCACCAATCCTGCCTGGATTGGGAGTTGCTGTCCAGGCGCGATCGATCTCATTCTCCAGCCACGTCGCGACCGCACGATAGGTTGCGGTATCGGGCCTCGGTCTTCCCGGTGGCGGCATCGAACCCGCCCGAAGCTTTTCAATGACGCGTTCCCAGACTTCCGCATTCGAGTTGGGGTGCATCACATCCAGCTTGTCCAGAGCCAGCCCAGCCGTGCGAAGCTTCTCGTTGTGGCAGGTGACGCAATACTGATCGAGAACGCCTCGCGCGGGATCCTTTTGCGGAGCGGCGGTTTCCAGGTTCGATAAGGCGAGAACGATCGAGACAGCAGCAACCGCCGCCACGATTGGTGCGCGCCTCATTCGCTTCCTCCCAACAGAAAAGTGTAGAATCCTGCGTCGACATTGTACCTGCAAAAACGACAAACACACAAAGAAAGGGCGCGTATGACGATGCGAAACAAAGCTGTCTTGGCGGCATTCGGGATCTTATTGATGGCGGCAACACTTTCGGCGCAGGCGGTTCAGCCTCCCCCGGCTCCATGGCGGGGAGCCGGACCAACGCCCTGCGTCGGATCCGACGGTGGCGTGATCAAATGCGCTCCGTCTGCTCAAGTGATCGCCGTTCGGGCAGGCCGATTGTTCGACAGCAAAAGCGGCCAGATGCTGACGAAACAGGTCGTCGTTCTTCAGGGTGAACGAATCACGGAAGTCGGGCCCGAAGCGCAAATCAAAATTCCAGCCGGAGCTCAGGTCATTGATCTCAGCGGGGCAACGGTGTTGCCCGGTTTGATCGATGCGCACACACATATGTTCAACAACCCGAAACCCGGCATGTCGCGCGAGACCTCGACGCTCATCGCCATTCACAACTTGCAAGCGGATCTCCGCGCGGGCTTCACTGCGGCGCGCGACATGAGCTCGCACGGGAACGGATACGCGGATGTGGACATCCGCAAAGCGATCGACGAAGGCCGGATCGATGGTCCGAGGTACCAGGTTTCAGGCCGCGGAATTGCCTGGGGAGGCGGGCGGCAATCGGAATCGGAGGATCCCCTCGGCAACATCTTCGTCCGCTCGGTTGACGAGGCACGAAAGGCGGTTCAGGAGCATATTCAACACGGCGTCGACTGGATCAAGCTCTTTCCGACAGGCGGCTATTCATTCACGCCCACCGGCGAGCCGAAATTTGTCTTGATGTACCCCAAGCCAGTGCTGGAGGCATTGATCGACGAAACTCACAAGCTCGGACACAAGGCCGGCTGTCACGTCCTGGGTGGAGAAGGAAAGCACAACGCAATCCTGGCGGGGTGCGACACGATCGAGCACGCCTATGACCTCAATCAGGAAGAGGCCAATATGATCGTGCAAAAAGGACTCTATTACGATCCCACCTTCACCCGATATATCGAGCCCTACATGGACGATGTCGATAACAAAAACACCGGCGGCAAGTACCGCATGATCCCCATTTTTGAACGGGCCGTGACAATGGCCGCCGCCACCAACGGTTTAAAACTGATGGTAGGTAGCGGAGTTGATGGCTCCACTTTCCCGCACGGGACGCAAGCGCTCGAATTCGAGTCGCTGGTGAAGCATGCGGGTCTGAAGCCGGCAAGAGCAATTCAATCAGGAACCATCATTAATGCCGAGATTCTGGGATGGGCCGACCGTCTTGGTTCCATCGAGAAAGGCAAATACGCAGACCTCGTGGCTGTTTCCGGTGACCCATTGGCCGACATCACCGAACTTCAACGCGTGAAATTCGTGATGAAGGGCGGCAAGGTGATTGTGCCGTACAAATGAAAAATGACAATTGACCATGGGCAATGAACATTTCCCCCAAGACTCTTTGATGTTCATTGTTCAATGATCACTTGAGCGAACACAACCCTCGCTGGAGGTCGCGGATTCTACCTGAGACCGCGATTCTCTGGATAGTGGTCCCGACAGAGACCAGACAGAGACCAGAAGGTCGTGGCTTTAGTGGACGAAGAGATTCTACTTCAGGCCGAACGTTCCGCTTCCCACTACGCTCCCACCGATCGATATGGATACCGCATACGTGTCCCATTTGTCTCCTCGTCCTGGGGCTCGGTACCTTGATGAGCCTACATGTTCTCGCCCCGACCCGAATCGTGTACGGTGTATTCAGCGCTGGGCGTTGGCAATCGAAGACACTCCGAAGATGAGCGGACTTGCCCGCCTGGACTCCTGGCCTGCGGACATTTGCGCTAGCTCCTCAAGAACGGTTACGACCCTTATTCACCGCAATCGAAAAAAATGGATTTGATGACTGGAATGGACCATAACGGTGTCTGACAGCTATGCTTGGCAGGAACGTGCGTGGCTTAGAACAACGCCCCGTCTGCACCGTCAAAGGTAGCTTGCGCAGTATTTATTTGATGGCGCAGTCACCCTCCCAAACTTGAGGAGGGTGGTTTTGGTAATCCGGTTTCGATTTCTGCGGGTGGCTATAATGAGGATGCGTAAGGCGGTGAAGGTGAGGAACCGGAACTGTGTCAGGCTCGCGTACATCGTCTGCCTTGCGGCGGTCTGGGGATGTATTTTCCGTACCTCGTCGCATGGAGTGCCACTTCCTCAAACGGCATCCCGACCACCGGAACCCGTAAATGTTCCGCCGCCTTCCCAGCCGCCGCCTCCATCGCCAACAGCAAGGTTTCCTGCTGAAAGCTCCGTCGACTGCGGGTTGATTTCTGAACCAGGTGAGCCCGTGGCCACCGTTGGGCTCGGGGAACGAATCGATCCAGCCAATGCACCACATCCATCGAACGAGAGCGAGCGATTGCTTTTCCGGCAGTTGTACGAGACCCTCGTCCGAGTCGATTGTAACGGACGTGTGGGGCCGGGACTGGCGGCCTCCTGGCGGTTAGACGCTAGCCGCAGTACGTGGATCGTGACATTGCGCGACAAGGCCCGGTTCTCCGACGGCACACCGGTAACGGCGGCCGATGTGGTGTCGGATTGGAGCGTCGGTAGCAGCGGAGGCGAGTTGCGACCGGAAGTCCGCCGCCTGGTCCGGGCGGTCTCTGCTCTGGACGATCAAACGCTCGAGATCGCATTGCGAAGCGAACGCGGAGATGCCCCACTCGCACTCGCGCATACGGATCTGGCCATTGCCAGGCGCGTACCCGGTTCGCTCTGGCCCCTCGGAACGCGACCGGTCAGGATCGCACCGGACGGCGCTACACCGGCCTCCGCCGGCCCAACCGGCCGGTCAGTAATAACACTGATCCGGCTCCCGGTGGACTCGACACTTTTGGAGAAACCAGAAAATCTCTTGTCCGTCCGATTCATCATTGCGCCCGGCCGTGATCCACGTGATCTTCTCGACGAGGGAGTAGACCTGCTGCTGACGCGGCAATCACCGGCGCTCGATTACGCTGCCACGCTGCCACAGTTTGTCTCGACGCCGCTGGAATGGCAGCGAACCCACGTGCTTCTTATACCCGGCCGTGCTCGCACATCATCCCCCCTCTCGGCGGAAGCGCGGGAGGCCCTTGCCCATGACGCGGTTCGCGGAGAGGCACGAGGAGCCCTTGGCCCGTTCTGGTGGCAGGCATTGCCCGGCTCCGGCTGTGAGGTCGCCTATTCTCAACCTCGGAGCCAGGCTCCGTCCACGACCGGACGCATCGTATACGACAGGAGCGACGGCGCGGCCCGCGATCTGGCCGAGCGCCTCGTCGGCCTTGTCCGAGCCTCCGGCCCCGGCGCAGCCGCAATTCTCGACGCATTGCTCCCGGATCGCCCGAGTCGGACGTATCAAATCGCTGCCGGACTGACAGGGGAAGCGCTCGTTATGGCGCGGCGGCGTGGGAATGACGCCGGTTATATCATGGTGTTCGACCGTCGTCCGCTCGACCCGTGCCGGGAAATACAGGCCATCGTCGATAACGTTGGATGGGTGGACCCCGAGACTATCGTTCCCCTGGTTGACACACGGCTGCAGGCGGTTGTGCGCCGTGGGCGTTCCGGCGTAACCAAGGAATGGGACGGGGGATTGTTGATTGTGGAGGGCGGGAGATGAGGAGTGATCGATGAGTCTGCGCACTCGCATGCTCCTGGCCTTTGGCGTTATGGTGCTGATCCCGCTTGCTCTGCTCGCAATCGGACTGCGGCAGGAAATGACGAGACGCCTCTCCGAGGAGTACCAGGTCCGGGTCGATAGGGTGGTCGAGGTCATTCGCGAGGATCTCCATCGCGAGAGTACCGGAATTAGCCAACGGATCGGCTCTCTAAAGAGTGCACTCCTCAACGATAACCGGTTCCGTCTGGCCGCGGTAGCCGGCGTGGAGTCGGAACGGAACTATCTGCTTGACTACGCCGGTGAGGCAATGCGTCTTACCGGTCTTTCGATGCTGCAGATCCAGGATAGTGATGGCCGGATCATCAGCTCTGGTCATTTCAGGAATGAGCACGGACGCCTGGAACCTGCGCTGGCGGCCGCACTGGCCGATGCACGCAGTGGTCCGGTATTACTGACGACCCGCACGCCCGCGGGGGATTTTCTTTCGCTTGCGCGTAGCGAGTCGTTTCGCATCGGTGGCAGGACGTTCACGCTCGTTGGTGGTGTCGCCGTCGACAAGGCTTTTCTTGCACGCCTGGCCCGTGATCGAGCGATCACTGTGTCCCTGCTCTATCCCGGAGGCGGACTTTCCTCGGATCCCGCCGAGGAAACCGCGTCAACCGAGACCGGTCACGCCGACGCCGCAGTCGGCGCGTTCCACGTTCCCGTAATCCGAACCGGAGCAGAGACGCCGCTGGATGTGGTGCAGGCTCGGCTGCAGGTGACTCAGTCGCTGGCCCCGCTTCGAATCCTGCAGCGCCGCGTGGATTCCTGGTTCCTGATCACTGCCGTAGGTACCGGAGTCACTGCCCTGCTGTTGGCCCTGTGGCAGTCGTCCCGGATCAGCAGACCACTGGCTGCCCTTGCCCAGAAGACGGCGGTGCTCGATCTCGATCGTCTGGATGTGCGCTTCGACGAGGGCCGGACTGACGAAGTCGGTTCTCTGTCCCGGCTACTTGGTGATCTCGCATCCCGGCTACGGACGAGCACAGCGCGAGTGCGCGAGGCGGAAAGGCGGGCAACGGTTGGCGACCTGGCTCGCCAGATCAACCACGACATTAAAAACGGCCTCATCCCGCTGCGCAACGTGATGCGGCATCTGGAGCAGGTCCAACGTGATGAGCCCTCCGCTCTTGCATCGGTGTTCGCCGAACGGCGTCCGACGGTTGATTCCAGCATCGCGTATCTCGAAACACTTGTGACCAGCTACCAGCGGCTGTCACCGAGTCCGAACCGGCGCGATTGCGATTTGAACGCGCTGATCACAGAAGTGGTTCGCGCGCAGCGGCACGATCAAGTCGAGTTCACGATGCACCTGAGGGCGAATCTTCCGCCGGTGATCGGAGACCCAATCGCTTTCCGGCGCATCCTGGAAAATCTGACGGCCAATGCAGTAGAGAGTCTGCAATCAAAGCCGGGACGCGTCAGTGTTTCGACCGAGGTGGTTGAGCTGGACGAGGAGCCACCGTCAATCCGCGTGACCGTCGCGGACACCGGCCGTGGGATGTCCAAAGAGGAGACCGGCCGGATTTTCAACGATTTCTATACTACGAAGGAGGGCGGTACCGGCCTGGGCCTTTCTATCGTGCGCCGGTTGGTGATGGACCTTCAGGGTTCGCTTGGCGTCGAGAGCGAGCCCGCTAAAGGGACCCGCATCATCATCGACATTCCCTCCGGAAGTCTGGAGCGCAAATGACGATCCAGGTTCTGGTGGTGGATGATGTTCAGGCGATGGCCGAACAATACGCCTACGATCTGAAGCGCGTGGGGAAATACGACACCATCGTTGCCGCGGGTGGCGGGGAGGCTCTCGACCTTCTAGGCCGGGAGCCGATCGACTGCGTCGTCCTTGATCTCGAGATGCCGGGCACGGACGGCTTCGACGTCCTCCGTGGGCTCCAACAGCGCGGGATCGACACACCCGTAATCGTGTACACAGGCACCGGCAGCTACGACCGCTGCGTACAGGCCGTGCGGCTTGGCGCTTACGGCTTCGTCGACAAAGCAGAACCGATCGAACGCGTGGTCCAGGAGATCGAAAACGCCGTCTCTCGCGGGCGCATGGCCAAAGAGCTTCGGTCGCTACGATCGCGGTTCGACGGAGAAACGTCGCTTATCGGCGACAGCGTGTCCATGCGGGCGCTCTGTTCGGCCATTGAGCGTGTTTCACGGATTCCAAGCAGCGTCCTGATCGTCGGAGAAAGCGGCTCGGGTAAAGAACTGGTGGCGCGCGAACTGCACCGGCTGGGACCCGGCGCGAAGACGCCGCTCGTCGCGGTGAACAGCGCGGCCTTGCCCGAGCAGCTCGTGGAGAGCGAACTGTTCGGCCATGAGCGCGGCGCGTTTACCGGCGCTGACCGCCTTCGCAGAGGCGCGTTCGAGGCTGCTGGAAACGGAACGCTGTTCCTCGATGAGATAGGAGAGCTTCCTCTCCAGGCCCAGGCCAAGCTGCTCCGCGTGCTCGAAGACCGGCAAGTGATGCGGCTGGGCGGCAGCCGCGCCATCCCGGTCACTGCGCGCGTTGTCGCTGCGACGAACCGAGACCTGGAGCGGGAGGTCGCAGCGGGGCGTTTTCGGCAGGATCTCTACTACCGGCTTAACGTGCACACGCTCGTGGTTCCGCCGCTCCGCGAGCGGTTAGCGGACATCCCCGTTCTCGTCGATCATCTCCTTCGCTCGATCGCTTCGCATCTCCGCGTCCGGCCCAAGACCATTTCTCCGGAGGCTCTCGCACTGCTCGCGGCTTACGATTGGCGAAAGAATAACGTTCGCGAACTGCGAAACTGTCTCGAGCGGATGATGATTGCGTCGGACGCTGCCATCATCGACGTCCCTGATGTTCCACCGGAGATTCAGGTAGAGGAACTCGACGACGTCTCGGATCCGACAGCTGCTCCTGGCACCTTGAAGGCCTTGAAGGCTCAAGCCGAACGTCAAATCGTTCTCACCACACTCGACAAACACGGCTGGCAGGTCACACGCACGGCCGAGGCGCTCGGTCTTGCAGATCACTCGAGCCTGTTGAAGATCATGCGACGCCATGGACTGAGTAAGGGCATACGCCGCGACACGTGATTTCATAACGCCTGCCCACCCAACTGCCTCCGTGTCCAGAGGCACACGCGCGGTCGAAACAACGTGTCCGCTCGAACACGATGCGCGACACAAGCCTCCTTCCCGGACACTTGACACTTAGCCATAACTGGTGACGTTTCGTTCAGTTAGCGGCGTCTCTTCTCCCATCGGCAGTGTGGTCGCCTGGTTGCATTTATAGCCGGCGAACGCTCGGCCGCTGAGCGCGGCCGAATAAAAGAGGAGGACATATGAGACGCAATGAACAGATGACAGCGGCGCTGCTCGTGGCGGCACTTGCTGCCTTCGGTTGTTCCAAAACTGACAAAACGTCACAGACCCAGACCCAGACTCAGTCGCAACACACCGAGCAAGCGACCCCTGTTTCGATGACAAACGATACGACCGGCGACAAAGGACTCAACACGGCGGCGACGAAGGTCGTTGGCCCGGTGTCGTTCGCCGATGCAGAAGCGGCATACCAGGCTGGGAATTTCAGCGAAGCAACGAAGCTATTCGAACAGTACACGGGCGAAAAACCCGGCAACGTTTGGGGGCATTTCATGCTCGGGCTATCCGCGTGGAAGTGCGGTGATCTTGCGAAAGCCGAGACGGCATTCGAGGAAGCACTGCGCATCGACCCGGATCACATCAAGAGCCTCGTGAACCTGAGTCGCGTGCTGATCGAGCAAAGGCGTTTTGACGACGCCTTAGGCAAGCTCGCGCACGCGGGCGATATCGATCCCAACTCTGCGGAAGTCCATCGGTTGTTGGGGCGTACATATGCGACACAGGGGAGGATCGACGAGTCCATCGAGGCCTATCGTGCCGCCATCGCGCTGAACAACAAGGATGCCTGGTCGATGAATAACCTCGGCCTGATATTCCTTGAACGAGGGCGCGTCAACGACGCTCTGCCGCTCCTGGCCAGGGCGGTGGAGTTGCGGAAGGACACGGCGACATTCCACAACAACCTGGGCATGGCGCTCGAGCATACAGGACGTTTCGCGGCCGCGGCCTCGGAATACAAGGGTGCCATCAACGCCGACCCCGGTTTCGAAAAGGCGAAACGGAATCTGGCGCGCGTCGAAGCTGTTAAGGTGGATTCTGAAGAACCGTTCAACCTCGAGGAGACGGCAAAAGGTTTCATCGAGCAGCCACAGATTCCCGTCCCGGACACGAATGCAAGCCATTAGACAATACATGGTGCGCGGCTTCAGGTAGAACTGCCCTCCAAATCAGGAGGGCAGTCTCTCTTCTAAATCTTGTCCGTTCTCTACGCCGCAAACCGTTCTTTCTTTGCTTCACCCGGACGCCTCAGGTGCGCTTTCCTCGACTCGTTAGCCGGCGAGACGAAGTTCGATCTCATCTGCCTGAATGGAATCGAACAAGGAACACCACAATTCCAAGCGATCGAGGAATCGGCGAAGCGGGACCGATTAGCCATCG
>Ga0209378_1002691_pt1 | contig 12174 bp, 13 predicted proteins | sample GraSoiAngelo_156_FD_186170 | JGI IMG/M metagenome (GOLD analysis project Ga0209378, IMG submission 186170) | Grasslands soil microbial communities from the Angelo Coastal Reserve, California, USA - 14_1009_13_40cm (SPAdes) (version 2) | ecosystem: Environmental > Terrestrial > Soil > Grasslands ... | reverse complement strand
CCGGATGGACGCTATCAGGCCAACGACCAGGAATGGTTCAGTGACGAGAACATGCGAACGAATCGAGATGCGAACCGTGTGCAAGATCTCCACCAGCATCAACACAACCAACAATTCGTTCAAAACCCGCAGCGTTTGGGTTGCGATCGCCCAATGACTGAGAGCATCCCAGAGTAGTTTCCCAGCACTCGCGATTGCTGCGAGAACCGTCACCGAAAGCAGCAGGGCGAGGACGGAATAAATCACCACCTCGACTTTGCCCAGAGAATAGTCAAAGTGGTCGCGTAGCTTGTCTTCGACCATATAGGCATAGTATCTACCAGCGTTTGCCCGAAAGTGCCTCTACTGAAGTCGTAGCATCCTCTCCAACTAGAGTTGCACAGACGCCTACAACCTGAAGTGGAAGCGGTCATACGCGCCCTTTCTGAACATCGGTTCACCTTCACGAAGAATTGTCATAGACACGGATGGTCGCTAGCATGGCGAACGAGGGATCGACTCCGACGGGATCATCCAGCACTCAGCCGATCACGGTGGAAGTGCAAGGGGCCATGCGATCCTGAAGGGGACCGGTCCGCTCCTGGGCGGAGAGGCAAGAATCGAAGCGGGCGGCGTGGGCACCCGGGGGATCACCTCTGTAAAAACGGCATCCTAATCTCCGTCTAGGCCTTTAGGGTTAGGCAACCCAGCTACCTACTAGAGGACGTTGGATGGGTGCTTTCATCGAAGCCGAGAAGGTGTGCAAAACCTACCGTGTGGGCAAAATCGAGGTGCGCGCCTTGCGCGGCATCTCCTTTACGGTGCGACGAGGTGAGTTTGTCAGCGTGGTTGGCCCGTCCGGAAGCGGCAAGTCCACTCTCTTTTATGTACTCGGCGGTCTGACGCGTGCTGGTTCCGGCCGCATTGTCATTGACGGCGACGACTTGTCGCAGCTCTCAGACGTCCAACTCACCGACATGCGTAAGCACAAGATCGGATTTGTGTTCCAGAGATTCAACCTTTTGCCGACGCTGGATGCCTGCTCGAATATTCTGATCGCGCAGGACATCGCAGGCAGACATGGAAACAGCGACCATGCCTATTTCCAAAAGATCACCGGGATGCTCGGCTTGTCGAACCGCTTGCATCATCGCCCTTCCGAGCTTTCTGGAGGCGAGCAGCAACGCGTTGCACTTGCGCGCGCCCTCATCAACAAGCCGGCGATCGTTCTGGCCGACGAACCCACGGGCAACTTGGATTCCTATAATTCCCATGTCGTGCTGACAATGTTGCGGCAAACGAACCAGGAACTAGGACAAACCAGCATTCTTCGTGGGAATCCAATGTCGAGAGTTATCGCTCCTGGGTGGGCGACGATCTGATTGATGAGATACGTGACCTCAGCAAGGATCTGCGGCACTTGAGAGTTTGCCAAGTCAATGCGACGGCAGCCGGCGGCGGGGTTGCGGAGTTGTTGAGCCGGCTTGTCCCGGTCTATCTGGCGCTAGGAATCACGACCGATTGGCGCCTAATCTACGGTGACAAGGACTTCTTTGCCATCACCAAGAGCTTTCACAATGCTCTGCAAGGTGCAGAACTGAAGCTGACATCAGAGGCGAAGCAGGCATATCTTAAACACAACCAAATCAGCGCGGAGATGCTGCAAGAAGACTACGATGTCGTCATTGTCCATGACCCCCAGCCAGCCGCATTGCGATACTTCAAGGATCGGCAGCATAAGCGCAAATGGATTTGGCGCTGCCATATTGATAGTTCCGCGCCCAATGGTGAAGTCTGGGAATTCCTGCGTCCTTACGTCCAAGAGTACGATGCAGCAGTATTCACGATGAAGGCTTTTCGGCCCGGCGATCTCAAACTGGATCGGGTTGTATTCATTCCTCCCGCCATCGATCCGCTGTCCACCAAGAACATGGATCTGCCTCCTGAGATCTGTCGCCGCGCCATCGCAGAGATGGGCATTGATGTGCGCCGGCCATTGCTGCTTCAGGTCTCGCGCTTCGATCCCTGGAAAGATCCTCTCGGAGTTATCCGCGCGTATCGGCTCGCTAAGGAGAAAATTCCTGATATTCAACTTGCGATGGTGGGTGCCATGGCAGGGGACGATCCCCAGGGCTGGGAAATATTGGACAAGATCAATCTTGAAGCCGTCAAGGATCCAGATCTCAATTTGTTCACGAATATGACTGGTGTGGGGAGTATGGAGGTCAATGTCTTCCAGCGCAGCGCTGCTGTGGTTCTGCAAAAATCCATTCGCGAAGGTTTCGGTCTGGTCGTGGCAGAAGCATTCTGGAAAGGAAAACCGGTAGTGGCAGGCCGCGCTGGCGGTATCCCCATGCAGTTTCCCGCAGGATACGAAGACTATCTTGTGGAGAGCACGGAAGACTGTGCTGCCAAACTGGTATTCCTCCTCGAGCATTCAGAGATTGCAGAGGGTTTCGGACGTGCCGGGCAGGCCAAGATCCGCACCGAGTTTCTGCTGCCAAGATTGATCCGTGATGAACTGCGGCTAATTAGGGACGTGATCGGTTAAGCACGGAGCCACCGGGCTGATCAAGGTTGTCATGTTGTCAAGCCCGTCGGGGCGGAAACCCGACGGGACCAGAACCGTCACCTAGCCGTTGCTCCTGCGAAAGTTCGTAGATTCACGAAATCTGGAGAGCTTTGAAATCTCTTTTTATATTTATTTTCATTATGTTACGAATGGACTCTGCATTGCACTGCCAAGAGAACGAAATGACGATCTCGAGTTCGACCGAACCAGGGGCGAACCGCGAGGCGCCGGAACTGAGAACCATTGGCGGGTGCAGATATGAGAAGCAATATTCTTCAGACCCTCGATCCTAATCGTCTCAGCAGCGATGCCCAAGAGTTCGAAAATGCATTGCGCAACAAAGTCATTGGACAGGATGCGGCCATTGAAAAGGTTGCAGAGGTTTACCAGATGTTTCTGGCGGGGCTGAATCCCCCGAATCATCCGCTCGGCAACCTGCTGTTCTTAGGTCCAACTGGCTCAGGCAAGACCCGCGTCGTTGAGGCGGTAGCGGAGACGCTGTTCGGTGACCCGCGGGCTTGCCTTAAGATCGACTGCGCCGAGTTTCAACACAGCCACGAGATCGCCAAGCTCATCGGTTCTCCTCCCGGCTACCTCGGTCATCGCGAGACCCATCCGGCATTCACGCAGGAGGCACTGAATCAATGGCACACGCCAAAACTTGAGCTGTCCCTGCTGCTCTTCGACGAGATCGAAAAAGCTTCCGATGCGCTGTGGCAGCTTTTGCTGGGCATTCTTGACAAAGCGACGCTCACGCTTGGAGATAACCGGCGCGTTGACTTTTCCCGGTGCTTGATTTTCATGACCTCCAACTTGGGCGCGGCGGAAATGAATAATATTGCCAGCGGAGGGCTTGGATTTCGACATAGGTTTCTCGATATTGACGCAAGGTTCGATGAAAGATTGAGCCACGCGGCGCAGGAAGCGGCGCGGCGAAAGTTCTCGCCGGAATTCATGAATCGAATTGACAACGTGGTCGTCTTCCAAACACTTAGGCCGGAACATCTGCAACGCATCCTGGATATCGAACTCAGCCTAGTTCAGAAGCGCATATTGCAAGCAGCCGGTAGTCCACAGTTTGCATTTACTTGCACTCCCGAGGTGAAGATGTTCCTTTTGCACGAAGGCACAGATCCGAAGTACGGTGCGCGCCATTGAACGTCTGGTGGTCTTTCCTCTTGCCAAATTGCTGGCCACCGAGCAGGTCCGGCGAGGGGATCATATACGGATAGATCTTGGTAAGGGTGGCAGAATAGTTTTCCGCAAGAGCTCGGCGGCAGCAGCTACGGATTCATCCCTGAACCTCGCTCTTGCGGAGGGGCTTCTATCAAACCGCTGCGCACAGCTGAATACCTGCGAGTGCAGTTTGTAAGACATGGAGGTTGTCATGGCAACGAATGCAAGAACCTTTGACTATCGCCTAGTAGATGGGCGCCATTCCGCCGGAAATCGGGTACGAACTGATGTGAATCCTGCAAGAGCACAAATTCCAGAGATTTCGCGGCGCGTGGACCGTTTACGCGGTGTTTCTCGTCACGGCGCGCGCCAATCGCAGGCGGGCTCGAATGAGCGCGAGAATACTCCCCTGCCGCAGGAGGCTGCCACGAACCAGTGTGAGTCACTCACTGTCTTAGTGGCCGATGAGCATCCGGTGGTGCGAGAGGGACTGGTAGCTCTGATTAACCGTCAGCCGGACATGAGAGTGGTCGGCGAGGCCAGCAACGGGCGCGACGCGGTCGAGCGGTTTATCGCCCAACGCCCTGACGTGGCTTTTCTCGCCCTGCGACTGCCGATCGTGGATGGCGTCGAAGCCGTCCAAGCGATTCGTGAGAAAGTGCCAGCGGCACGTCTCGTCATCTTTACCACCTGCCAAAATGAAGAGGCCATCTACCGGGCAGTGCAAGCTGGGGCAGGAGGGTATGTGCCCAAGGACACACCTGCAGGAGACTTGATCGAATGTATCCGTACCGTGAGCAATGGCGGAACCTGGATCCCTCCTGCCGTGGCAGCCAAGCTGGCAAAGCGCATAACCGCCCAGGAATTGACCCCACGAGAAATGGAAGTCCTTCGCCTGGTGGCCAGGGGCAAAAGCAACAAGGAGATTGGGGTGGTGTTAAACATCAGCGAGGCCACTGTCAAGGTGCACATGACGCACATCCTGGAAAAGCTGGAGGTTACAGGGCGTACGGAGGCCATTGGAGTTGCGGTGAGTCGAGGCCTGGTGGATCTGGAAGCAGTCGCTGCCGCATGAACTCTGATCCCGCTCTTGCACCCCCTGCCGAAGAAGTAAGGAGTGCCTACGACAAACATCGTACAGGCATCCTTCGCCGCGGGTGTATGCAGCTGCATCGGTGTACGTGGTCTCGGTTCAAGGAGACGTACGGAGGGACTGATCATGAAGGCAAGTGGTGTCGCCAATGCCAACGGCAGCAAAGCTCGGGTTCTTGGCTTTCCACAACCGGGTATCGATCTCTTCTACATTCTTGCTTGCGGAATCCTCTGGCGGAAGGAGGCAATTCGGGATGCCCGCAGCAAACTTCTTCAAGCGCTCTCCTCTCCAAATGCGATGATTCGTTGTGTTGAAAAGTATGCTGGATGAACGAACGATTGTTGGTTGCGGCGCTGAATCTCGCAGAGGATCACCGCCGCTTGCGAGCAGTATCGAGGGAGCGGGAAATAAACCCTGCCGATCGAAGGCAACAACGCTCGCTCGATAATTGCTTTTCGAGGAGGTGTTTTCGGTGCTGTTTCGGCTTGACTATCTCTCTTGCGTGCTCACCATCGTCTCCGCTATTCTGATCGGAAAACGGTGTTGGGAAGGATGGATTCTCGCGACCATCAACAGCGCAATCGTTTGCGTCATCGGCTTACGAACTTCGCAGCTTGGCTTCATACCCGCGAATCTTTTCTGCATCGTTCTGTACGGTTTCAACCTGCGTTCCTGGCGGAGGGCCGGCACACCGTAAGCTTCACGGAGATGGTGCGGGTCCGGAAAAACCACCACAAGGTAGCCGGGATCGGGTCGTCGTGAGGGACTCCGCGGCTGGTGCTACGCGGTGAATTTGTCGTTGCAGCGGGTGCCAAGCACGAATCATATGAACGCGCTGACATGGCAAGAGCGCATTCTCTACCATCAAGTCCACCCATTGAAGCTCATCACCGACTGGGCATGGCGATGCTGGCAGCCTGGCTTCTATGGCAGCATCGTCTCGTGCTCGGATTAGCGACCGGCTTCATACCGTCTGCCGTTGTGACAATCCTTCTAACGCAGTTTGCGGATCTTGATCGGATAAAGCGCTCGACGTTGGGGCGTTACGTCGCGGTACGCATCACCCATGCGATGGTGGCCACACGCCTGGCAGGGCTAGTAATATTCTGGGTCGGGGCACAGCACTAGTCGGGATTGAACCGATTCTTGCTAATCTTCAGGGTCTTAATTCTTGACGCAAGCGTAGTGGGTGGAACTCCAAGCCTTGCCGCCGCACCCATTGGCCCTGCGACACGGCCCTTGCTCTCAGTCAATGCAGATTCAATGATTTGCTTTTCTTGATCCAGCAACCTTTCAGCCAGAGAGCCGGACGATGGACCAGGACGAACTGACCCTCTGGAAAGCCAGCTATCGTCAACCGAAAAGGTTTCGCCCTCGCATAGGATCACAGACCTCTCAATTACGTTTTGCAGCTCTCGAATGTTTCCCGGCCAGCGATATGACTCGAACTGTTCCAGGGTTTTCTTCTCGATTTTCTTCACCTTCTTCCCGACCTTATTCGCATAACGCTCGATGAAGTATTCGAGGAGGATCCGGATGTCCTGCTTGCGCTCGCGGAGAGGGGGTACCTCGATTGGGAACACGTTCAAGCGATAGAATAGGTCGCTGCGAAACGTCCCTATCGCGATGGCAGCTTCCAAGTCACGGTTTGTGGCAGCAATGACTCGGACATCGGCTGTAATGGGTCGGGCGTCTCCAACCCGCTCAAATTCTCGCTCCTGAAGCACCCGCAGCAATGCGATCTGCGTCTCAGGAGGAAGCTCGCCGACTTCGTCGAGGAAGATTGTGCCGCCTTCCGCTAGTTCAAAACGACCAGGCCGTCGTTGCAGGGCTCCGGTGAACGCTCCTTTCTCGTGGCCGAACAGTTCTGCGGCAATCAAGGAAGACGGAATGGCTGCACAGTTGACGCTGACGAACGCCCGGCCAGAGCGCCGTGAGCGTTTGTGGATGGCCCGGGCAACAAGTTCCTTTCCAGTCCCTGTCTCCCCTGTGATAAGAACGGTGGAATCAGTAGGCGCGACCTTGGCAACCCGTGAGAGCACTCCGTGCAGGGCCGGCGACGAGCCGACGATTTCCTCAAACATTGACGCATGATCGACTTCTTCCCTCAGTGCCTGCAACATTTGTTCGGCATGTCTTCGCTCATTAAGCACACGGGAAGTTTCGAACGAGATTAGCGCTTGGTTCGCCGCCACTGACAGCAGCAGTCCTTCCAATTCCGTAGGAAATTCTGAGCGTTGAGCCCCCACTGCCACCAAACCTCCTTCAGCATCCATGCCGATTGGCGTCACTGCTATGTAAAGGGTACCCATGCCTGTCGGAAACTCGACTCTTCGGGAGATTGGCAAGCCAGCAGCACTTCGGACTTGGGCCTCCGGGCTGTCCAGCCATTCTGCAAAGGCTGGACAGTTTTCCCGACGGACAACCTCGGTAGGGGCTTCTGCCAGATGATTGAGACGTACATACGCGGCGTCAAGTCGAAGTGCGCTCATCAGCAAGTCGGCCGTTTCTTCCGCTATCTGCCGCGGCTCTCGCCTGATCCAGGCAGCAGGTACGGCTGTTAACGCGACCAGGTCGCGTATGGCCCGGCGAAGTTGACGGTTTTCTTCCGCGACATTCTCAGCGACTATGCTTTTCAAGCACTTTTGCCTAGGCGGTGCCCGTATGCACCACGTTCACGCAACTCCAGCAAGAACTCGTCTGGGGGAACAAAGAAAGGATTCTTTTGCAGCAAGCCTCCAATGATGACCATCGGGTGTGTGCGCAGTACATCCATTACTATTCCTGCGCCAAACTTGGCGCAATCGTACATTCAAACGAGCGCATCTTTGTATTTCCGGAAGACGTAGTTCAGGCGCGTCTCGTATTCAACAAGATCATTCACTCCGGGTCGATCTTCGAGCGCCCACTCCATGTGCGCTACAAGACGCGTGAGCGTGTAGCCCCGAGTTGGTCCTGAGTTCAACACCTCCTGAACCAGCGCCAGCATGGCATCTTGATCGAAGCGACCACCTCTCAGGTATGTTTCTTCCCATCCCTTCACTTCCAGTTGGCCCGTCTGTTCGGCTGACGCAACGTCAATTCCCACCAATCTTAGTCTGGCCAGATGATCTTGGCGTCGCTTGGGGTCCACGATGTGGAACGCCTTCTCGGCTCGATCGATTCCTTCTTTGATGAAAGGCAGCAACACCCGGTACTCCTCATCCTGAGTGTGGAAAAAGGCGCAGATGTGGCGGTATTCGCCCAATTCTGAACCAGCAAAACGGATGGGCTGTTCAGGAGTCATGTGCAAAGCCTCCGCTGAAGAGATTTTTTCGCGCGCCGAAGCCTTCGTTCTTGCAGACGATTCCTGAGATCGTTTGGATGGCCGAACTCGGCATTTATCCAAACAATCCAATAGAGGAGAGGCTCTGCTATACGAACATATTCTTCCACCACCCTGGCGTTCGCGGCTAAGACTTGTATTCTATCTCTATTCTTTGGAGCCATTTTGTCGTGAGCATCCCAACGCTCCAAACCCGGAGGCAACTGCGCAGGCAATACGAACCTAGCGAACCGTTTTTCCAAGAGGTAAAATTGTTGAGGAAAGCTATGCTTGAGAGGTTGGCTTCTTTGTTTCGTCCCCTTCCCTCGGATGTGGCCGTGCCGATATCTCGATGCAAGAGCCTCTAAATTGAAAGTGCCCTTGGGATTGGGAACTCGTCATATGGCTGCCGCGGCGATCTCGAAAATTAGCTCCGCGATTGGAATTGTCGTTTCGGAAACAGCGACTGTCCGAATCTTCCGGAATGGATCGCTCACCGCCGAAATTCTCCCAGAACTGTGGCTCCTGAGCCGTTATACAAGCTATCTGGCCGGCCCCATCCACACCGAGCACATATCCAACCTGGCGGTGCTGACTCGGGAAACGTAGACCGGTTTCGGCTGAAGCTGTGCCAAAACTTGGCAGGTTGTTGCCGTGGCTCCTGCCAACCGTGCTGCAAGTCTCTGGTGTTGGCGGAGTTCCCTTGCAACGTTTCGTAAAGTTTTGCATCAATAAAGATCGGTAAGCATTTCTGCCGGCAGAATTAACGCCGCAAGAACTATATCGCGCGTATGTGGCTCCTCCTGGAAGTGGGGATGCGGACCTAAGTTCCTTCGAGGCAGAAGTGCTTCCAGAAGAGTCAGCACTGGGGACATCGCGCCATGATTGGAGGAAAAAGAAGAAGCTGGTTGCAGTTGTACGTGGACGCCATGACGGAGAAAGATCCATATAAGCGATTGGCGCTGGTCCGCGAGCTAGGTAAGACGCGGAAGAAAGCAAAAAGAACCGAGGTAGCCAGGGTTGCGAACAAGGTCGGAGCGCAGCGACGGAAGAAGAAACCCAAGCGCCAGTATGCCTAAGTTTGGGGCGAGGGACGTCTGGTGGAGCGCTTCTGAGAGTCCCGCGTGCTCGGGTTTCTAAGAAGAGGGATAGGCCGCCTTTCCTCGATTCAAGCTGGGGAGTGCTTCACGGGGTGTTAGCTCTCATTCGCAGGCGAACTTGCCAAGACCGAATGGCGACGGCTATCCATTGAGAGGATGGGTGAGTCCGCGAACAAAGGTTGCGGCAGAGGATCGCTGCACGGAAACGTGTCCGCCAAGAATTGATCTAGCTTGTACTCGAGACTGGCGTCAAGCATAACGGGTCTCCGATTCTTCATTTCGAGCCAACCAGGATCGAAGCATGCATGGGCGCTCTCCTAGGACTGCCCACGGCGGAAAGCGCCCAGAACCATTCCTTTCCTGCGTCACAAAAGGTCCAAACACAATCGCATTCCGACCCTGTTCAAGACTTCAGGCTGCGATCTCTTTGCTGGGCAGGTTTCCTGGCGATTGAAAACTTCCAGACGTTTTGCGGCCAGTCACCCGGAAGAGCAAACGGTCAAGCGAGAATGCGCCGGCACCTCGCACCATAATCGTCAAGGCGAGAGCCAACACCAGAAGGTGGTACTCAATGCCTTCGCCCGGTTGTTTGCCGAACCAGTTCATGAAGAATCCGTTTTGCGCGTGCACCATGGCGATCGCGACGATCATGTTGCAGGCGATCCCCAGAGCAGCGACCCTGCTGAGTAGTCCGGCGAGAAGTCCCAGACCGCCGAAGAACTCCGCGGCAATCGCAAGAAAAGCCAGCGTGGGCGGGATGCCCAACTTCTGGGTGAAGAACCCCATGCTCCCCGAGAACCCATCACCGCCGAACCAACCAAGCATTTTCTGTGCCCCGTGAGCGAAGAACACCATCCCTAGGACAACTCGCACCATGGTGAGCGACAGATCGTTGTCGGTATTTAGTAGCTTGCGAACCATACTCCTTCCAAGTCCTCCTATTTAATTGAAAAGTCCATCTTGCTGATAATTGATGCGGGACTCATTGCAGAAGATGCGGTCAGACACTACTGCTAACGTCCTACCGAGTTCTCTAACCGAAGACGTACCGAGTCTTAACCTACCTCGTCGAATCTGTGATCGTTCTCGGGAACAATTGTCATGCGCACAAGAAAGCCGCTTAACTGGACGCTGAGGCCATCGGTCTGGGGCCGAAAGCATTGCCAAGGGAAGGAACAAGCGATAAACAGGGCGACATCTGCCAACAGATGACGAGTCGGAGAGCGCATTGGTCGCGGTTCAGCTGCGGTTTCAAGCGAGCGAGCATCGCGAGCACTATGCGAGGACCTGGTACGCACCAAGAATCAGAATCTTGTGAACACTCGGAGGTAGCCTGATGAGACGCTCTTCAATTCATGCGCTGATTATCGGGGGCGGCACCGCGGGGCCGGCGCTGTCGCTATTTCTCGAGAAGGCGGGCATCTCGTCCGCGGTCTACGAGGCCCATCCGTACACCGAAGGAGTTGGAGGCGGACTCAGCCTCGCGCCCAACGGCATGAATGTGCTTGACGAGCTTGGCTTGGCTGAAAAAATCAAAGCACGTGGCACTCTCGCCTTGGAAATGTGTTTTCGAAGCGAGACCGGACGAGTGCTGGCGCGAATCGACAACGGCAGCAAGAAATACGGCCAGCCTGCCGTCGCACTGCGGCGCGCCGACTTGCACGACGTGCTTGTGCAGGAGATGGAACGGCACGGACTTGCGATCACATATAAAAAGCTGCTCACAGACGTCCGCTACACCCGCGGCCACGAAAAGGTCGTCGCCCACTTCGCCGATGGCAGCGATGCTGAGGGTGACATCCAGATTGGAGCCGACGGCATTCATTCTCAAACGCGGACGAGCGTCTTTCCGGAGAGTCCGCAGCCCCAATATGTCGGAATCATCGGGATCGGCGGTTTCGTCCCATCGTCCGCCGTACCAGGCTTGACCGACCGCGACAGGCAGAGCCTTAACTTCACATTCGGACATCGCGGGTTCTTCGGCTATTGCGGCGCGCGACCCGACGAAATGATGTGGTGGAGTAATCTCTGGCGAGAGAAGGAGCTGACGAAGGAAGAGCTGAACGATCTCTCCATTGACTCCGTCAAACGAGAGATGCTGTCGATATATGGGGCGTATCACGACCCCATCGAAAGACTCATCGCAAAGACCGGACCTCCACTCAAGTTGAACATCTACGACATTCAGAGGCTCCCCGTCTGGCACAAAGGCCGCGTGGTCTTGATCGGTGATGCGGCGCATGCCGTGAGCCCAAGCGCCGGCCAAGGCGCGTCGATGGCGCTGGAGGACGCCATGTATCTGGCGAAGGTGTTGTGTGAGGCGCAGGGGGATCATGAAGCCGCATTCGAGCGATTCGAACGCGAACGCAAGCCGCGCGTCGAACGCATCGTCGCCGAAGGCCGCCGCAGGAGCAGCGAGAAGAAAAGCGTTACGCCCGTTGAATCAGCATTACGAAATACGATGCTAGCGATCTTCATGAATTTGTTCGGCGAACGAAGTCAGGATTGGCTGTATCGGTACAGAATCGAATGGGAAGCGCCTGCCTGTGCGGCTTGATACGAAAGAACCCACAAGCTGGCGCGTCGCGGCTGCTTGGATGAAGCTAGGCTGAGGGAGCTTACGAAATTAGAAAGGATCTAAGAAAATGAGGATCGGCAAGGACGCTAACCTTCAAGGAGATTTTGTTGTGGTTGTTCGTCATCGACCGGCTCCGAATCTGAAATTATTCTTGCGAGGAATTGTCACACACACAACCAGCCGCTTTACTGGAGCGTGAGGCCGCCTGTCTGGGGCCGAAGCGTTGCTAAGAGGAGGAACAAGCAAACAACCATGGCGACTGCAACCCTAACCCGAACTGACGAACAGGTGCAGACTGATGTGCTGGCTGAGCTGAAGTGGAATGCTCAGGTCCAGCCTAACGAGATTGGCGTGGCCGTGAAAAACGGTGTG
>Ga0209378_1002689_pt1 | contig 12176 bp, 6 predicted proteins | sample GraSoiAngelo_156_FD_186170 | JGI IMG/M metagenome (GOLD analysis project Ga0209378, IMG submission 186170) | Grasslands soil microbial communities from the Angelo Coastal Reserve, California, USA - 14_1009_13_40cm (SPAdes) (version 2) | ecosystem: Environmental > Terrestrial > Soil > Grasslands ... | reverse complement strand
AAGGCGTGGGTGAAGGCCCGCCGCCACGACCGGTTCTATCGGGCCGCGAAGCGACAGTCGTATCGGAGTCGCGCCGCGATCAAGCTGTCCCAGATCGGGCGCCGATACAGTCTGTTCCGAGAAGGGGATGTCGTCGTGGACCTCGGAGCCGCTCCGGGCGGATGGTCCCAGGTCGCGGGGGAGTGGGTCGGTCCGAAGGGGCGCGTCATCGCGGTGGACCAAGTCACCCTTTCGCCCCTGGAGGGCGTCGAAGTGGTCCGGGGGGATTTCACGCATTCCGAGACCCAGGCCCGCATGTTCGAGCTTCTTCGTCATCCCGCGGACGTCGTGATCAGCGACCTGTCGCCGAAGCTCACGGGGCATCGATCGGTGGACGTCGCCCGATCGTTCGAGCTCGCCGAGGCCGGCCTCTCGTTCGCGGTCCGGGCGCTCCGGCCGGGAGGTCACTTCCTCGTGAAGGTCTTCCAGGGCGACGGATACCGCGAGTTTCTCCGGCGGGTCTCCGAGCACTTCGAACACGTCAAGGGCGTGAAGCCGTCTTCGTCCACGCCGTCGAGCCCTGAGATCTACGTGCTCGCCCAGGGCCGCTTGTAGCCCTCGCACCGGTGGGCGCGCGAGGGCCTCCACCAAGCCGCCAGCGACTCTTGTTTACGTCGCTGTCGTAGCCCGGGCCCCGACGCCGCGGGAGATCGACCGCGCTTTCTCGAGGCACCGCTGCGCCTCCTCCTGCGCCCCGAGCCGGGCGAGGACCTCGCCGCGGTTGAGCCACGCCGCGACGTAGGTGGGACGGAAGCTCGTCGCCTTCTCGTGGCAGCGGTTCGCCTCCTCGAACTGATTCATCCGTGCGAGGACCACGCCCTTGTTGTTCCACGCGATCGCGTACTTCGGGCGGATGCGGAGCGCCTTATCGTAGCATTCGAGGGCCTTGCCGAACTCCGCCTTCTTGCAGTACACGGTCCCCAAGTTGCACCAGGCGACCTCGTTTTCCGGATCCAGCCGGATCGCGTTCTCGTGGCACCGCAGGGCGTCGTTGAGCCGCCCGAGGTATTTCATCGCGACCCCGCGGGAGGTCCACGCGTAGGAGGGCCGCCGCACCATCCGGATCGCGCGTTCGTAGTGGACGAGGGCCTCCTGATGCCGGCCGAGCTTCACGAGGCGGTCGCCCAGCGCGACCTCGCTGTTGGAGAGATGGTACAGGACGATCGCCGAGGCCATCCCGGCCGCGGCGATCCCGACGAAGATGATCGCGGTCCACGGACGCGTGGGATCGAAGATGTTCTGGTACATGCGGAACCCGACGAAGGTCGCCACGAGCGCAGCGACGGATCCGAACGTCACCGCGTCGAACATCCGCCCGGAGATGCCGAGGAGCTTGCCGCCCTCCGTGTCCGCCGGACTCGCCGCCACGGGGACGCGGGCGACGTCCGCGAGGACTTCCGGGACGACCTCGGGGACCTCCGCGACCGTCGACGTGGTCGAGACCTCGGCCGCTTCGTCCCCCTTCGCGGGTTGGATCTCGACCAGGAGGGAGTCGAACAGCTTCTCGGCCACTTCCTCGTCGACGTCCGGCGCATCGTCCGGGACCGTCTCCGGTTCGGCTTGCACCGGAGCCGATTTCGAGAGATCCATCAGGTCCTCGAGGAGGGCGTCCACCTTCGTGGTGGAGGAGGCTTCGCTCAGGGCATACCCGCAGGCCCCGCAGAACGCCGCGTCCGCGGAATTGGGAGCGCCGCAGACCGGACAGGGGCTCCCTGGCTCATCGCTCATCGTGAATGGGTCGCACCCTTACCGCGAGCCGATAAACGTATCGACTTGGGTTCCCTCGGTGAGAGCCTTCTTTCCGCCGAGGGCCTAGTCCCAGAACCGTTTCGTCCTCGCGTACGTGACCTCGGCCGCGAGCAGGTCGCGCAGGAAGTCCTCTTCGGTCTCATGGTACCCGCGCAGGATCCGGGCGGCGGTGTCCTCTCCGACGCCGCGGGCCATCAGCGCCACGACCGCCTTCCTGCCATGGGCCATCACCAGGCTCGCGTTCGTGAAGAGCCGCTTCGCCTTGGCCCGGCTCTCCTTGTCCGCGCCGCTGAAGTCGAGCTTCGCAATCTTGTCCTTTTCGTAGGGAGCTACGACGGCCACCATGAGCGCGTCGCAATTGGGACATCGGATCTTGGCGGGCAGGTCCCGGACCGTCTCGCGCCAGGTCCGCTTGCAGTTCATGCACAGCAAGGTCGCGGTCTCCTTCTCCAAGCGCGCCTTGACGGCCATCAGGGTCGCGTGGTCCGCCTTCGACGGGGTGACGAGCAGCCGGCCGCCTTCGAGCCCGGCCCGACCGACCGGCGTCATGCGCGTGACGACGACCTCGATCTCGCCCGATCGGATCTTCCGGAGGACCTCGATGGTCCGCGGGATGTCCATCCGCTCCCAGAACACCTTGTCGAGGACTTCCTCGAAGAGCGGCGTGTTCTCGAACGCCTTCAGGAGGCGGGGGATTGAGACGCTCTCCCATTCGACGTCCCGCCGCAGCGCGCCGAACTTCTTCGCGACGTAGACGAAGGCCCATCGCAGGAACGCGGAGTTCTTCAGGATGACGCGCAGGAGCGGCTCGAGCGCGTCCGGATCCTCGGGCCGCAGGATCTCGACGATCTGAGCCGGGTTCACGGATCGCGGGACCTCGAGCACGATCCGGTAGGGGTCCGTCTGCACGCCGACGCTCTGACCGAACCGCGCGCTCACGAGGGAGGAGATCAGCTGGGCGAGGGTCTCGTTGACCTTGGAGCCGAGGCAGGCGTTCACGATCAACACCTCCCGCGCCGACTCGATCGTGATCCGCCGGTCCGTCGCGAGGGGCGCGTCGCCGACGGACGCGAGGTACTCGAGGAACTTCGCGGCGCCGCGGTCGTTGATCGGGTACGGGGCAAGGTCCCGCTCCCTCCGGAGGCGGCCGACTTCCTGGGCCACCGCGAACGGGACGGGGATGTCTTCTCCGACCCAGGAGGGCACGTCGCCGATCTCCCGGACCGGCTCCACCAAGATGTGGTCCTCCTTGAAATCGACGAAGCGCCACGCGGTCCCGCGCATGATGAAGCTCTCCCCGAGCTTCGCGTTCTCCGCGACGAACCACTCGTCCAAGGTGCCGATCGCACGGCGCGAGGAGATGTCGACGACGCGGTACGTCTTGACGTCCGGAATCATGGAGATGTTCTCGAAGAAGTACGGGAGGGAGTTCGAACTTCGGCCGAGGCGTCCGTCCCGCGACCAGAGCATCCGGATGTCCGCGAGCTGCGCGACGACCTCGTCGAAGTCCGCCCGCTTCAACTCGCGGAAAGGCCAACTGCGGCGGACGGTCTCGTAGGCCTCGTCGAGGGAGGCGAACCGCTCCGAGACGGCGATGGCGATCAGCTGATTCGCGAGGACCGACCGATTGTCCTTCCGCACGACGAGGTCTTCGATCTCCTCCGAGAGCGCGCGGCGCGCGATCGCACATGCCTCCGCGACGTCGTCCTCGTGCGTCGCCAAGATCACGCCGTCGGAGACCTCGCCGACGCCATGGCCGGACCTCCCGATCCGTTGGACGAGCCGCGACACCTCCCGCGGTGAGTTGTACTGCAACACGAAGTCCGCGCTGCCCACGTCGATGCCGAGTTCCAGGGACGACGTGCACACGAGGGCGCGGAGCCGGCTCGCCTTGAAGTCGTCCTCCATCTGCACGCGCACGTCTTTGGACAGGCTGCCGTGGTGGACCCCGATCCCGGGATCCTGGTACCAGGCGGTGAGCCGCGACGAGAGGAACTCCGCCGTGTCCCGCGTGTTGACGAAGAACAGGGTGGCCTGGTGCTCCTTGATGAGTTCGTAGCAGCGCCGCAACGCCGTCGCTTGGCCGGGTTGGACCCGCAGCCGCTCCGCGATCTCCGAGTCGTCCTTGATCGGGTTCGGCATCTCGACGCGGATCCGCATGCCCTTCGGCATCCGGACGCGGATGATTTCGACGGGACGATCGACGCCCGCGAGGAACGCCCCGACCTCGTCCGGCGTCCCGACGGTCGCCGACAGACCGATCCGCTGGAATTCCCGGCCAGTCAGGTCTCGCAATCGCTCGAGGCCGACCGCGAGCTGGGCCCCTCGTTCGTCGGAGGCGAGTTCGTGGATCTCGTCGATCACGACCCAACGGACCGACTTCAGATGCTCCCGCAACCGCCGGCCGGTGAACAGGATCTGGAACGTCTCCGGCGTCGTGATGAGCACGTCCGGCGGATGGCGGGTGATCGCGGCCCTCTCTTGCGGCGTCGTGTCCCCATGCCGAACGGCGACCCGGACCTCGAGGCGCTCGGCGAAGAAGGTCATGCGGCGGAGCATGTCGCGGTTGAGGGCTCGGAGCGGCGTGATGTACAGGACGCTGGTCGGCTCCGGCTTCTCCCGGATCAGGTGCTGGAGGAGCGGCAGGAACGCCGCCTCCGTCTTCCCGATGCCGGTCGGGGCCACGAGGAGCACGTTCGCCCCCGCCAAGATCCGAGGGATCGCCTGGAGCTGCGGCTCCGTGAACTCCTCGATCCCCAGGGCCTTGACCGCGTCGAGGATGGGGGGATCGAGGCCGAGGGATTCCATGGAGGTCGCTTGAAGGGCTCCTCGGACTAAAAGTTGCTCCCCGGGACTGCGACGCGCCGGCTCCGGCGGCCTCCGTGAAAAAATTATCAAGGTGGATAACCGGGGCGCTGGGGTCTTACCGCGGACGGGCAAGGGAACGACTCGAGGTTCGAGAGTGAGCCGTCGCCTGCCACCCTCACCGTTAGCGGTGACGTTCGTCCTGCTCCTGGCAGCCGTCGCTCTCGTCCCGCTCCTGAGTCCGTCCGCCGCCGCGTTCGGAGAACGACCGTTCGACTCGAACACGGTGATCAGTGGCACGAACAACTTGCAGGTCTACCAGTCCCAGAGCGTCGCGCAGTCGTTCCTCGCCTCCGCGTCCTATCGGCTCACCGACGTCACCTTGCGCCTCCGGAACACGGGCGACACGAGCGATGCGATCACGATCGCAATCCGGACGGATGCCAGTGGGAATCCCGCCTCGTCGAGCCTGACCAGTCGGTCCGTCGTCCTTGGGAACAACGACCTGACGAACGCTCAGGTGTCGTTCTCGACGCAACCGCAGTTGACCGGCGGGGTGAGGTATTGGATCGTCGCATCCTCTTCGAGCTCCGTGATCAACGCCTACGAGTGGCATCACAGCAACGCGGATACCTACGCCAATGGTCAGGCGAAGACGGGCCTCAGCGGCTCCTGGTTCAGCGCCTCAACGGACATGTACTTCGTGACGACGGGGCGAGAGACCGCGGCGAATGTGAGTGCCTCCCTCGTCCCCTTGAACCCCACCCCTTTCCCGGGAAGCTCAGTCACATTCCGCCTGTACCTGAACAACACGGGGGACACGACGGCGATGACCGCTTGGCTCAACGACACCCAGGCACCGGGCCTCCCCTACGTGTCCGATACCGGCGCGAGCGCGGGCTCGACAAGTCCCTGGCCCTCTTTCACGTTCCCGAGCGTTGGGAACGGTCCTCGATCGTTCGACGTGACGGGGCGAGTGCCGGTCGGGACGGAACCTGGGACGGTCCTGACGAAGGCCTTCACCCTATCCTATGTCGATGGGACGGGGAACGTGGTGACCCGGTCCCCCGCTCAGGCTTCGATCCTGGTGGGGGTGCAGTCGAAACAGCTCTACCTCGATCCCACGAGCGTCGGTCCGTCGCGACGACTCGACCCTGCAAGGCCGACCGGAGGATCTGGCAGCCTCTTCAGCGAAATCCTGACGAACGACGGGAGCGGACACGACTACGACTTGGATCCGGTCCTCGCTCGGTCCTTCAACGGGCTGGACGCGCGCGCGACGTTGTTCCTCGATTCCGCAAAGCACGACATCCGAACCCTTCGTCTCAATCTCACGCTCTCCGACTGGAACGGGGTCACGCTGACGCCCCTCGCCTACGTCGAGCAATCCGTGACGACGAACGCGTTCAACGACTACCAACCGTTCGCTTTTCCCTTTCCGTCCTTCAATCACACGTTCCCGTACGCGGGACGGATTCGGTTGACTGTCCGCAACACCGCCGCGAGCCCCTCCGATGCGCTGCTGGCGATGAACGCCACCTTCGCGGCCTCGGTCGTCGAACTGGACACGACCACCTACGTGCGGATCGAACAGATCGACATGCGCGATGCCATCGGCTCCGCGAGCGTCTGGTCTCCCAAGGACACGCTCGTCGTGCAGGCGAATGTCTCGGACCCCTTCGGGAGCTCGGAGATCTCGGGCGCGTGGATCAACCTCACGTCCCCCGCCGGCTCCGTGATCGTCAACTACACCGCGATGGCCCTGTTCGCGACGGACCCGGCCTCCCCGTCCGCTTGGAAGCTCTTCCGCTTCACGCTCCCGCCCTCGTTGCAGCAAGGCACCTATCATGCGACAGTCACCGCGGTGGAATCGAACGGCGTGCTCGATGTCGCCGAGTCGTCCGCGCTCGTCCGGGCACCGGCCTTCTCGATCGCCAAGACCGCGACGCGGTCGAACGTCCGAGGGGGGGACCTCTTTTCCTACGACCTCTGGTTCAACAACACCGGCTCCGGTCCGGCCGGCCGCCTGTGGATCAACGATAGCCTCCCGAGCGAACTCACGTTCCTGAGTTCTTCGGACCCAGGCGCGATGACGGGCAGCTACAACTGGACCTGGACCCTACTCGGTTACGGGAACTACCGGCTCACCCTCGGCGTCCAGGTGAAGACGGCGGTCCCCCCCGTCCCATACTTCCGAAACTTCGCGTTTCTGAACTACACCGATGAGAAGGGTTTCTCCTGGCCCCTGAGGACCGCGTTCGCCGATGTCGCTTTGAGCGGACCGGTGATCAGCCTCACCAAGTCCTCCGTCAAGACGCAGCTCCATTCGCGCGAATCGATCGTCTACCAAATCACGATGCAGAATACGGGGGACACCGCCCAGACCCTCTGGGTGAATGACACCTTGCCTGCCGGGCTGTCGTACGTCACCGATACGGCGTCGGGCCTCGGAGGAGTCCGTCTCCTTTGTTCGACCCTCTGTTTCCGATTCACAACGATGCAGGGTTCGCAAACCTGGTCCTTCACCATCACCGCGGTCGCGGCGCCGGACCTCGTCCGCGGGACGATCCTCACGAACACGGTGTCCCTGAACTACACCAACGCGAACGGATTCCTCCTCCCTCCGAAGATCACCACGTGGCCGGTCCTCGTCAGCGCCCCGAACATCCCGTCGGCCGCGATCGCCGTCGCTCGCACCCGGGTCACTCCCGCGGACATCCTCTCGGCCACGGTGACCTTCGCCAACACCGGCAGCGAAGCGGCCGCCGATGCGTGGGTCAACTTGACCTTGTCCTCCGACCTGATCTTCGTCAACGCGAGCCTCGTCGCGTATTCGAATGGCGATGAGGTCCATTTCGCTTTGGCCGATGTGACGGTGGGCACGACGACGATCTTCCTCAATGCCTCCGTCGATTCCGCAGTGGGCGACCACGCCCTCATGAGGATCAACGGGACGCTGGGATACACGGACGCGTACCGCAACGAGATGCCGCGGATCCTGATCGCGTCCGGTCTGGTCGAGGCCTCCGTGCCCAAGATCACCCTCCGAGTGAGCCCGCCCACGCTGTTGGTCGAGGCGGACGCGGTCGTCTTTTACAATATCTATCTCGTTAACACAGGGAGCGGAATGGCAGGCGATGTCAATCTTTCTTTGCCGCTCCCTGCCAGCTTTTTGTACGTCATGGATACGGCGGAGCTCTCCGGCGGAAGTCGCAACCTCCTCGGATCCATCTACACATGGAACTGGACGGACGTCGGACCCGGCTCGAGGTCCTTCACGCTCGAGATGAAGGCCAAGTCGACGGTCCTGAACGGCACCCGGGCGATTCTGAAGTTCCACGCGGACTACCGCGATCTGAACGGCAACTTCCGATCGAACGAGACCTCGGCGGTCGCCAACTTCGGCGCGTCCCAGATCGTGCTGACCTTGCCCTCTCCCTACGGGGAAGCACACGCCGGAGATACGAGGACGTATCTCCTGACGATCCGGAACGTGGGAGGCTTTGTCGCCCACAACCTCTGGCTCGTCTTCACGAACGACTCCCACTTCGACATCGTGAACTCCAATTCGTCCGTCCGCGCGGTTCCTGAAGGCGACCAACAACTGAATTGGTCCTTCACCGACGTCCAGCCGGGCGAATCGCTCACCGTGCGGATCGACCTCCGGGTGCGAGACGGCACTCCGACCGGACTCGTCCTGCCGATCGTGTTCGAGGCCGAATATACGAACAGCGTGGACACCGTCATCGGCTACGCGCGCGTCGACGCGACCGTGCGGGTCCTCACGGATCCCGTGACCTATGTTTGGATCGGGCTCGTCGCGGCCGGGCTGGGGTCCCTGATCTTCTTCGCGGTGTTCCGCCGCTGGGGCACCTTAATCGAGGAGGTCTTCCTCGTCTACCGCGATGGTGTCCTCCTGTACCACCTCTCTCGGAGCCTCTCTCAAGACAAGGACGAGGATGTGCTGAGCGGCATGCTCACCGCCGTCACGGAGTTCGTCCGCGATGCGTTCGTCTACGGCGAACACCGCGAGCTTCACCAGCTCGACTTCGGCGACTATCGGATCATGATCGAACGCGGGCGGAACCTCTACCTCGCGGTGGTGTACGCGGGCAAGGGCGCGTCCGTCATCCGGAAGAAGGTCCGCTGGGTCCTGGACCACATCGAGTCCGCCTACGGTAGCGTGCTCGAGAAGTGGGACGGGGACATGGACAAGGTGGCCGGCGCCCGCGACTTGATCCGCGAATACCTCCTGAAGACGAGCCGAAAATCGTTCCGCGGCCTGCCCGGCCTCCCGTGAGCGGCGGTCGTCGATGGGCCCGGCCGGAATTTCCGGCCCCGCGGGGCCGCGGGACCTTTTGAACCGACGACCATCTGGTTATGAGCCAGACGCTCCACCGGACTAAGCTACGGGCCCTCGTCCGCGAACCCCGCGACGTTACTTAAGGAGTGTGTCCGGCGCGGACGTTCGACCCCGTCGAGTGCGACGGCGGCGCGTTTATGAAGGCATGATCCGGTCTCCCTCGAGATGGCGGAGGAGGCCCAGGACCGGCCCCTGTTATTGGAACTCGCGAAGGAATCGTTCCGCCAGCAGGTGGCGAAGCGGGTTCGACCGCTCGCGCGATCCTTCGTCGAGCGCTGGATGAATTGCGAGCTGTGGCTCTACCCGGCCGTCATCCAGAGGCACGGCAACGAGCTCCATTCCTATAAGGCGGTCGTCCTCGAGACCCTTCGAAAGACGAGCCTCGATGAGATGCTCTCGATCTGCCGGGCCACGCGGCCGGATCTCTCGGACTTGTGGGCGAAGGCCGCAGCCCGGATGAAATTGCAGAAGGAAATCGAAAGGGCCATCGAAGCCGTCGAGGCGGCCTGACGCCCATCGACTCCGTCGCGGCGATCCCTGCGGACGGCGAACGAGCATGATGGCGTAAGGGGACGCGAACCATGGCAACCCCCACCACACCAAATCTCCACGAGCCAGCGGGATCCTCGTCCGGGCTTCATCGAGTCATCACCCTACGTCACGCCGTCGCTCTCTACGTCAGTTCCCTCCTCGGATCCGGCATCTTCATCATCCCCGGACTCGCGGCCCGCATCGCCGGCCCGGCGTCGATCCTCTCGTGGATCATCCTGTCGGTCGCGAGCTATCCGTTTGCCTACACCTTTGCGAAGCTCTCCGCTCGGCGACCGGAGTCCGGAGGGATCTACGTCTTCGCGCGGGAGGGTCTCGGAGTCGGGGCCAGCGCCGCAACCGCGTGGCTCTTCTTGGCATGGGCGGTCCTCGGAGCCCCTGCCGCGACGGTCGCAGCGGCCTCGTACCTCACGTTCGTGCTCCCCTTGAGCCGACTCCACGTGTTCCTCGTGGCCGCAGGAATCCTCATCGCGGCGTTCGTCGTCAATTACCTGGGGATTCGCTTCACGGGTCGCGTCCAGCTCGCGACGGTGGCTGCGATCCTCGCGGCGCTCACGATCGCGGTCGTCGCTTCCGTGCCGAGAGTGTCTCCCGCGAACTACACGCCGTTCCTTCCGGGCGGCGTGACGTCCATCGGCACCGCGGCCGCGCTGATCGTGTGGTCCTACCTGGGGTACGAAAACACGTCGAACGTCGCCGAGGAGTTCAAGGACCCTGAGAGGGACTTCCATCGGAGCGTGGTCATCAGCGTTTTCCTGATCAGCGGCCTCTACCTCGCCATCGCGATCGTCACGGTCGGCACCGGGGCGTACACGGTCGGGGGCGGCGCCACTCCCTTCGCGGTGATGATGTCGGGCGCCTTCGGCACCTACGGCGGGGCGATCGTCGCCTTCCTGGCGATCTTCGTCACCTTCGGGACCGTGAACGCCTACGTCGCAGGCATGGCCCGCGTCTACTTTGCCGCGGCCCGCGACGGTGTGTTCCCCCGCGCGCTCGCCAACGTGCATCGCACGACGGGGGCGCCGCGGCAGGCGCTGGTCTTCTTGACCGTCCTCGTCCTGCTGAGCCTCGTGATTTTCTATATCTTGGATGTCGACTTCGTGCCCGCGTTCCTGATGGCGAGCGGCGCCGCAATCCTCACGTACGTGATCGGCTCCGTCGCGGCGATACGACTGCTCAAGGAGAACGGCTTGCGACGAGCCCTTCCTTGGATCTCGCTCCTTGTATCACTTGCCCTCCTCCCTTTCATCGGAGCGTTACTGGCCGCAAGCGCGGCGATTGCCGGTGCCGGGCTGCTCATAAGCTGGGCCGTTTCCACACGACGCGGCATGACGAAAGCCGGCAGCTAAACCGAGCTCTCACTCGTCTTACTTCGAGGGTCTAAGCGCTTTGATCTAAATTGCCATGTCGTCAAAAAAACCAAACGGCAAGGATTGCAGAGCTGTTCGTCGAGAAGCAAGCGTTGCCTCCTCACCGCCGTGCGAGGCCCGCGGAGGCACAAAGCTGGACCGCTTGGTTGGCGAATCTAACGGCCGCCTGATAGTCTGCAGCCTTGAGCGCCTTCTTGGCCTGCGTGAGCGCGGCCTTCGCCACGTGAACGTTGAGGCCCCGAGCTTTGGCTTCCTGTATCGATCCGGTCGCTTGCCTGATCCAGATACGAGCAGATTCCGCGTCTGTAGACTCCGGGGGACCGCCTGTGGAGGTTGCGTTGGCCGGCATAGCCGGGTGCGCAGGACCGGATTCGAATAGCCCGAGGACGTAGTCTGCGCGCTCCGTAGCGACACCGTAGTTGCCGGCCTCAAACGCGGTCCGGGCTTCCAGGAGCGCTCTTCGGGCGATCTGTACGTTCGATCCGCGATCCCTCGCGCGTTTCGCCGCCTCGAGCGCCAATGTCATGCGGGCAAGCGCCGCGCTGCGTGTCGAATCGGTGGTCGTTGGCAGCGGAGTCCCACCGTTGAACTCGATTCACGAACCGAAGATTAAGATTTGGGACGACGCGAGACTGAAAATCGTGGCCGACATGGAGAAAATCGGGAAGGGACGTCGTCGTGCGGAGTCGCTCTATACCTGTGAAATCGGCGTCAATGGAAGGGCAGTGGCCAGGACCCAAGGCTGACATCCACCGATGTCCCCGATCGATCCACCCTCCGGAAGCCGTGGGACCCACCGCGTTCAGCGCATGCGCCCCGAGCGCTTCGCGAGCGGCGATGACTTGCCCCCGGGACGTGCTGGGTGGATCGGGGTCCATTTCAACTCCATGTGGATTTCCAGTTCGTCCTCTTCCTTGGCGTAGAGGAGCTTGAAGGTCACCGGCTCGGTGGGCTGAACCAGGATCTTCTTCTGTCCCGGCAGGACCTTGGAGATGTCGACCGAACGCCGGCCCAGTCCTTCCCCCAGCGCCACCAGGGACTTTGAGAGATCGTCCTTGCTGAACCGGCCCTTGTAACGAAAGATCGATTCGTGGACCTCTCGGTAAATTTCCAGGACCTCCATCATTTTGGTCCAATGCCTCATGGTCTGGGAAAGCTCGCCCCGTCCTTTCTTCGTGAGAGCGTAATGCTTCCGGTCGAGACCTTCATCCCGGAACTCGATTCGACTCGTCACTAGACCTCCCTCCTCGAGTTTTTCGAAGGCCGGGTAGATCGTGCCGGTCTTTGGCCTCCAGTAGCCG
>Ga0209378_1002681_pt1 | contig 12205 bp, 14 predicted proteins | sample GraSoiAngelo_156_FD_186170 | JGI IMG/M metagenome (GOLD analysis project Ga0209378, IMG submission 186170) | Grasslands soil microbial communities from the Angelo Coastal Reserve, California, USA - 14_1009_13_40cm (SPAdes) (version 2) | ecosystem: Environmental > Terrestrial > Soil > Grasslands ... | reverse complement strand
AGGCGGAGGGGGCGGGGGTGGGGGTGGGGGTGGGGGTGGGGGGGAACGGCGCCACCAACCCCAAGCGCTCGCTGAGGTGGAGCGCTTGCACATCGAGAAGACCCTCAGGTTCCATGGCGGCAACCGCACGCGAGCGGCCCACGAGCTCGGGATTTCGCGCGCGACGCTGATCAATAAGATTAAAGTCTACGGGCTCGACATCTGAGGCGGACCATGACCGACAAACCGAAACTGATGGAGCACGACGCGATGGTGTGCCGCTCTTGCGGCAATGAGGAGCGTGCCTCCGAGGGCTATCCCTGTGCCGACTGCGGCACGTTCATCTGCTTGATCTGTTCCTTCCGAGGCGTCACGCGTTGTAAGGCGTGTGAGGAGAAAGCCAAAGCCTCGCAGAAAGCCTAACCCGCCGCTCCCCGCCGCTTCCGGATCTCCCGCCTCACGTCGTCGGGCGAGGTGCCGAACTCCTTCGCCAGCTTCTCGACGGCGTCGCTCGCCCCCGGCCAGTCCCCGGCGGCCGCGAGCGCCGCGAGCGCGATGTCTTCGACCACGGTCGTTCGCTCCTCCAGATCGCGCGTGCGCACGGCGACCTCGCGCGCGAGCCACTGCTCCAGCTCGCGCCGGTCGATCTCCAGCTGCCGCTGCCGCAGCCCACTCTGGAGCGACATCTCCAGCTCGTCCAGGTCGACCGGCTTGATGAGGTAGTCGTACGCCCCGAGCTTGAGACACTCGATGGCCGTGCGGGGCTCGTCGATCGCCGTGAGCATGATGATGGCGAGATCCGAGTCGGCGGCGAGCGCCTTGGGCACGAGCTCCACGCCGCTCATGTTCGGCATGCGGATGTCGGAGAGCATCACCTCCGGCTGCTCCGCGGCCTGGCGGTCGAGCGCCTCGGCGCCGCTCGCGGCTTGCAACACTCGGTAGCCGAGCCGCGTGAGAAATCGATCGAGGGCCTGGCGGATGCCGTCCTCGTCGTCGACCACCAGCACGGTGGTCGGGGGCGGGGGGCTCTGTGGGTCGGGGTTGGGCATGGCGCTAACGTATGTGCCCTCCACAACCCGAGCAAGCCGAGCTATTCTTCGCGCTCCCATGGCGTCTTCCGCTTCCTCCAGCCTCGCCGCCGTCCGAGGCATCTCCGTGGGGCACTGGACCGACCTCGAGCGGGCGACCGGATGCACCGTGGTGCTCGGGCCGGACGGTGGGATGCGCGCCGCCTGCGCGGTCCGCGGCCGCGCCACCGGAACCCGCGAGCTCGACGCGCTGAACCCCCGCCACCTCGTCGACCGCATCGACGCCATCTTACTCACCGGTGGCTCGGCCTACGGTCTCGGCGCGGCGGATGGTGTGATGCGCTGGCTGCGGGAACGCGGGCGCGGTCTGCCGGTGGGGTCTGCCGGCATCGTGCCGATCGTGCCGACCGCGGTGATCTTCGACTTCGATCTCGCCCCCGGAGGCAAGGCGGACCGCTGGCCGACGGCCGACGACGCGTACCGCGCCTGCGCCGCCGCGTCGGGGGGGGGCGAGGTTGCGGAAGGGTCGGTCGGCGCGGGCACGGGAGCTACCGTCGGCAAGGCGCTGGGGCCGCGCGCCGCCATGAAGGGCGGCGTGGGAACCTGGGCCGCGAGCGGCGGCGACATCGTGGTCGGCGCGCTGGTGGTGCTGAACGCGGTCGGCAACATCCTCGACGCCTCGGGGGCGATCCTCGCGGGGGCGCGCGGCGCGGACGGCTCGTTCGTGGATGCGCTGGGGCATTTCGCCCGGGGGGGCGCCCCGTTCGGCGCGGGGGCCCGCAACACGAGTCTCGCCGTGGTCGCGACCAACGCGGCGCTCGACCGCACCGCCCTTGAGGGGCTGGCCCAGGCGGCGGGCGACGCGCTGGCGCGGCGTATCGTTCCCTACGGCACGCTGTTCGACGGCGATGTCGTGTTCGCGGTGAGCACCGCCGCGGCGGCGCCCGCGACCCCGTTGCAGGCCGAGGCGCTCGCGGCGCTCGCGGTGCCAGTGGCGGTCGAGCGCGCTGTGCGGCTCGCGCGGGGACTCCGGGACATCCCGGGATTGGGAGATCGTGCGCACGGGGTGCGCGAGTGAACTCGCGGCTCGGCATGTGCCCGTGAACGGGCGCGGCCGCTTCAGCGGCAATGCCGAGTCGCGGCTTGAGCCGCGGACTTCGGGAACGTGACAATGGTTGATCGTGTCGACCGCGACGTCGCGGACGTCGCGCGCAAGTGGGTGCCCGATCCGCGGCTCGGCGTGCTCGAGGTGACGGTCGAGCCCGAGCGTCTGGCCGGCTGCACCACCAGCCGCGACGCCTTGGCGGCCCTGCGGCGCATCGCGGCCGACGCCGGCCGTGCAGCGGACATCCGGCTGCTCCCGGACACCTCCGTCCGTGACGAGCCGGCGGCCGTGGTCACCGCCGCGGTGGCGCCGCTCTTGCGCGAGCCGCGGATCGCGGCCGACCGTTTGAGCGAGGCGCTGCACGGCGAGCCGCTCGCACTGCTCGAGCGGCGCGAGGAGGGAGGGGTGTGGGTGCGCGTGCGCGCGGGCGACGGCTACCACGCGTGGACCCACGTCGGGTATCTGGCGGTCGGACCGAGCGCATGGGCGGACGACTGGAGCACGCGGGCCACCGGACGCTCGCTCGGTGCCGAGCTCAAGTTCGAGGATCAGCGCCTCCGACTACCGGTGGGCGCGCGCGTCGCGTTGAGGCGGACCGGGCAGGTCGAGACCGCGGACGGACGCACGTGGAATGTGAGCGCTGGCGTCGTCCGACCGGAATCGGAGGTGCGGGCCGAGGCGCGTCTCCTTGCGATGCCGGAGTGGGCGCTGCGCTGGTTCTCCGGCGCCCCCTATCTGTGGGGCGGGCGCACCGAGTGGGGCATCGATTGCTCCGGCCTGGTCCAGGGAACGTACGCGGCCCGGGGGATCGCCCTCCCCCGCGACTCCGACCTGCAATCGCTCGTGGGACGGGAGGTCAGGATCGATCCGGCCGGCTCGGGCTACGAGGCGGGCGACCTGCTGTACTTCGCGGACGGGCACCGGATTTCCCATGTCGCCCTCTGGGCGGGGGCGGGTCGGATCGTGCACGCTGCACTGTCGCGCGGCGGCGTCGGGTCGGACGACCTGCTGGGCGAGACGCCGGCGGCCAAGCGATTGCGGGATTTTCTGGTCGCAGTGCGGCGTATGAATCTCCGACGGTAGGTGGAATACTGTAGGGGCGCAGCATGCTGCGCCCCTACCACACCGGTCAACCCCTCCTCTGGTCGACCGATCGGTCGATTATGTTTGCGGCATGAAGCTCGTCCTGTTCGACATCGATGGGACGCTCCTCTGGACCGACGGTGCCGGCCGCCGGGCGATTCAGCGCGCGCTCGTCGACGAGGCCGGTACCGCGGGGCCGATCGAGAGTTACCGCTTCGACGGGAAGACCGACCCGCAGATCGTGCGGGATCTCCTGTCGCTCGCGGGGCATTCGGGAGCGGAGAACGCAACCGTGATCCAGGCGGTCTGCCGACGCTATGTGGATCATCTCCGCACCGAGCTGGAGCGACCGACTCAGGCGACGCGGTTGATGGTGGGGATCGCCGACTTGCTCGCGGCGCTCGAGCCGCACGAGGCCCGTCGCCGGGCGCTCGTCGGCCTGCTCACGGGCAATGTCGCCCCGGGGGCTGCCCTGAAGCTCCGATCGGCTGGACTCGACCCGGCCCGCTTTCGCGTCGGGGCATACGGCTCGGACTCCGCCCGCCGCGCCGAGCTCCCGGCGGTCGCCGCTGGGCGCGCGGCGGCCCTCACGGGCGCGACCTTCGCGGGATCAGACGTGATCATCGTGGGCGACACCCCCGACGATGTGGCCTGCGGTCGGCCGATCGGCGCTCGCAGCGTCGCGGTCGCCACCGGGTCCTACGACGTCGCCGCCCTCCGCGCGACCGGCGCGGCGTACGTGTTCGAGACCCTGGCCGACACCGCCGCCGTGCTCGACGCCATTTTCACGTGAGCCACCTCTCGGCCTCGCCGGCGGACGAGCTCGAAGTCAAGGCGCGGGTCGACGATCCCGACGGGCTGCGAGCCGCGCTGGTACGCGCCGGGGCGACGCTCGATTTTCGTGGCGACATGATCGACCGACGGTTCGATCGGGGCCGCACGCTCGCGGAGCGCGATCACGTGCTGCGGCTGCGAGAGTTTCGACCGGCCGACGGCACCCCGGCCTATGGGGTGCTGGGGTGGAAGGGTCCCCCCTCGCAGCGCGGGGTGTACCGCCACCGCGCCGAAGCGGAGGCGCGCGTTGCGGCCCCCGACTCGGTGGTGACGATCCTCGAGCAGCTGGGGTTCGCGGTGTCGCTGCGCATCGACCGTCGGGTGGAGGTGTATCGGTTCGGCCAGGCGGTGCTGCGCCTCGAGTGGTATCCGGCGATGGACGTGTTGCTCGAGGTCGAAGGCGAGCCGTCCGAGATCGAGCGCGCGATCGCGGCCTCGGGCCTCGCCCGGGACCGGTTTCTTCCCGAGTCGCTGCCGTACTTCGTCGCCCAGTACGAGGCCCGCACGGGCCGGGCCGCCCTCCTCGCCCGATGAGCGCGCAGGTGAAGATCCCCATGCCGCTGCGCGTCCCCGAGCTCGCGCCGTCGCTCGGCCGCGTACTCGTGCCCCGCCGCCTGGAGGAGCCGTGGGTACCGCTCGACGACATTCGTGAGGAGCTCGCGACGCGCGTCATGGAGCTGGGCGGTGAAGCGCGGGCCGCCGCGGCACGCGAGGATCGCGACCGGGTGCTCGACGCGGTGAGCCGGCGCGCCTGGCTCGGCGCGTGGGAACCTGCGGTGCGCCGGGCGGGCCAGCGCGTGACTGCCGCGCTCGACGGGGAGATCGAGCGGGCCGCGCGCCGGGTGCGAATGCCGCGACGGGCGCGCCGCCGCCGCCTCCTCGCCGGGTCGGAGAAGCGAGCAATCGTCGCCCGGCTCGCCGCGGGCGGCGAAACCCTCGTGGCCGCCCTCGATGCACTCGATGCAGTCGCCGTGCGCGTGCGCGAGGCGAGCGTCCTCGACAAGGCAGCGCACGCCGACTGGCAGGAGGCGCTCCGCACCGCCGCGCGCCGGCTCGAGGCGGCGTGGCTCGCCCTCGAGACGCAGGTCGCCGACGAGGAGCGTCGCTGGGCAGGCGAGATCGACGCGGTGGCCCGCTGGCGGCCGTCGCTCTGGCCGCTCGTCGTGCTGTGGACGCCGCTCGCCGTGGCGCTGGCATGGTTCGGACTGGTGCTCGGCGGCTATCTCCCTGCCCCCGCGTGGCTCGCGGCGCGCCTCGGCTTTTGAGCGGCGGGCCGTGACCGCGATCGGTGTCGGTGTCGATCTGGTCGAAGTGTCCCGCGTGGCCGCCATCATCGGCGACAAGGGATCGCGCGTCTTCGAGCGCCTGCTCACGCCGACCGAGCGCGCCTACTGCGAGAGCCGCCCAGACCCCGCGACCCACGTGGCCGTACGGCTCGCCGCCAAGGAAGCGGTCTACAAGGCGCTGCAGGGAAGCGAGGCGGCCCGGGGAATCGGCTGGCGGGAGATCGAGGTCATTCGCGCACCCGACGGCCGGCCTGATGTCCGTCTCACCGGGTTCGCTGCGGCCCGGGCCGAGGTGTTGGGCGTGGAGCGGGTGCTCCTGTCCCTCTCGCATACCCATCAAGCGGCTGTGGCCGTGGTCGTGCTGGAGCGGGGGTGATGCGTCGGCTTGAATTGCCGACTGTTTTACTCTAGTATTTGACACCCCCTGATTGAGAATCATTCCCATCTACTGTAAGCCCCTCCTTGGCTTGCTGTTGAGCGCCTGCGTGGCAGTCCGCGCTGCCGGCCAGGCGATGGATTCGTTGTCGGTCTCCCGGCGGATCGTGGCGGCGGCCTCGCTCGCCGCGGCGGAGTACGGGATCGGGGTCGCTCCCCGCGGCGGTCGCGTGACCGTGCCCGAGGAGGTGTCGGAGGCGAGACAGTTCCTGGAGCAGGCGCGACTGGACGTGGGGTCGCTGCCCAGCACCGTCCGGGCTGTGGCCGACTCGGACCTCGCCGCGCTGGAGGCGATGATCGAGCGCGTGGCTCCGCCCGACTCTGTGTCCCTGCGGGCGGCAACGCTGATCCAACGGATCGCCGCTGCCGCGGGTGGCGCGCTCGATCCGTATCCGACGCGACCGCCGTCGCTCGCCCGCGGCGCGGTGGTGTTTCGGGAGCAGTGCGTGCAATGTCACGGCCCGACGGGTCGGGGCGACGGGCCCAAGGCGCGCCACCTCGAGGGACCGGCGCCGGCGAGCCTCGCCGACCGTGCGGCAATGAGCACCGTGTCCCCCGTGGCCGTGTACCGGAAGCTCACGATCGGCGTCGCGGGCACCGCCATGCCGCAGTTCGAGGAGACGCTGTCCCCCGAGGACCGGTGGGCGGTCGCGAGCTACGTCGCGACCCTCCGCGCCGACGACGCGATGGTGCGCGAAGGCGAAGGGCTCCACGCCGCGCAGTGCGCGTCGTGCCATGGTGCGACCGGGGGAGGCGATGGTCCCCTCGCGAAGTCCCTTTCCGTGCGGCCGCCGGCGCTGAGCGACCTCGCCGTGCTCGGGCGCTTCACCGACCAGGAGCTCACGCGGCTCATCTTGCAGGGCCGGCCGGGGACGCCGATGCCGGGCTTCGTCCGGACGCTCGATCCGGGGCAGGTCGCGAGCCTGGTCGCGTTCCTCCGCGTCATCTCGACGGCAGAGCGGCAGCAGCGCGAGGCATCGCCTGCGGCCGCGACCTTCTCCACCGTGCGGCGCCAGCTGGACTCGGCGGTGGCACTGCGCTCCGACAAGATCGCGTTCGATGCGTACCTCACGTTCGAGCAGGTCGAGACGGACGTGCGGGCCCGGAATGCGGGGCTCGCGAGCGAGCTCGAGGACGCGTTCGCCAGCTTGCGCGCCCGGGCCGGAGCCGGTGCGGGACCGGACGAGCTCGATGCGATTCACGCCCGGCTGCTGGCGGGACTGGAGCGCGCCGAGCGGCTGGTGGCCGACCGGTCCTCGGCCGCGAACCTCCTCATGCAGTCATTCGTGCTGCTGTTGCGGGAGGGGTTCGAGGCTATCCTGGTCGTCGCGGCGCTGATGGCGTTCCTCGCCAAGGCCGGCGCGGTCGAGCGCCGGCGCCACGTGGCGCGGGGCGCCTGGGCCGCGGTGGGCGCGAGCGTCGTCACCGCCGCGGTGGTCGAGCTGCTGTTCGAGATCACGCCCGGCCAGCGCGAAGCGCTCGAGGGCGTCACCATGCTGCTCGCCACTGCGGTGCTGTTCTACGTGAGCTACTGGCTGCTGTCGAAAATCGAAGTGGCGAAGTGGAACGCGTTCGTGCAGGGTCGGATGGAAGAGGCCCTCTCGACCGGCTCGGGGTTCGCGCTCGCGTCGGTGGCCTTCCTCGCCGTGTACCGCGAGGGTTTCGAGACGATCCTGTTCTACAAGGCGCTGTTGACGTCGGCGGGATCGGCCGGCGGTGGGTCGGCGGCCGGGCCGGTGGCGGCGGGCATCCTCCTCGGGGCAGTGGCCCTGGTGATCGTCTACGTCGCGATCAGCCGCTTCGGGATGAAGGTGCCGCTCAAGCCGTTTTTCGCGGTGACGAGCGCGATGCTCTACTACATGGCGTTCGTCTTCGCCGGGAAGGGGATCGCCGATCTTCAGGAATCGGGGATCCTGCGGACGAGCGTGATCGAGTGGGCGCCGCGCATCCCGGTGCTCGGCATCTACCCCACCGTCCAGTCCCTGGCGCTCCAGTTCCTCTTGATCGTCCTGCTGCTCGTCGCAGTCGTGTGGCTGCAGCGCAACCGGTTCAGTGGCGCCGGGCCAGATCGTCGGCGGCCGTCGTTCCCATGAGCGCAGCCGGCACCACCGGGGCGGCCTCGGGGTCGCGCAGCCGCGCGATCACCCACACGCCCGCAATGATCACCAGGACGCTCGTCACCTGCGCCAGCGTGAACGGCCCGAGCAGCCGGTCGTCCTTGGCGCGCACGAATTCCACCAGAAACCGCTCGGCGCCCGCCAGCACGAGGTAGACGCCGAACCGCCAGCCGACGGCGTGCGGGCGGTCGCGCAGGCGCCACAGCCACGCGAACGCGAGCATCATCAGCACGGTTTCGTAGATCTGCGTGGGGTGGACGGCGACCAGCTCCGCGGGATCCGCCCCCGGGAGGAACCGGACGTGCATCTGCGTCAGGTTCGCCACCGTGGTGGGTGGCAGCCCCTCGGGAAACTTCATCGCCCAGGGAAGCGTGGACGGGATGCCGTAGTCGTCGTTCACGAGGAAGCAACCCACGCGCCCGAGCGCGTAGCCGAGGGCCAGCGGAGCGGCGGTGAGCTCCATCGCCCAGCGCCCGGGCACGCGCCGCCACCAGCCGAGCCCGAGGACCGCGGCCACGCCCCCGAGAAACCCGCCGTACCACACGAACCCGCCGCGCCGAAACAGCGCGTCCCACTCCCCGGTGAGCAGCACGTACCAGATTTTGGCCCCGACGATACCCCCGACCACGGCCGCGAACACGATATCGGCGGCGTAGTCCTCGTTCATTCCGCGGCGCCGCAGGTCGACCTGGATCGCCCAGCCGGCCATGAGAAAAGCGACCATCATCATGAGGCCATAGCCGGTGATGGTGAGCGGGCCGAGCTGGAAGGTCAGCGGGTAGAGGGTCATGGTGATTGCGGATTGCGGATTGCGGATTGTGGAATAGCCGCGGTCTCGAGACCGGGCAGTGGGAGATCGGCGCGCGCGTCGAGCGTCCAATCGCTGCGCTCGCCCAGCGCGAGGCGGTGCCAGCCGGCGCGGGCGATCATGGCGGCGTTGTCGGCGTTCAGGCGTGGGCTCGCGACCGCGACACGCGCCAGGCCTGAAAGCCGCTGCGCCGCGAGCTCCGCGAGCGTACGGTTGCAGGCCACACCGCCGCCCAGCACTGCGGTGCGATAGCCGGTGGCCCGGACCGCGCGCTCCAGTTTGGTCACGAGCACGTCGAGCACCGCGTCCTGGAAGGCGCGGGCGAGATGCGACCGGTCGCGTGCGAGGTCGTCGGTCGCCCGCACGGCGCGCAGCACCGCGGTCTTCAAGCCCGAGAACGAGAACTCATAGCCCTCGTCCCGCATCGGTCGGGGAAACGAAAATCTCTTGGGATCGCCCTGGGCCGCGAGCCGCTCGATGGCGGGGCCGCCCGGATAGCCCAGGCCGATGAGCGCGGCCACCTTGTCGAACGCCTCGCCGGCGGCATCGTCGCGGGTCGCGCCGAGCAGGCGGTAGCGGCCCCACGCGGGGACATCGAGCAGCAGGGTGTGGCCGCCCGACACGAGCAGCGCGACGAAGGGCGGCGCCAGCTCCGGATCCTCCAGTGCGGGCGCGAACAGGTGGCCCTCCATGTGATGCACGCCGATCAGCTCGCGGTCCCCCGCGTAGGCAAGCGCCTTGGCGTACACCACACCCACCAGCAGCGCGCCGACGAGGCCCGGCCCCTGCGTCACCGCCACCGCGTCGACGGCGCTCCAGGCGAGTCCCGCCTCGGCGAGCGCGCGGTCCACCACCGCCGGCAGGGCAGCGAGGTGCGCCCGACTGGCGAGCTCCGGCACCACCCCGCCGAACACCTTGTGTACGTCCTGGGAGAGGATGACGAGGCCGGCGAGCTCGGGGCGCCGGTGCTCGCCCACGAGGACGGCGGCCGATGTCTCGTCGCAGGACGTCTCGATGCCCAGAACGACGTCAGCCACGTCCGGTCTTCCGCTTGAGAGACACGGAATCGGGCACGGCGCGCGCGATGAGGCCTGGCGGCCCGCTCACGGTGAGCCTGGCGTAACCGCCCGGCCCCGCCTTGCCGACGAGGTGCGCCACGACGCGCACGCTGTCCCGCGTGAGCGTGTTCACGCGCGACGCGGGGCCGCGCACCGTCACCGACACACGTTCGGGGGACAAGAGGAACCCGGTGAACCCCGAGGCCGCCGTCGTTATTGGTACGCCGCCGATCGAGCGCTCGATGATCGCCGTCACTTCTCCCGCCATCCGCACCGCCTTGGGTGAGATCCGGACGACGCCCAGGGGGGTGGTGTCGATCGGGACGGTCTGGAAGAAGGGACCGCTCACGCTGGAAATCACGGTCGGCAGCGTCGTCACCGAGTCGAGCTTCGCGAGGCTCTGCTCCGGTCCCACCAGGCGGGCCAGGCTGGGCGTGATCGACAGCCCGCGGAGTACGTAGCCCGACTCCGCTTCCACGTTCACCCGCGGCACGATCCGGACTTCCTTGTGCGCTACGGAGTCCAGCAGGATCTCGATATCGCGCGGCCGAATATCGGCGACCTGCACCTCGATCCCCTTGGGCAGCTCCACGTCGGTGGGTTGGAGCTGGATCCGCCACAGCGCGGCCGAGAACGTGTCGGGAATGGCCTTGCGGATCACGCGCGGGAAGGAGTGCAGCTTGAGGATTTCGCTGCCCTTCCCGAGGATCACGACCGTCACGCCGGCGGGTTGTTGCCGCACCGTCCGGCCGGGCGGGATGGCGATCGCGAGTCGCATGACGAACGTCTGCGACAAGGGCTGCTGCGCCGCGACCGCCACGTACAGCATGATCGCGAAGAACAGAGCCGCCAGTTTGATCGGCCAGTTGCGCACGAACAGCTGCCCGAGGCTAGCGCGGACGGTCATCGAGCAGCCGCCGGATCAGGGTTTCGTTCACGGGGCCGTCCCATTCCGAGGCGCCGATCACTTTCTTGACGATCACTCCGTCGCGATTGATCACCCAGCTTTCGGGCACGCCGGTCGCCTGGTAGGCTTGCTTGATCGCCCCCGTCTGGTCGTGCAGGATGTCGAAGCTGAGCCCCAGCTCGCGCGCGAACGCCGTGACGACGGAATCGTCCTGCTCGTCGATGCTCACCGCCACCACCCGGAAGTCGCCGCCCTCCCCGAGGCGGCGGTAGAGCCGCTCCATCGACGGCATCTCCACGCGGCACGGCTGGCACCACGTCGCCCAGACGTTGAGCAGCACGACCTTGCCGCGGTAGTCGGCAAGGGTGGTGGGGCGCCCGGTCCGCAGGTCCGTAGCGTGAAACCCGGGTGCGGCGGAGCCCACGCCCAGCAGATCGATCTGCGGCCGGATCTTGATGACCAGTGCCGTGCCGAACACCAGCGCCATCACCACGCCGATCGCGACCGTCCATTGCCGCGGCGGGGTCATACCGTCACCAGGCAGCGCCGCCGGAGGTCCCGGACTTCACGGGCGGGGTCGCTGCTCGTGAAGATCGCGTTGCCCGCCACGAACGTGTCCGCCCCCGCCCCATGGGCGGTCACGATGGTATGCGACGTGATCCCGCCGTCCACTTCGAGGAACGCGCGGGAGCCGTGCGCGGTGAGCAGCTCGCGCGCCCTGCGGATCTTGTCGTTCGAAGCGGGGAGGTACGTTTGCCCGCCGAACCCGGGGTTCACGGTCATGATGAGCAGCAGGTCAAGGTCGGCGACGACCTCTTCCGCGAGCGGCAGTGGCGACCCGGGGTTCAGCGCGAGCCCGGCGAGCATGCCTTGACCTCGCACCGCAGCGAGCAGGCGCTGCACGTGTACCGTCGCCTCCGGATGGAACGTGAAGACGGAAGCGCCGGCGGCCGCGAACGACTCGAGGTAGCGCTCGGGCTCGACTACCATCAGGTGCACGTCGATCGGCTTGTCGGTGAGTCCGCGCAGCGCCGCGATCATGTTCGCCCCGAACGTGAGGTTCGGCACGAAACGCCCGTCCATCACGTCCACGTGCAGCCAGTCGGCGCCCCCCGCCAGCACCTGCGCCATCTGCTCGGCGAGCCGGGTCAGGTCCGCCGACAGGACGCTGGTCGCGATGCGAATCCCCCCCCCTCCCCCGTTGGTGATCACGGGCTCCGGGCCACGACGATGTCCACCACCGTGCCGGGGGCGGCCAGGGTCCCCGCCGCCGGCTTCTGCCCCACCACCGTCCCGGGGTTCGCGTCGCGCGTCCGCCGCCGGGTGACCGTGCCCAGCTCGAGACCGTCCAGCTCGAGCCGGGTGCGCGCGTCCGCCTGCGACATCCCCAGCAGGTCGGGGACCGCGATCGTGGGGGCTCCGCGGCTCACCACCACGGTCACCGGTGCCCCCGGACTGAGCACCGAGGTCGCGGCCGGGCGCGTGAGCATCGCGACGCCCGGCGGCGCGGCGGCCTGCACCGACTCCACCTGCGCCACCGTGAGTCCCGCCGCGGCGATCAGGCG
>Ga0209378_1002661_pt1 | contig 12249 bp, 14 predicted proteins | sample GraSoiAngelo_156_FD_186170 | JGI IMG/M metagenome (GOLD analysis project Ga0209378, IMG submission 186170) | Grasslands soil microbial communities from the Angelo Coastal Reserve, California, USA - 14_1009_13_40cm (SPAdes) (version 2) | ecosystem: Environmental > Terrestrial > Soil > Grasslands ... | reverse complement strand
ACAGTCGCAGCGCGTTTTCGAGATCTCCGGCTTTGAAGCAAGACCGGGCATAGTAATAATAACCGTCGAACAGCGCAGGATCGAGTTCAATCGCTCTCTCAAACTCGACCGCCGCCTCAGCGTAGCGCTGTTCCATCGACAAGCCCTGGCCCGCAGCAACATGTGCCTCTGCGAGTTCAGGATCCAGCTCTAACGCGCGGCTGCTTGCCTTGCGCGCATTATCTAGATCCGGCTCGCGCCCTCTCCAACTAAAGAGGTGCACGTGAGCGGTGGCCAGGCCTGCCCAAGCGCCAGCGAAACCGGGATCGAGCTTGATCGCTCGCTCGAACATCTGCCGAGCAAACTCGATGTTCTGGCGAGTCCACTTCTGGAACAGCTTCCGCCCGCGGAGATAAAACTCGTACGCCTGCACGTTCTCGGTCGAGGACGTGAGCAACCGGCGCTCCTCCCGTGACGTGAGCGAGAGACCCAGGCCGGTAATGACGCTGTGAGCGATCTCGTCCTGGATTGCAAAGATGTCTTCGAGTTCTCGGTCGAAGCGTTCCGACCACAGGTGATCACCATGTCGGGCGTCCACGAGCTGGACGATAATGCGCACACGATTTCGCGCCTTGCGGATGCTGCCTTCAAGGAGCGCCTCCACACCGAGTCGCTCTCCAATTGCCCGTGCATCCACGCTGGTCCCCCTGAATGCAAAACAGGATGTCCGCGCCGGGACGTGAAGGCCACCCACCCTGGCGAGCGCGTTCAAAATTTCCTCTGCTACACCGTCACAAAAGTATTCCTGGTCGCCCTCGGCGCTGAGATCCGCAAATGGCAATACCGCGACCGAGCGAATCGCCTTTTTCCTTTCCTCTGTCGTTTGATTCGCCTGTGCGATGCGATGGGGCGTCGGCTTCGCCGCCTTCTCCTCCAGGGTTACTACATATAGCGTCGTCGGAGCGATGCCTTTCAAGGACCGATCTCCCAGCGACTGGAATCGGAAATCGCGGCGACTCCTCAACTGCTGCCAAACGTCTCGGCTCAGGACCACCTGACCGGGTTCGGCGGCCCCTTGAATGCGGGCAGCAACATTCACCGCGTCGCCATAAAGATCACCATCCGCTCCGACCGCAACGTCACCGACATGAACGCCGATCCTCAAACGATGAACGCCTCCGCTTGCTATTGATTTATCCGCATACTCGATATTCAGGGCCACGGCGGCGCGCACTGCCAAATCGGTACTTGGAAATTCCGCCAGAACCGCGTCGCCAAGAAATTTGACGACGCGACCTCCATACCGACGGACAGTCTCGCGGGAGAGTGTTTGAAGGATTTCAACTAGCCGCAGTGCGCCGGTTTCGTCTTCCGCAGCACTCGCGCTGTACCCCACAATGTCGGCAAACCAGACGGCAACGAGGCGGCGGGATAGGAGTGTTTCTTCCATCGCAATCCGCAATAATCAAATATGCATCCGGGCTGCGGTAACGTCGTGCCAGAGTCGTCCGATTCAACCTTGGACTTTCATCGCCGTTAGTTGATCAGGCGTCGCTTGCAGCGCCTTTAGAGTTCGGAGATCGGCCTCCAATGCCATCGGCGACAATTAAGATACTTAGACGTTCGCCCGTTGGCTTGCTTGTACACATCCGCTCGGCCATCATCTTTTCACACTCGAGGCAATGTCCAAATTCCCACTGTTCAACGAAGGGGGAAGTCTGCTGCTGGCAGGGATTTTTATTATTCTGTTCTGGCTGCAATGGCGTTTCCCGCTGCGACGACACCATTTCAGCGTGGTGCGGCGTTTGGTGCGTAACTGGATTTTATCCATCCCCGGATTCGTCGTAGTTAGATTCGCCATGTTGCCGGCTCCGATGGCAGCGGCGATGTGGGCACAAGACCGACATGTTGGCTTATTGAACTGGCTGAGTTTGCCAACTTTGGCTGTCTGGATCGCGACCTTTCTGCTCATGGATTACGCCTATTGGTGGTGGCATTGGGCCAACCATATGATCCCGCTCTTTTGGCGGTTCCACAATGTGCACCATACCGACCTCGACCTCGATGTGAGCACGGCCGCGCGATTTCATTTCGGCGAAATGGTTTTTTCCATTGGATTCCTCACCCTGGCCGTCGTGGCTTTCGGGATCCCGCCTATCATGCTGCTCGTTTTTTTCCTGTGCCTCGAAGTGGCAACACTTTTTCATCATTCTAACTGGCGACTGCCTATCCGTCTCGAGCGTATCTTGAACTCGATCGTTGTAACTCCACGCATGCACGGAATTCATCACTCCATCGTGCAGCGCGAGACCAACTCCAACTGGGGCACAGTCTTTTGCTGGTGGGATAAACTCCATCGCACGCTGCGCCGCGACATTCCGCAAAATGAAATCACCATCGGTGTGGCGGCTTATCGCGATGAAAAGGAACTGACGCTCGGCCAACTTTTGGTCCTGCCGTTCCGCAAACAACGGGAGTGGCGCTTGCCTGATGGCCTTGCACCGGACCGCAAGCCGCGACCAGCTCACCAACTCGCCGAGTAGTCGTTTATCCAAAGTTCAACAACCCGAGATCGCACGGGTGTCAGACGCGGCGCTTACTCCGCAACTTCCGCTCAAGCCTGTCGAGGGGAGAAAAGATAAGACACGCCAGCTCGGTGTGCTTTCCAAACAGAAGACCGGGAATCGCCATCACTTCGCAACCAGGAGCGGCGCGCAGGCCAGCCACCACCAATGAAATGCCGAGGAACGTGGCTGCTGCTAGCTGACCCTTTCCGTGGCCAAGAATCGGTAACCCGGAGGCACCGGCAACATACAACGTGACGAGCAACCCCGCCGCCACGGCCGCCCCGAGGCACGGGCCAAAGGCGATGATTCATCGCGATACAACGATATGGATCAGGCTATACACGCCAATTAACCCGAGCATCAGCAGCAACGACCCCGCGGCCACTCGCACCGGGACCCGGAAATAAACAGGCGCCACGTAAACCATCAGCACGAGGCCGAGTAGGATGCGGAGCGCACGCCCCACCGGCGGGGCTTGGCGAGGTTGTTGCGATAACGTCTGCGAATCGAGGGAACCTTTAGTCACCTTTGCGTAGCCTTGCGGCCGAATTTCAGGAACAACAAACTGATCCTGAACGGGGCCGAATTGTGCACGGTTTGAAGCCTCAATTTAGCAAGATGTAAATTCCTAGGACGATAAGAACCACGGGCACGATCCAGTGTCCCCACCGTTGCAGAGTGTAGGCGACCGCTTTCTGTCTATGAATCAGATAACCAGCAACGCACCACGCAGCCAGAAGCACGTAAAGGACAGCGACTAGCACCATCACGCGGGGCACGTCGCTGATCGCAAACAACGGCGCGTAAATCCCGATGTTGTCCGCTCCATTTACGAACGTGACAGTGGCGACGTCGAGCGTCCCAGTACTTGCGCCTTGTATGTGATCGCCGTGTTTGGCGAACAGCTTTTTTATTCCGATCGCTATCGGGGCAACACCAAACAACCGAAGCCACTGATGCGGCAAAATCTGCCCACCGAAAAAGCCGATCAAACTTACGAGCACCAATACGGTGAAGCCTAAATATTGGCCAAGAACTACGCGCCAACGCTCTGGCGTTTGAGAGAAGAAGATCGTGAGGAAAACGATGTCGTCGATGTTGGTAGCGGAAAAGGCAACAGCTCCGGTTATTAGCGCGGAGACGAACCAATTCATTTCGCGAAATTAGTGAAGCGCAATCATTTTCTCGATGGCAACCATCTCAATCAGATCAGCATCCATTCCTGCCAGCGCTCGCTGCCGGCGAACATTCGTAATGAGTGCACATCGTCAGCACATTCGCGCGTCTGAGACACGGCTAGTTGATCTAAACGATGGTCTTCGATTCTTGTAGGCATGTCCGGTCACACGTGCCGCATTCAAGCTGCACTGTCATGTGTTCGATCCCAAATCGGTCATGCAACTCGTGTTGAATTTGATCGATCAGCGGGTCGTCGAGCCGGCCGTCTGGTTTTACCAAATGCGCCGTCAGCGCGATTTCCGTCGTGCTCATCGCCCAAATGTGCAGATCGTGCACCTTTGCAATTCCAGGAAGCGCGCTCAAATACTTCTCGACTGCGTCAAGATCGACATCTTTCGGGACACCTTGCAGCGCGAGGTTCACCGATTCGCGCAGTAGGTCCGTTGTGCCCCAAATAATCACGGCGCAGATCAAGAGACTGACGACCGGGTCGATCCAGCGCCGGCCTGTGAATAGAATGGCGAGTCCGGCACCAACGACTCCGGCCGAGATCGCGGCGTCCGCCGCCATGTGCAGAAAAGCGCCACGGATGTTGAGATCGCCCTTGCGGCCGGACATGAACGTCAGCGCAGTCACGGTATTGATTGCGATACCGAGCAGGGAAACCCAGATAACGGTTCGCGCCGCGACGTCGATAGGATTGTTGAAGCGCCGCAGAGCTTCCCACGCGATCGCGCCAACCGAGACAAGGAGAAAGATCGCATTAAACAAGGCCGCCAGAATGGACGTGCCGCGGAGTCCGTAAGTTTTTCTCTTTGTGGGCAAAGTCTTGGCCATCGCGCTCGCGCCCCAGGCGAGCAAGAGGCCGAGCACGTCGCTGAGGTTGTGACCCGCGTCCGCGACCAACGCCAGCGAATGGCCGAGTAATCCGAAAAATGCTTCAAAGACGACGTAGCCGGCGTTCAAAGCGATGCCGATGACGAATGCTTTGTTGAAGTTCGCCGGCGCGTGCGAATGATCATCATGAGAATGCGTGTTTGTCTGAGCCATTGAATTATGTTGTTGAAAGCTCGGTCATCACGGTTTGTTGGAGTCAAGGCTGGGCTGTTGCCAAGGCGTGTTCTTTGCGTGCCGCGGACCAGACTGCGCGGGCCGCATCAGCATTAATAGCTAGAATGCCGAGGCCGACGATGAGGTCGGGCCATGCCGATAAGGTGTACGCGGTAACAAATCCTGCCGCGATGATTGCAACATTTGCCACAGCGTCATTGCGAGCTGATAAGAATGCGGCGCGGGTCAAACTACCGCTATGCGATCGGAAGCGCGCGAGAATGAACGCGCATGAGAAATTGATGAGCAGCGCACCGAAGCCTGTAATAGAAAGGGGAATCGGAGCCGGCGGCAGCGGCGCCATCAATTTTTGCCATGCTGCCCACAGTGTGGCGACGCCCGGTATAAGCAAAATTCCGGCGAGAGCCATCCCCAAACGCGCGCGTTTCATCGCGCTCCAGCCGAGTGCGAGAGCGATTAAGAAATTAACTGATGTATCTTCCAGAAAGTCGATACTGTCTGCAAAGAGCGACACCGAGCCGATCGAAATCGCGACTGCGAACTCGACCCCAAAATAAGCCAAATTCAAGCTGGCCACGATGGTCACAACTTTGCGAAGAGTGCTGTCCATACGGAATTACTTAATCGCCAGCCTTATCAAAAGGATACCAATCGTTATCCAAATCCACATCGGGCAACCGAACGTCATGGTTCAGCACCTACTTTCCGGCCTCGCCGCTTTTCAACTGCTCAGTCCATGTGCGCCAGCATTTTCGGGCCACCGGTTCGAAAAAACCGCCCGAGGAGAAAAGCGGCGATCGCGAGGAACAAAACGTTCAACATCGTCGTGTAATTAAGACTGATCGTGGTCTCGACGATCTGGGCGCTCCGATGCTGCGGAATCAACCGCAGAAGACTGAAAAGAAACTCGACGATCAACGCGGCCAAAGCCATCGCAATGTAAAATACAGCGACGATCAACGCAGTGACCTTCCAGCCATAATACTTCCGATAGATGTTGATGATCGGGAACACAATGAGGTCGGCGTAGATGAACGCGATTACACCGCCAAAACTGATCCCGCCGTTCCAAAGAACTGCGGCGAGCGGGATATTTCCGACCGAGCAGACAAACGAAAGAACCGCAACGAGCGGCCCGACTATCGGTCCCCAGATGGTTGATGCAACGGGGTGCGAACTGAGAAAGAAATCTTTCCAAAAGGTCTGCGGCACCCACGCGGCCAGCGCGCCAGCAATGAGCAAACCGCCTGCTATGTCTTTCCACACCGCAAGCCAATCCATTACGAAATAATGGCTCGTCGCAGTGATTCCTTTCCGCGAGATAAGCCGCTGCCAAATTGAGCCTCCCAGCTCGACGCTCATATCCATCTCGGCATGTCCTTCCATTTTGCCTTTGAGCCCTTTATCGGCCTGCTCGCGCGCTTCTTTCACGAGTCTCTTCGACATAAAAATTCGAAAAAGCACGGCCATCATTGCCACCATCAATGGTCCGCCGGTAAATTCGGCAAGGGCAAATTGCCAGCCCATTAGCACGATCAAGATGATACTTAGCTCCGCCACAAGATTGGTGGACGCGAGCTCGAATGCCATCGCAGCCGTGAAATCCGCACCTTTGCGAAAAATCGACCGGGCGAGAGCCACCGCGGCATAGGAGCAAGATGATGATGCCGCGCCGAGCCCGCAGGCAACCGCCAGCGACTTCGGCGAGTCGTTAGGCAACAGCTTGCTCATCTCGCCTTTCGACACGACCGCTTGGACTGCACCTGACAAACCGAAACCGAGGATCAACGGCCAGAGAATCTCCCAAAACATGGCAAACGCCATCCAAAGCGCGTGACCAAAAGCGGCAATAAAATTCGCCATGACTAGACTTTGCTCGCCACGCTCCCTTCGGGATGTTGATACCAGCCGGGATCTTCAAAGCTTGTGATTCTGTCGCGAACTTTCAGCACGGTGAACATACCACCCATAGAGATCGGACCGAATTGGCCAGTCCCGGTCATCATCGGCAGTGTGTTTTTCGGACCGCCCATATTCATTTCGCTCATCTCGTGCATACCATCCGATCCCATGGCCATGTAACCGGGAACGAGCGAGCGCAGCTTGTCGCTCACGCCTTCTTGATTCACTCCAATGAGATTCGCGATTTCGTGGTTCATCACATTCATCGCGTGATGATTCTTGTGGCAGTGAAATGCCCAATCGCCCGGATTATCGGCCACAAATTCGACGGTGCGCGTCGTGCCGGGCGGAACGTTCACCGTTACTTCAGGCCAGCGCGCTCCGTCGGGGAGTTCGCCGCCATCTGTCCCAACGACCCAAAACCGATGACCATGAAAATGGATCGGATGACTATCCATGCTCAAATTAGCGAGACTGATTCGAACACGCTGGTTCAATTTCACGACGAGCGGATCAGTGCCAGGCCAGACGCGACTGTTAAACGTGAAAAGGTTGAAATCGGTCATGATGTTCGGATTCGGCGTTGAGGTGCCGGGCTCGACGAACCATTCCTGCAGGAATATGCAAAAGTGCCGATCAACCGTGGGCTTGTATCCATCCTTCGGATGAATGACAAAAAATCCCTGCATGCCCATCGCCATCTGCACCATTTCGTCGGAATGCGGATGGTACATCTGCACGCCATGTTGCTTCAGCGTGAACTCGTAAGCGTAAGTTTCTCCGGGCGGAATATGCTTCTGCGTTAAGCCGCCAACGCCATCCATTCCATTAGGCAAAATGAACCCGTGCCAATGAACTGAAGTCGGTTCCGGCAGATGGTTCGTCACCAGAATGCGCACTCGATCACCCTCCACCGCTTCCAGCGTCGGTCCGGGCGTTTGTCCGTTGTAGCCCCAACAGTTCACAATCATACCCGGTGCGAACTCGCGTTTCACCGGCTCGGCCGTGAGATGAAATTCCTTCACGCCGTCCACCATTTTCCAAGGCAGACTCAATCCGTTCGGCGTGATGACCGGTGGATATGCGCCGTTCGACGAAGCTGGCGACGGAGATTGTGCAGCGACAACCTCGGCGCCTTGCGCGATGCGCTTGAATAAGGCGCAACCGCCGATCAACGCGACGGCTCCCGAGAAAAATTTGCGACGAGTAAACATAGATTCCTACTAGTTGTTTTTTGTTTCTTTGAACGAAGAGCTTGTCTCAACCGAAGCGCCGCTAAATCTTCCGCCAACAGCTCTTTCCAAATCGGCGCGCGCGATCCAATAGTCGCGCAGTGCGTCGATGTAGCCCCGCTCGGCCGAAAGCTCATTTTGTTTTGCCAAAAGAAGATCGTACGGACTTTTTAGCATCGCGTTGTAATGAGTGAGGGTGAGCTCGAGAATTTTCTTTCGCCCGGGCAAAAGCTCATCCCGGTAGTAAGTCGTCAGGTCGCGCTTTGCGATAAGGCGATCCCGCGCTTCATGTACTTCGGCGCGAATCCCCACCGCCTCGGATTCGAGACGCCGTTCCGCTTGCCTGAGTTGCGCCTGGAGCTTAGCAATTCGTCCTTGCCCTCGATTGAAGATCGGCAATTCCAACTGCCACGTTGGACCGGTCATGCGCTGTCCGTCCGTTTCCTTCTCCGTGTCGACTCCGAACTCGACGCTGCCGACATATCGATACGTCTTCGTGATACCCAAGCTTCCGACGAGCGCGCCGAGCTCAACCTTTGTCGCGGCCAGATCAAGCCGCTGGTTGATGGCCAAGGATTCGAGCCGCCGCTGTGGAAAATCACCACCCGGCAACTCGGGAAGCTCATTGTCGATCTTCCACGCGGTATCGTCGCCCCACGTTCCCATCAGACGGTTGAGCTTTTCCCGGTCGGCGCGAATGGAAGCCGCGGTCTCGGCGATGTCTAATTTCGATTGCGAATAGGTCGCCTGCTGATTGGCAAGATCGAGATCGTTAATGTTTCCGGCCTCGTGTTGGCGTTGCGCCAACTCCACCGCGGTTGCGTCTGTTTGGTTGATTGCTTTCAGACGCCCGAGCAATTGTTGCTCAGCCTGTAACTCGTAAAACGCCGTTTTGACCTCAGTCGCCAGCTTTAAAATCGCATCGCCCACTCGCAGCTTCGTCTTCATTAGCTGCGTGGCGGCGACTTTCTTCCGCAGTGGAGCCACAAGCAGATCGAAAAACTCCTGCGCAATCGACATTTCAATGTCTGTCCCAGATGGCGAACGATTGGGAAACCGGGCGTCTCCGGCGAAGATCGGATTCTTCAACAGACCAGCTTCGATCAGGTCGGCTTGCGCGATTCCAATCTCTTCGAATGTCGCCTGCAATTCGCGATTATTCAGCAGTGCGATCTGCACGGCGGCGTCTGCGCTCAAGGTCCGCCGCAACAGGGCGCGAATTGCTCCTCGAATCTGATCGCTCGGCTCGGCGTCTTTTTGCCATTCGACCTGCTTCCCGGTTCGCTGGCGAATTGTCGATCGCAAGTCCTCAGTCGATTGGGCTTGCAAAGCCGACAGCGAAAACAGCGACAGCATCAACACCAGCAAAAAGCCTCGGGTCATTTCCGTTCCTCTTCTTTCTTGATCAAGTTCAGGCCACAAATCGGACACTTCCCCGGCTTGTCCTGATGAATCTGCGGATGCATTTTGCATGTGTAATAAACTTTTCCGCTCATCGGTGTCTCGCCCGAATCCATTTTCGCCGTGCCAGTTTTGTCGTGTTTCATGCCTTCCATGCCGCTCATTCCATGATGCATTTGCTCCATCTCTGATGGCTCAAAACTCGGATTACCCGGCGTATTCGTGGCGAGGCGCTCGTTGGTTTTCTGCGTGAGCGCATCACGACCGAGCATTGGTCTCGCGACCGGCGTGACCGATTCTTTCGCCTCCACGCTCGCTGGGTCTGTCGCCGGTAACGGCGGCGGCTGGAAGTTCACCGCGCAGCCGATCAACCAGTGCGTGCAAAATACGCCAGCGAAAATTCTAATGCTCGTGTTCATGCCGGTCTAACTGGGCGGATACGGCGGATTGAACGCCGCCTTCGATGTTGCTATTTCTGAATCACTGCGTTCTCGATCATGTTCACGCCGTCGCGGGATGTGACCTTTCCCTCGACGGTGATTTTTTTGGCGGCGTATTGCGCCAGCTCGCTGTTCAATGGTTTGTGCTCGCCGATCAGCAGATACGTTTTGCCGTCATCGGCCTTCAAACCGACCGGCAGCCCGCTGGTGATGCACTTCTTTGCGCAATCGGTGTGTTTCTCTCCGATCGCATTGTGATCGATGTAGCAGGCCATATCGAGGACCTCGCCGCTGATTTTCTTTGTTCCACCAGACGCGAGTTCGTCCTTCTCGCCGTGCTCATGGCCTTCATGAGCAATGACTGGCGATGCAGCGAATAACGCTGCCGCTGCGAATGCAATGATGTTGTTTGTTCTTTTCATGTTTTGTTTCTGTTTGGTTTTATTTCTTGATCTCGCCGCAGCTGACCATGTCTTTTCCGCCGTACGGATTGGAGATGGTTGTCGATGTTTGCACCCAGTCCTTGTTTAGCATTGGACAATGGGCGACATAGTAACCGGATTGACCGGCAATCATCGTCTTTGCCCGGCCGCTCAGCTTTTCGAATGCAGAGCGAGCTTCTTGCAGCGAATTTGCCTTGGCGATATCGGTTCCCGAATCGCCTAACTCAGTTGCGGCGGCCTTTGCAGCCGTCAAATCATCTGCCGCTAAAGCGGTGTGAATTTTCTCATAGTTCGTCAGGAACTTCTTGTCCTGATCCGACTGAGCCGCTGCATCTCCGACAGAGGCGATCATCCCGAAGGCAATTGCCGCGGAGAACAACGTTGTAAGTTTGTGTTTTGATATTTTCATTTTCTGATTGTGGTTTGAATTGCGGTTGTTGATTAACGGCGGCGCACTTGCGCAACCGGAAGGTGCAGGCACGACGCAACAGCGGCATGCCAGGAAAAGAGCAAATGCGCGCGCGTGAAAACGCTTAAGGCGCTGCGCGTTAGCTCAAAGAAACAGGAGGAGCGTGAGCGAGAATGCTCCGCTGAAGAACCGATTGAACAAAACTATTCTCGCCCGGCGGTCCGGTATCGAAAATTGCCGAGATTTGTTGAGGTTGAATCTCGGTTAGGTCAACGAGGTATGGCCAAAATGGCTGAAGCGCGCCGAGCCACACCGGCTTTTCGATTTGCTTCGCAGCTAGTGTAGTCGTCGCCTGCAAGTTCTTGCAGCATGGCAAGTCACCGCACCCATTCGGCTTCTGCGGTTGCGGCCCATGCTGCTTCTGCGCGTGCATCGGGCATTGCGACAGCTGTGTCTTTGCCGGCGCCGTGGGCGCTCCCAGGACACAATGATTACTGATCACGAACCACGCCGTGATGGACGTGGCTACAACGAGAGACCGAAGGATTCTTGAAACCTGGTTCACACGAGTTCGGAAATCTAATCCCTTTTTATGACAACGCCAGATGTCTTGGCGTTAGATACTTTATCACCATGGGTGACCGGCGTTTCACTCTTGGAAGAAGAGGTGAACCGGGCCATCACCAAGGTAACAATCACGATCGGCGACAGTAATGTTTGCGTGCCATTTATTTGAGCTGGCGTTTCGCTCACAGCACGAACAGAATTAGAGGCTATGAAGGCTTACATAAGAAGCGTGTTTCCGATCCTGGTCGCGGCAATGTGCACGGTATCGTTCGCGGCGGACAAGCCGGCTGGTTGCAAAAAGAGCGGCAAGAACTGCCCCATGAACGACAACAAGGAGTGCAACTGCGGGAAGAGTTGCGATTGCAAGGCTCCCAGCAAGCCCAACTAAGCCGCACGTTTCGCGAGATCGACAATCACCAACTTCAAGGGGCGATTGAGCCCTCGAAGCCGTCGATCTCTATCCGGCGCTAGATAGCGCTAGATAATAAGACGAGTCCAGTTCGCATCGCGTTCGCGAAGGGAACGTCGCGGATGTTAAGCTCAATCATGACCGTGCCGCCAATTATGTCGCTCCACCGCGCAGGCGCGTGGCACTTCGGAACCGTGCTTTCGGGCTCAGCTTGCAGTCTTCCCACAGCGCACTGATTTGAAATGCCGAACTAAGCCGCAGTTACAACCGAGACGAGCGGTAAACGCACGGCGCGATTGCGAAGCAAGTTCGTGACCGTGACCCTGCCCAAAGACTGCACGCGGAAGCTCCGCTTGCCGCGATCGGTACTTGACTAAGATAACGGATTCTGGACAGAGAATAGTTTGATCGTGAAATATCTTCGGGGTCAGCGGAGAAAAAGTCAGAGAAATCAGGAATATCGGCGCAATGGCATTGCGGCATTGAGTTGCGTCGCGACCTTGGTGCTGTTTTTAACGCCTGCGTACTCCGCAGAACCCCAATCTGCTAACCCAGATACGACGCCGCGCGGTGGCGAATCCACTCATGATCTGACCGGCTTGAGCCTGGAAGAACTGTATAACCTTGACGTTATTCAACTCAGCGTCATC
>Ga0209378_1002660_pt1 | contig 12251 bp, 5 predicted proteins | sample GraSoiAngelo_156_FD_186170 | JGI IMG/M metagenome (GOLD analysis project Ga0209378, IMG submission 186170) | Grasslands soil microbial communities from the Angelo Coastal Reserve, California, USA - 14_1009_13_40cm (SPAdes) (version 2) | ecosystem: Environmental > Terrestrial > Soil > Grasslands ... | reverse complement strand
GAATACGGTCCGGCGGAATCGGCGCGGCGCGTGATCATTCCAGCTTCGCGCGGCATGTAAACAGCCACAATGCCGGCAGTGGGAGCGACCGCTGCCGGCGCAACCACCGGAATTGCTTTTGGGACTTTGACTGGACGCAGGTATTCGGCGGCGGCGAACCCGCGAAAATGCGCGCCGTTCAAGCTGGTTTCGACTTCGAAGAATTCGTCGGCTTTTTTTCCAGAGATACGAACCACCATTTGTCCGGCTGGCAATTCAGCGATGACATTGGCGCGTGGATCGCGCTTGTCGATCCTAGGTTCGCTGCGCAAACGCAGCGTTGATCCGCGCACATCAACCTCGTAAACGTCATCCGTCGCCTCGACAGGGGTTGGCGGCGGAAGTGGAGCTGCGGTCTCTATCGGTCTTGCTACGAGCTTAGGCCGCGCACCAACGCTGATGGTTTGTGCAATGCGCAGATATTCGAAGACATTATCGCCGTAGTACCTGCCATCGTCCGATTTGTAGCCTTGTTTAAAACCGAGCTTCGGGTTGGCTCGGCCTTTGTTGTAGGCAATCGCGACGTAAACTTTTTCGGTGTCGGTCAGCGTCGCGTTGTTGCCCAAGCCTTGGCGGTGCATCGCCTCGCGTAACTCGACGATGACCTTGCCGATGCAAACGGCGATGTCGCACCATTTCTTCTCCAAAAAGAACGCTGGGTCATCTTTAAAAAACTGCAGATCGTACTGAAAGATGCCATAGCCGTGACAAAACTTATCCGGATTACGCACAACCTTTGTATAACTAGGAATGTATTGCGCCATATCGACCAGAGCTTGGCGCGCAATGCGGAACATCTCTTGCCCGCGTGGCGCTGCCACGAGCTGCGCTTTACTTGTGGGAAACTCACTTCGGCCAGGCGCATCGATTGTGTCGCCAACGCAAAGCTCGAGAATTCTCGGCAGACTCAAGTTTTTCTCTGCCAGCACCGACCAGATGTAACCCGTCTCCTGGTTGGCAATTGCCGTGAGCATGTCGGCGCTGAAGGGCGTGCCGGCGACAACTTCCTCGAGCTTGTCACCGAACGTGGTTTTGAACCACGCGATCGCATCTCTGGGTTTCATGATTCAATTTGTCGAGCTTAACTGGGTGCAGGCGGATTACCTGGCGCGGGTGGCAAGGCCGGCGCGCTCGTCGGTCGTTTTTCGACGAGAGTCGCGACGGCCGGGCGGAGACTCGTCAGATTCTTGAGCAGATTAAACCAAAACGGCGCGCCGAGTGTGAGCAGTCCGGCGGTCAGCGCCAGCCCGAAAAGGTGGTTGAACCACCAGAACCTCTCCTTCGGCCAGCGAGCAAACCAACCGGCTGGTACCAGCTCAAACCCGGCGCTGTCGATCCTCGCCTTTAAATCGGCAAACATTTTTTCCCGCGTCTCTGCATCCGTCTGACCCTGCACGGCGGCGCCCTGTTCGAGCACGCCGGGAGCTGTTTTCATTAGCGCGTCCACGAGCTTTGGTTCGTGGCGGAGTTTATCGTAAAGCTCGACCGTATCGAGCTGGAGAAATATGGCGGCGAAAATTGCCGCCACGATTGTGACAATTCGCACGTGTATTTGGAACCATTGTTCGGCCCGATCCTGAGCGCTGCCGAACCAGCGTTGAAAGCGATCATAGGCTTGTGTGGTTGCGCGCTCCACTGTTGCGCCAAAGTTTGAGAGCGCGTCAACGACGGCCTTTTGTTGGTCCGGTTGAAAAATCTTGGAGAGCCTTGCGATGTCGGCTAGTTTCCCGCGCGATTCGATTGCTGGCTGATCCCAGTGCTGCAGGACCGCTATTAACGCAGTAGCCTTGTCAACGAGTTCCTTGGGAATGTCGCGCAACTGAGCTTCCTCGTGGCTCATTTCTCTAAGCTCCTGAACAACGCGATAGATTTCGCCCGGGCGAATGGCGCTGGCGATCTGCAGCGCGCTGCCCCACGGCAATGTCCAAAATCCCCACGGCTTGTCTCGATTCGGTTTTACCTCCGGAATCGTCAGACCCTCCTTTGCGGCTTCGACTTCGGTCGCGGCCTGGGTAATGGCCCACTCCCGGTTCGGATCGTCCGATTTTCGCAGTTTTGCGTCCCTCAATTTTCTTTGGGCTGTGATGAACTTTTGCGCGACCTCGTCGAGAATAGGTCTCTCTTTTTTGCGCCACATCGAGTCGCTAAAAATCGGGTCTCTCAGAATTTGCGCCGCAAGCGAATGCGCGTGTTTCCCAATGTTCGGGTCGATGGTTTGAAACGTAAGGGCCAGCGCATTGGCCAGGTTCTTGCCGCGCAGCGACAACGCCGCTGATGCCATCTGCACGACAATCGTGATGAGCAGGCTCAGAACTGTCATGATCACCGCGAAGGCGATCACGGTGTCGATGGTATTTAGCATAAAAATTCGAAGCGATTTGCCCGTCAACAGAGTTTCGGACAGCTACAGAGCAGCAGAAGAAGAAGCAGTGAAGCTTCCGGCGCCCATGACGGCGCATGGCTAAGAGCCAATCTGTTCACAGAGGGTCTTTGTTGACCGATGTTTATCGATTTGGAAAAGGTCAGACAAGACCAAAATCTGCACCGCGAATTTGCCTACGTATTTGCAGCCTGCGATCATTGGTTTTGATTCAGGAGCTGAAAAGCTGTATCAACGGCCATTCATTCCAAGCAGGCGCCGAAACCATGTCTGATGTTCAGCAACTCCACGAAGCGATTGCCGCCGCAACCAAGACTCTGCAGTCGCTTGCCGATCTTAACGCGCAGGTCGAAAAGGCGACCGATCTGATCGAGCAATGTTTGCGCGCCGGAAACAAATTGCTCGTTTGCGGGAATGGTGGAAGCGCAGCCGATGCGGCGCATTTCGCGACCGAGCTCGTAGTGCGTTTCGCCAAGGATCGGCAAGCATATCCGGCAATTTGCTTGGCGACCGACGGTGGACTTCTCACCGCCGCTGGGAACGATTACGGGTTCGATGAAATTTTCGCACGCCAGGTGGCTGCGTTTGGTCAACCGGAAGATGTGCTCATTTGCCTGACCACTTCGGGCAAATCGAAAAATGTCGTGCGCGCGCTGGAAGAAGCGAAAGCGCGCAAGTTGAAGACGATCGCCTTTCTCGGTCGTGATGGCGGACCGACCATTGGTATGGCGGATGTTGATCTTCTGGTACGGAGCAATTCAACCGCCCGGATTCAGGAAGCACACCAGCTTTTGCTGCACGTTTTGTGCGAAGTGGTCGAGTCGCGGATCAAGGAATGATGGCTTCCCAGCCGTCATGTTTAGCTCGGACGGCTGCCCAAGCCGTCGTTCCTTGGGGGATTCCGAACTACTCCGCTTTCTTTAGCAATCGCTCGCGCTCGCGATTCAATTGTCGCCGCTCGCTCGCAGTCAAGCTTCCCATCCCGAATTTTGAAATCTTATCGAGAATTGGATCGATCGAGGCATAAACATCGTCTGGATCCGCAGAACGTGTTGGTCGCATTTTGGGGACGACGCGATATTTCGGCTTGGGGGCCAAGCGCTCTTTCAGGGCATTCCACCATGCGAGTTCGGGACCGGCACCACGCAGTTCAATAAAAAGAAACGCGGCGCCGATGCTCGTCCAGAGCACGACGAGCGTCTGCCAATCACGCATCGCCAGCGCGCTGAGCGTCCCGATCGCGACTAATATGAGGGCAACCCACTTGGCCATGATTCGCGCGAAAAGTTCCACGTTCGGGTAGATCGTCGCGAAGGCTACAAAAATGGCGAAATGAAGTGCTGTCGAGGTCGCGAACGTCGTGTGTGTCCAAAAGCTCAACAGCGTTAAAACAACCGCGGGTAGCAGCAATAAGGTCAAGTAAAGGCCGACATAAGCACGCCGCCCAATGAAGCGTTCAACTTCCCGCCCGAAGACGAAAAGCATGTACATCTCGACGGCGAACCAAAGCAGCCCCGACGGTGTAGGAGCGTGGATAAACGCGTACGTGAAAAGGCGCCAGACTTGGCCGGCACGCAAAACTTCGGCACTATCGAATTGCAGCCAGATCAAGACGGAACCCCCGACGAGTCCCACCAGAATAGCCGTGAAGATCGCGACGACGACGTGCAACCCTACCAGCATCGTCGTTACATCGACTGGGTAGCGACCCATCCACGCAACCGGCCGATAATCATCGGACGTGGTGACCCCGAACATGCTTTCAATTAATGCTGCGCACTGCGTCTGCGCAAGCGTGATTCATCATTCGTTAAATCGGTACATCGGGGAACGCATCGACGGCTTCAACGATTCAACGTGGCGAAGCCATCGGTTCGCGGTTAAGATGGACATTCTTCTTTTATGAAAAATGTTGCGCCAGCCATATTCCCGCCGAATGGGATCGGTGACGCAAAGCCGGCCAATCAAGCCGTGTTGGATTGGGTGCACGAAATCGCCGCTCTCACAGAACCTGAAAATATTTTCTGGTGCGATGGCTCGGAGCGGGAAAACGAGTTCCTGATCGCTGAATCGCTCAAGCAAAATGTTCTGATCGAGCTGAACCAGAAGAAGGTTCCGCGCTCGTATTTGCATCGCTCCGATCCGAATGACGTTGCCCGGGTCGAGCAATTTACGTTTGTCTGCACACCGACGAAAGAAGAAGCCGGTCCGACCAACAATTGGGCTGAGCCGGGAGAAACGTACACGAAACTTCGCGGTCTTTTGAAAGGCGCGATGCGCGGGCGCACCCTGTTTGTGATCCCCTACATCATGGGTCCGCCGGATTCACCCCTGACCAAAGTCGGCTTCGAGATCACCGATTCAAAATATGTCGTGCTCAACATGCGGATTATGACGCGCATGGGCGAGATCGCCGTGAAACGACTTGGCAACGATCCAAACGAGGAGTGGAACCGTGGCGTGCATTCGCTGTTGGACGTCAGTCCCGAGCGCCGCTTCATCTGTCATTTTCCACAGGACAACGCGATCATCTCCGTCGGCTCCGGTTACGGCGGCAACGTTTTACTTAGCAAAAAATGTCTCGCCTTGCGCATCGGTTCGTACCTGGCGCGCAAACAAGGCTGGCTCGCCGAGCATATGTTGATCCTTGGCGTGGAATCCCCTGAGGGCGAAAAACATTACGTGGCCGCCGCATTTCCGAGCGCGTGCGGCAAAACAAATTTCGCCATGCTCATTTCGCCTAAACATTTCAAAGGCTGGAAGGTCACCACCGTTGGCGATGACATCGCCTGGATGCAGGTTCGCAATGGCCGGCTGTACGCCATTAATCCCGAGAACGGTTATTTCGGCGTCGTGCCCGGCACGAGCTACAAATCAAATCCAAACGCGATGCGATCGATCGCGCATGATACGCTTTACACGAACGTCGCGCTCACTGATGACGATGACGTCTGGTGGGAGGGGAAAGACGGCGACCCGCCAGCGCAGGCGATTGATTGGCGGGGGAATGACTGGACACCGAATTCAAAAGAAAAAGCTGCGCATCCAAACAGCCGGTTCACCACGCCGATGCGGAACAACCTAGCGCTCGATCCCGATGTCGAAAAAGGCGAAGGAGTGCCAATCAGCGCGATCATTTTCGGCGGACGTCGCAGCGACACGGCCCCACTGGTTTATCAGGCGTTCGATTGGGCGCACGGTGTCTACCTCGGCGCAACGATGGCTTCGGAAACAACCGCCGCCGCCACCGGCGCAGTGGGTAAGGTCCGACGCGACCCGATGGCGATGTTGCCATTCTGCGGATACAACATCGGGGATTATTTCCAGCACTGGCTCGATATTGGAAAAAGGCTGACCAATCCACCGCAGATTTTTAGCGTGAACTGGTTTCGCAAAGGTGCCGACGGAAAATTCCTCTGGCCGGGCTTTGGTGAAAACATGCGCCTGCTAAAATGGATTATTGATCGCTGCGAAGAAAACCAGAAAGCGTCCGCGCTCAAATCACCCATCGGGTGGTTGCCCAGCCCGCACGACCTTGAACTGGCAGGACTGGATATTGATCACAAGTCCGTTGCCGAACTTCTCGGCATCGATCATGAGGAATGGCAAAAAGAGATCGCTGCGCACAAGGAGTTCTTCGACTCATTAGGCGGCGTCGTGCCGAAGGAATTGCTGCAGCAACAGAAAAATCTCGTCGCACGATTTAAAGAATAAAGCTCGTATTTCTGGGGAGCGCGGGCGCCTCGGCCGCTCTTTTCGGCGCCCCCGCCGAAAAGCTACCCAGTGTCCCACAAGGCGCGTGACGTAGCGGGCGAGGCACCCGCGGTTCGCAGAAATTTGCGAACCGCTTGACTGGCAGCGAATATTTCCAGTGGGTTCGAAGATCGGGAGAAAACAAGGCCTTGCCGCGCCAGCGCGGAATGATTGTGTCGAAATTCGTGGAGCGCGACAAAACAACCTTAAAGGTATCGATCTCGATCTTCCGCTGGGAAAGCTGACAGTCGTCACCGGCCCCAGTGGCAGCGGCAAGTCGAGCCTGGCGTTCGAGACCATTTACGCCGAAGGCCAGCGTCGTTACGTCGAGACGTTCAGCCCCTACATGCGGCAGTTCCTCGACCGCATGGACAAACCGCGCGTGGACGATATTCGCGGCATTCCCCCGGCGATCGCCATCGAGCAGGCCAACCCCGTCAAGAGCTCCCGTTCGACTGTCGGCACCATGACTGAGATCAACGATTATTTGAAATTGCTCTGGCCGCATGTCGCGACAGCTTTCTGCCCGAATTGTGGTCGCGAAATCCGCCCCGAGACCGCGCAGTCGATTGCTGACCAAATACTGCAAGACTGCGCCGGAAAGAATGTTCTCATCACGTTTTGGGTTGCCGTTCCGCCAAAGACCGCGCCGCGTGCATTTTTCGATTTTCTCCAGCAGCAGGGGTACCTGCGTGTTTGGATCGACAACCAAGTGGTGCGAGTTGATGTCGATCCAAAAATTAAACGCCTCGGTGCGCGCGTACAGGTGATTCAGGATCGCATCGCGATCGGTGAGGAGAACCGCGCGCGAATCGCTGAGGCAATCGAAACGGCGCTGCGTTTTGGGAAAGGCAAGATCAACGTCATCGCGATTTTGGAAAACGCTCAACACTCAACTGATCAGGAATCACCGATCACAAATCACGAATTTCCCTTCTCCATCGGCTGGCACTGCGCCTATTGTGACCTGGACATTCGGCCGCCCACACCCGGGCTTTTGAGCTTTAATAATCCGCTCGGCGCGTGTCCGAAGTGTCGCGGCTTCGGTCGCACCGTTTCAATCGATCTAAACAAAGCGATTCCAGATCGAAGACTGAGTATCAAACAAGGCGTGGTGCGCGTCTTTCGCGGTGCCGAGTTTGGTGAATCGCAGAAGGATTTGCTTCGAGCGTGCGCGCGCGAAGAAGTCGACAGCAATGTGCCGTTTGAGGAATTGCCTGAGGCCGATCAGCATTTTGTTATCGAAGGCGAAAAGCGATCGGGCAATTACACCGAAGAGGACTACGAACATGATCGGTGGTACGGCGTCCGCGGCTTTTTTCGATGGCTCGAGAGCAAGACTTACAAAATGCATGTGCGCGTCTTGCTTAGCCGCTATCGCGCTTACATCACCTGCCCCAGCTGTAAGGGCGGACGCTACCAGCCGGAGGCGCTTAATTATAAAATCTCCACTAAATCCGAAATTCGAAATCCGGAATCCGAGATTGTTTTGTCCATTCCCGAGTTTCAGAGGCTTCCGATTTCCGATGCGCGCGATTTTCTTCGCAACATCGAGATTCCTGCTTCTAACAAAACCGCTCAGATGTTGCGTGACGAAATCTGCGCGCGCCTGAACTATCTCTGCGAGGTAGGCGTCAGTTATCTTACGCTTGATCGCTCGACGCGCACGTTGAGCGGCGGCGAAGTCCAGCGAGTAAACCTGACGACTTGTCTTGGCGCATCGCTTGTCAACACGCTCTTTGTTATGGATGAACCGAGCATCGGATTGCACCCGCGCGATGTCGGCCAACTGGTGCGCGTGATGCATAACTTGCGCGACAAAGGCAACACGCTGCTGGTTGTCGAGCACGAGGAACAAATCATTCGCGCTGCAGACAATCTGATCGACCTCGGCCCCGGCCGCGGCGAACAGGGCGGCGAATTGGTGTGGAACGGCACGCTCGACGATTTTCTCGCGAGCAATGGTCGAAAGGTGGCGAGCGCGTGCGCTCCCCAATCGCTCACGCGTGATTACCTCGCCGGCAAGAAATCCATTCCAGTTCCAAAATCGCGGCGCAACTCGACATCTTCGATTAAGATAGTTGGCGCGCGGCAGCACAACCTCAAAAATATTGACGTCGATCTACCGTTGGGCGTGTTCACGTGCGTCACCGGCGTTTCCGGTTCCGGCAAATCCACGCTCATTCACGATGTGCTTTACAGGAATTTGCTGCGTGCGAGAGGACAATCGTCGGATCAGGAGCCGGGTGCGTGCAAATCGGTGATCGGGGCGCATCGAATTGCCGACGTGGTGATGGTCGATCAGGCGCCGCTCGCGCGAACGCCGCGGTCAACTCCGATTCTCTATCTTGGTTTGTTTGATCGCGTCCGTGAATTGTTCGCTGCGCAACCGGAGGCGATGGCACGGGGGCTGACTCCGGGCGCGTTCTCGTTTAACTCCGGCAGTGGGCGGTGCGAGCGTTGCTCTGGCACAGGCTACGAAAAGATCGAGATGCAATTTTTGAGTGATCTTTTCGTGCGTTGCGCGGAATGCGAAGGCAAACGCTTCCAGGCGCACGTCCTGAAAGTGCGTCTGCATGGGAAATCGATTCACGACGTTCTTGAGTTAACGGTCAGCGAAGCGATTCAGTTCTTTGCGCAGATCGATGATGAGCGCGGGGCACAAATTTCCAGCGGACTGAGCGTCCTCGAGGAAGTAGGACTTGGTTATCTTCGACTCGGTCAACCGCTCAACACACTTTCTGGTGGCGAATCGCAGCGGCTGAAGCTGGTTGGATATCTCGCTCAGACCGAAAACGTCCAATGCTTAACGCCGATAAATCGCGAAGCGGCGTCCAATGCTCAACGTCAAGATGGAAAGGCGATTGGAAATTTGTTCATTTTCGATGAGCCGACGACGGGACTGCATTTTGATGACGTAGCGACCTTACTGCAATTATTTCACCGACTGGTCGATTGTGGACATTCGATCGTGGTGATCGAGCACAATCTCGAAGTGATCAAATGCGCCGATTGGATCATCGATCTTGGCCCGGAAGCTGGTGAGGCTGGCGGCGAAGTCGTTGCGACTGGAACGCCGGAACAAATCGCGAAGATCGAGCAATCGCACACCGGAAAATTCTTGCGACGCGTGCTAACGAAATCTCTTGAAGCGCTGCCGGTCACCCCGAGCACCGAAAGCTTCCGGGGCCAGGGACCTCACAAAAGCTTGCGCGAGTTGGAGAGATCCTTCATTTACGCCCAGGACGACAGCGTTGAGCTAGCGCGAGCCGCGGACACGGCTCCACCATTTCGCGCGCTGGGACGGAACGGCGTCATCCATGTGCACGGCGCTCGGGAGCACAATCTCAAAAACATCGATATTAAAATTCCGCGGGAGCGGCTTGTAGTGATCACGGGCTTAAGCGGCTCCGGCAAATCGACTCTCGCGTTTGATATTTTGTTCGCAGAAGGACAGCGCCGCTTTCTCGACAGCATGTCGCCTTATGCCCGGCAATTTGTCGAGCAACTCGAAAAACCCGAGGTCGATCTGGTCAGCGGATTGCCGCCGAGTGTGGCGATTGAGCAACGGGTCACGCGTGGCGGAGGCAAATCGACTGTTGCGACAGTGACCGAAGTTTACCATTTCCTTCGACTCCTGTTTGCGAAAACGGGAACGCAATTTTGCCCTGACTGTGATTTACCGGTCGCAAAACAAAACGTCGCGTCGATCGTTAAACAGGTCGAAGCTGCTGCCAAGCCTGGGCCGCTCAAGGTCCTCGCGCCACTGGTGAAGGCGCGCAAAGGATTTCATACCGATGTCGCACAGTGGGCTGAACGCCAGGGCTTCGATGCACTCTTTGTCGATGGCCGATTGGTCCCAATCTCGCATTTTCGGAAACTGGAGCGCTTCAAAGAGCACACCATCGATGTGGTCGTGGGCACGATCGATCGCCGGCGAATTGCGTACGCACGCGATGTTGTCCGGCGTGCGCTGGAAATTGGGCGCGGCACTGCGCGTCTGCTCGATTCAAAAAATAGGCTAACTGTGACGAGCACCGAGATGAGCTGCCCAGGCTGCGGCCGCGCGTTTGAGGAGCTCGATCCGCGTTTGTTCTCATTCAATTCGCCTCACGGCGCATGCGAAGAATGCGGCGGTTTCGGCGAAATCTGGCACCGCGATCTCCAAACGGCTGCCAGTCGTGACGGTGAATCGCTTCTGGAAAGCGAGCTCGCGGCAGAACGCGAATCGGAATGGATCGAGGAAGGCGAAGCACGCGACTGTCCGAGCTGTCGCGGATCGCGTTTGAATGCCGTGGCGCGCCACGTGCGTGTGCAAGGTTACACCATCGATCAATTCACGGATCTCTCGGCGAGCGAAGCAGCGCGCACAGTCGACAGGTTAAAATTCAAAGGCCCGCATCAAACCATCGCGGCCGGTCTTGTCCCCGAAATCCAGCAGCGGCTGCGTTTTATGGAGAAAGTCGGACTTGGTTATCTCGCGCTCGGGCGTTCGGCAAAAACGTTGAGCGGCGGCGAATCGCAGCGAATCCGCCTGGCCGCGCAACTGGGCTCAAATTTGCGGGGCGTTCTTTACGTGCTGGATGAACCGACCATCGGTTTACACCCACGCGACAATCTGCGCCTGCTCGAAACGCTCACCGCGCTGCGAAACAAGGGTAATTCGCTGGTCGTGGTCGAGCACGACGACGAAACAATGCGGCACGCTGATCACATTATCGATCTTGGGCCGCGTGCGGGAATTCACGGCGGCGAAGTCGTGGCGACCGGAACGTTGCACGACATCGAGAGAACTCCGAATTCCGAGACCGCCCGCTGCCTGAAAACGCCGCTGTGTCATCCCATCCGAGGATCGCGCCGGTCGCTGCGGGACGTCGAAAACTGGATCGAAATCCGTGGGGCGCGCGCCAATAATTTGAAAGATATCGACGTTCGTTTTCCCGTCGGCAGGCTTTCGGTGATCACGGGAATTTCCGGCAGCGGCAAATCCACCTTGATGCATGACGTTTTACTCCCGGCGGTTCGCGCGAGTCTGGGTAGCGCACGCGTCTCGCGTGCTGGCGAGCGCGTCCCGCGATCGCGGACTTCCTCTACGGTGGCCAAGAACTCCGAATTGTATTTTAAAGAAAGCTTGTTTCGGCGCGACGCCGAAACCAACACGCGAGACGCATGCGCTATCCAGAAGATCCGCGCCACGCGCGTCATCGAAGCGGTTTACGAAGTCGATCAGTCACCGATCGGTAAAACGTCGCGCTCGACGCCCGGCACATACGTGAAAGTGTTCGACGAGATTCGGAACCTTTACGCGCAGTTGCCGGTCTCACGCGTGCGCGGCTATTCTGCAAGCCGATTTTCATTTAATGCCGAGGGCGGCCGCTGCGAGACGTGCAAGGGCCAGGGATTGATCAAGCTGGAGATGAATTTTCTGCCCAGGAGTTATGTGCCGTGCGAAGATTGCCGCCGCCGGCGTTACAATCCGCAGACGCTGGAAGTTCTCTACAACGAAAAGTCGATCGGCGACGTCATGGAAATGACAATCGAAGAAGCGGCGCATTTTTTTTCCGCACATCCGAAAATTGCCCGTCCGCTTTCCCTGCTGGTCGATACCGGGCTCGGTTATCTAAAGCTAGGACAACCGAGTCCGACGTTGAGCGGTGGCGAAGCGCAGAGGCTGAAGCTAGTGACGCAATTAAAACGCGGCGTCAGCCGCGCGGCAGACGAGCGACTCCGGAAAATGCGCAAGCCAGCGTCGACATTGTATTTGTTGGAGGAACCCACCATTGGTCTGCACATGGCGGACATCGAACTGCTTCTCAACGTGCTGCACCGCCTGGTCGACGAGGGAAACACCGTCATCGTGATCGAACACAATGTCAGCGTGATCGCGGAAGCTGATTACATTGTCGATCTTGGCCCGGAAGCTGGCGATGAAGGCGGCAAAGTCGTGGCGTTTGGAACACCCGAACAAGTCGCAAAAAATCGAGTGAGCCGTACCGCGCCGTTTTTGCGAAAGGTTTTGAATACGTCGCGCGCTCTGTAGCCGTCGCCCTGTGGCGACTCGCGCGCTTCGCGCAGCGAA
>Ga0209378_1002657_pt1 | contig 12258 bp, 14 predicted proteins | sample GraSoiAngelo_156_FD_186170 | JGI IMG/M metagenome (GOLD analysis project Ga0209378, IMG submission 186170) | Grasslands soil microbial communities from the Angelo Coastal Reserve, California, USA - 14_1009_13_40cm (SPAdes) (version 2) | ecosystem: Environmental > Terrestrial > Soil > Grasslands ... | reverse complement strand
CCGTACATGAGCCGCGACCACATGTCGCGTCCCTGGACGTCCGTGCCCAGCAGAAAGATCGTCTTCTCCGCGTCGAGGCCTCCGTCGACGCCGATCAGATGACGCGTCATCGGGATCACGGCGAGGAATCGATACTCGAACCCCTGGGCGAAGAGCCGGATCGGGATCTTCATGGTGGGGTCGGCTCGATACACGCGCTTGAAGGTCTCGGGGTCGCGGGCGCCCTTGACGGCGTAGACGTGAGGGCGAAATCGCCCGCCGTCGAACCAGTGGACGGGCTGCGGGGGCATCAGCGAGCGCTGCGCCTCGGAGGCGTTGGGGTCGGCGTACGCGAGGAAGTCCGCGCCCAGGACGACCAGATAGAAGCCGGCGACGACGATGCCGCTGGCGACAGCGACGCGGTGCTTGTGGAACCGCCACCACATGAGCTGCCACTGCGAGGCCACGAAGATGCGCTGGTCCTCCGCGGCGGCGACGGTGCTCGGCCCGATCGCTACCTCGGGCGTGGCCATCAGGTGTCCTCGAGCCGGATGCGCGGGTCGACCCACACGAGGAGAATGTCGGAGATCAGCGTGCCGATCACCGTCATCACCCCCAGCAGGAGCACGATCGTCCCCGCCAGGAACATGTCCTGCGCGATGAGGGCTTTCAGCAGGAGCGGCCCGACAGTCGGCAATCCCAGGACGATTGACACGATGATGCTCCCCGACACGATGTAGGGCAGGGTGTAGCCGATCGTGCTCGCAAACGGGTTGAGGGCGAGCCGCACCGGGTATTTCAAGATCACCCGGGCCTCGGACAGGCCCTTCGAGCGTGCCGTGACGACGTACGGCTTGCGCAGCTCGTCGAGGAGATTCGCCCGCATGATGCGGATCTGCTGCGCGGTGCCCGCCAATCCCAAGATCAGCGCGGGGATCGGCAGATGTTTGAACAGGTCCCAGACTTTCGCCTGGCTCCAAGGAGCGTCCTGCAACTCCGGGGTGAACAGTCCGCCGATGTGGGCGTTGAAGAGCGTGAACCCTAGATAGAGGATCACGAGGGCGAGGAGGAAGTTCGGCACGGCGAGCCCGATGAAGCCGATGAACGTCGCGACGTAGTCCCCCACCGAGTACTGGCGGACCGCGGAGTAGATGCCGATGGGCAGCGCCAGTACCCAGGTCAGAAGCAGCGCCGCCACCGAGACCACGACCGTCAGCCACAGCCGATCGCCGATCACCTCGGTGACGGGCCGGCGCCACTCCATGGAGAAGCCGAAATCGCCCTGGACGACCAGCTCCATCCACTTGAGGTACTGCACGTAGATCGGCTGGCCCAGGCCGTACTGGATCCGGAGGTTCTGCGCCTCCTCGTCGCTGACCACGCTGCCCATGGACGCCATCTGGGCGATGTAGGAGGTGACGTAGTCCCCCGGCGGCAGCTGGATGATCGCGAACGCCAGGGCGGAGATCGCCCAGACCGTGAACACCGCGAGGAGGGCGCGACGTCCGATGTACGCCAGCAACGCCGCGCCCTCTCTCTGTCTACTTCCAGTAGAACGTGATCGGCCGCGAGATTCCCGGCGTCTTGCCGTCCGGACTGTTGTACTGGCGCGAGGGGATGTTGCCCATGGTCGTCTTCACCACGCGCACACCCATGGACGCCGGGCCCATGCCGATCACGCCGATGATGTAGACCTCCTCGGCGGCGATCTTCCAGACCTCCTTGCCGAGCTGGATCCGCTCCTTCTCGGGCACGCCGAAGGCCCTCTTCCACTTGTCCATCAGCTCGCGCATCTTCGGCTCGGGCTCCTTGCCCTGCGCGCCGGCGGAGTGGAACCACTTGACGTACAGCGGCCCCGACGAGGCGACGGCGGCGAGCTCGAAGGGGAACACGTGGAGCGGGAACGTGAAGAGGTGCTCGCTGCCGTCGTTGTTCCAGGCGCCGAGCTGCTGCTCGTTGGCGGCCGTGCGCTTGAGCGCGAGGCTGCGCTCGACCTCCTGCACGACGAGGTCGATGCCGATCTTCTTCCACTGCTCGCGGATCATCTCGGAGATCTGCGTGTACTGGACGAACTGGCCGCCGAGCGTCATGATCTCGATGCGCAGCCGGCCCTTCCCGTCCGCGCGCAGCCGGTAGCCCTGCGCGTCCTTCTTGCTGAGCCCGATCTTGTCGAGCATCTCGTTGGCCTTCGTCACGTCGAGGGTGGCCCACATCTTCCGGTACTGCGGGCCTGGGTTGTACTTGTTGTTGTCGGCGGGCACCACGGAGCTGGGCGTGCCCGTGCCGAGCCAGAAGGTCTCGTTGATCTGGTCGCGGTCGATGCCGAGCGCGAGCGCGCGCCGGAAGTCGGCGGTGTTGAACCACTTCGCGATCTCCGGGTCGGCGTCGTAGTTCAGGTTGAACTTGATGATCATGTCGCCGCCGTAGTCGCCGGGATCGAGGTAGACCTTGTAGCCGCCCCGGGCCTGGTTCTCGATGAACACGGGCAGCTTGCCGAGGTCGATGTGCCGCTGCTGGAAGTCGTACTCGCCCGCGATCGCGCGCAGGTTCAGCACCTCCAGATTTTCGGCGAGCGTCAGCACCACGCGGTCGATGTAGGGCAGCTGGTTACCCGCCGTGTCCACGAAGACGCTGTAGGGGTTGCGCTCGAGCGTCCACGTCGGCGTGTTGATCGGCGTCACCGTCTTCCACGCCGAGAGAACGGGTAGCTCGGGGTTGAGCGCCCAGTCATTCTTGAACAGGAACATCCGCACCCAGGAATCGAACTTCTCGTCCTTGACCTTCTTGTCCAGCTCGGCCTGCCCCACGTACTTGGGATGGAACTGCTTCAGGTAGTGGGCGGGCGCGAAGCCGCCCAGGGCGCGGTACCCGAACATTTGGCCGGCGAGGTCGGTGGAGCCGGCCAGCACGTCGGGCAGCATGAAGTACGGCTCCGGGAACTTGAACCTCACCGTGTGGGTGTCGACCTTCTGGATCTCGCCCTGCTTGCCGTTGATCGCCATGGCCGCCGACGGCGTGGGCACGAGGTCCTTGTTGCGATAGACGTCCTCGAACCAGAACACGAAGTCGTCGGCGGTGAATGGCTTGCCGTCGCTCCACTTCATGCCGCGGCGCAGGTGCAGGAGCCACGTGCGCCCGCCGTCCTGCATCTCGAGGCCCCGGGCGAGGTTCGGCATGGCCTTGTCGCCCGTGTAGTCCCAGAACATCAGGTGGTCCGGCCCCGAGCAGCACCGGAAGCCGTTCCAGAAGTCGGCCGGCCCCGTGAAGCCGCCGCGCCACGTGCCGCCGTACCTACCGATCTCGTGGAGCGGCTTGATGACCAGAGGGTCCTGCCCGATGCGCTCGGCCACCGGCGGGAGCTTGCCCGCTTTGACCAGCTCCGCCAGCTGCGGCGCCTCCGTGAACGTCTTGGGAAACTTCGCGGGGTCGGTGACGACCTCGGGACCCTCCAGCTTCCCGATCAAGCTCTTGCCCGTGTTCGCCGCGAGCGCCCCGGCGGCGACGACGGCGCTGACCGCCCCTGCCACGAGCGCGAGCGTGAGTCGGGATCGAAGCGTGCAAATCCGACGCGTGCGCCAAAGCTCGCTCATGACGCTGCCCTCCTTGGCTCGAGGTCCCCGGGCCGTGGGGCCTGATTATCGTGATATTCCAGCGGCAAGTCCAGGGGCCATGGCCATGGGAGAATGCCGTCATGCCGGCGCATCATCCCGCACCCCTTCCCGATTTCCTCTACGGCACCGCCTGGAAGCAAGACCGGACCCAGAGCCTCACCGAGCTCGCGCTCAGGATGGGCTTCCGGGGCATCGACACCGCCAACCAGCGGCGGCACTACGTCGAGGCCGGAGTCGGTCAGGGGCTCGCCGCCGCCTACCGCGCGGGCGTGGTGACGCGTGCGGATCTTTTTCTGCAGACGAAGTTCACCTACCAGCACGGCCAGGACCACCGGCTGCCCTACGATCCGGCAGCCGACCTTGCCACGCAGGTCGCCCAGTCGCTGGCCAGCTCGCTCGAGCACCTCGGAACCGACCACGTCGACAGCTACGTGCTGCACGGGCCCGCCTCGGGTCACGGCTGGAGCGACGACGACGCGGAGGTCTGGGCCGCGATGGCGAAGGAGCGCGACGCCGGCCGCACGCGGTTCCTCGGGGTGAGCAACGTTGGGCTGTGGCACCTCGAGGAGATGGCGGCCACCGGCGCCGAGGCTCCGACGTTCGTGCAGAACCGCTGCTTCGCCCGCCTTGGCTGGGACCGCGACGTTCGATCGTTCTGCATGGATCGAAAGATCGTCTATCAGGGGTTCTCACTCCTCACCGCCAACCCGGAGGTGCTGCGCCATCGGCTGGTCGTCGGCATCGCCGCGCGCGGCAAGGTGACGCCGGCGCAGGTCGTGTTCCGTTTTGCGCAGGCGGTCGGGATGCTGCCGCTGACCGGTACCTCCGACGCCGAGCACATGAAGCAGGACTTGGCCAGCCGCGACCTGTCGCTCTCCGCCGACGAGGTGCGGGCGATCGAATCGCTGGCCGGCTGACTGCGCGTCGGCCCTGATCGGCGATCTGCTCCGATGCCGAACTCCCTCGCCTCAGGTCGCGCTGCCCTCGTCCCGTGGATGGTGGTCGGCGCCGTGTGGGTCACGCTGGCGATTGCGTCCGGCCTCTACTTTTCGTTCCCGGTCTTCTTCGTCGCGCTGCTGGAGGAGTTCGGCTGGTCGCGCGGCGCCACCGCGGCGGCGTTCTCGATCTCGTCGATCGTGCAGGGGGCGCTCGCGCCCGTGGTGGGGATCCTGGTGGACCGCGTGGGGCCACGCCGGGTCATGCTCGGCGGCGCGTGCCTACTCAGCGGCGCGTGCGTCTTGTCGAGCCAGATCGGATCACTCTGGTCGCTCTACGTGGTGACGGGAGTGCTGGGCGCGTCCGGGTTGTGCGCCGTGAGCTGGGTACCGAGCGGGGCGCTGATTTCACGCTGGTTCACCGAGCGGCGGGGCAGCATGCTGGGCCTGGCCTTCTCGGGCATGGGGGCGGGCGTGCTGGCGATCGGCCCGCTCGCACAGTGGCTGATCACCATGCACGGCTGGCGCGCCGCCTATCTCGTCCTCGGCCTGGGCACGTTCGTCGTGCTCGTCCCCCTCGTCTGGCTGGGCGTGCGCGAGGCGCCGATGGTGACGGCGCCGAGTCGGGGCGCGGGGTGGGGACCGACCGCGGGGCGCTCCAACGCGGGCGGGGAGGTCGGCGACGCCCTGCGGACACGGGCGTTCTGGGCGCTCTTCTTTGCCTACCTCTGCACGCCGCTGGCCGTCTTCTCGGTCGTCACCCATCAGGTGGCCTTCGCGGTGGACCAGGGCTTCCCGCGTCTGTTCGTGGCGGGCATCTTCGGGCTCACCGGGTTGCTCTCGACCGTGGGCCGGATCGTGTTCGGCATCGCGGCCGACCGGATCGGGCGCGCCACATCGGCCACCATCTCTTACGGCTGCACCGCAGTGGGGACGCTCTGCCTGCTTGGACTCGAGGTGTGGCCGCACGCGGCGGCCCTCTACGCCTATGCGCTCTTCTTCGGCCTCGGCTTCGGTGCCCGTGGCCCCATCATCACCGCGATGGCGTCCCAGCTCTTCCCGGGGCGGCGCTTCGGCGCCATCTACGGCATCCTGAGCGTGGGCAACGGCATCGGCGGTGGTGTCGCGCCGTGGTTCGGCGGTATCGTGCACGACCTGACCGGGAGCTATCGCGTCGCCTTCCTGGTCGCCGTCGGCTTCTGTGCGCTGGGCTCGGCGTGCTTCTGGCTCGCGCGCCCTCGTCGTCGGCAAATATGATCCGGCCGAGTCAAGAAAGCGCCTATAGTGTCGGAATCGCGCGCTTGACCGAATGTGCTACATGTAGCATACTCACGTCATGCGAACCGCCGGCGTCCGCGAAGCCCGTCAGAACCTGTCCGTGCTGCTCGACGAGGTCAAAAAGGGCCGCGAGGTCGTGATCACGGAGCACGGACGGCCCGTGGCGAAGCTCGTGCCGCTCGAGCGCCCGCGCGGCAAAGGCGTTCCCAACTTCGCTGCCCTCCGCCGCAGGATGCCGGTTTTCGATCCTCCGCTCTCCGCGACGCTCGACGAGGACCGCGAGGATCGCCTCTAGAACGCGCGCCCCGGCACGGCTTCGCGAGCAGGACGCCGGATACCGGGCCACGCTGCTCGGCCCGCTCTACTGCGACACGAGCGCGCTTCTCAAGCTCTATCTCACCGAGCCCGGGAGCGCCGAATTCACCCGCGCCGTCGAGGGACGGGACGACCTCGTCGTATCCGATCTTGCCGTCACCGAGGTCGCCTCTGCGTTGTCACGACGTGTGCGTCAGGGTGCCGTCACTCCGGAGGCGGCGCGTCGCGTGCACCGCACGATCGTCGAAAGCCTCGACGGTTCGCCGTATCAGCGCGTCGAACTGACCCGTGAGCTTCACCGTCGTGCGGAGCACCTCCTTCTGACGTTGACGAAGACGCCGCTACGCGCGGCCGACGCGCTTCACCTGGCGTTAGCATTCTCGGCCCGGGCGCCGTCGATGGCGGCGTTCGACGTGCGGCTCGCCGCCGCGGCGCGGGCCGTCGGCATTGCCGTGTACCCGGGGTGAGTCAGGTCTGAAGGTCACCCACCGACGCGGACAGCGTCTCGAGCTCGGCGCGCCAGGACGCGGGCGCGACGACGGGACGCACGACGAACTTCGAGAAGCCGACGGCGATGAAGCGCTCGATGAGCTTTCGCAACGCGGGCAACCCGACCGGCGTGAGCTCGACCGATCGCGGACGCCGGGCGGTCATCATGCGCAGGGTGGCGGGGTCGATGGGCGCGCCGGCGTAGCCGATGCTCACGCCGAAGTGCTCGCTGCTGATCGAGCGCCCGGCCCGGGCCGCGGCTTCCTCGATCACGACGCGTCCGGCTGCCGCCTCTTCGGGCGTGCACAGCGAGGGCAGCCACCCGTCCGACAACCGACCACAACGCTCCAGGGCGGCTGGCGCCGTGCCGCCGAGCCACACTTCGAGCGGCTGCTGCACCGGCAGGGGCGAGAGCTTGACGTCGCGGAAGCTGCCGACGGCGCCGTCGTGGCTCACCGTCTCGCCCGCCCAGAGGCGCCGCAACAGCGGAAGCGCCTCGTCGATGAAGGCGCCGCGGCGCTTGGGGTCGATGCCGACGGCATCGCGCTCCGGCGCATAGGTGAGCCCGGGAACCAGCGTGACGAGCAGCCGCCCGCGGCAGAGCACGTCCAGGCTCGCGAGCTGCTTGGCGGTCTGCACCACGTTGCGTCCCGGCAACAGCATCGTAGTCCCGAGCTTCAAGCGCGGATTGCTCGCGGCCGCCCAGGCGAGGCCCACCAGCGGATCGAGCACGGGGGCGGTGAGCACCTCCGAGAGCCACAGGGAGTCGAACCCCAGCTGATCCAGACCCGTGACGAGTTCGCCCAGCGCGTCAGGCGTGGAGATCGCGCCTCCAGCCCCTACGCCGATGCGTATTTTCATTTCAATATTCGTGCACGGTCGCGAGGACCCGCGGCAGGGCCGCCAGCACCTCGCGGAGGCACTGGCGAAGACGGGCGATGTTCGCTTCCGCCTTCTCGCCGGTGGTCGTCGTCAGCAACGACGCGTTGATCTCCAGCTGGAGCGCGTGGACGCGCCGGCTCTGGGGTTGACCATACGTCGCCACGATGTTGCCGCCGGTGTAGCCACTGACGTTCTGGTGCACCTCGAAGCCATGGCGAATGAAGATCGCGGCCGCGGCCGCCGCGAGCTCCGGGGCGCACGTCGCATCGTGGCGCGTGCCGATGATCACCTGATGGTCTTTCATCCGGCGCGGGCTCCCGGTGTGGCCATCGAGGAGCATCGCGTAGCCGTAGGCCTCACGGAGCTCCGTGAGCAGGCGCTCCAGGGCCGCGTAGTAGGGATCGTAGAACGTCCGCAATCGCTCCTCGAGGTCGGCGAGCGCGAGCGGACGCGCAAAGATGGGCGCATCGCGCATGGTGTGGGTGCGCACCACCCCACGTCGGGAGCGCACCTCGCCGTCCTTGTGCTCGAAGTCGTCGCGGCGGCGATTGACGTCCACGAAGATGCGCGAGAACGGTGTCGCGAGGACGGTGGCCCCATCCTTATAGACGTCGGCGTAGAGATCGCCCACGAAGGTGTCGGCGAAGCCGTAGGCGAAGGTCTCGAACGATGGCTCGCGGTAGTCGTCGCGGGTGATCCGGGGCAGGGGCTCGGTGCCGTAGTGGGGCACGCTCACCAGCACCGGCGTGCGCGTCCCCGGCGCCGGGTGTCTGACGATCGGGAATGAGCGCTCCATAGGGCCCAAGGGTAGCACTTGGCTCGGCGCCCCCGCATAATGCCGCCATGAGCAGCGTCCGGGTACGCGGAGCACTCCCCGCCGAGGCCGCGATCCTGGCGCAAATGGCCAACGACCTCAACGACCACGTCGGGATCCACGGCCGGCCGTTCACGCCCGAGCGGGTTCTCGCCGACGGCTTCGGTCCCGAGGCCGCCTTCACGCCGCTGGTCGCCGAGCTGGATGGCGCGGTGGTGGGCTACGCGTTCTTCAGCGCGGGCTACAACACCGACGTGGCGGCGCGGTCCATTTTTCTGCACGACCTCTTCGTGACGCCGGCGGCGCGCGGGCGCGGCGTGGGCCATGCCCTCATGGTCGCGGTCGCGGCGGAGACTGTGCGAGCCGGCTGCGTGTCGCTGGAATGGGGCGTGCACACGGCCAACGCGCGCGCGCTGGAGTTTTACCGCCGGCTCGGCGCTGTCGCTGCGGAGGTGCGCATCATGGGCGTCAGCGGCGAGCGCCTGCGCGCACTGGCCGCCGCCGCGCCCTGACGCCGGACGCTTCGACAGTGATGTATCCGTCCGACGACGTTGACCTGCCCGCAGGCCGTCGATACGATGCGCTCGATGGCGAGCTACGAGGCCAGGACCCGACGCTTCAGCCTGCGTCGCTGGACCCGCCATGAGTACGGGCGGTTGATCGACCACGGCTTCCTCGACGAGGACGACCCGATCGAGCTGCTCGATGGGTTGTTGCTGGTGAAGGAGCCGCAGAACAGCCCGCACAGGACGGCGGTGCTTCTCGTGGCGAAAGCGGTGGAGCGGGCGTTCGGAGAGGGATGGTTCGTCCAGACACAAAGTCCGATCATTCTCGGCGACCGGTCCGAGCCGGAGCCGGACGTCTGCGTCGTCCGCGGCTCGCCGCGCGATTACGTCGACGCGCATCCGACGCGCCCGGCGCTCGTCGTCGAGGTCGCCCAGTCGGGCTTGCGCCTGGCCCGAGGACGGAAGGCTGCGGCCTATGCACGGGCGCGGATCGCGGACTACTGGATCGTCAACCTCGTCGATCGCGTGCTCGAGGTTCATCGCGAGCCGGCGAGACCAGGCCCGGCCCGGCGGCACTGGGGCTACGCGGCGATCGAGACGCTCGGCGCCGACGCCACCATCACGCCGCTTTCTGCGCCGTCCGCGGGCATCCCCGTCGCCGATCTCCTGCCGTAGGGACTAGAGCGCGCGGACGGCGCGGAGGACGTCGTCCGGGTCGGGTCGGACCTGGAAGTTCCGGCTGATCGAGAACCAGCGCACGACTCCGTCGCGATCCAGCACGACCGTCGCCGGGCGCGGAACGTCCTGCCCGTCCGGCCCGCCGCCCGCGTGCACCAGGCCATAGCGTCGCGCCACGGCGAGGTCGCGGTCGGCGAGGAACCGGAAGCCGAGGCGCAGTCCCTCGGCGAGCTTCTGGCTGCGCTCGTTGGGATCGGGCGAGACGGCGACGATCTCGACGCCGGCGCGCTCGGCCTCCGACAGCTGAGCTCCAAGCCCTTGGAGCTCCGCCACGCAGAACGGTCACCAGTAGCCGCGGTAGAAGACGAGCACGACCGGCTTCTTGCCGCGGTAGTCCGCGAGCGAGACCGGCCGGCCTGCCGCATCGGGCAGCGCGAAGTCGGGCGGTCGCTCGCCCACCCGCAGCACCGTCGGGGCGTCTGGCACGCGCGCGACGACGAAGTTGAACCAGGCGCCGCCGACCAGCAGGAGGCTCGACAGCCCGAGCGCCAGCCACGCGGGCCACCGCCGGGCGCGCGCGCGGCCCACGGCCAGCGCCGCCAGCGCCATCGCCAGCGCGAACGCGACCACATAGCCCTCCGGATGGTTCCGGACGACCGCGACCCGGAGGAGGAGCACATAGGCCGCGAGGGCGCCGATCGCGACGACGACGCTGAGCACGGCGAGGCGTCCGGAGGATGTCATATGAGGATTCTGCCACAGTCCTGTATCATGCCTGATCTATGAACCACGAGACTGCCACCGCGCTCGATCCGCAGGCGAAGGCCGTCATTGACCTCATCATCAAGTCGGGGCGCCCGCCCTACCATCAGCTCTCGCCGAAGGACGCGCGCCAGATGTTCCGCGACACGCGCCCCGCATCCACGCCGCCGGCGCCGGAGATCGGAGCGGTGAAGGATCTGACGGCCGACGGTCCTGCGGGAACGATTCCCGCGCGCCTCTATCGTCCGAAAGGTGTGCCGGCGTCGACGATGCTGCCCGCGCTCGTCTTCTTCCACGGCGGCGGCTGGGTCATCGGCGACATCGAGACGCACGACGTGCTCTGCCGACAGCTCACGGCTGGCGCCGGCATCAGCGTTGTCAACATCGACTATCGTTTGGCGCCGGAGCACAAGTTCCCTGCCGCGGTCGACGACGCGTGGGCGGCCACGCGGTGGGTCGCGGCTCACGCGGCCGCGCTCGGCATCGACGCCGGCCGGCTCGCGGTCGGGGGGGACAGCGCCGGCGGTAACCTCGCGGCCGTCGTCGCGCTGTTGGCGCGTGACCACGGCGCGCCCTCGCTCGCGCTCCAGGTGTTGGTCTATCCCGTCACCGACGCCGGCGCGGAGTCGCGATCGTACGCCGACTTTGCCGAGGGCTTCATGCTCACACGAGACTCGATGCGGTGGTTCACCGCGCACTACCTCACCGGGAAGCACGACGCCGTCGACTGGCGCGTCTCGCCGCTGCGCGCGCCGTCGCTCGCCAGAGTCGCGCCGGCCCTGGTCGTGACGGCGGGCTTCGATCCGCTGCGCGACGAGGGTGACGCGTACGCACGGAAGCTCCGTGAGGCGGGCGTCCGCGTGGATACCATCTGTTACGGCGGGATGATCCACGGCTTCGTGCCAATGGGGCGGCTCATCGAAACCGGCAACCGCGCCGTCGCGCACATCGCCGCGACCCTCCGTCAGGAGCTTCAGCCCCCGGGGTGAGGGTGAACTCGACGCCTAGGGTGTCACGCTTCAGAACGCCAGACGCCAGGCGCCGCACACGGCCGCACCGGCGGCGGCCACGAGCAGCCACTGCACCGGCACGCGCGGCATCCAGCGAATCGTGAGCGCCGCGACCAACCCGAGCGCACCGCCGGCGAGCAGACCGAACACGTGAGCGAGGAGATCGGCGTTCGGCCCGGTGCCGAGCAGCGCGAGGAGCACCAGGCTGGTGGCGGCGACGACCCACCACTTCCCGAGCCTCGAGCCCACACGGCCCGGCGTGAGGATTCGCAAGCCGGCCAGGATGCCGACGGCCCCGAAGATGGCCGTCGAGGCGCCGACGGACATGTGACCGGCGCCGTGGACGGCCGCCGTGAGGGCGTTGCCGCCGGCACCGGCGAGCAGCACCAGCCACAGGCCGACGCCCGGCCCGAGCTGCTGGCACACCGCGGTCACGAGCAGTGCGCCCGCGAGCGCGTTGCCGAGCAGGTGCGGCGCGTCGGCGTGCAGCGTCAGCGCGGTCACGGCACGCCACCACTCGCCGGCCATCATGCGCGTCGCGTCCGCTTCGCCGTGCTGGAACCACTCGCTGCGCCCCGCGCGCGAGCCGGTGATCGCGAAGAGACCGATCAGCAGCAGCGCGACGTACACGCCGACCATCGTGACCGGACGCGACGGCGGGACCGCGTCGCCACGATCTGCGCCCTCCCGGGCGTTCTCGCGATCGTAGGCGTCGAGGCTCTCCAGGGCAGCGGCGGCATCGGGGGCCGGAACGATCAGGGCCCAGCCGTCGAGTCGCCGGCGAAGCCAGTGCGGGATGTCTGCGGCGGCGAGAACGACCGCCCACTCGTCGGCACGCTGGCGGCTCAGCGCGACGCGCACCGCCGTCCCGGGGCCGCCGATGCCCACAGCTTCAATTACCACGGCAATCTGCCGTAATCAACGCCGGTTCCCTCGAAGGCCGCCCTGCCGTATCGTTCGAGTCGTGATCGTCCATCTGATCGACGGGACGTTCGAGTT
>Ga0209378_1002654_pt1 | contig 12262 bp, 16 predicted proteins | sample GraSoiAngelo_156_FD_186170 | JGI IMG/M metagenome (GOLD analysis project Ga0209378, IMG submission 186170) | Grasslands soil microbial communities from the Angelo Coastal Reserve, California, USA - 14_1009_13_40cm (SPAdes) (version 2) | ecosystem: Environmental > Terrestrial > Soil > Grasslands ... | reverse complement strand
GCACGAGGCGAGAAATTTCGCTGCTGCCGAGCGCGCAAAGATGGTCGAGTTTATTCAAGGCTGCGACGTGGCAATCCTGGATACCCAATATACGGATGAGGAGTATGCGAAGCACATCGGTTGGGGCCATAGTTCCCTCAGCAGCGTGGTTTCGCTAGCGCTTGATGCGGATGTGCGCCGGCTCCTGCTTTTTCATCACGATCCGAATCATGACGACGAGATGATCGGTAAAATGGTGGAACGAGCCCGCGAATTAGTGACGAAAAACGGGAAACTTTTGGAAGTCGAAGCGGCGCGAGAAGGCGCTGAGATCTTGCTCGGCGCGAAAACCGCGGTCGTTTGAATCTCACGCGAGCGCGACTGCGCTCGATTTGCAGCGGGAGATATCGGTCCTAATTTTCTCCCTCGTTGCCTCGTGGTGTAACGGTAGCACTAGAGACTCTGGATCTCTCTGTCTAGGTTCGAATCCTAGCGAGGCAGCATTTCAAAAGTCAGAACACATTGCGCCGGATTAGTCAGAACAATGCGCCCAGGAATGACCATTCGTGCGCCCGAAACCGATCTAATCTCCGATGCGCTCCCATTCGGTCGGCTCTGGTATGGCGAACCTAACGCAATCAGCAACGCAAGGTTTTACAGCCGCTCACATCGAGCTGTGATTCGCGTTTACGATGATGCCGGCCCTTTTTTAAGCTCTTTTAGGCGCTCCAAGATCCTGGTCAGAAGAACTCCAGACATAGCTTCCCTCTCCTTCACCCATCGTCTGACGTTTCGTTTACGCTCCGGGGACACCTTTTGTGATGTAGTAATCCTCGGGTCACAGTCTGGCGTTAGTATTCCCAACTCGATCAATTGTTGTCTTTCCACTTGCCTCATGTTGTTCCTCCTTTCTGAAAGAAAAAGCTTTGCAAATAAATGAATGCCATTATTATGGCAAAAGAATGGCACGAAAACCCAACTCCGTAAAATCCGTTCAAATTACCGTCTCGACAACTCCTCTCGTGCACGGCTATTTGTCTGCGCTTGTAGACACGGGCTTATACGGGAAGAACCCCGCCGAGGCAGCTGAGCGGTTAATCGCCAAGGGTGTCGAAGTCGCGCTCGCGGGCGGGATTATTCCCCGGAGGGAGCGGACAAGAAATGCGCGGCAATTCACAATCCGTGAGGAGCGCCGCCTCCTATGAGTCCCGGGCTTCGTCAAGGACTGGTGGCTAAATCTGCTTCCACGGTCTGGTTGCTCGACGATGACCCGTCGGTGCTGAAAGCGACCGGCCGCCTTCTCGCGTCGGCAGGTTGGGAGGTAGAAAGGTTCATCGACCCGGACGCTTTCCTGCGTCATGCGGAGATTCATCATCCCAGGGTAGTGGTAATTGATATGTGGATGCCGCGTATGGACGGTTTGGAGGTCCAAAGGCGACTTAGTGAGATTTCACCTTCGACCAGGGTCATTGTCCTGACTGCAAACGACGATCGAATTGTGCGCTGGAAAGCGTTGGCAGCGGGAGCGGCAGCTTTTTTTATCAAGCCTGAGTGTGGCGATGAGTTTCTCGCCGGCGTTCGATCGGCCTTTGCCGCGAATTGAGGCATCGTTGCGCTGGCGGACCAACAAAGAGCGACTTTTCCGAAGCACTGCCATTTGGTCGGCTGTGGTATGGCGAGCCAAACGCGATCAGCAACGCAATCGGCTACGCTAAGTTTTACAGCCGTTCACATGATGCTGTAATTCGGATTTACGATGATGCGGGCAACGTCAGCCCCTACGTGCGGCTTAAAACGCAGTATGCACGGGTAGGTTTTCTTCAATCCTGTTGATCAGGTCGGAAATACTGATCGGCTTTGGAAGAAAGGGACGTCCTTGAATGCGGAGGCCAGCCTTTGCCTCAGCTTCCGTGACTAGCGCGGTCACAAAGATAATTGGCGTTCTCCGCAATCCCGGATCAGCCTCGATTTGCGCCGCTACGTCGCCTCCGTCTGCCTCTGGCATCGCCATGTCCAGCAAGATCAAATCCGGCCTTAAATTCCGGGCACTTTAATGAGCCTTGGTGGCATCATTTTGTTCGAGCACAAGATAGCGGCCGGTCTTTTCGAGTAGGATTTTCACCAAGTGGGTGCTGTCGCGGTCATCATCGACAATCAGGATGCGTCGCTTTTGTTGGACTGCCAAGCTCGCCATACTCAGCGCTTCGTGCGCCGGCGTCCTTGTGGCCGTGTCCCGTTTATTTAGTAAGCGAAAGCTTGCGCCAAATATACTGAAGAGTCCCGCATTTCCGCGGTAGGGCGCGACCCGTTCCTGCGATTTCAGCTGAACAAAATAAGATCGTGGTTGCCACCTTATCGCAGCAACGTCCTTTCAACTAACGATACGTAACCAGCATCGTCAGGTGGCAAAGGATAGCCGTGGTCTTGTCGCCACCGGTCGGCAGCGTCAATATAATCCTTACCCTCTTCTGGATTGATATTAGGAGCGTGTTTGACGTACTTCAAAAAAGACAGCCAATCTTTTTCTGGCACGTATCCCGGCGATATTCCCTCAAATGGATGATCATATCCCGCGGCATGGATTAGATCGCAAACCTCGGCAACTTCCTCATTAGATTCCAATCTGTGTCCTTCCGAACGCGATAGGGCGTGAAAGGACAGTAAGACCGAACCGTGTTGTTTTAGGATTGCAGCGCTTCGCTCAAAGCAGCTTTGGACAGCCTTGGTGCGTTCCTCCTTCTTCGCGTCGGTTAGTGTGTCTAGCGTCCTTCGAATCTGCATATAAATTGGATAGGGAGAAACGAACCACCGAACGAGAAATACGCTCGCTCCAGCCAGTAAGGGAACCATAACTAGGATAAATGCGTTCATTCGATCCGAGATGTGGCCGTGAAACCACCGTGGAGAAAACCACAGTAGAACCGCCAGCGTGGCTCCAATAATGAGAGACACCGACCCGCAAACTGCCCCAGTCCCTTTTGATGCCCATTTACATCTTTCTGAGAGGTAAGTTACAAAGCTTCGCATGCTAAAAATGTATTGTTCTGAATCTTGCGCCGATTTCGATGTGACACAAGACATGCACGCTTACGAAGTACGTCCGCGCAGCGACAAGCGCGGCGTCGATCTAATTTCGTTGCGCTGCCATTCGGTCGGCTGTGGTACGGCGAGCCAAATGCAATCAGCAACGCAGCCGGTTACGCCAGATGGTAGTGGCTCAGTTTGGTCGATTGAAGAAATGATCGCTCTTTTGCGGAAATAGCCGATATTTGCCGTATTGACGCGCTTGCCAAACACATCCGAGAGCGACTTGAATCAAGGGCGTCTTGCACTGTCTTTGAAACCAGCTTAGCGCGAGTGTGGCCGGTGAGACTGGCAGCCGATCCAAAACGCGAAGAGCGGATCCACGCTTTCGCAAAGTCAAACGGCTGGGCTGCGACAATTCACGACCTTGGTACCCGTGTTGTCTTCAAGAAGCTGGTGGCGTCTTCAAACTGAGCCACTACCCGCCAGATTCTTCAGCCGCTCACATCATGCTGTGATTCGCATTTACGATGATACTGGCAACGTGATCGAAACACACCAGCAAACGGGCGATTTCAAAGAGTGGTAGCCTTACCTCACCTAATCGGGCGTGAGCGTATTGACTACAGTGTGCACGGCTCTTCTTGTGCCCTTCACCACGCTGTGCCCGACATTCTTGACCGTCTGCGCAGTGCTCTTCGCCACGTTGGCTGCCGTATGGACGGGGCCTGCCTGAACGCTGCCAATGGAGACGGCGACGGCGAGAATGATCGAAAAAAACGCTTTCATGGTACTTAAGTATCGTTGCTGATAGCTCGTGTGCGTTTATCCTGCTGTCGTCGCGACTGCGCGGCGGATCGCCGCTTCAATCCGCACGCACAAGGAAACGCTCTCCGTCGTCGCGATGCGCCTCTGCAACGAAGATTGATCCGGCCGCGAAGATCCACGGCTGCGACACAGCCCCAACTCCATCCGGCTTTGCTGAGAGTGCCAGCAATGATTTCCCAGTACTTCACACGCGGCACGTAATGCTCAATCCTGTGTGAGTATTAAAGAAGATTTTCCGGCTTGTCCGAAAGATGCACTGAATGATTCGCGCTTTTGATTGTCGAGAACGCGCAAGCCAGATCCAATTTCTTGCTTGGCGAAATTGCGATTTTCGATTTTTCCACCCGCTGAGCGAGGAAGCGGCGTCGAATTTGCCAATGATTCCGCCTCAGTTGCCAATTGTGTCACCAGACCCTCGTCTTTTTTTGCCGTCGCTGGGAACCACAACAGCCCCCGCGTTCGATTGTACTAATAAAGGGAGACGCGCAGTCTCAGTGCGTCGTGGAACTCCTTAGCAGGAGCTTCCATCGCCCAAGAAGAAAAACAAAAAGGGACAGACAAGAAGAAAGGGAAAACAATGAAAAAGCTTCTCTTAATGGTATTGGTGGCAAGTGGATTGGCTTTCGTTCCCGTGCAGAGTTCTGACGCTCAAATCTACGTCGGAATTCCAGGAATTGCAGGAGTCGGGATTGGCGGCGGCTATTATGGCTATCCGGCGTACTCTTACTCTGGATATTATCCCTACGGATATTACAGGCCGTACTACTATTCTCGGCCATATTATTCGTCCTATTATTCCGGCCCTTCATATTACTGGTACAACGGGCATCGAGTTTACTATCGCCACCATCGCCATCATCATTACTACCACAGCTATTAACGCTGAAATAATGATGTAAGAATCAGCTAGCTGGCTCGGAAGCAATTCCGAGTCAGTTCGTTTTTGAGGGTTAGCGAAGCGTTATCCGATTTGCTTCGATACCAGCGCCGACATCAGAGATCAGAGTGTCGATCTTGTATTTGACTCGGCGATGTGCGGCGTTTCCGAAAGAAATCCTGAAGAATAGCCGCGCATTCCCTTTCTAGAACGCCCGATGTGATCTCGCACTGGTGATTCAGAGAGGGCAACTGAAGGAGATTTATGATGCTTCCAACCGCGCCAGCGCGCAGGTCAGCGCAGCCGAAGATGATCCGACGGATTCGAACGTGGACAAGCGCACCAGCGCACATCGGACATGGCTCCTTTGTAACGTAAAGGTCGCAGTCAGTTAGCCGCCAATCGCCCACCGCGGCTTCGGCTTGCGTCAGCGCCAGCATTTCGGCGTGCGCAGTCGCGTCCTTGAGCAACTCAACCTGGTTATAGGCACGTCCAATGATTTTTCCTCCTCGAACGACAACTGCGCCAATAGGCACTTCATCGGCATCGTACGCTTTCTTTGCCTGTCGCAACGCTTCGCGCATGAAATTCTTGTCGGTTGGGATTTCAATCACTGTTTGAGTTGTAGTTGTAGCCACGGCGCTCTGTCGCCGTGTTTCTCTGTGCTCCTGGACAGATCGCGAAGCATTTGGAAGATGCTGCTAAAAGAGCAATTTGCTATTGAATCTAAAATGGCGCTCTGTCGCCATGCTTCTCTGCGCGCCTCGGCAGAGCGAGGCGGCTACAACAGATGCATCATCATAACATACATCCACCTGGATGTCCGCTGGCGAAGCAACTGTAATCAATGAAAAAAATATTTTTGTTTCTCGCGATATTATCTCTCGCGCTGATGAAGGCCGGTGCCGCTGAACAGGACACCGTGAATCATTGCGCCGCGATCATACGCGAATTTCGGCAAATACCCGAGAGAGCAATTCCAAGAGACGTGCTCCAGCATGCACGAGGACTCGCGATCATGAGTGTGTTTAAGGCCGGATTCATTTTTAGCGGCAAAGGCGGTCAGGGCGTCGTCGTCGCTCGCACGCGCCATGGCTGGTCCGGCCCATCATTTATCGCCACAGGCGGTGCGGGATGGGGCCTTCAAATCGGGGCGCAAGTGACCGATTTCGTGATTGTCCTTAACAATGACGCTGCCGTGCGAGCATTTTCTCGCGGAGGGAATGTGACAATTGGCGGGGATGTCAGTGCCGCGGCAGGCCCAGTGGGTCGCACAGCAGAAGGTGCGGTCACGCCGGCAGCTGCCGTTTACACCTACAGCAAGAGCAAAGGCCTCTTTGCGGGCGTGTCCCTCGAGGGCGCGGTGATTGGAAGGCAAAGGGATTCGAATTTTCGCTACTATGGCCGACCGGTCAGGGCCGATGAGATTCTAAGTGGGATCACACCTTCGCCGCCGGGTGCTGCACCGTTGCATCACGCGCTAGGGCGCTAAAGACGGCTAGTTCGACGCCAAGCGATTGCGCAATCGGCTCCGCCTTCGGAAGCTTCAGCGTGGCAAGTAGCGTAGCGAGTGCGCTGTAGAGGCACGTGTCCTCACGCGCAAGTTACAAAAAGCACGCGCGGTCGCCGCGGCGACCGCCTCTACACCCCCAAACGGAACGCTTGCCCAGAAAAATTTCTTCGGCATATAAGTGGCTGCTCATGGAGAACAATATCGAATCGCATCTCGTCGAGAAGCGCGTTTTCAAACCGTCAAAAGATTTCGCGAAGAAGGCTCGTATTAAAAGCCTCGATCAATATCAGCGGATGTATCGGGAATCGATCGAGCAACCGAACAAATTCTGGGCACGCGAAGCGAATGAACTTCTCTGGCGCGCGCCGTGGAAAAAAGTTCTCGAGTGGAAAGTGCCGTTCGCGAAGTGGTTTGCCGGCGGGAAACTCAATGTCTCGGAAAATTGTCTGGACCGACATCTGACCGGGCCGCGCCGGAACAAGGCAGCAATTATCTGGGAAGGCGAACCGGGCGACAAACGCACGCTCACTTATCAGCAACTGCATCGCGAAGTTTGCCGATTCGCAAATGTTCTGAAACGGAACAAGGTCAAAAAGGGCGATCGCGTCATCATTTATCTGCCGAATATTCCTGAGACTGCTATTGCCATGCTGGCCTGCGCGCGGATTGGCGCCGTGCATTCGGTCGTCTTCGGCGGATTTAGCTCCGACAGTATTCGTGATCGCATTGCCGACAGCGGCGCAGTTGCCGTAGTGACGGCCGATGGCGGATATCGCCGCGGCGGAATTGTATCACTAAAGAAAAACGTCGATGACGCGCTGCGTGGCGGCACATCGATCAGACGGGTAATCGTTTTTCGCCGCGCTGGAAACGAAATTCACATGGAGGAAGGCCGCGATCATTGGTGGCATCAGGAGCTGGAGTATGTCGACGCAAACTGTCCACCGACGCCGCTCGATAGCGAGCATCCGCTCTACCTCCTCTATACGAGTGGCTCTACCGCCAAACCGAAGGGAATTTTACATACGACTGGCGGTTATCTCGTCGGCGTTTACTCGACCATGAAATACGTCTTCGACATCCGCGATGAAGACATTTTTTGGTGTACAGCCGATGTTGGCTGGGTCACGGGCCATAGTTACATCGTTTACGGCCCGCTGGCGAATGGTGCGACGACCGTCATGTACGAGGGAGCACCAAACTGGCCGGAGCCCGATCGATTCTGGAAAATCATTGAAGAATATCGTGTCAACATTCTCTACACGGCCCCGACGGCGATCCGTGCGTTCATTCGCTGGGGCGACCAATGGGTGGCGAAACACGATCTCTCATCGCTTCGCCTCATTGGGACAGTCGGCGAACCTATCAATCCTGAGGCGTGGATGTGGTATCACAAGAACATCGGTGGGGGCCGTTGCCCAATTGTCGATACGTGGTGGCAAACGGAGACCGGGTCGATTCTGATTACGCCTCTTCCGGGTGCAATTCCGACCAAACCAGGCAGCGCAACGCTTCCTTTTTTCGGAGTCGATCCAATTATCGTTGATGAAAAGGGACAAGAAGTCGGACCGAATATTGGCGGCAAATTGATCATACGCCGGCCCTGGCCGGCGATGTTGCGCACGATTTACGGCGATAAGGAGCGCTACAAAAAACAATATTGGAGCGAGTTCCCAGGAAATTATCTCACGGGCGACGGAGCGCGCCGTGATGAGGACGGTTACTTCTGGATCGTTGGCCGGATTGACGACGTCCTGAACGTTGCCGGGCACAGGCTGGGCACATCGGAAATCGAAAGCGCGCTTGTCAGTGATCCGCGAGTCGCTGAGGCAGCCGTGGTCCCCAGGCCAGATGAGTTGAAGGGGCAAGGCGTCGTCGCCTTTGTCACGCTGAAAACAGGAGTCGATCCCACCCGCGGGCTGAAAGATGAATTGCGCGATCACGTGGGCGCACACATCGGCGCTATCGCCAAGCCTGACGAGGTTCGTTTTGCCGAAGCATTGCCCAAGACGCGCAGCGGCAAGATCATGCGGCGGCTTCTGAAGGAAATCGCAAGCGGCGCGAAAGTCACCGGAGATACGACGACGCTGGAAGATTTCAGCGTACTGGCCAAGCTGGCAGCGCCGGAAGAGTAAGGCTGGTCCAGCGCGCCTGCATCGTCACGCTTCTTGACCAAGTTGCGTCTGCCCTGCTAAGCCAATACGGTGAAACGGCTCCTTTGGCTCGATATTTCAAAGGGACTGGCGATCCTCTGGGTCGTATACTTTCACTTTTACAGAACCTACTTCGAGCACGGTAGGCTTCCGCAAGCTGATTGGAGCGGGCTCGCCGCCAGCGCTCAGACCATCCTGGGAGTGGCATGGTTGAAAGTGTCCGAACTCGCTTTGCACGCCGTGGGGGTTTTTCTCATCCTAAGCGGCTGGGCACTCATGCGATCGACTATGCGTCGGGCCGAATCAGGCGCAGTCGCCTGGAGTGCGTGGTATCGCGCACGGTTCCTGCGGCTTTATCCCATGTACTGGGTCGCGCATTTGGTATATTTGGTCTCACCTTTCATTGCGCGCCTGGAACCGGTGGATGACCGCATCATCTTGAGCCTGCTCGGGCTGCGCTTCATCGATATCCAAATGAATCTCATGTACCTCAACGCAGCGTGGTGGTATTTTTCGATGCTGATCCAGTTCGTTTTTATTTTTCCTCTCCTCTTTTGGGCAGCACGTCGGCTTGGGCCATGGTTGTTTTTGCTAATCGCGTGCGGCGCAGGATTTTTCACTCGCTATATCTTCCTCGTGGCTTGGCCACAAAATGGTTTGTGGACACTCGGTGGGTTCGCAGTGTGTCGTTTGCCGGAGTTCGCGCTCGGCATGGTACTGGCAATGTGGCATAATCAATCGAGCACGCGCGTGGAATGGTTTCTTCTTCGCGGCGCTGGATTCATCGTCGGCCTACTCTTGTATCCCGCGGCATTATGGCTGTACCACAACGCCACTACCTACGTCTTCGTCGATTTCGCCACCGGCGCATGCTGCATGCTAGAGATTATTGGGATCGCCGGAGCCATTTCGCTGTTCCAAGGGCCAGCCAAACTGTTCGGCCTTGTCGGCGTTTATTCTTACGGTTTGTATCTGATTCACCAACCGTACGTCATCTGGCTCGGACTGCGCATCCGTGACGTGCCGATCTGGATGTTTCTATTGATCACCATCCCGACGCTGGCTGTTCTTAGTGCATGGGGAATGCTCTTGGAAAAATCGACCAATACGCTGGTGAAAAAACTCTTTTCATCAAAGAAGCCAACGCACGCCTAGACTCGCTTCTTCTCCTTCTCTTCCAAGAGAACTCGCAATTCCGCGAGCGCTTCATGGACTCTCGCTCTGCCCACCACTTCTTTGATGCGAATGAGCGTCGGAAGATCGATACATTTGAATCGGACTCCGAAAGCATCGACATCGAATGAATGCGCCAGCAAATCCTGGTAAGTCTCACCACCGGCCACTGCGCCGAAGAGATCGACGTCACCGAGACGTGTTGTGAGAGTAAAATTCAAGCCGCTGCGGATCGTCTTGGCGTCCCACGAGAATGGAGGTTCAGCGGAGGATCGCGGAGACTTGGGCCATGCACCGCCAGCGCAGCGGCGAGGCGCTCAATGTTTTTATGCGCGCGCGAATAAACAAGATCGACATCGAAGGTGACGCGCGCAGAACCGTGCAGAATCGCCGCCATTCCACCGATGAGGATGAAATCAACCTTTGCCCTGACCAGCGGAGGAATGATCTGCCCGAGATCAACAGCCATCGCGATTCCGTCTCAGCTTTTTGCCGGCGCGCCGCAGCTCTTCAACCATTTGCAACGTGCGTAAATGCTTTTGCGCGCGTTGCTCGAAAGTCAGTTTGAGGTTTTCGCGCAGCAATGTGCGATCAACGTCGCGCATGTGATTGCGCACGATGTCGATTTTCGCAGCAGTTCCTTTCATCCCCAGAAAAATAACACACCGTGCCGGATGTAGCTACACGTCCGCCGCGCTGACCTTCGGCAGACCAAGACCAAACGCACTCGGCAAAACGATATGGATTCGTCATGGCTCGCGTTTCAGGCTTGGAGAAAAAGCAGGCACTGTGGCATCTGCGCTGGTTCTACGGCGTGATGCGCAAAATGTTCGGAAAAGATCGACGCCGGCGAAAGTGCAGATGCGTTTGCCCGGGCTGGTGTGGGGCGGCGTCGCCATGGAAGCCGCCCTCGGCCGCAAACGACTTGTCTCATTGCGTTACATTCAATTGGGAAAAGTGCGCGCCACGGCGCGCATCGGTTGTCCATTCTGAATAGACGTCAATTCTGCCGTGGGCAGAAAAGCCGGCCTCAGCGATGAAAAGCTGCTCGCCGCTCTTGGCGACGACAGAACGCCCTTTAATGACACGGAGCGACTGGTCATTGAACTGGCTGATGCCATGACAGAGACGCCAGCGAACGTTTCCGATGAGTTGTACGCGCGGTTGCGCAACCAATTTTCCGAGGAACAACTGATGCAATTGGGCGCGCACGTTGGAACCGCATTTTCAACGTCGAAAGCGATAATCTCTACCAAGGAACGACGGCTTCCCTGCCGTCGAGAGTCCACGACGACTAGGAAGTCGTCGTTCCTTGAAGCTTCGTCTTGATTTCCTCGACAAGCTCCTGTGGAGGTCGGCCCAACTGGATCGTGATTGCGTCTTCGTCGGGATCGGGTTCTTCCAAGTCATCGAATTGGCTTCGCAGCAACGCAGGATTCATGAAATGACCGTGCCGATGGCATAGTTGCTCGGCCACGAGCGCATAATCGCCGCGAAGAAACACCAGCTTCACTTCTTCACTGACACGAAGATGCTCCCGATACGCTCGTTTCAATGCCGAGCACGCCAGCACAGCGTTTTCACCCCTGGCGATACAGCGCGTAATCAACTCGCGCAAACTCTCCAGCCACGGCCATCGATCTTCGTCCGTCAGCGGATGACCGCTGTGCATCTTCTCGATATTTGCTGCCGGATGAAATTCGTCAGCTTCAAGAAAATGCCAGCCCAGTTCTCGCGCGAGCAGTTGGCCCACTGTGGTTTTGCCAGCACCAGAGACTCCATAGATGATCACGATCACGGCAAATCAATTTGCCTGCGCCTGCCGATTTTCTCTACGACGAACGCAATAAGAACAAAGAGCGTGTAGAAAATCCAAACGCCTATGGCCGTGGCCTTATCGGTCAATGGCGTGCGTGGCACATACGTGTCGCCGATCTGGACGACAACGAGAGCGATTCCGAAGACGATTACGGCTTTTCTGCGAATTGCCGCCGTCGCATTTCTTGCTAGATAAAGGATGATCCCGCCGGCCAGCACAGCGATTTCCAATGCAAACTCCGGGTCGCGATAATTCCACATGCCAAGACCGACTTTCCATGTGTTGTCGTAGATCGGGAGATCGCGAGGATGCGCAATGAGGTCGAGAATCCAGTGCGAAAACACAGCAAGGCCGACGATCAACGCGGCAGACTTTCTGTACTGGCAGCCGTGTCGGCTGCAAAATGTCCCGTAAGCGAGAGCCGCAACGCCTGACCACGCGACCGCCGCGATCAGACTGTGCGAATACGGATGAAAATACGAGTCGAGCATGCTGCCTGCCGTGAAACCTTTGATGACGCGCAGCTTTTCAATTCCAAGCAAAACCAGCGTCGCCCAGATGTAATCAAGAAATTGGACGGCGACGAACAAGACCCAGAGCGGGACTCTGTTTCGCTCCGTCTTAGCTGCGAAAGCGATGCTGTAATGGCCAACGAACACGAGTGTTTATTTCTGATTTCCAGAGACCCATCTCATAGGTACCTCTGTCATGTCGAGCGAAGTCGAGACATCTCTCGCTATCACAATTCAATGGCCCGCACTGCATAAAAAGTTAGAGATTCCTCGACTCCGCTCGGAATGACATTAACCCGAAGAGCTTGCCAAAGCCGACCGAGCACAACACTCTGCGGCCATGCATGACCCCGAGGATCGCAGCTTCTTTGGGCATCCGCGCGG
>Ga0209378_1002653_pt1 | contig 12263 bp, 11 predicted proteins | sample GraSoiAngelo_156_FD_186170 | JGI IMG/M metagenome (GOLD analysis project Ga0209378, IMG submission 186170) | Grasslands soil microbial communities from the Angelo Coastal Reserve, California, USA - 14_1009_13_40cm (SPAdes) (version 2) | ecosystem: Environmental > Terrestrial > Soil > Grasslands ... | reverse complement strand
CGCCCCAGAGATAGGCCAGTACTCCTAGACCCAGGACCGCGAAGCCTATTTCCCAGTTTCCCGCCGCGAAGAAGATTACGGAAAAAGCCCCGAGGAAGACTCCCACCTGAGTCAATCTTTCTTTCCGGCTCAGATTGATCACCTCTCTCTCGATGTGCTTCCGACCCCTAGACAGCAATGTCACGAGAATAATGAACGCGATTGCAGAGACGAAGAATATTTCTGTGAGATTACTCGTGTAGTCGCCGAAGGTTAGAAGCAGGCCAACTTCGTCTCCGATCAGCCCAGCTCCTAGACCGAAGATTATCGCTAGATTGCGTCCCATCCTCTCATTGCTGAGAGTAATCCCGAGCCAACCAGTAGAGACGACCATCGCCAAGCCATACCAGAAATGGCGAAAATGTATTCCACCCCGGACTACTGTTACCGAAGGATTTAGGATCGCGAAGAGCCTAGCACCAAGAAAGCTTGCAACGAAAGCCAGCGTTCCATAGAACGCCAGCCCATGTCTGAAGACCGTCCGTCGAACTTCTTGCACCATATGTAAAGTAAGAGCGACCTCGCAGATAAGAATTGACGAAGAAGCTAATCTACATGTTTCGTCATGGTTGAAGATGATGGATCAAGGGCTGTCGTTTGTTTTTGAGCTTCTGGGGGCTTGCTTCATCGGTCTGGTGGCAGCCATTTGCATGACCATCGTTGAGCTGCCTTTCTGGAAAAAATGGGGAATAGAAGGAGTTGCGGAATGGCAAGTCAACTCCGTGATAGTTTCAATGCTTATTCGAAAATTTTCCAACAGAAGAGTGAGCATCTCAGTGTCAGTTGGGATGCACTTGCTCCATGGAGCGGCTCTGGGCATTGTCTTTCGTGTTCTTCTGACCTTGCTTGGAACAGCGATTCCCGCGTCCTCGATCTTAACCTACGCGATTGTGTACAGTGGGGTCCTATGGATAATTTCCCCTTTTCTATCCAGGAGTCTCTTCGAAAGTGCGGGAGGCTTTAGAATGACAAAGAGAGGATTAGCGGTTAGCTTTCTTGCACACAATGTCTACGGCTTCTCTCTAGGCCTTCTGATTCCGGTACTTGCTTGAACATCAAAATGTGTTTCCTTGTGGCGAACTATTCCCGAGTGGGCACCTCATCGTGGACTATCATCCTCCGAGTTTTCCCCCCCGGGCAATGTCGCCTTTCGTTGTACTTCGAAAGATGATGACCACTCGATCCGTCGGGTAACCCAGGGTCTCGGACACTACCTGCGTCAAGGACTGGGCGAGTTCTCGCTTCTGGACTATTGTGATCTTTGAGTCGAGCAGGTCCACTCTGACTGTAGGCAAAGCTCGCTAACCACTCTCGAGGACTGAGATGCCGGCTCGACTCATATTCTCTCGCTTGTATTCTAGAATAGTCACGCGGACATCTTCTGGAGGGCAGTGTAGGATTCTTACAACCGTTTCTGTCGCTTTCTTCATGAATGCAAGTTTCTGGCTAACAGAATGGTCGCCCTCAACCATGTTGATTTCGACCCTAGGCATGATTGGGTCAGTTTAGTTTTGATATCGACGAGCTATATGCCTGTTGGAGGGTCATTCCATTGTGACATCGTTAAACCGAAAACAGCCGAGGAGATGCGGCCATTATGAGCAGGTAAAGCTCGGCACGAACTGGAAATGTGTGGCTTGCGGGCAAATTCTCACAATCTCGCAGAGTATTCAGAACTCCATTGATTTGTCTGAGGTCATGAGGTCTACAATTGAAAGCAGCAGACCATTAAGTGAGGGTTTGGACGATTTGCTGGGACGAAGAGAGTGGGAAGAAATTCGCGCGAAGATCCGGAGCGCGGAGAAACCATCAACGCGGAAACTCGTAAAGCGGCACGTCCGAAAGAGAAGGCTGGCCCCAGGCTAGTTTCACTGTTCGGCAGCGTTAAGGCGTGACATTAATTCCTTCGACTACCATATTCCTAGTGGGCTGAGAAGCACCATGGCGAAGGACCCTATCTGTGGAATGTACGTGGAGGAGGGCAAACACGCTCTCCAGACGACACGTTACGGAACCACGTTCTACTTCTGTAGCGAGACCTGCCTCGCACAGTTCCAGGCGCCAGAGAAGACTCTGGCCCGCCTAAGGCGGCTCGTCGCACTAGGCGCAGCCTTCACGATCCCAATTGCTGCACTAACATATCTTCCAATAATCCCGGACCATCAGATCAACAATCTCGTAATGTTTGCTCTCTCGTTGCCCGTGCAGTTTGTCGTAGGCTACCGGTTCTACCTAGGAAGCTACGACGCGTTAAGATCGAGAATTGGCAACATGGACCTTCTCATCGGCCTAGGAACAACAGCTGCCTGGGTCTACAGCACAACCGCCACCTTCGTCCCAGGCTTCTTTCCTGGAAGCGGCACCTACTTCGAAACATCGGCCATCATAATCACCTTGATACAGACGGGTAATCTCCTCGAATACATTACGAAAGGTAGGGCCTCAGAGGCGGTTCATAGACTTCTGAGCCTCCAGCCCACGGTGGCGCATGTGATCCGAAATGGTAGCGAAATTAGCATACCCGTCGAAGAGATTGAGGTTGGCGATATTCTACTGGTTCGTCCAGGAGAGAAGGTCCCGGTCGACGGAAGGGTGATCGAGGGCAACTCTGCGATCGACGAATCCATGATTACTGGAGAGAGCCTCCCACGCGACACGCGTTACGGTGACGAAGTGATTGGTGCCACAATCAACAAAACGGGACTGCTCAAGATTGAAGCAACAAAAGTTGGACAAGACACTGTACTCTCTCAGATCGCCAAGCTTGTTGAAGAGGCTCAAGTGGGAAAGGCTGCTCTCCAACGCCTAGCCGACAGAGTCTCCGCATACTTTGTCCCAGCAGTCATATTGATCGCGACAGCTTCAGGCCTATTCTGGTACTTCGCCGCAGGAATCGGACTCACCTACTCCCTCCTCGCATTCGTCTCCGTCGTAATCATCGCGTGTCCATGCGCGCTCGGAATCGCCACCCCAGCCGCTCTGTTGGTAGGAACAGGCAAGGGCGCTGAGAACGGCATCCTGATCAAGGGAGGGGACCAGTTAGAGGAAGCTGGCAAGATCAAGACGATAATCTTTGACAAGACCGGGACCCTAACAAAGGGGCAACCATCCGTTACTGACATTGTTCCTATCGGAAAACTCACAGAGATTCAGATGCTCGGCTACGCTGGAGCGGTGGAGAAGGGCAGCGAGCATCCGCTAGCAGCCGCCGTCGTGAACGCAGCACAGGGTAAGAGAATCGAACTTTCCGAACCTTCAGGTTTTGAAGCTCTTCCAGGTCTGGGTGTGAAAGCGACCGTCCGGGGACACGAGGTTCTCCTAGGCAACTTGGAACTCATGCGCAAGTTTTCAGTTCCAGTCGAGGCATATTCCGAAAGAATGGCGGAGCTCCAGGATCAAGGAAAAACGATTAGCCTACTTGCGTTAGACCGGCAACCGGTCGGCCTGATCGGACTCGCAGACACGGTGAAGGAATCCTCAGCGCCGACAATCAAGGCATTGAAGAAAATGGGATTGGATATCGTAATGCTCACTGGCGATAACGAACGGACAGCAAAAGCGATAGCACGGACTCTTGGTATCGATACGATTTTCGCAAACGTGCGTCCTAGCGACAAAGAAGAAATTGTGAAGAAGCTTCAGAAAGGCGGAAAGGTCGCAATGGTTGGTGACGGAATAAATGATGCGCCCGCACTAGCGGCCGCGAACGTCGGAATAGCAATCGGTAGCGGGACGGACGTTGCGAAGGAGACTGGTGGCATAATCCTCATCAAAGATGACATGACGGACGTGCCAAAGGCTCTAGAGCTAAGCAAGGCGACTGTAAGAAAGATCAAACAGAATCTTCTCTGGGCTTTCGTCTATAACGTGGCTCTCATTCCAATAGCCGCCGGCATACTAGTCCCATTTCTCGGACCAGGAATCTACGAGGTCCTCCCCCTCCTTGCAGCAGCCGCGATGGCAATCAGCTCAGTAACAGTAGTATCCAATTCACTCCTACTCAGAAGGTTCAACCCGAAAATCTAGAGAGGTGACAAGTTGCAGAAAGACCCAGTTTGTGGAATGATGGTGGACGAGAAAAAAGCGAAATTCACATCCAATCGTGGAGGAAAAACAATCTACTTCTGTTCATCTGCATGCAAAGCCTCATTCGACAAGAATCCCCAGAAATACGCACAAGCATAGAGCAAAAGCGCCAGCCCAGAATCTTGCCGGCTATGATCTGAGAAATCCTTCCTAATGGTCTACATACTATTAGACGCCTATCGAGCTTCTTTCAAATAGAAGACTTCGAAGAGCCTAAAGGAGACGCATCTTGACGCTCCAATCACCTGAGCCCCTCCTGAACACGAGGACCCTGTATCGCGTCGTCAAGTACACCTTCTACAAGCTGGACCCTGCATGGAGGCGTCTCCCAGACAACGACCGTCAATCGACGAAGGACAACTTTCTGGCGACACTTCGTAAGCAAAATGCTCTGGTCCCTCGAACATACTCTCTGATTGGAACTCGAGGCGATGCTGACTTCATGTTATGGATCATCACAGATTCAATGGAGGGACTTCAGGGGTTCAACTCCGAGGTCTTGAAGACCGGCCTCGGAAAGTATCTCACAACTCCCCATTCCTATCTGGCCATGATTCGACCGTCGGAGTATTTCGGCAAGACAGCTGACCCTGAGCCCGTCGGCTCCAACTATCTCTTCGTCTATCCTTTCACCAAGAAGCGGGAATGGTACAGCATCCCCTTTGAAGAACGGCGGAGGATAATGAAGGAGCATATCCAGATAGGACACAAGTACTCGTCGGTGACCATTCATACTTCCTACTGTTTCGGACTAGATGATTACGAGTTCATCCTCTCATTTGAGACGGACCATCCGGAGGATTTTCTTAACTTGGTAATGGACTTGCGCGGTAGCGAAGCAAGTCGATATACCGCCGTCGAGACGCCCATTTTCACATGTGTCTCCGTCACTCCTGAGAAGATGCTTGACCTTCTATGATCATGACAAGTCTGTAGTGGACAGAGCATGACCGGATTGGAGAATGACAATTTTCTCCGAGCCTGCTGGAGGAAAGAGACAGAGTACACTCCAGTCTGGTTCATGCGACAGGCAGGCCGATATCTCGAAAGCTATCAGAAGATCCGGGCAAAGCAAGACGTTCTCACGATATGCAAGACCCCTGAACTGTCGGCAAAAATCACAACCGACGCCGTCTCAGACCTGGAAGTGGACGCCGCAATTCTCTTCGCCGACATTATGCTACCCCTAGAAGGGATCGGCGTAAAGCTCAAACTGGTAGACGGTGTAGGACCAGTTATCGAGAAACCCGTTCAGAATAGAGAGCATGTCGAGAGTCTCACAGGATTTTCTCCTGAAGAACACGTACCATACGTCTTGGACGCTATTCGGCTAATCAAGCAACAACTCAGAGAAAGACTTCCTCTGATAGGTTTCTCGGGAGCACCTTTCACCCTCGCGTCCTACCTTATCGAAGGAAGCCCATCTAGAGAATTTATTCGAACCAAGAAAATGATGTACGATCAGCCAGAACTGTGGGGCCAACTTCTGTCCAAGCTCTCCCGTATCGTCACTGTCTATCTGCTGGCTCAAGTCAAAGCAGGAGTTGACGCCGTGATGCTATTCGACAGCTGGTCAGGATGTCTCTCACCCGCGGACTACAGAGATTTCGTCCTACCTTACAATCAGAGGATTCTAACTGACCTATCCGGAAAGAACGTTCCAAGAATTCTCTTCGGAGTCGGAACGGCGGGAATTCTAAGCCAGATGCGAGAGGCTGAGAGCGATGTTTTCGGCGTAGACTGGAGACTACCCATCGACGACGCTTGGAAAGTTCTGGGAGAGGCAGCAATACAAGGCAACCTTGATCCAGCGACCCTACTCGCTTCCGACAAACTGATCGAGGAGAGGACAAAGGAGATCCTTGCCAGAGTGCGGGGCCGGCCTGGTCACATATTTAACTTGGGACATGGGGTCCTGCCCGAGACAGAAGCCGAGAAAGCTAAGAGACTCGTTCAGTTCGTGCACCAATCAACCAGAAACAAGAGATGAAAAATCCACGAATCGAACCAATGGATTACCTACAATCCTCCTGATGGCTTACGGTAGCCCAAACTCTCTAGACGAGGTAGGCAACTACCTAGCACAAGTCAGAGGAGGTCGTGTTTCATCGCCAGAAGAGATCGAGCACCTGAAGCAGCGATATCAGCGTGTCGGAGGTCAAACTCCCTTACTCCAGATCACCAAGTCTCAGACTAACGCGCTTGAGAAGAAACTAATCGCAGACGATATCCCCGCAAGAGTCTTGTTCGGGATGAAACACTGGCATCCATTCGTCGAGGATGTCGTCGAGAAAATTAGCGTCGATAATCCGTCTATTCTCGTCGGCCTCGCTCTCGCCCCACACTACTCGAAGCTTAGCATCGGCGGCTACGAGGACAGTGTGAGAAGAGGATTGGCGAGGAAGAGTTCGAACATTCATTTCGTCATGGTGAAGAGCTGGCACAAAGAACCATCATTGATCACGGGCCTTTCAAGCCGAGTCAGCAGCGCGCTAAGTGAGATGAGCGGTTCCGATAGAACCATGGTGGTCTTTACGGCACATAGTTTGCCTCTAAGGGCCGTCCCCGACGATGATCCGTACCAAGACCAATTGCTGGAAACTAGTAGGCTAGTCGCAAAAGAGGCGCGTGTCACTGATTGGGATTTTGCGTTTCAGAGTGCCAGCGGGCCAACCGGAACATGGCTGGGCCCGAGCCTCAAAGAGAAAATTTCTGAACTTTCAAACAAAGGGACCAAGCAGATCTTGGTATGCCCAATAGGGTTCGTTTCAGATCACCTGGAAATTCTCTACGACTTGGATGTGGAAGCTAGAGGCTATGCAAATTCGCATGGCATCGAGCTGGCACGAACGTTATCCCTCAACGACGATCCAAAGTTCATAGAAGCCTTGGCCGCGGTTGCCAGGCCAATCCTCGTTAAGCCTATGATCGCACTCTGATGCTAATCGCACGAGGTGCGAGAGAGAATATAGTCTGATCGGAAAGTATCCTCAGAAGGACAATACTATGCGTCACGAAAATGCTCAGCTCAGTAATTCCTTAAGGGCATCATCGATTATGAACGTCTCGGGAATTATCGTCGGAGGTACTCCGAGCTCAGCGAGTCTATGGGCTGTTACAGGACCTATCGCTCCTATCCGGATTTTTCGAAGTCGCGGGACAAGCTCGTCAACGCCAAGGTAGCTCTTCGACATCAAGAATAGGTTTGAAGCGGACAAGGAACTCGTGAAAAGGATCGCTTGGATATCACCCCTTCCGATGAGATCTGTGAATCGTTGGAAGCTGGTTGCGTCGGAGGGAATGACCGAATCGTAAAGATTGACCGTAGCGACTGTAGCGCCGTTCTTCGCAAGCTCTCTGCCCAAGCTATTGTCTGCTGAAGATGATCTAGCCAGCAGTATTCGTTTCCCCCCAAGATTCTTGGTGGAGAGAAAATCAGCAATACCCAAGGAGCTGAATTTTTCGGGTAAATGAACCCCGCGTATTCCTTGCCTCGCCAGGGCGTCCTTTGTTTTTGGGCCAACCGCTAATAGCTGAAGATCGCCTAGGACGCTCGGAAGCAGGTTCCCGTGACTTCTCAGAATGTCGAATAAGAGATTGGCACCGTTCGGGCTCATCAGTACCAGCCAGTCCACCGGGCCTCCAGTCAAGACTTGGGAGAGCTCTGTGAAGATCTCAGATTGCTCTCTAGGCCTGAGCTCTACCGTGTGAACGATCAACGGGTTCCAGCCCATCTCTTTGACGAGCCGGACCGTATCTTTCCCTAAGCCGGCTGGTCGAGTCACCGCTACAGTATTCAATTTGATTTCTAGCCCCGGTAGTATGAGCCGCGCCAGGTCTCTTCTATTTTCTTAGCCCCCCTAGAAATCAGTTCTTCAGCCGCTTCTCTCCCGAGCCCCGCAGCTTCCTTGATGTTCCCGGACTTTTTCGATTCGATCTTCGTTTTTCCGTCATTCGATAGTATGCATCCTGTGACATGAAGACTGTCTCTGTTTGACGACGCGAGTGCTCCGATGGGGACTTTGCAGCCTCCCTCTAGGACATTGACGAGTTCTCTCTCAGCATCAGCCTGTGCCCTTGTGGGAGGGTCCTCGATTGACCGGAGGAGTTCTATGACCTTCCTATTATCCTGCCGAGCTATTAGAGCAAGGATTCCCTGACCAGGAGCGGGCATAAAATCATCTAGAGACAGCCGCTCTGCGATTCGACCTGTCAACCCGAGTCTCAGGAGACCCGCCTCTGCAAGAATGACAGCGTCAAACTCTCCGTCCTCGACCTTCTGGACCCGAGTGTCCACATTCCCTCTTATCGGAACCGCTTGCAAGTCTGGCCTGACACGTTTGAGCTGAGCCACGCGGAGAAGGCTGCTGGTGCCGACTCTGCTCCCACTCTTCAAGTCTCTTAGACGTTCACCGTTCTTACTAACCAACACGTTGGAGGGAGATCCTCGTTGAGGGACACTCGCAATCACGAGCTTCGTGTCGACTTCAAACACCGGTACGTCTTTCAGACTGTGAACAGCGACATCGATCTTCCTCTCCAAGATTGCTTGGTCGATCTCTTTCTCGAAAATCCCTTTCTGATTGATCGAGAAGATGGGCGTTCTCTGGTCCGAGTCGCCTTTCGTCTTGATAATCTTCCTCTCGGCAACGAGGCTAGGGTCTTTTCTTTTCAGCTGGTCCAATACGATATCGGTCTGGACGAGGGAGAGTTTACTTCCCCTTGTGCCAACCCTGAGCAGCATTGGTGATTCTACGCTGATAGCTTGCTGAGAGCGCTTCCGATAGCCTCTAGGGTTACTTGAATCTCATCATCGTTATGACTGGTTGCAAGAAAGCATGTTTCGAATTGGGACGGAGGGACAAAGACTCTTGATGCGAGCAGGGATTGAAAGTATTTGTTGAATCTAGTTGTATCCGACTTTTTCGCTGAGTCGTAGTCGGTAACGGCGTGGTCTGTGAAGAAGATCTGAAACATAGATGACAACCCGCTTACTTGGGCTGCTAAATTCGCGGACCCTATGAAGTCGCTTATTCCCCTCCGCACTTGTTCGCCCGTTTTTTCCAGCTTCGGGTACAATTGTCGCGCTCTCCGTTTCAGTGATTGGAGCGTGGCCAGGGAGGCTGCGACGCTTACAGGATTACCGCTGTAAGTTCCGGCCTGGTAAACTCCTCCCAGCGGAGCGAGTTTCTCCATAATTTCCCTTCGACCTCCAAAAGCTGCTATCGGAAGTCCTCCCCCCAAAATCTTCCCTAGTACGGTCATGTCGGGTCTGATCCTGAAATATTCTTGAGCGCCACCGAGAGCAATTCTGAATCCCGTGATCACTTCGTCGAAAATCAGGATGACTCCGTTCTCTTGGGTGATTTTTCTCAGTGTCTCTAGGAATCCCGGTCTTGGAAGGACGGGTCCCATGTTTCCCATTACCGGCTCGATAATTACTGCAGCGAGCTCATGTGCATGGTCTTCGATGATCCTCGTGCTCATCTCTTCATCGTTGAACTTTGCAACTAGTGTATCCTCAGCGACATTCTTGGTGATGCCTTCGGAGTTGGGAATGCCCAAGTTCGATGCTCCTGATCCCGCTCTTACCAAGACGCTATCGTGGGCTCCGTGATAACCTCCTTCAAACTTGAGAATCTTCTGTCTCCCTGTAAACGCTCGGGCTAAACGCAGGCTGTGCATTGTTGCCTCTGTACCAGAATTGACTAGCCGCACCATTTCCATCGAGGGAACTAAGCTCTTGATGAGGCTGGCAAGTTCGACTTCCATCTCGGTTGGCTGACCGTATAGCGAGCCTCTACCCAGCGCCTTCTGGACCGCTTCTACGACTTCTTCATCCGCATGCCCATCCAGCAATGCTCCGTAGGCCATGCAGTAGTCAAGGAACTCTTCACCATCCACAGTTTGAAATCTTGAGCCCTTGGCTGAGGCAACGAACAGTGGATAGGGTGAGTAGTTTCGGACGGGGCTGTTTACCCCTCCCGGTATCAGTTCTCTTGCGCGCTTGTAGAGATGTTCGGACTTTGAGGCTAGCTTTGTAGCCATTCCGCTGCTTCCTTAGCGTGGTAGGTGATTATCATGTCCGCTCCAGCCCGTTTGATCGCTGTCAAAACTTCTAAGATGGCTGATTTTTCATCAATCCATCCCTCACGCGCAGCGGCCTTCAGCATTGCGTATTCTCCGCTGACATTGTACGCCGCCATCGGCATTCGGAATCTCTTCTTCGCCCTATAGATAACGTCCAGGTAAGCTAGGGCTGGCTTCACCATTATCATATCAGCTCCTTCCTTGATATCCAAGGCTATTTCACGCATCGCCATTTCCGGGTTTGCGTAGTCCATCTGGTAAGTCCGCCGGTCCCCGAACTGGGGCTTCGAAAAGGCAGCCTCCCGAAACGGTCCAAAAAATGAGGAAGAGTGTTTCGCCGCATAGGCAAGAATCGACGTATCTTTGAATCCGTTATCGTCAAGCGCTTCTCGAATAGCGGCAACTTGGCCGTCGATCATCGCTGACGGCGCTACAAGATCCGCTCCAGCCCTCGCATGGCTAACGGCGGTATCGGCAAGACGCTTCAAAGTCTCATCATTCTCAACCAGTCCGTCTCTGACGATGCCACAGTGACCATGGCTGGTGTATTGGCAGAGGCACACATCAGTTCCTACCACGATGTCGTCCCCCAGTTGTTCCTTCAAGCTCTCAATTGACTTTTGCACAATTCCTTCGGAGTCGCATGCCCTGGACCCGTCATCATCCTTGTGGCTGGGAATACCGAAAAGGAGGATTGATCTGACTCCTCTATCTTTGAGTTCAATTGCTTCTCTCACGAGTGAGGAGAGTGAGAACCGGATCTGTCCTGGCATCGAAGAGATGGGAGTATTCTTGGTGAGAGCTTCCTCGACAAAGAGAGGTTGGATTAGGTCGGCTTTGGAAACGGTTACTTCACGGACTAGTTCCCGGATTAGGGGAGTTCTTCTGAGCCTTCGCATCCGGAGCTGGGGAAAACTCAGCGGGATCTATTCTCCTCGGAAGATCTGTCCCGCAGCGGTCAATACTCGTTCATCCTTTCTCTCTGCCGCTCGACGCAGATTCAGTACCGGTCCGTCCAGTAGTTTCTCCACGAGAGACACTGTCATACTCTTCAGCGACTCTTGTTGCTCGACGGTTAGGTCCAGCTTGGAGAGGGTCTTCCTCAGGACCTCTTCGCGTACCTGGTCGGCTCTTCGGTAAATGTCGGAGACGATCGGTTCAGCTTCTTCTCGCTGGAGTAGAGCGGTGATCTTTTCGACGCGGAGTGTTACAAGGGCTTCCGCCTTCTTAACCAGCTCCCTGCGTTTGGCTAAGGCATTGTCAGCTATTCCGCGGAGATCGTCTATTGTTTTGAAAATCACATTATCCAACTCGCCAACGTTGGGGTCTACGTTTCGAGGATTGGAAAGGTCCAGAAACAATAGCCTCCGGTTGCTATTCTCGCGATGAGCAAGTGAGTCTTTTGTCAACAAGTAGTTCGAGGATCTTGTAGCGACAATTACAAGATCTGTACTTGCTAGTTGCGATGGAACCGTTTGAAACTCAACCGGTGTCCCACCAAATGTCCTGCAGAATGATCTGGTTCTCTGCACCGTTCTACCGGCTACGATGATGCTGCTTACTCCTCTCGCCCTCAACGCTTTGATCACTAACATTCCGACTTGGCCCGTGCCGAGTAGCAGCACGCGACTGTCCTGCAGCTTTCCGAGCGTTTCCTCGGCGAGCTTCATAGCAGCAGACCCAAGTGAGACCGTTCCCCTTCCGATTCCGGTCTGGTCTCTGATACTCGCGCCGGCAGATATTGCCCGATGCACTGTATCCTCCAGCAGAGGCGAAGCCGAGTTATTGGAGAGTGCTTCCGCCAGTGAATTTTTCAGCTGGCCAACGATCTGGTTCTCACCGATGAGCATCGACTCTAGGCCGGCCGCGAGCCTAACCAGATATTCGACTACCGACTTTCCTTCTCTAGCGTCAACAAGCTTGTTTAGCTCTCCCAGTTTGAACTTGGTTTCGAGAGCCCATTCTCGTAGCATTATGTTCCGAATCTCTTTGGGATCTTTCGCATCGAGGAAGAGTTCGACTCTGTTGCAGGTCTGGAGTATCATTGC
>Ga0209378_1002651_pt1 | contig 12280 bp, 8 predicted proteins | sample GraSoiAngelo_156_FD_186170 | JGI IMG/M metagenome (GOLD analysis project Ga0209378, IMG submission 186170) | Grasslands soil microbial communities from the Angelo Coastal Reserve, California, USA - 14_1009_13_40cm (SPAdes) (version 2) | ecosystem: Environmental > Terrestrial > Soil > Grasslands ... | reverse complement strand
GGCCAGCCGACAGCCGCGCCGCGGCGTCTCCTCTCCGAGGACACGGCGCGCCTCGTGACGCTCTTCCTCTCCGACCCGATGGCCCGCCTCCCGACCTTCCCGCGCATGGGGCCGAGCGAGTACCCATTCCCGGTCGCGGTCAAGACGGGCACGTCGTCCAGGTACCGCGACGCGCTCACGGTCGCGTACTCGACCCGCTGGGTGGTCGGCATCTGGCTCGGCCGTCCGGACTACCGGCCGATGAGCCGGCTCACGGCCTTCAGCTCGGCTGCGAGCCTCGCGCAGCGCATCCTCGGCCACCTCCACCAGGGCGAGCAGGATGGCCTCGAGGACCTCCCGTTCCCGCCGCCGCGCGGCTCTCGCGCGGTCCGCATCTGCGCGCTCAGCGGCAGGCGCGCCACGCGCGCCTGCGGGCAGGTGCTGCTGGAATGGTTCCGCCCGGGGCAGGAGCCGCTCGAGGACTGCGACGCGCACGTCCTGGTGGCGGTGGACGCGCGCGACGGGCGCCGCGCCTCGGCGGCGACGCCGCCCCGCTTCGTCGAGGTGCGGCGCTTCACGACGCTCCCCGCGCGCTACGCAGCGTGGGCGGCAGCGAACCGGCTCCCGCGCCCGCCGGCGGCGAGCCCGCTCGACGCACCGGCGCCGCTCGCGCGCGAGGCGCCGTCCCCGCGGCTGCGCATCCTCGCGCCGCGGAGCGGGCTCCGGGTGGTGCGCGACCCCGAGAGCCCGGCCAGCATGACGACCCTCGCGCTGCGCGTGCTGGTCGAGCCGTCCGTCGAGCAGATCGTCTGGTACGTCGACGGCGCGCCCTTCCAGGTGGTGGACTACCCGTACACGACGCGCTGGGGGCTCACGCCCGGCGAGCACACCTTCCAGGCGCGGCTGCCGTTCGCGCGCGCGGCCTCGGAGGCGGTGCGCGTCCGCGTCGAGTGAGCGAGGTGGCTTCCGCTGGCCACGCGGCGCCAGTATAACGCGGCGTCATGGACAGCACCGACGCCATGCTCGGCCCGTCAGCCGTCTTCCAGGCCCTCGCGGCGTACCAGGAGACGGAGGCGCTGCGGGCGGCGATCGAGATCGACCTGTTCACCGCCGTCGGCGCGGGCGCGGCGACGGCGAAGGAGATCGCCGCGCGCTGCAACGCGTCTGAACGAGGGGTACGGATCCTCGCCGACTACCTGGTGGTGAACGGCTTCCTCACCAAGGACGGGGGCCGCTACGCGCTCGCGCCCGTCGCCGCGATGTTCCTCGACCGGAGCTCGCCCGCCTGCATCGCCTCGGCGATCCACTTCATCGCCTCGCCGCACGTGATGCGCGGCTTCGCGCAGCTCACCACCACCGTGCGCACCGGCCGCGCGGCGATCGGCGACGAGGGGCTCGCCCCGGACCATCCCATGTGGGTGGAGTTCGCCCGCTCGATGGCGCCCCTCGCGCGTGTGATGGCCGAGCTGCTCGCCAGCCTGCTCGACGCCGCCGCGGGGCGGCCGTGGAAGGTGCTGGACATCGCGGCCGGTCACGGCCTCTTCGGCATCACGCTCGCCAGGTACAACCCGAAGGCCGAGATCGTCGCCGTCGACTGGAAGAACGTCCTCGCGGTGGCCGAGGAGAACGCGCGCGCGGCGGGGATCGCGGACCGCTTCCAGACGCTCCCCGGGAGCGCCTTCGAGGTCGACTACGGCTCGGGCTACGACCTCGTGCTGCTCACCAACATCCTCCACCACTTCGATCCGGCCGGCTGCGAGACGCTGCTCGGCAAGGTCCACCGGGCGCTCAAGCCCGGCGGCCGCGCCGTGGCGGTCGAGATGGTGCCCGACGAGAGCCGCGTGGCGCCGGCCGTCGCCGCGGCGTTCGCGCTCGTGATGCTGGCCGGCACCCCCGCGGGCGACGCCTACACCTTCGCCGAGTACGAGCGCATGTTCCGGAGCGCCGGCTTCGCGCGCAGCGAGCTCCACGAGCTCGTGCCGTCGCCGCAGCGGGTGGTGATCTCCTACCGCTGAGCGCGCACACAGCACAGCGCGCGGCGCACCCCCTCTTGACGCGGGCATCGAGCGGGCCTATTCCGGACTCTCTTCGCTCCCCCGAGAGACGTCCGGAGTGGCCATGCCCTTGGCCGACCTTTTCGCGCGCGACGTCGACGCCTCGGACCCCGCCGCCCGGGATCCGGAGTTCATCCGCACGGTTGCGCTGCCGTTCTTCGACGCGCTCAGGGTCCACTACTTCCGGGCCGAGATCGACGGCACGGAGAACGTCCCCCGCGACCGTCCGTTCATCGCCGTCGCGAACCACAACGGCGGGCCGCTCCTCCCCGACTGCTGGGTGCTGGCGGCGTACTGGTGGTCGCTGCTCGGCGTCGAGCGTCCCGCCTACGCGATGGCGCATGACGCCGCGCTCGGCATCCCGCTGCTGCGGACCTTCCTCGTCAAGGTGGGGGGGCTGCGCGCCTCGCGCGAGAACGCCGAGAAGGTCCTCCGCCTCGGCGCGCCGCTCCTCATCTACCCCGGCGGGGAGCTCGACTGCTTGAAGAGTTTCTGGCGCCGCCACACCATCGACTTCCACGGCCGCACCGGCTTCGTCCGGCTCGCGCTCGAGCACGGCGTCCCGATCGTGCCCGTGGTCGACGTCGGGGGACACGAGGTCTACTTCACGCTCCTCTCGAGCCCGCGCCTGGCGCGCTGGACGGGGATGTCCCGCTGGACGCGCGTCAAGACGGTGCCGGTGAACCTCGGCCTGCCGTGGGGCGTGTGGATGACGGGCTTCCTCCCCTACCTGCCGCTGCCCGCGAAGTTCGTGTACCGCGTCGGCCCGCCGATCGAGCTAGGCCACGATCCCGACGCGGCCCGGGACGAGCGCGCCGTGCGAAGCGCCTGCGACCGTGTCCGCGGGATCATGCAGGAGATGATGGACGATCTCGCCGAGCGGCGGCGGCTGCCGGTCTTCGGCTGAAAGGCATCACGAACAGGGAGGGAGTGCGATGCCGACCTTCGTGTCGTTGCTCCGCTTCACGCAGAAGGGGCTCGAGGCGATCAAGGACGGGCCCGCCCGGCTCGAGGCGGCCAGGGAGACCTACCGGTCCGCGGGCGCGAAGCTCCGGGAGTTCTACCTGGTGACGGGCAAGTACGACGCGGTGGTCGTCGCCGAGGCGCCGGACGATGAGACGGCGGTCAAGCTGTCGCTCGCCCTCGGCGCCAGGGGCAACGTCCGCATCGAGACCTGCCGCGCCTTCACGGAGGAGGAGTACCGGCGCATCGTCGCCGGCCTGCCGGCGGCGAAGTAGCGCGGCGCGCGCCTCGCCCCACCACCGGCGCAGGTCGAACTCCTCGTGCGTGGCGGCGACGGTCCGGTGCCCGCCCGCAAGCCAGTAGATATCTAGCGTCCGTATCGCGCCGCACTTCTCGGGCGTGGTCCAGACGCAGCTCCTCGTGCGCCATGGCGTGACGGTCCGGCCGATGCGGATCGCGGTGCGCGCGCCGGCTGCAGGGCGTCCCACATTCCCCAAGGCGTGAGGCGCGGCCCGAGAGGGAGGGGATACACCTGCCGGCGCGGAGATTGCTTGCAACACGGCATGCGCCCTCGTGCCCGGCTCCTCGCCGGCGACCCCGGCGGTGGCAGGTCGCGCGCTAGAGAGGGCATGTAAAGGAGGGGTGACCGCCGTGAAAGATTTACCATCGGTCCTGTCCACCGCTGGCCTTGCCGTGATCGCCACCCTCGGAGCTCTCCTTCCACTTCCACGCACGGCGGCCGCCCAATCGACCACCCCGACCTTCGTCCAGGGGGCGGCATTCTCCACCGGGTCCAAAGTCTCGACGGCCACCGTCACGCTCACGCGCCCGGTTGCCGAGGGGGATCTGCTGGTCGGCTGGGTTTCCGAGTACGGCGCCCCCGGGCAGGTGCAGGTGTCGGACAACGTGAACGGCACCTGGACGCGGGCGCCCCGATCGCTGGCCTTCCAGGACGATACGGGTGACATCGTCCTCTACTACCGCGAGAACAGCCAGGCGGCGCCCGGCGGGATGACGATTACCGCGTCCGTCTCCTCCACCGCGTACCTGCAGGGAACCGTCGCCGACTATGCGGGCGTCGCTCTCGCCGGCTCGCTGGACGAGATCGCCTCGGCGCGCGATCTGGGAACCGCCGTCGACAGCGGCGCGACCGCGGCCGTGGGTGCGGGTGAGCTCGTGTTCGCAGCCCTGGTGACCGGCGGCTCTCCCAGCTCGGTGACGCCCGGAAGCAGCCAGGGCGTACCGTACACGCCGCGGGCGCAGACAACGAACGGTTCCTCCTTTGCAGAGGACATCACCTCGAGCGCCGCGGGCGCCCAGCACGGGACGGCCACTCTTGCCTCCTCCACCGACTGGTACGCGGTGTGCGCCGTCTTCCATCCCCGTCCCACCACCCGGTCCACGCCACCCCCCACCCCCACCGGCCTCGAGGCCACCAGCGTGGCCTCCACACGGGTCGCCCTCTCGTGGTCGCCCTCGAGCGGCAGCGTCGCCGGCTATACCGTGTACCGAGATGGTTCCTCCATCGGGACGACACGGCCCGACACCACGACCTTCGTCGACGAGAACGTGACGCGAGTCACCACCTACACGTACTCGGTCGACGCCTTCGACCTCGCGAACGATCGTTCACCGCAGTCGGCCCCCCTCACGGTGACCACGCCGGCCGCGTCACCCGCATTCATCCAGGGAGCGGCAGGCTCGGCCCCGAGCCCGCTCCCGTCGGAGACCCTCACCCTGTCCGAGCCGGTTGCGGCCGGCGACCTCCTCGTCGGATGGTTCAGCCAGTTTGGCGCTCCAGGCCAGGTGCAGGTCTCGGACAACGTCAACGGTCCCTGGACGCGCTCGGTCTCGACGACGTGGGGCGGAGCGGGCGACATCGCTCTCTTCTACCGGGAGAACTCCGCCCCCGCGCCGTCAGGCCTCGTGATCACGGCGTCGGCGTCCGCGTCCGCATATCTGCAGGAGGCGCTCGCGGACTTTCGCGGTGTGGCCGCGGTGGGCGCGCTCGATCAAACCATGGTAGCGCAAGGCCAGGGAACGGACGCCAGCGCGGGTCCGACCGCATCCGTCCCCGCCGGCGAGCTGGTCGTGGCGGCCGTCCTCACCGGCGGCCAGCCGGGTTCCGCGACTCCCGGAAGCAGCCAGAGGGTGCCGTACATCCTCGACGTGCAGAACGGGAGCGCCGCCTCCGACCTCGAGGACATCCTGTCCAGCGCCGCCGGCCCGCAGGAGGGAAGCCTGAGCCTCGGCACGGCCACCAACTGGAACATGGTGCTCGCCACCTTCCGTGCCGCTTCCACCACGACCACGACGCAGCCCGGGACGACCACCACCACGACCACCGGGCCGCCATCCACGTCCACCACCAGCTCCACTACCACGCAGTCGTCCACCACCACCACGCGGCCTCCGACGACGACGACCACCACCACCACCACGCGGCCGTCCACCACCACCACGCGGCCTCCGACGACGACCACCACCACCACGCAGCCGTCCACCACCACCACGCGGCCCCCGACGACGACCACCACCACCGCGACCACCACCACCCGGCCGACGACCAGCACCACCAGGACCACGACCACGCTGACGCTGCCGACGATCACGGTGACGCTGACGCTGCCGCTGCCGACGACTACGCTGACACTGCCGCTGCCGCTCCCTTGACCAACATGAGGGTGGAACTGCCGGCTCACGCAGCGACGATGGCCCGGACGTAGCCGAGGACGTCAGTCCTCGCGCGGCGTCCGGGCCCGGAGGTGCATACGGGGCGACTGCTGGCGCGGCAGCGAACTAGAGGAGCGCCAGCACCTCCTGTGATGCCCGCTCACCCGAGCGCACCGCGCCGTCCATGTATCCGTTCCAGAAGGTCGAGGTCTCGGTCCCGGCCCAGTGGATGCGGCCGACCGGCGTCCGGAGCGCCGTCCCGAAGTCGATCAGCGTGCCCGGCCCGAGGACGGCGACCGGGCAGCCGCGGTTCCACGGCTCGGCGGACCAGTTGAACTCCACGATCTCGCCGGGGTCGAGGGCCTCGTTCCCGAAGTAGTTGGCGAGGTTCTGCAGCGCGGCGGTGCGGCGCTCGGCGTCGGACCGGTTCTCCCACACGCGCGCGTCGTGACCCCCGATGAAGCCCATCATGATCCCGACGCTGCCATCGGCCGGCGACGTGTCGAAGGTGACCTTGATTGGACCGATCTCGCTCACGGCTTGGCCGGAGAGGCCCTTGGCGCGCCAGAAGGGCGTCGTGTAGATCGCCTCGAACTTCATCAGCGACCCCTGCGGCATGTGCTGCACGAGCTGGTCGCGCAGCGGGGGCAGGGGCGGGTCATAGGCGATCCGTCCCGCGAGCGTGGGCGGGATGGCGACGATCACGCGCTTCCCCGTCACATTGAAACGGTCGGAGACGACGCTCACTGCGGAGGACGACTGCGTGATGCCGCGCGCCGGCGCGCTCAGCACGACGCGCTGCCCGAGCTGGGCGGCGACCCGCAGCGCGACCGTCTGCGCGCCCCCGACGAAGCGGCTCTCCTGCGCGCCGCCGGCGGTGTCGAAGTTACGCTCGAAGGTGCCCGGGTTCTGCTCGTTCCCCGAGGCGGCGATGTAGAAGAGCGTGTAGAGGAGGGAGAGCTCGCGCGGCTCGCAGCCGAAGATTGCCTCGGTGGCCGCCGACGAGACCGCCATGAACTCGTCGCTGCCGCTGGTGTTCGCGCGCAGCCAGGTGTCGAGCGTCTGGCGGTCCCACTGCTCGGCGCTCGACGACTCCCAGGGCCGGTCGACGGGCACGCTGCTCGACATCTGGTCGAGCTGGGCGACGGCCAGCACGATGTCGGGGTCCACGACCGGGTCGACCGGCGCCGTGCCGAAGGGCGTGTCGTTCGGATACTCCTCGCGCCCCCTCGGCCCGTAGAAGACGTTGTTGCCGGTGTTGTAGGTCGGGAAGGTCCCGACGCCGACCGCTGCGGCGAGCGCCTGGATGTGGTCCTGCGTCGGCCCGGTGAACATGCCGCCGAGCTCGGTGTAGGAACCGTTGGCGAGCGGGTGGTTGAGGACGCGACCTCCGACCCGGTCGCGGGCTTCGAGCACGATCACCGAGCGGCCGGCCCTCACGATCTCGCGCGCCGCCGTGAGCCCGGCGAGCCCCGCGCCGACGACGATGACGTCGGCGGAGCGCGTGGCCGCGTCGCTGGACTTGGGCAGCGCGGCGACGGCTGCGCCGGCCGCCGCAGCGCCGATCAGGCCGCGACGCGTGATTCCCTTCGTCGCCATCTCGCCTCCCTCACGCCGTGACGGCCGCGGCAGTGCCGCGGCCGTGCGTTGACCCGGCTGCTCTCGACCGCCGAGCCGTCGTATCCCACTTTCGTACAGCGCCTCGGGTCGAGGACCAACAGGAGAGATCGTGATTCCACGGAGAATTTTTCGGGTACGGATCACGAGTCCGGCAGGGGATCAGTGGTCGGCGCGGGACCCGCAGGATGGGAGGCCTGCGCCGCCGCGGGCGACGCGGCCGTGCTCCCGGCGCCGCCGGTCGCGGAGCCGAAGGCTCCCGCCGCCGCTGGTTCCCCCGCCTCGCCGGGGCGCGTCGGTCACGAATGACAGCCGGCTCCGTCAACTCATCATTTCATGCCCAGCACCTTCAAACGCGGCCGGCAGCCCGCTATCCTCCGCCGGTGTCGCGGAGCAGGAGAGAGCCGCGCTCGACGAGCAAGGCCGAGGAGAGGCTTCGCGGCCTTCTCGACGAGTTCCTCGCCATGCTCGGGCACGAGCTGCGCAACCGCCTCGGCGCCATCCGGACCGCGCTGCAGGTGATCGATCACGCCGGCGCCTCGCCCGAGGAGCCCGCCCGCCAGCGCGCCATCATCGAGCGCCAGATGCGCCATCTGGCGCACCTGGTCGACGACCTGCTCGACGTCTCGCGCGTGCTCTCCGGGCGGATCGAGCTCGATGCCCGCCGCATCGACCTGAATGAGATCGCGCGCCAGTCGCTCCTCGCCCTGCGCGGCGATACCCGCATGCAGGAGCACGACGTCTCGCTCTCGGTCCAGGCCGAGCCGGTCGAGGTGTTGGGTGACGGCACGCGCCTCGAGCAGATCGTGTTCAACCTGCTCGACAACGCGCTCAAGTACACGCCCGCAGGCGGCCGGGTCGAGATGACGGTCGCGCGCGACGGCGGCGAGGGCGTGATCCGGGTGCGCGACACGGGGATGGGCATCGCCCCGGAGATGTTGCGCCACGTCTTCGAGCTGTTCATGCGGGCCGACGCGCCGCTCGCGCGCTCGCGCGGCGGCCTCGGGCTCGGGCTCACGCTCGTGCACCGCCTGGTCGAGCTGCACGGCGGGCGGGTGTCGGCGACCAGCGAGGGAGTGGGCCGCGGGAGCGAGTTCGTGGTGTCGCTGCCGCTGATCGCGCCCGCCGCGGTCGCGGCCGGACCGGCGGAGCGCGTCTCGGTGCCGCCGGCGCCCCCGCGTCGCGTGCTCGTGATCGAGGACAACCCCGACGCCCGCAACGCGCTCCGCGCGCTGCTCGAGGTGTGGGGGCACCAGGTCGAGGTCGCCGAGGACGGCCCGCGCGGCTTCGAGATGGCGCTCGCGAGCCCCGACGTCGTGGTGGTCGACATCGCGCTTCCGGGCCTCGACGGCTACCACGTGGCGCACGGGCTCCGCACAGCGCTCGGTGCGGACACCGGTTTGCTCGTCGCGCTCACCGGCCGCGGACAGCCCGATGACCGCCGCCGCGCGCTCGAGGCGGGGTTCGATCTTCACCTCGTGAAGCCGGTCGACCCGCAGGTGCTGTCGGAGGCGCTGGCGCGCGCGCCGGGGCGCGGAACGCTCCACCAGCCCTGAGCGGCTCACGCCCTTCCCGCGACGCTCCTCGCCACCGCCTCCACAATCTCCGCCGGATCCACCGGCTTCGTCAGGTGCGCGTCGAACCCCTCCGCCATCGCCCGCGCCCGATCCTCCGCGCTCGCGAGCGCCGTGATCGCGATCGCCGGGATGCGCGACCCGCGCGACCGGATCTCCCGGATCAGCGCGTACCCATCCTCGTCCGGCATCGCGATGTCCGTCAGCAGCACGTCCGGGGGCTCCGTCTCCACCCGCTCCAGCGCCTCCCGCACCGACGCGGCGGAGCCCACCTCCGCCCCGCACGCCGCCAGCAGCGCCGACAGCACCTCCCGCGCGTTTGGCTCGTCGTCCACGACCAGCACGCGCACGTGGTCGAGCGTGGGCAGCGGCGCTTGCGCGGACCCCGCGGGCAACGCCACGCCGCCCGCGACTGCCGGCCTCGACACGAGGGGGAGCCTCACGCGGAAGGTTGCCCCCCGCTGCTCGCCCGCACTCTCGGCCTCGATCGACCCGCCGTGCATCTCGACCAGCCGCCGCGCGATCGCGAGCCCCAGGCCGAGCCCGCCGTAGCGCCGCGTGATCGAGCTGTCGGCCTGCTGGAACTGGTCGAAGACGTGCGGCAGCACGTGCGCGGGGATGCCGATCCCCGTGTCGCTCACCGTGACCTGCGCGGTGCCGTCCGCGCGTTCGAGCGCGAGCGTGATGTGGCCGCCCCCGGGTGTGAACTTGATGGCGTTCGAGAGCAGGTTCTCGAACACCTGGTTCAGGCGGGCCGGGTCGCCCCGCACGGGGCCGGGCATCGCGTCGAGCCGCACGTCGAGCGTGATCCCGTTGACCGTGGCCGCCGCGCGCGCGACCTCCGCCCGCGCCGCGAGGATCGCCGCCAGGTCGACGGCCTCGAGCTGCAGGCTCACCTTGCCGGCGGCGATGCGCGAGATGTCGAGCAGATCCTCCACCAGGCGGACCTGCGCCCTCGCCGCGGACTCGATGCTCGCGAGCGCATTCGGGACGCGCTCCTCGCTCACCAGCCCGCGTCGCAGCATGCCCGTCCAGGTGAGCACGGCGCTGAGCGGCGAGCGCAGCTCGTGCGAGAGCGTCGCCAGGAAGCGGTCGCGCGCGAGCGTCGCCGCCTCCGCCTCCGCGCGGGCCCGGTCGGCCTCGATGCGCGCCGCGGACTCGCTCGCCATGACCCGGTCGCGCTCGCGCTCGAGCTGCTTGCGCTCCGTCACATCGCGGCAGATGGCGCGGATGCCTCCGCAGCTCCCGTCCGGGTCGCGGACGACGGACGGGACGGTCTCGAGCCAGCGCAACCCGCGCACGGTGCGCGCCTCGAACTCGAGGAGCGGGAGCGCGGCGCCGGTCTCCGCCGGCGCGCTCAGCAGGTCTCGTATCGCCCGGTTGGCGGGATGGCCGGAGAGGAACTCGCTCACCGGCCGGCCGAGGAGCGCCTCCGCCGGCTCGCCCAGGTGGTGCGCGAGGGCGGCGTTGACGTAGGTGAAGCGGCCGGACGGATCGGCGGTGAGGATGAGCTCGTGCGCGTGCTCGGCCAGGTCGCGGTAGGCGTCGCGCGAGGCCTCGAGCTCGCGCCGGCTCCGCTCCTCGTTCGCGCGATGGCGGAGGGCGAACTCGAGGTTCCGTGCCCCGGCCTCGGCGATCGCGAGGCTGATGACCGAGCCGGTCACGATCGCGGTCACCAGCTCGGCGGTGGGAAAGTGAAAGCGGAGCGCGGGGATCGCGAGCAGCCAGGGGATGACGGTGGCGACGAGGAGGCCGAGCTCGGCCGGCCAGCCCCACATGAAGGCGAGCGCGGCCGACAGGTAGAGCGTGAGGAGGACGTAGGCGAGGAAGTCGCCGCTCCCGGCGACTCTCGCGAAGATGACGATGGTGCTGGTCCCGAGGAACACGCACGCCGCCATGACGACCGGGAGGACGCCGGGAACGGCCGGCTCGGCGCGTACGATGGCGATCGCCCCAGCGATGACGGCCGCCTGCACGGCGAGGATCGGGACGGCGAGGAGCGGCGTGAGGAGCGACTCCAGGCAGAGGACGATGCTCCAGCCGACCGCCACGCCGAGCCACACCGCCGCGAACAGCGGCAGGCGGCGTCTCATGTGGCGGGCGCGCGCACGCGCCACGGAGGCGCCAGAGCCGTCGAGATCCTCGGGGCCCGTCAGTCGCTCCTCCCCCATAAGGACCCCGCACTCTACCGCAAATGCAGTAGAGTAAGGTAAGAGCCAGGGGCGGCTTCGCGCGGTCCGAGCCCTCTGCCGCGCTCGTTGCGTTTCGCTGCCAGCCTACGCTAGGGGACGGTGCGGAGCGTCGATGGGTCGAGAGGACGACCGCCTGCATCTCCTCTACGAGGTCACGCGCCGCCTCGCGACCTTCACGGACCTCGACGAGCTGCTGCGCTACGCGACCGGCCGAACGCGAGAGCTCCTCGATGCCGAGGGCTCCGCCGTGCTGCTGCTCGACCCCGCGCGACGGGAGTTCAACTTCGGAGTGGCGAGCCAGAGCGAGGCGCACCGGGCCACCTCCGCCCGCCTGCTGGAGATCCGCTTTCCCGCACATCTCGGCGTCGCCGGCTGGGTGCTGGCCCACGACGAAGCACTGGCGGTCGCGGATGCGCAGCAGGACCCGCGCTTCTACAACGGCGTGGATCAGGTCACCAACATCACGACGCGCGCCATTCTCTGCGCACCCCTGCGCGCCCGGTCCGGGAACATCGGGGTGATCGAGGTGATCAACCCCGCTCGCCAGCCTGCTGCCGAGGACCTCGAGTTCCTCGAAGCGCTGGCGAGCGACATCGCCGTGGCCCACGAGAAGGCGGCGCTGCAGGAGCAGCTTCGCGGCGAGGTGGTCGGGCTCCGGCAGGTGTGTCGTGTCGCGGGTCTGGGCCTGCTCGCGCTGGGCACGCTGCTGGCGCTCGGCGCCGGGTACGTGCAGCTGGCGTTGGCGCTTCCCTTGCGCGAGCTGCCGGCCCGGCCGGGTGCGGTGGACGGCCTGGTGTGTCTGCTCCTCGGTGCGCTCCTGTCCCTGGTTGGACGGGGCTGGCTGTCTCGCCGAGGCGCCGCGACCCGTGCCTAGCGCGCTCCTCCGGGTCGCACGTCCGCTTCACGCCGACGGCGCCGCCACGGCGAGCCAGCCATGCTCGGCGAGGAAGCGACGCAGGCGCGGGTCGTCGGCGGAGAGCGGCGGCAGCCACTCGCCCACCAGCGTCCGCTTCCACCAGGCGCCGGTCGGGTCGCCGGGCGGGGCGAACTCGTAGCGGTAGAGGCGGGCGCGGATGTGGCGTGGGGGCGCGTCGGGGAAGGGGTCCGTGGCGAGCAGGCTGAGCGCACCCCGGTCGTCGTGGAGGAGCTTCCACACCAGGTGGAGCGTCCACGGATAGCGCTCCGGGGTCGACATGGCGGCGAACCAGATCTGCCAGTCGATCCGCTC
>Ga0209378_1002638_pt1 | contig 12298 bp, 6 predicted proteins | sample GraSoiAngelo_156_FD_186170 | JGI IMG/M metagenome (GOLD analysis project Ga0209378, IMG submission 186170) | Grasslands soil microbial communities from the Angelo Coastal Reserve, California, USA - 14_1009_13_40cm (SPAdes) (version 2) | ecosystem: Environmental > Terrestrial > Soil > Grasslands ... | reverse complement strand
CCAGGGCCACCGGCCCTCCCGCGAACTCGTTGACGATGAGCAAAATCTGGAATCCCGAGAACAGGTAAGGTCCGCGGGACACGTTCTGAACGATGAACGAGGCGTTGCCGTCCACGAACGCCGCCGAAGAGAAGACGAGATTGTCCGTAGGCGGTGGCCGCGGCGGTTGCGCGGAGTACAGAACGAAGGACGTGGCGATGACCACTCCGATGGCCGCGAAGACGACAACCAGGAACCACCGATGGGAGACCGCGGATGGGAGCGACACCGGACCGTACGCCATACGTCCACGACTTAAGCTTTCGCGGGGTTCGGAGGCGACCTTTCTGCCGAAGACGGGGGAATCGCCCGCCCCCTCCTCGCATCGGCTCCGCGAATCGAGCGGTGGAGAAGAACCGGACAACCCAGGCCCGAAGTGGGCCCGGCCAGATTTGGACTGGCGACCTTCCGGTTATCAGCCGGACGCTCCAACCAGGCTAAGCTACGGGCCCGCGGCCGCGGCGTAGACCCAGGGCCGACTTAAACGTTCCCTCAGGATGGAGCCTCACTTCTCGCCGCAACCGCGGCGTATCCGTTTCTCGCTTCGTTCGACCGAAACGTTCCAAAGGGATTCGGCCGGTCTCGTTCGGCGGTGAATGTTGAGGACTCCCGAGCGTTCGGATAGCGAGGGGGAGCGCAAACTGCGCCAGGTAGATTGGAAGTTCTGGGTCCCGATCGCATCGGCGCTCGTCGGTGGTGCGAGTCTCATCGCTGGGACATTCGTTTCCTCGACGTGTACAAAGTACGGCCCGGGGGAAAACGGATGCACCGAATATGGATTTGACCTCCTCGGCCGCGGGATCACGGTGGCGGGGCTCATCCTTCTTGTTGCCGGACTCTACGTCATCTTCGCCCCGCACATCGGCTGGCCGTTAGCCCCCCGGAAACCGTAGTCGCCGAAGCGCGCATGCGGGTCGCTCGTGCGGCGGGACCTTCAAGGGACGGTTGTTCGCCTGATTTCGTGGCCGTAACGCTTATTATCACCACGCCAAATCGGACGCCTCGGGACTAAATGGAGGTCCTTGAGGCCATCAAGTCGGTGAAGAGCGTGAGCAAGTACAAGCCCGATCCGGTCCCCGAGCAGAAAGTCCAGGCGGTCGTGAACGCGGCGCGGTTCGCCGTATCCGCGGACAACATCCAGCCGTGGAAGTTCATCGTCGTCTCGGACGAGGACCGGAAGCGGAAGCTCGCGGGCGCCTGCACGAACGGAAGGCACATGGCCGACGCGCCCCTGGTGGTCGTCGCCTGTGCCCGGCTCGATGAGGCGGTCGCGATGATCGGCGGATACATGAACTCGTATCCGGTCGATCTGGGCATGGCCCTTGCGAACGTCACCATGGCGGCCACGAGTGAGGGGTTGGGGACCTCCTGGATCTTCACCTTCAACGAGGAGAAGGTGAAATCCCTCCTGAACATCCCGGCCGACGCCCATGTGGTAGGGTTGACACCGTTGGGCATCCCGGAGGCCTACGAGGCCCCGGCGGGCAGGAAGCATCTGTCGGAGATCCTCACGTACAACGCGTACGAATGAGCGATCCGAGCTCCCAGCGTCCTCGAGCAGGCATCGATGGCCCAGCGCGCCCTCACTCCCGGCAAAGCCGCCTACTGCAGCGAATGCGGAGCGGAGACGCTGCCCGACGCCGCGTCGTGTGCGCGGTGCGGCGAGCCGTTCGAGGGCTCCATCCAGGCCGTCCTGTGCCCGATCTGCAATTCGATCAATCCGGCCTCCGCCGTGGAGTGCATGAACTGCAATGCGAAATTCCCGGAACCCGGGTTCAGCGATGCCCCGGCCCCGGCCAGCCCGGAATCCCCCGAGGAGGAGTACCTTCGTCGTATCCTGCAACTGAGCCGCGAGAAAGCCCGGAGCCGAGGCGCGGCTGGACCCACTCCGGGGACGGAACCGGCGTCGTCGCTCGAGGCCGATCGCGCGGAGGGCGAGTTAGAGGAGTCGCTCTGGAAGCTCGCCGAACCGTTCGACCGCATGCTCGAGCGGCGCAAGCAACGCCTCGAGCAGATGGAGGCGCTCATCGAGCGAGCGCAGGCGCGGATCAAGACGCTCGAGGGGTCCGAGGATCCCGAGCACGTGCGGGAGCGCGAGGACCTGAAACGCCAGATCGAGACGCTCCTCCAGGAGAAAGAGGACATCCTGAAGCTCGAGGAGGGGCTCGTCGACATGGAGACGACGTACCGCAACATCTTGCGGATGCAGAAGGACGAGCTCAAGGCGCGGGAGAGCTCCCTCCGCGGTCGAATCTCGGCGTTCCGGCACGAGCTGGAGTCCCGGGAGAAGGCGTTCGGCCAGCTCAAGGAGCGGGAATCGGACGTCGTGCGGCGGGAAGACGAATTCCGGACCGTCATGAATCGGGTCCACGAGCGGGAGCGGGAGATCGAGAAGCGCGAGGAGCTGATGCGGGAGAAGGCGCGGCTCATCGACGAACGACACCATGCGCTGAGCGAGGCGGAAGTCGATCTCGAACGGCGGCGGTGGGAGCTGGAGCAGAAGTCCACCGCGGCCCGCGCCGCGTCGAAAGACGAGCCGACGCCGGTCACGATCAAGTCCGACCAGGAGATGGGCGCCCTCCAGACCCGGATGATCCAGCTCGAGGAGCAGATGGAGCGGCTGATGGAGGAGCGGAACCAGCTCATGGAGCAGCAGAAGGAACTGCTCAACCTGAAAGGCGAGCTGAAGGTCGTCATGAAAGACATCGACGAACTACTCGGCGATCTGCCGAAGGACAAGATCCGGAAGTTCGCGAAGTCGGAGAAGTTCGCGCTCTACGAGAAGCTCCTGGAACAGCTCCAGCTGTTGTGATGGCCGATGGGACTGCGCGAGAAGGCCCGGAAGTCCCTCGAAGTCGACGAGGACGAGAGCGACGCCCCGGTCCTGCTGAAGGTTGATGCCGCCGAGCGGGAGGAAGCGAAGGCCCGCGAAGCCCAACTCCGAAAGGAGCTCGAGGACGCCCGCAAGCTATCGGACGCGAAGACCGCGCAGATCGCGCGCCACGACGAGACGATCCATGGCCTGCAGGCGCGGGTCAAGGAGATCGAGGCGGCGAGTACCTCAGCCGAACGAGAGGCGAAGAAAGCGCTCAAGGACCTCGAGGGCGAGCTGAAGGAAACCCGCGAGGAACTCCAGGACCTGAGGAAGAACAAGGCCGCGACGGCGGACGCCGAGGCCGCGATGGAGAAGGCGGAGAAGAAGCGCGCGGTCCTCGACACGAAGGAGGCGACCCTTCGCAAGCGGGAGGAGGAGGTCGAGACCCTCGTCGAGTCCATCGACGGCCGACACCGGGAACTCGCGGCGCGCGAGAAGGCCCTCGCGGCGCTGCAAGTCAAGCTCGACACGACGAATCGTGACGTGAAAGAGGCGCAGCGGGAGATCGACGCGTCCCGCACGAAGCTCGAGGCACGCGAAGCCGAGCTCGCGGAGACGCGGAAGGCGCTGCGAGATCAGGCGGACCGGCGAACTACCGAGCTCGAGAAGGATCTCGAGAACGCGCGGAAGGATCTCGCGAAAATGCTCCGCAACCTGGAGTCGGCGCGCGGAGAGACGCAATCCGCACGACGCGACGGCAAGGACCGAGAGGCCGCTCTGACCACGGAACTCACGAAAGCCCAGAGTGCCGTCGGCCAGGAGAAGGACAAAGTCGCCCGCCTGAAGGACGAGGTGGACGAACTCCGAAAGCGGGCGGGCAAAGCCGGCGAGCTCACCGAGAAAGAATCGGACCTGCGGGCGCAGTGGGCAAAACTCGACGGGCGGGCGAAAGCCCTCGTGGATCGGGAGGCAGCCCTCGCGGGGAGTGAGACGCAGCTCGAAGCCCGCGAAGCGGACTCAGAAAAAGCGTCCCGCCTGGCGGCGGAGCGAATGCTCGAGGCCGAAAAGGCGCTCAAGGCGATCAAAGAACGAGAGCGTGCGGCGGACAAGGCCGACAAGAAAATCCAGGAGACGGCCGAGCTCTTGGCGCAACAGAACAAGGCCAAGGACGAGGCTCGGGCGCGCGAGACCGAGGACAACCGGGAGCTCCTCCAGGCCCGGGCTCGGGAGATCGCGAAGCGGACCAAGGAAGTCGAGGGCCTGCGGGCATCCCTCCAGGCGGCGAACGAATCGAGGGAACGCCGCGAACTGGAACTCGAAGCCGAGATCACGAGGGCGAAGGCCGCGCTCGAGTCGGAGGCGGACCGGTCCGGCGCCCTCGAGAAAGATCTCAACGCATCACGAAAGGAAATGGCGAAGGCGGTGCGAACCCTGGAGTCCGCCCGAGCGGAAGCGGACGCCGCCCGCCGCCAAATTCAGGATCAGGAAAAGGCGCTCAACGCCGAACTCACCAAGGCGCGAAATGCGCTCGAGGACGAAAAGGGAAAGGTCGGGCGTCTCAAGGACGAAGCCGACGAACTTCGCAAGCGCGCCGGAAAGGCCGGAGAACTGAGCGGCAAGGAATCCGATCTGAAGGCCCAGCTCGCGAAACTCGAAGCCCAATCGAAGGACCTCGCGGACCGCGAAGCCTCGCTGTCCGCGAACGAGGCCCGCGTCCGGGAGCGCGAAGCGGGGTCGGAGAAGGCTTCCCGCTCGGCGGCGGAACGAGCCCTCGAGGCGGAGACGGCCCTGAAGGCGATCAAGGAGCGAGAGCGCGCCCTCGAGAAGGCCGAAAAGAAATTGCAGGAGATGGAAGACGAGCGGGCGGAACGAGCGAAAGCCAAAGAGGAAGCCCATGGGCGGGAACTCGACGAAGCCCGCAAGCTTCTCCAGACTCGAGAGCGAGAAGACGCGAAGCGCGTCAAGGAAGTCGCGGGTCTGCAGGCGTCGCTGCGGGCTGCCAATGAGGCACTGGAACGCCGCGAACTTGAGGTCGAAGCGGAAATCACTCGGGCAAAAGCGGTGGTCGAGTCGGAGGCGCACCGATCCGCTGCGCTCGAGAAAGACCTCAACGATTCGCGGAAAGACGTCGCGAAGTTGATGCGAAGCTTTGAAACCGCGAAGGCGGAAGCGGAGGCCTCCCGACGACAAGGCCAGGATCGACAAAAGGAGATTGCCGGAGAACTCGCGACGGCGCGAGCTGCGGTCCATGAGGCGAAAGCGGAAGGCGCACGTCTCAAGGCCGAACTCGACGAACTCCGCAAGCGCGCCGGGAAAGCCAGCGAGCTAGGTGGGCGGGAAGCACAGCTCAAGGCCCAGCTGGCGAAATTCGATGCACGATCGAAGGAACTCGGGCAGCGCGAGGCCACCTTGGCGGGCAGCGAGGCTCGGGTCCGGCAACGCGAAGCCGAGTCGGCGAAGGCTTCTCGATCCGCCGCGGAACGGGCCCTGGAGGCGGAGAACTCTCTCAAAACAATCAAGGAGCGGGAGCGGGTCGTCGAGAAGGCCGAGAAAAACTTGAAGGAGGCAGGAGAGAAAGTCGCCGAACGGGAAAAGGCGAGAGAGGAAACGCATTCGAGAGAGCTCGACGAAGCGCGCAAACTTCTCCAAGATCGAGACCGTGAAAATGCGAAGCGGATCAAGGAGGTCGAGGGGCTGCAGGCGTCCCTGCGGGGCGCCAACGAGGCTCTCGAGCGACGCGAACTCGAACTCAAAGCCGAGATCACAAGGGCGAAGGCCGCGCTCGAATCCGAGGCGCACCGATCCTCGGCTCTCGCGAAGGACCTTGCGAAAGTCTCGCGCAACTTCGAATCCAGCCAGGCCGAAGCGGAGGCCGCCCGTCGGCAAGGGCAAGATCGGGAGAAGGAGCTCACCGCTCAATTCGCGAAGGCCCATCGCGCGTTCGGCGAGGAGCAGGAAAAAGTCGGGCGTCTCGAGGCCGAAATCGCAGGACTCCGCAAGAGGGCGGGGAAGGCGGGTGAGCTGAGTGGGAAGGAGTCCGAGCTCAAGGCCCAGATGGCGAAACTCGAAGCAGGTTCGAAGGAGCTCGCGGAACGCGAGACCGCGCTTGCAGGGGGCGAAGCTCGCGTCCGGCAGCGGGAGGCGGAGGCGCTCAAGGCTACTCGGTCTTCCGCGGAACGCACCTTGGAGGCGGAGACCGCCCTCAAGACGATCAAGGAGCGGGAGCGCGCCCTCGAGAAGGCGGAGAAGAAAATCGCGGAGACCGAAGAGAAGCTCACGGAACAGGAGAAGGCCAGAGACGAAACCCATGCGCGAGAACTCGACGAGGCCCGCAAGCTCCTCCAGGCCCGAGACCGCGAGATCGTGAAACGGGACAAAGCGGTCGACGGACTCCAGGAATCGCTTCACGCCGCAAACGAGGCGTTGCAGCGCCGCGAAATCGAATTCAAGACCGAGCTGACCCGCGCAAAGACCCAGCTCGAATCCGAGACCCACCGGGCGAATGCGCTCGCGAAGAACTTCGAGACGGCGCGGACGACGTCCGCGAAGGCGACCGAGCTCGCGGCTCGCGAATCTGCGGTTCAGAAGGCGAGCGCAGACCTCGAATCCCGAGAGAAACGCCTCGCGAAATTACAGGGAGACCTGGACTCCACGGCGAAGATCCTCCAGCGGAGAGAGGGGGATCTAGTCCGCCGGGAGAAAGAGGTCCTGAAGGCGGAGACGGAGAACGAAGAGGAGGCGAAGGCCCTCACGGCACGCACGTGGGAACTCACTCAACGAGACCAACGCGTGGAAGCGAGATCGACCTCCGCGCAGGAACGGTTCACGCGGCGCGAACGGGAGCTCAAGGAGCTCGCGGCGGCCTTGACGAAACAGAAACAGGAACTCAATTCTCAATCCACCACCTTCACGGCTCAGGAACGGAGCCAAGCCGAAGCGAGAGACGAACTCGCGGGACTCCGAAGCGAACTCGAACGCCGGGAACGGCAGATTCAGAAAGCCGCCCAGGAAACCGGGGCGGTGGCCGCAGATCTGAAGTCCCGCGAGGCGGCGCTCGTCGAGCGGGAGGCCGCCATCAAGGCGAACGAGGCGACTCTTCAATCGCGCGCGAGTGAGTCCGAGAAGCTCGTCGCGAAAATCTCCCGAGAAACGGTCGACCTTGCCAAGTTGCGAAACGAGACTCGGGGACGACGTGTCGAGCTGGATCGGGCCCAAAAGGACCTCGAGCGCTCAGTCGCACGCGCAGGAGAGCGCGAAGCGGCGCTCGACAAACGTGAGGAGGAACTCTCCCGGCAATCGAAGGCGAACGAGGCGGCGGTCGCAAGAGTGGCTCTCGAAGTCGGCGCCGCACACGAAGCGGAGCGAGCGATCAAGACCCGCGAAGCCGGCCTCGCGGCGGGCCAGGAGAAACTCGAGGAGGCTCGCCGTACCCTGGCCGATGCGGAGAAAGGACTCATCAGCCAACGCGGAGCGTTGCAACGAGATCAAAGCAAGCTCGCGAAGGGACGAGAGGAACTCTCGGACCAGCGGGCCGAGCTCGACGCGATGCAGAAACGACTGAAGCTCGCGGCGACGGAGATGGACGCGCTCGAGGCGGCGCTAACGAAACGGGAAGGGGACATCTCGGAACAGACGAGAGCGCTCGAGGCGAATCGAACGCAAGTCGGGTCACAGATCGAGACCGCGAAGCGGACGGAGCGTTTGGCGAAGGCGCGAGAAGCCGCGGTGTCCAAGGGAGAAAGGGACCTCGCCGAAGCCCAAGGCGCGTTTGCGGAGGCTCAGAAGTCCTTGAAGGCGGAACGGTCCGCCGTGGCACGAGAGTCCGATGAACTCGAGAGACGGAAGAGTCAGCTCGGGTCGGGAGCGAAAGCCCTCGAACAGCGAGAAAAAGAACTTCGGTCCGGGGAAGAGGCCCTGAAAGCCGCCCAAGCGAAACTGGAATCCCGGATCCTGGCCGTCGAACGACAAGACGAAGCCATCGTCGCGACGCGCGCAGACCTCGAGAAGCGTGCTGCGATCGAAGCCAAGGAACGATCCGAACTGAAGGAAGGGAACGCCGAGCTCGAACGGGCGCGAAAGGAGCTCGATTCCGAGCGGAAGGCGCTCGAGGCATCGCGAGCAGCGATCGCCGACCAAATCGAAGCGGTACAGAAGGAGGAAAAGGCCGCGAAGATCCGCGAGGCCGGCTTGACGAAGCTTCAGGGAGAAATCACGGAAGCCTCGACGGCCCTAGCGGGAGGCGAGAAGTCGCTGAAGGAGGACCGCGTCGCCCTTCAACGAGAAGAAAGCAAGCTCACGCGGCGGGAGCAGATTCTGGAGGAAAGGACGAAAGATCTGAGCGACCGCGAAAAAGAATTGCGGTTGGCCCTCGATGCGCACAAGGCCGCGGTCACGAAGTTCGAGTCCCGATTCAACGACTTGGATCGCGGCGAAAAGGAACATGCATCGGCGCTCGCAGCCCTCGAAAAGCGGGAATCCGGATTCGCGGCCGAGCGGCTGGAGCTCCGCGAATCCAGTGTCGAGATCGAGCGGGCGCGAAAGGCGCTCGCGTCCGATCGCAAGGCCGCGGATGCCATCCGGTCCGATCTGACGAACAAGGCGAAGCTGCTTGAGACGCGCCTGCGAGACGTCGCCGCAACGGAGGCGGCGCACATGGAACGCGAGAAATCCATCTCGTCGTCCGAAGCCGACCTCGCGAAACGCGAGAAGCTTCTGACATCATCCCTGAAGGAATGGGAGCAAAGTCAAGCCGCCGCGACCCGCGAGACGAAACGCCGCGAATCGGCCGCCAAAGCAGAACTCGAAGAAGCGCGCCGCCTCCAGGCGACCGCCGAGACGAAGGAAAAGCAGCTCGCCCTGCGGGAAACGGAATTCCGTGCGAGAGAGGAACATCTGCGACGGTCGGAGACGAACCTGGAACATCGAGAGGCCGCCCTGACCACCGGCACGAAGGATGTGAACGCGAAGGAGACCGCCTTGACGGCCGCCGAGGCCGGGCTGGCCCAGCGCCGACGCGAATTGGATCGACGCCAAGAGGCGATGGACAAAGCCGAGGACGATCTCGCGAGCCGCCAGAAGGAAATCGAAAAGGGCTCCCAAGTCCGGGCCAAAGAGGCCAAAGATCTCTCGGCTTCCCAGAAGGAGCTCGTCCGCGCGCGGGCTTCCCTCGTCGCACTCGACAAGCGGACGCGATCTGAAATGAAGAAGATCGAAGTGCGCACGGAAACCGCGAAGGCGGCCGAGACGCGGGTTGCCGCCGAGGAGGAATCCGTCCGGACGCGGGCGACGGAAATCGCGGCAAAAGAAACGAGCATCAAGGAGAAACTCGCAGACCTTGCCAAGGCCGCATCCAGTTTGGAGGCCCGGCAGTCGGAAATCGCGGAGCGCGACGAAGGCCTGAAGGCTCTCGCCGCGGCCCTCGAGAAACGAGACGCGGAGGCGAACCGCATCGAGAAAGGCATCGACAAACGGAAGGCGGAAATCGACCGGCTCGAGAAGGATCTGAAGGCCGCGAAAGACCGGGTCAATGCAGAAACTCGGGACGTCGCCGATGCGCGGAAGGTGATGGATCGCTCGAGCGCGGAAATCGCCAAGCGCTCGAAAGAACTCGAGTCCCAGGCCAGTGTGATCGAGTCACGAGAAGAAGAGGCTGCGGATCTGAAGACGAAAGCGATGACCCTCCTCAAGTATGCGGAGAAAGCCGCGGATGAAAAGAGCCAGGAGCTGAAGGAACGAGCGCAGCAAGAGGAGGCTCGCCTCGAGGCCCAGAAGGCCGAGGTCGAAAAGGCCGCCCGGGCCTACGAAGATCTTGACGAGAAGGAACGACAGCTCGAGACCGCAACCGCGGAGTTCGAGGCGCGGACGAAGGCGCTCGGTCAACGGGAGAAAAAGTTGAGGGACGAGGCCGCCGCTATGGCCCGTGAGCGGACGGAGACGAAGGCGATCTGGAAGAACCTCGAGGCCGAGAGGGAACGGGTCTCCCGCAAGGAGGAGACGGTCGAATCGCTCGTTGCCCGGACCCTCACGAAAGAGCGGGAAGCCCTCGTCGGGGAGAGGGAGAAGGTCCGCGCCGCGGCCGCCGACATCAAGGGCAAGGACAAGACCACCGAGCGGGAACGGCTCCGCCTGCAGGCCCTCAGTCGAGAGTTGGAGACCTTGAAGACCCGCCTACAGAACCGGGAGCGCGCGATCCGAACGCAAGAAGCGGATCTCGAACGTCGCCGCGAAGAGGTCCGTCGGATGCGCGAGAAGATCGAGGAACTCCTCTAGTCACTCGCGGCCCGGCGCCTTCGAAACCGCACCCGGGGTCCGGGCCGGCCAGCCGTACGAATGCAGAAAGAGGAAAATGCTCCCGAAGAGCGGGACGAAGATCAGGGAGCTCAGCAGGTGGTACAGGGTGAAGGGCACCTGCGCCTCGAGGACCGTCACAATGCCGACGCCGAACGGCCGCGTGATGAAGTACCATTCGCCGATGGCAGTCCAGAGGTCGTACGCGATTGTCACCGGGACGCTGATCGTCGTGAGGAGCGCGACGGACTTCACGCGGAACAAGACTCGGGGTCGAATCCGGCGGCCCAGAAATCCGACGAACACGTAGCCCGAGATCACAAAGAACGTGATCCCGGTGATCGCGTTCAACCCGTAGCCTGTGTAGGTCGTCGACCACTCCAGCGGCTGGAGGACCGCCAACGCCGTCAGCGGGACGAGGATCGTCCACCAGCGACCGAGGAGAGAGCCAGCGAGGAGGCTCGCGGCAAACACCGTCTCGATGTTCGCGTACGATCGCAAGAGCAGCGTGCCGATGACCGCGACGAGGATCAGGAAGACCCCGAGGACCCGCGTTCGCGCATCGCCCAGACCCGCCTCGACGATTCCCCGCCAGTCGCGTGCCATCTCACATCCCCTCCCCGGATGCACTGAAACTCCAAAGGACGACATCGCCATCGTTCAGGGCCTTGTGATCGGCGGCGACGTCCCCGTAGACCCCGTTCACCCAGTACTGCCAGTACCGGCCCCCTTCCCCGTTCACCGAGCCGTTGATGGCCGTGACGAAGACGCCTTCCGGGATTTGGAACGTCACATGGTCGAGCGAAAACCCGAGTCGGGCGGAGGCCTCGGAGAGAATGCCGTACGCGGTGTTGTTCATCGTCGCGGCCGGGGCATAGTGGATCGACCAGCCGGCGCCTCGCACGTCGAGCGTCGCAAACCCGACGACCCGCGCCTGCACGGGGGCGGGCTGGAGGACCTCCGTCATGGCATAGACCCCCGCGATCGCGGCCAAGAGGATCGCGGCGAACAGCACCGCCTGTTGGCGCTCGCTCAGCCTACGGACCACGGCGGGACCTCCCGAGCATCCAGACGGCGATGAGCACGGCGAGGCCGGCCGCGGCGAGCCCGCCCACGATGATCAAGGGGACGATGCCGATTCCGCTGGGCGTTGAGGCGGAGACGTCCGCGAGGCGATAGAGGCGCCCGTTGTCCGAGGCGATGTAGAGGGCGCCTTCGTGGACGACGGGAGAAGAGAGCAGGTAGTCCGGCGGCCCCGGCTGGAGCGCCCATTCACCGGAGCCGAGGGCGGAGAGGCGCCACGAATACACGGTGCCATTGCCATCGTTCGTCGCCGCGTACACACGATCGCCCGCGATGGTCGGGGAAGCCGAGACCGGAGTGCCGATCAGACTCGTGGTCCATCGGACGTCCCCGGCGAGGCTGAACGTCTGCACAGCGCCATCGGTCCCGAAGACCCCCCATCCGATGGCAAGAGTCCCATCCGACACGGCCGGAGACGCGATCGATCCGACGAGTTCGGAATGCCGCCAGTGGACGACGCCGTCGATGCCGACCGAAAAAGCCTCGCCAGCTTTCGTCGTGAAGAATACCGAATCGTTCGCGAGGGCCGGCGACGAGGCGACGGAGCCATTCGTCGCGACGAACCACCGTTGCGCGCCCGAGTCCGCGTCCAGGGCCAAGAGCCCGTACGGCGGGGAGTACGTCAGATTGGACGGGTGGAAATGGCCCATCAGGCCGACATAGACCACATGATCGGCGATGGCGGCCGACGAGAGATGCACCGAACTCACGGGCCGCGACCAGACCACGTCGTGGGTGAAGAGATCGAGGGCCACGAAGGATCCGTCCCCTCCGGTTTCGTTGAAGGTCCCGACGTACACGCGGCCATACGCGATTCGGGGTGAGGCCGTAATCCCGGAGAATTGGGCGTCCGGCTGCAAACTCCGATTCCACTGTTCGGTGCCATCGGACTCGGAGAGGACATGGAGCCGTCCGTCCTTTCCCCCGACGTAGATTCGGCCGTCGTATAGCGCCGGCGAAGACGCGCCCGCGACGTCCGGGTTGCGCCACCGCAGCGTACCCGTGCCCTCGTCCAACGCAACGAACCCGGCCCACGTCGACAGATAGACGGTCCCATGGGCGAAGGCCGGGGTC